>Ga0209183_1000026_pt1 | contig 74392 bp, 73 predicted proteins | sample LHCtaG_2_FD_184120 | JGI IMG/M metagenome (GOLD analysis project Ga0209183, IMG submission 184120) | Hot spring microbial communities from Little Hot Creek, USA to study Microbial Dark Matter (Phase II) - LHC4sed_replicate (SPAdes)... | ecosystem: Environmental > Aquatic > Thermal springs > Hot... | reverse complement strand
TCTTTAGATGGCGGATTACCAATATAGATTTGGTCTAAATGCTTTACATCAAGCTCTAAACATCTATGTTTTTAATAAAATGTGTTGTCTTGGCTCTGACTTCCTCCCCGCCCTTAAGGGCGAGGGTTCCCTTCAGGGGTTCATCGGTCCCCCACATCTATTTGGGGCTACATCTGTTATTTGTGGGGCAGTTGGGGTGGTCAGAGACCCCCATCTCAACCTTGGGGGTAGGCCCAGGCTGACCCCTCTATACCTAGGGTCAGTACCCCATCATCGCCTAGAGACATAGCTACTACCGCTATAGTACTAGTAAAACATTATTTGTTAAGTTATTATTTTCATCTTTCTGTTTCTAGCAAGCTCTTTAACAGATGGATTTACAGGGTACAGAGGATCCTTACCTCTTAACACTCTTGAAACTTCTTCAGCAACTGTTATAGCCATTGACTTTCTACATTCCTCTGTTAACCAAGCTATGTGAGGAGTCAATACAGTGTTCTGAAGTTTCGTTATTTCATCATCTGGTGGTAGAGGTTCTTTGTAGAAAACATCTAGTGCTGCTCCAGCTATTCTTCTGCTTTTCAAAGCTTCTATAAGTGCGTTATGGTCTATTACACCTCCTCTAGAGATGTTAATGATCATCGCACTTGGCTTCATTAGAGAGATCTCTCTTTTTCCTATTAAACCCTTTGTCTTCTCTGTTAATGGAACAGCAATAACTATAAAATCTGAGTTTCTTAGAAGTTCATCTAGAGGTGAATACTCTAAACCAAGTTTTTTCTCTAAATCAACTTTTCTCTCAATATCATAATATATAGTTTTGACCCCAAAGCCTTTAACTCTTTCAGCAATTCTAGAACCTATTCTTCCAAGCCCTATAACCCCCAACATCTTCCCCCTTAATCCAACACCAACAAAAACCCTGTTCTCAAATGGATTAGCAAACCATTCACCAGATCTAATAAATCTATCTGCATAGCATATCCTTCTAGCTAAGCAAAGAAGAAGAGCCATAGCATGATCTGCAACAGCATCGAAAAGCTCTTCAATAGGTGTTATAGTAACCCATATACCAAGCCTTGTAGCAGCATCGACATCTATATTATCATATCCAACACCATGTCTTGCAATGACAAGAAGCTTGCTAGCTTTTTCTAGCACGTTTTTTGTAAATGGTTCAAAACCCATGGAAATAACAGCATCGAAATCTCTAACAACATTGATAAGCTCATCTTCCGTCTTCAACTGCTTAGATGCTATAACAACATTAGCAAAGCTCTCAAGGATTTTAACACCATCACTATGAATAGGAGCTGTAAGCAATACCCTAGGTTTTTCCATATCAAATCACAGAAAAGTTTATAGATATGTAGAAATTAAAAGTTCAAAATATTTTAAATTATAAGTGAAAAACATAGAAGGGTCTAGGTTAAGGCATTTAGCTACATAGAGCTATAGATGGATCAAGCAACTAAAAGATATATATAGCTATAAGATATGGCGGTAGTAATGAGAGACCTAGCTGTATTGTATTATATAAATATGATAGACTAGGTTTAAAGGATATGGAGCTATACATGGCGTTAATGATAATAGTAGGGGTTATGGTTGCATGGGTTTTACATAGATTTGGTTTTTTAACATTGCTTGGATATATATTAGGAGGTATTTTTATAGCTTTTCTATCTCCATATATAGGACTCGATATATCTAATACCATTAGCTATTTTGAGCCTTTGAGATGGCTTGGCATAACACTGCTTGCTTTTGATATAGGAGCATCTATAAGTTTTAAAGAAATTGAGAAATCTGTTTATAGAGTAATAGCCTGTGAGTCTATGCTTTATCTATTTGCATTGCTTAGCTCATCTATTGCTGTCTATGTTTTTTCGTTTAATCCTATTGATAAATTATTAATCTTTTTAATCATGGTTAACAGCTCTACTATAGCTGTAATATCTTCACGTATAATCCTACCTGAGGTATATATTAACACAGCACTTCAAACAAGCATTGAAGATGTGTTACAGTTTTCGCTATTTACATTGTTTATATCTATAGGACTATCGCCACTAGACCCTTTCAAAATATTCACATGGATTCTTAGAGTTGCTGGGTCTATATTAATATTTCTTGCAATTGGAAATATTTTGTTGAAGGCTATTGGCAAAAGCAGATCTTTTATTAATAGAGAAACCAAGTTCTTTGTTTCTATAGCTCTTGCACTTATCTTTGCATCTGCATCGTCTATCCTTGGCTTACCCCCTCTCTTTGGATCTTTCATAGCAGGTGCTTTATATGCTATATATCTAGGTGTTGATGATATTTATGAGATGTTGAGAGGGATTAGGGAGCTAGGTATGCTGATATATTTTGTTACAATAGGTCTTCAGCTAAGCATGTATATGGTGGAGGAAGGTGGGTTAGATGTATATTTGATGTTTACAAGTATATCTCTAGGTGTTATGATCATGGCTATTAGATTTCTTGGTTTAATGTTTGGCTTAGCTTTATCTGGTGCTAGTTCTAGAGAGAGCATATCTATAGCATTGACTTTAACCCCGATTAGTGAAATGGGTATAGTATTTGCAGATGTGTTGTTTAGAAGTGGTTTAATATCTGGAAAAAGCTTTACTATAGCTACAACAGCTACAATATTTACAATAGCAATATACAGCTTTATTTCTCCAAGATTCAATAAAATGGTTAAACAAATTGAAGATTTTTTACCCAATGCCATTATAAAAACATTTAACATTATATCAACTCTATATATAAGAAGAGTTGAGATATTAATATCTCTCTTAAAACCAGTAGTTAAGTTTATGGCCATAACACTAGTTGTAACTTATATCAATACCCAAATAAAAGAAATTATAAAATATCTTAATGGAGCCTCAATAGCTATAATATTCATAGGAGTAACATCAGTACTAGTCATATTGATAGCATTTTCATATACTGTTAGAAGCATATACAAAGTATTAGTGGTTACTACATCAAAAAGACGTTCAAGAATCATTGAAAGAGTTGGAGAAACATTCGATATAGTCATAGGAGCTATAGCTATAGCAACACTAATATATATATACTATGAAACAGCTACAACCATTTTACCTATGCCTATATGGATTGCAGGAACCTTATTTATGGCAATTCTAATATCAGTTATAATAGTGATATATGAAACATTAAAACGATATAGAGTTAAAATCAAAGAAGCAATTCCATAAAATACCTCTAAAACAGTTCTATATAGATCTATATGTTAACATCTTAGCTATTAAATATGATAGATTTAGTTATATCATCTCTGCTTTAATTATAACAATTTATGAAACATGTCAAAGAGTTTACGGCTTAGATTATTTTAATATATTTAAAGGTTATTGGTGGGAGGTATTGTTGCTATTGAGAAGAAACTTAATGTTTCAATTTATATGATGGATAGATATGGTTTACCTGGTGGTTAACCTCATTTCTATAATTAATTGTTGAATCAATTAACGATATAGATATATGTGTTTAAGCTATTTGAATTTATTATAAGATTATTTTAGTGAGTTAGTTGAGAGTAAAATATCTTGTAGTTTTCTGTATTTATTAACTTTTTAGAGTGTGGTAGTTTGGTGGATTTAATGGGTTTTGAATTACTTAAAAAGAGGGCTTTGGGTTTTTTAAGAGATGCTAAAAGCGATTTCGAGCTAGAGGATTACGATTTAACACTATTTCATGTTGAGCAGTTCGTTCAGCTTTACTCTAAGTATCTACTCTATAGAAGAGTTGGTGACTATCCAAAGATGTACTCAGTTATTAAGCTATTGAGATATCTTGCCAAGGTTTATAGTGATTGTGGTATAGACAGGTTTTTAGAAGAGAATCTAGAAGCTCTTTATCTATTAGAAGAGTCATATATATCCTCACGTTATCTCCCTAGAGAATATGATAGAGATATTGCTTTGAGGATTCTAAAACTTGGTGAAAAGATTTTAGAGGTGTTTAAATGTCTAGAATCACATTAATAGACCTAGAGCTAGAGAGGATAGCCAATAAAAGGAAATATATTGAGGATATATGGATATATTTAATAAAAATAAGAGATATATGTAAAAGACATGACACAACATGTAGAGCTATAGTGTTTGGAAGTTTTGTAAAGAAAAACATGAGATGTGATAGTGATATCGATGTACTGCTAGTTACAAGATATGCAGAAGACCCTATATACAGAGGAAAAATATTTAGAGATATAACCAAAGAGATAGGATTTGATAACCCATTCGAAATACATATAGTTACAGAAAAAGAATATATAGAGCTATATAGAAAATTCATAGATATGTATCAAGAGATAGAATAAAGATCATGGTAAAGCAATAGATATAGATACTATTAAGATAGCTCTGGCTAAATATCTTTAATGTAGAGAATGGTAAGATATAGATATATGGTTTTCTATTAGAAATATAAAGAGCTTTTAATTACATACAAGAGATAGTGGACTTAGATAAAATAGAGAGATTTACAGAAATAGCTTCAATAGAATAGAAACTCCTATGCAATGCTGCTAGCATTTTTCCTAGAGTATAGATTGAAGCATCTTAGAAAATTAGAAGATTAGCATTAAATGAAATGATGGTGTTAGGTAAGGCATTGAAATCTATATTAATCAATGTTAGGAGTAGGAATATGTTTTTGTAGAGATTTGAAATGTATAGAGATGTCTATAGAGACTTCAGCAAAGAACTATAAATCTATAAAGCTCTTAAATACAATATAGAGTGGCATATCTATGGAACTACCTTTGTATTTCTACTAATTGCTATATTTCTAAGCTTTTTATCAAATGTTGCTAATACAAGGTTATATATATGTGCTGTTGAAAGGATTATATAGTCGTTTATCTCTCTTATGCTTTGTTTATCTTCTTCAAGCATCTTCAAAGACTTAAGAAGAATATCCATAGACTCTAATATATTTACTGTTCTTGGATCTTCAAGATAATCACGTAATTTTATTGCGATAAGACTAGTGGATAGCTGTAATAATCTAAGCATTATCCATATATACTCATGGACTACTATAGATGGTATAAAGATCTGTATAGCTTTATCAATAATTTCTGTTGCGATATCATGATACTCACTATCTTCAACAGTATCATAAATCAAAACATTAGTATCTAGTAGCAGCTTCATTAAGTATACCCTCAACCACCTCTCCAATTTCTTCAACACTAATGTTTCTACCTATTCTAACAGTTGTTCTTCTTCTCTTTATCGGAAGAATCTTTATAACACCTTCCTGCTCATCATAAATCACTTTAACAACATCACCTTCCTTTAACCCAATTTTATCTCTAATAACAGCAGGGATTGTAATTTGATAGTTGCGAGTAACCTTAGCAATCTGCTCCATCTTGAATAATAGTAGAAACCACTATATACTAGTATGTAAACTTTTCTAGTATATATAAACCTTCGGCATATGCATTATTGATTTTATTAAAAGAATAGAGATATTGTTTTAAATATATAGCTAGAGACAACCTAGGTAGCTATATAAGTAGATTGAATGCTTCTGTATAACTATCCTATAAAATTGTTAGTCTATCAATTTATAGATATATCAGATATTTATCTACTAAGAAACTAGATTGAAGTAAGTCAATGAATGAAAGATTTATATTTTAGTTGGGCTTTTATAAGAATAGGGATACATATGTTTGAACCTATAACAACAATCTCTACATTTTATATTCGTGGCTTTAGAGCTCCTGGAACATATATTCAGGGTAGGGGTGTGTTGGGTTTTTTGGGTAGGTTGGTTAGGAGGTTTGGTGGGAGGGCTTTGGTTTTATCTGATTTTGATGTTAAGAGAGTTGTTGGTGGTGTTGTTGAGGAGGGTTTGAAGAGCTATGGTATAGACTATATATATGTTATTTTTAATAGGGAGTGTAGCTGGGAGGAGATAAACAGGGTTACAAAAATAGCTATTGAAAACAGCGTTGATATGGTTATTGGTGTAGGTGGTGGAAAAACACTAGACACAGCAAAAGCAGTAGCAATACCAAACAAACTAGCAGCAATAATGATACCAACAATAGCATCAACAGACGCACCAACATCAGCTCTCTCAGTTATATATACAGAGCCCTACCCAGGTGAGTTTTTAGAGGTATTTAACTTCTATAAGAATCCTGATATGGTTATTGTTGACACCGAGGTTATAGCCAAGGCACCTACAAGGTTCTTAGTTTCAGGTATGGGTGATGCTGCATCGCATTATTGGGAGACACGTGCACTTTTTCAAGCAAATAAGCCAGGGCATGTATTTATGGACTATGAAGGTAGGAGAGGTGTAGAGCCTTTAAAACCCTTCGATTTAGCACATCATATAGCTATGTTGCTATGGGAGATACTACAAAAACATGGAGTAGCAGCTATACAAGCAGCAAAGCTAAAAACTGTAACACCAAGTCTAGAGCTAGTGGTCTATGCTAATATATTGCTAAGCGGCTTAGCATTTGAAAATGGCGGTACTGGACTTGCCCATGCTATAGGCAATGCTCTAAGCGTTTTAGAGAAGAAGATGAAGCCTGTACAATACCATGGAGAAATGGTGGCCTTTGGAACACTTATAGAGATACTTGCTGAAGGAACATTTGAACAGGCTATTGAATACATTAAATGGGCCCACTCTATAGGACTGCCACTCACATTCGAAGAGCTTGGACTAAAAGAAGTGACAGATGAAGACCTATACAAAGTTGCAGAAAAAGCAAAGACAACAACAGAATATCTTAGACTACCATATGAAATCTCAGAAGATCAGATGGTAGCCCTAATGAAAGTAGCCAATGAAGTAGGCAAGAAATATGGTCAAATATATCCACGGTCCCCTTACTAATTAACATCTATTAAAATACATCATTTTATATTATTTATAAACAGTTATATCGCCAACTAATCTTCAACATATTCACTAAATCTAAGCTTATTTAATGGAAACTTATAGCTGTAAAAATGCTATACCTATTTGTTGGAGTTGATGAAGCAACGTTGAAATTACATAGATTATAAATTCCCAGCCTTTACTTAAAGCCAATGAGTTAAATAGTTGAGAAGTCGACAACCCTTTAAAGAAATATGTGATGAACCGACATAGCTAATCAACACTATAATCACTATTATAAACTATAAATATTAAAGTTCAAGAGCCTAAACCTTGACACTCTTAATCTTCTGGTTCTATGGACTTGTAACATTACATATGAAGGGGTTTACAACATTTTAATCTAGTTTGATGTATTTAGAATAATATTAAATAATTCAATTGAATTATTCATATAGTTTTTTACATGAAACTTTATCTCTATATATATACATTGCTAAATCTATTATCTTCACTGGTGTAATCCATTCAAATCTTAAAATCTCCTCAATTAGTCTAAGATATTCTCTTCCACCATACATTTTAACACTGTTTGCGTGCCAAAGTAACGTCACGATTTTCACACCTGCATTGTTGAATCCTTTAAGTATCTCTATAAGTTTTGTGTAAGTTTCTCCAGGTCTTATCCCCCAGTATGTAAACATGTATGTATCCATTATTGTTATTGGAAGCTCTACTACATTGCCATATATTATACAGTCTGTGCTTTCTAAACTTGGTTTTGTTTTTGACATGCAGAAACTACTATCAAACTTTATTCCTATTGAGCTTAGTTTAGGTATTATCTCTGGTTTTATCTTTAAATAATGTACACGTAAGCTATATATGTTGTCAGCATAAATCTTTTCAAGCACTTTTTTCTCTAAGAATATTACATCAAGACTGTCACCATTATTTGCATGAAGTCCTACCTCCCATCCCCCTCTTCTTAACTCTGATATCACATCGCTATAGAGCTCAGCTGTTGTGTTATCATCGTAGAATACCCTAAAGAAAAACGTTGACTTTATTCCCTGTCTCTGCTCATACTCCAATATATCAGGTATACCATTGTATATGTTTTCCTTCAATGTAAAGAATTTGTATCTATAAATCCAATCAAACCTATCTAATCGCGCAAGTATATGTTCTACTGATGGTCCTCTTCTACCCCAATCAACATCATGGGTTAAGACCAGCAACATATTTTTCCCTGCTTGCGGCTCATAATTATGGAGGTTTCACTTTGAAGAGATGCGTTGTCATAGCCTCGATAGCGTCTAGAAAGTCTCTAGCTATTGCCAGATCTATAAAAAGTTTACTAGATTACAGTATAGTTGGTGTAGCACATACTTGGCATCCCCACCTCTTCTCTACGGTATTTAGGAAAAAATATCTATTTGAAACATCAAGAGATAGCGAGAAATGGCCTAAGCTTGTAGCTTATATAGCTTACAAAAATCGTTGCGAAGCTGTAATTCCTGTAGACTTTGTAGATTTTATTATGTTTTCAAAATATAACAGACTGTTTAATGAGCTAGGTATTATGACTACAACACCTAGGTATGAAGACATTACTATAGCCTCTAACCGTGTTAAAGTTGTTGAACATCTCAAACACGTTGCAGATTTTCCAAAGCAAGTCTTTATTAGGGATTCTAGTGATGTCGAAGCTATATATTCTCTGTCTCCACCTCTCGTTGTTAAGGGGCTTGGAGATTCCTCTAACCCAAGTTTTCACCTAAGCTATGAAACAACCATCAACGAAGCCTCTATGAGGACTCCATGTATAGTTCAAGAATATGTAGAGGGTGTTGCAAGAGGGTATTATGCTCTTTCATATAATGGTATTCCAATAATGGAGTTTACACATCAGAGAGTTGTGGAATATCTACCAGTCGGTGGTGCAAGTCTTGTTGCAAAAGGATCTATTGAAGACCCAGAGCTATATGTTTTAGGAAGAAAAATTCTAAAAGAGCTTAAGTGGAGTGGGGTCATAATGGTTGAAACTAGGTATTCTGATGAACGTGGAAAGTACTATGTACTTGAATTAAACCCTAAGTTCTGGGGAAGTATAGATCTTTCAGTTTCACTTAAATACCATTTTCCTGCTCTCTTACTTATTTCTCATATCTATGGTGTTGAAAAAGCCCGTGAAATTGCAGAAAAACTTACTGTAAAGAAAGGTGAGTTTATATGGGTCTTAGATGGGTTTAGATATTTACCAAAGCTACCATCAGTATGGTTCTACATGATGAAAAAAGCTCTTTCAAATCCTCTACATAGTGATGTTAATGTATGTGACTTTACAAAGAATTTTGCTCAGCTTATTAAAGCCTTTGAGAGAATTGATAGAGAATCCCAGCTATGGATGGCATATTTAGAGGCTTCTAAAAGTGAGTTAAGGTGCTGGATTAAGAGATTTCTACAATTCCTCAACTCAGATAAAAAAGTTGTGATATTTGACTTAGATGCTACATTGGTTAATCTTCCAGTAAACTGGAATCATGTAAGGTCAAAGCTTATGAACCTTAACCTCATTTTGAAGTGGGAAAGTATCAATAGAGCCATGACAAGGCTATGGCTAACTAATGTAGATAACTACTTCAAGTTGTCTAGGGTCCTAGAGGAAGAAGAGCTAAAGTCTATAAAGAAATTAAATAAGGGTCTACTTCTTATGCCTAGAGGCTATATAGAGGAGTTGAGAAGATACTCATCAATATGTATTGCTACAAAACAAAGTATAAGAGTAGCTGAAGAGGTATTGAAAAAACTGAGATTATACAACTATATCGATGTTATTATCGGTAGAGATAGTGATGTAGGTCCTATTAAGGTAGAGATGTATAGAAGATGTGTAGAAGTATTGGGATATCCACATGCTTTAGTACTAGATGATAATATTGAGGGTGTTGTTGATGCTTATAGAAAGGGATTCACACCCATGTTAATTTCAGATAATGTTTACAAGATTGCCAAGAGTATGCGTTTAGGGATACCTGCTGGACCTACAAAAACACTTGTCAAAACTGTTCTATATAAGCTACGTTCTTCGAATTAAAAAACTGTGCACCTGTTGTTTCGGGCTTCATATGAATTTATAATGGTTGCCATCAAATCTTTTTGATGCACAATATGCATACAGAAGCTAAGGAGGTTTACCAGGGGTTTAATATTAGTTACAATTTAAAGTCTCTTTTAAGTAGAGATTTGTCTCTATGGAATAAAATCGATATTCTATTATATTAGTAATATTAAATGATGTAAAGTTCAAGAAAAGCATTTATAAGCAAGCTAAATATATAAATGAAACATAGCTATAGCTACACTCTTTTAATATGACACCCTAGATAACATTTGTTCTTAGTTTCTTTGCTCTTTCTATAGTATTTTCATCTATATTTATAGCTACAATGAGTAATTTATCTGTTTTTAATCAAGAATCTTTTTCCACTATATTGGCTTTTTCATGAAACCATTCAACATCTTCATAACCTATATAAAGCTTTACTTCAATTAAATACATAGTTTTGTTATAAAGATATATCTATTTCCCACCTTTTTATAGAACTTATCATCAATATCTCTATATATGAATTTCTCAACTTTTCAACATCAATACCTTTTTCAGCTAGAGCATGTCTATATAGCTCAAAAATAGTTTTCTCTAAATCTCTATCAAGTTCTCTACCTAACGAATCTACACTAACTTAAGCTCATCTACAGCTTTAGTCAGTTCCTCAATACTTATACCAAATCCCTCTACTCTTTAAATAATTTTGTTTATAGCACATTTCTTTTCCTCAAATCTCTCAATATATATAGCTTATAAAATTTCCCATATTTGTTAAAAAGTTTGATAACATCTTTTGCTCTTCAATTGGTGTGTATATATGGCTATACTTATTGAGCTTAGGGTTATACCTATAGGGACGAGCTCGACTAGTCTAAGTAGCTATATAGCTAAGGTTATTGAAGTTGTAAGGGATAGTGGGTATAGATATGTATTAGGTCCTATGGGTACATCTATAGAGATAAAGTCGTTTAATGAACTTGCAAAGCTATTAAACGATATAATAAGTGTTTTAAGAGATATGAATATAAATCGCATTGTTATAGATATAGCAATAGATATTAGGCTGGATAAAGAGGCAAGTCTTATAGATAAAGTTAAAAGCGTTGAAGAAAAACTTTAAAATTAAGGATATCAGCCAGCACCATTAAACCTGTAGCTATAGATCTCGATTTAGAGATAAATATTTTATAATATCTTTATCTAGCTCTTAAAGGATATGGGCTTCTCTAAGCCAATGCAGGATGTGGTTTCCGGGGATTGGATACCTCAAGCTCTGTGAAATACAAGAAGCTATATGGAAAGACAAAGATAAGTTTAATAATAATACTACCATAAATTTGCATTAGCTTGTATAAGAGCTGAACTCTTTGTATTTATTAGCCTAGAGAATTGTGTAGATGACTGGTTTGTAGTTAATGTATATAGGGCTCTAGCTATTCTATCTCTAGCCCTGTTAACTCCTTGAAGAGTTTTAAAACCACTTGAAAAACTTCTGTTGCCCAGGTAAGAGCCTCTTTAGCATCCTCTACATCGTATAGCTCGTCTGGTGGTACTCCTGACTCCTCGTCACCGTACATGGATGGTTCCCTCTCCCTTCTAAGCATTCTCGATATCCTTGCAAGCTTTGGTACAAGACCTCTAAACCACTGTGGAAATCTATCCACCTCTTTTCTGAGGGCAGGACCTACATCATGCCACTTGGGAGGCTCTACACCAATTAATCTAAGAGCAGCCTTAAGCAATAGCTCAACAGCTTCCTGGCACTGTCTAACTACATATGGATGGTTCCCCTCCTCAATAGCTTCCTTAGCATGTCTCAATCTCTCAGAAGCCTGCCTTATGTAGGCCTTTGCCATGGTGATGTTGTTCATATCTCTATTACCTCTCCTAGCTTATACTCCTTTTTCAAGACCCAGTACCACAGCTTACCTAATCTCTTTCTCTCAGCACCTAGAGCCCTTAGCTTTGCAGCTATTTCATCTAGGATACTTCTGAAAAAACCTTCTCTATCAAAGACTATAACGGCATCCATAACCATGTCTAGGTATATGGGTCTATGCCTCTTAGCCTCCTCAACATCTAGTATTATTGGGGAAAAATCTACGTGATACCCTTTAGACCACAGCTCCTCAACCAAAGGCTCTAAAACACTCTCAGCCTCCTCAAAAAGTTCCTGCCTTCTAAATCTAGATCTAGGCAAGCCTTGTGCTACAATAAGCAAATCTATATCACTATCCCTCCTAGCCTCACCACGGGCAACAGAACCAAACACAACAAATGACACAAGTCTATCCCCCAACACCCCTTCCAAAGCCTTACACAAGCTCTGCACAAGGGTTCTATAAGGCTCAGATAAATATTCAACACCAACCCTATAACCAGGAAGAGACTTCATAAATATCCACACATATTCTACTGTAATCCAGCATATTTACTAAGATACTTTACAAATTTATAACACTTAAATAACCTTGACAAACACATAGAACTGGCAATCCACGCAGTGCAAAAATCTGGAAACATCAGAATACTCAGATATTTGCAAAACACCTTTAACTCAGTAACGGCTTGGAGCAAAAGCCCTATCGCCAATGCGAATTACCTAATTATAAACAGTTTTAAAAGACATCAATAAACTTTTCTACCTCTGAAGGACCCTAGATGCAACAGGAAATTGGTTGGAAATGGGTATAAAATAAACACCCGATATGTAGGGTCTCTGTGATGATTTTTAAACACCTCTAAGCCTGATATTAGTTATATAAACCTACATGAGAGTTGCCTCTGTTCTTAAGTGAGGAGAAGATCGAGCTATATTGTAGTAGCTATTATTCTATGAGATTTTGTAGAGATTTATCAGCACATAGTCTCAATTTTCTTAACACAGTCTTCAACACAAATGTTGAAGGCTTCTCTATCTATTGACTTTTCAGCACAAAAATCTCTACAAAATCTATATGGATGTGTTTTAACATACTCATCGCATTCTATCTCCATATAAATCACAAAAATTTCTATAACAACAATGCTTTTATTTTGATATTGTCATAGAGATTATTTAGAAAATGTTTTAAGAGCTCTAAATAAAGGAAACTTTTATTGTTCTCTATGTAACGATAATTAAATTCATTTTATTTGTTTTCGAAATGTTTGTGATAATAAATTCATTTTATAGCAAAGCTAAGTATCTTTATCATGGTTAACGACAACAGAAATCTTTTGCCTTATCATAACTAGTAAAATATCCTAACTCTTCTAGAAGGGTATAGACATTAGATTTTATAAAGAAAAGAGTCTAACTTTGGATTTATGAGAATTTTTATCAAAAAGAAATTTTTTCTGCGCAGTAACAAATATATCCCCATATAGGGTCTTAAGCTGAATTGATTTTATTTCTATAGTTTGGGGAGGTGGCTGTCCATGCTCTTCCAGTTCTTTTGTACATTTTCGATGCTTTTTCTTTTAATTTCTCTATTTCTTTGTTTGAAATTATAGGTATTCCTTCTATTAATGCTGATAGAGCTATAGGATTTCCTTTATCTACCATGTTATTTAGCTCTGTATATGTATATATAAATATGTCTATGTTTTTTCTTCTAAACTCTGCTGATATGGTAAATCTATCTAAGATATTTATGTTGCTAGCATCGCTAGATATTATTAGTAGGTCTATGTCGCTCCACTCCCCCCCTCCACTTCTAGCCCATGAACCAAAAACTATAGCAGCTTCTACTCTAATCCTCTTTCTAAGCTCCTCTAAAACACCCTCTATATGCTGAGTCCAAGAGCCTTCAACCGTTCTCTCACCCAATCAATTATCTTCTTAGAAGCATTAATAGCTCTCTCAGCTACAACTTCATCATAGTACATACCAGGGTAGCCTGACTCAAAAACATTTGGATATCTAGATGGTATATAGTGTCTATCAAGCTCTCTAGCATATATATAAAGCTCATTAGATATTTCCTCAAATTCTTTTAAATAATCTAGCAACTCAACTACACTATGACCCCAAGCACTTCTTCCATAGACATAGAGAAGAGCTTTAACAGCCTTCTCAGCAGCTTGTTGAGCCTGGAAACAACTCCACTCAAAATTCTCACTTCTAAAGCTATCCATAGAAGCCTTTAAATCTCTAAAAGCCTGCATCAACCACCTTTTAGCCTCTTCAAACCTCTCCAAAACAATACACCAAAATTCTTTGCCAACTAGAAGTGCTACAGTAATTAATATTCTTATAAATACACTTTTTAATAACTATCGCTAAACCCTAATAACATTCTCTCAATAAATCTACCAACATTATCTATGTTGATAGATTGTAATATTTAATAAAGTGTACTTACTAGCAACGCTATAACAGAAGTCTTTACCAAAATCAAAACATTTATATCTATATGCTATTTAACAATGAAAACAATTCCTTTAGATCTAGCAATACAGTTTATCTTTAGAATCTAAATATTCATGAACAATAGCAGCAATACAGTTTCTTCATAGTATAGAGCTTATTGAAGAGCTTTAGGCATCCGTATCAGCATTATATAACTCTATAGAAATTAATATAGAAAAATTTATTCTTTTGTTAATGTATTAAAATCTATGAAGCATCTCTATCGATTATCCCCATCTACCCTTTAACACATGGTTTTCAAGTTCTGCCTTTATTTTTTGCATTGTTTTAATGGCGAATTCCTTCTCTTCACTGACCTCCTCCCCGCCCTTAAGGGCGAGGGTTCTCTTTAGGGGGTTCATTGGTTCCCCACATCTATTTGGGTCTACATCTGTCATCTGCGGGGCAGTTGGGGTGGTCAGAGATCCCCCCATCTTAGATAAAGCTCTCTTTTCAATGTTCAGCACCGCTGTGGTGTCTCTATCAGCTTCAAAACCGCATCTCAGGCATTTCAGCCTCCTGTAGCTGTTTTCCTTCAGTCTGCTTCCACACCTTGGGCAGGTGCTCGACGTTCCTTTAGGTTCTACAACTACTACTGGTACTCCATGTTTCTCAGCTTGCCAATTTATCCAGAACTCTAGCTTCCTGTAGCTGAGGATTAATAGAGCTACTTTGTAGTTTCTTGGGAGCTTCCTCAGATTCTCTACAAGGTTGGTTAGATCCTCTCTAGCTACAGCATACTGATTTTGTTTAGCAAGCATTGCGATTCTATGTGAAATCTTCTTGATATAGTCCTCAACTATTTTCCTAGCCTTTCTGTAGAAGTACCTTATCCTCTCCCTAATGCCTCTCCTCCTAAGCCAAGCATTGTACCTCGTGGAAGAGTACTTCTTCTGCAGTTTCTCAGCTAGGTATCTGTAGTGGAGAGCTTTCTCAACAGCTGTTTCAAACCTATGCTCAAACCTCTTGTTTCCTACAACAATGTGTTTTTCATTAACATCTACAGCTAGAACACCTCTAGGTGTGTACTTGCTTGGCTTGGGAACACGCCTAGAGATGTAGAGGATAAATTTACCATCTCTGAATATAAGCCTAGCCTCCCTAGTATCATACTGATCATATCTTCTATCCCAGCCAATTATCCTCAGCCTAAACCCACCGAGAACCTCTACATATTCTCCCTTTACCCTGTAGCTTTGCCCATATGTCAGCCAGATCCTGTGACTCCTAGCTCTAGGTATTCTACCTCTATTTGGATTTCTCAACCATGACTTCGCTATTGCTAGTGCCTCTCTATAGCAGTCTATCGCTAATCTAGATGGCAAACCATGTTTCTCTTTAAGAGTGTTATATAACAATCTATGTACCTTGCTTAAGCTTAATGCTTTATTTTCAATAACTACCTTTATAGAGTGGTTCAGAGCATCTCTATACCTCTTCATAAGGTCTAGCAAAACTTGGTATGAACCAGGCTCAGGGCTGACCCTCATCTTAACGATCAGGGTCAGCATCCCCTCATCGCCTAGAGGCATAGCTACTCCACCTTGTGCTTCTCCACACTAACCTTCTTGCCACAGCTTGGACACGTAGCCAAAACTAAGTTGCCTTTATAGTCCCAGACATGTCCACATCTAGGGCATTTCAGCTTAACCAACACTATCACCACTGGTACCACTGACAGAACAGCTTATAAGCTTTTCCAATCATCCCCGCCCTAAAGGGCGAGGCTTTCGGTTGTAAAAATCCTTAAACATGGTGGATCTAAATTATCTTTAATGCCTTTTTCAGCTATTTCTAAAAGTCTTTGAAGAAGTGTATATGCTTCTATATGTAGATTATTTGATGGTCTAGATCTTATAATAAGCTTCTCCTCTTCATCACCTAGTTTCACAAACTTTTCCTTTGGAGCTCCACATTTAGGACATTTATCTGGTGCTTCAGGACCCTCATATATAAATCTACAAATAGTACATTTCCACATAACCAAATATATTCACCAAAATTGATTTCTTTATCTGCAATATAAAAACTTTGTTTATGAATTATAGCCCTTGCTCCATAAAGAATATGATTACAATATAAATAATGTAGATTAAACTACTGTAGACTCACTGCATTATATGCTCTATCTTATGATACATCAACTATTAATATATCTAATAATTAGTAGTAGTAAACTTAGGTGTTTTATAGTGGCTCGATATATTATTGTGAAATGTGGAAAATGTGGAAATTTTGTTGCGGTTAAGGAGAGTAGTAAGGGGTTTAAGTGTTTGTATTGTGGGACAAGGAATGTTATAGTTGATGATTTTGGTAGAAAAAGGGTTAAGGTATATGCTGTTGTTGATGGGAGGGAGGTGCCAAAGGTTTTAGCAGAGCTTAAGAGGTTTGAAAAGAGTTGAATATGGTTAAATCTGTTATTGGTTCTATAATTATTTTTATAGAGTTTGCAACGCTGTGTTTTTATTGTTGAGATATCGATATCTAGTATTTTAAGGTGTAGCAATTGGATCTCTCTGAAGAGCTTCAAAAGGTGTTATTTGGAGAAGTTTTAGATGGTTTACCATATTTTTGTTTAGAGAGATGGCAAAGCCTACATGAAAATATAGCTAGGGTTGTGCTTAGTGAAAGTGGTATACATCCACTTAAATTAATTGAATTGGAGGAATATGGTGTCGACATCAACAGCATTCTTTCTCTTGATATTGGATATGGATGGACTAGAGGATCTCCTGAGTTAAGGGAAAGGATATCTGAACTCTATAGAGAGGTTGTGAAGCCAGATAATATATTGGTCACTAATGGATCTGCTGAAGCCAACTTTATCACAGTACTTAGCGTTATTTCATCAAATGATGTTGTGCTTGTTGATGTACCTAACTATATGCAGATTCCAGGTCTTTTAGAATGGGTAAACGCTAAAGCTATATATCTATGGAGAGAACCACCAGATTGGAGATTCTCAATAGATAAAGCTATTGAATATATGAGAAGCTATAGACCTAAAGCAATATTTGTAAATGATCCTAATAACCCTACAGGTTCATATATGAAGAGAGAAGAGCTTAGAGAACTAGCTGAAGAAGCTGAGAAGATAGGAGCTATACTGATATTTGATGAAGTTTACTGGGGCTCTGAAAGAAATGAACCCAAAAACAGTATTGCAGAGGTAGCAAATAGTGAAGGCTTTATATCTGTATCAGGGCTTTCTAAGGTATATGGCCTTCCAGGGCTAAGAATAGGATGGATCGCTACAGGGCTATCTAGGTATGTAGATAGAATGTTAGGTTTAAAGGACTATACAACTATAGCACCATCAATACTAAGCGACTATATAGCTTCAAAAATCTTGACGAGAAGAAATATTGAGAGGTTGAGAGACAGAGCTAGAAAAATAGTTGAGAAGAATTTAGAAATTTTAATGGAAAAGCTCTATAAAAGAGATATAATAGAGGTAAATAAGCCTTCTGCAGGTGCATATATATGGGTAAAAGTTCCATGGACCAACAACACACTTTCACTATCATATACACTATATAGAAAATATAGCGCTTTAGTTATACCAGGTGAATGCTTTGAATACAGAGGTTATCTTAGAATAGGTATTGGTCAAAAACCAGATATATTTACCAATAATATTGAATATCTATTGAATTCACTTGAAGATATTAAGAAAAAATCGAATCATTGAATATAAAATCATTTCTACACTAACGATATCTATAAATTTTTAGTGTTTGTGGTTCTAAAGCTAGGTGTTTCAGCCCATTAACAGTATTTTTGAATACCTATAATTTTGTTAGCAACGCTTCGCCTCGGTATAGATCACTAGCTTCACCCACATCTCATTGATCCCTGTCGAGTCTAAAGCCATGGGACTCCTATCCAAGACTCTATCTTCACTGTATAATGGGTTGTTAGATCCTCAAGCATCTATTGTATTTAAACTTATTGGCAAAACCGATGCTGTGATGCCTCTTTAAAATGTGAAGAATGTTATTATATAGATATGGATAAAACACTATATTTTGTGTTTACATGGGTGTAATATATTATTAGCTTCTAGATATAATCATTTTAGATAGAAAGTTTGTGGTGTTTGATATGGAGTTTGAGATAGATATAGATAGAAATGAGGCTGAGAGTAGTATATGGGATATAATAGTTGTTGATAGGCTGTATATAGCTATTCTACAGATTCTATATAGAGGTAAAGCATTAGATGCTTCAAAAGCTCTCTCAACACCTGAAATATATAGAGCTATAAGAAGGGAAATTGATAAAGAAGCAAGATATAAACAGATTTGGAAAAGGCTATATAGGTTACTAAGCTATGGAGTTATAGAAAAGGTTGGAGAAAATCCAGTTAAATGGTATATAAAGAAGGAATACATAGATGAAATCTCTAAAGTGTTATCCACATCAAAAACAACCTAGATAGAGAAGAAGTTAAACTACAAAAAGTTTCTTTCTAGCTAACCATATATCATGACATTTGTTTAGAGCTCTTTAATGTCTTCATCTCATATAAAAATATTTAAATGCAAATCTATTGTTATAAAAACTTATATATAACTCTGATATATAGATTTAGTTAGGTGGGTAAGATATGCCAGGTGTTGAAGAGGCGTTTAATGCTCTATGGAGATCCTTTGTAAACATATTACCTGGTGTTATAGCTGCTATAATCTGGATAGTTATTGGAGTTATAATAGGTGTGGTTGTTGGTGACATTGTTACAAGAGTTCTTAGAAGATATGTTGAAGGACCTTTAAAAGCCACAGCTATAGGTAAAACATTTGCCTCTCTTGGAATTGAGTTCTCTGGTCTTATAGGAGGCTTGACAAAAGCATTTATAATATCTATTTCTCTTGTTGCTGCCATAAGTTATATACCTATTGGTGGAGTTGCAGGTGAGTTGATATATAGTGTTGTTGGATATCTACCTTATCTTATAGGAGGTATAGCTGTTATAACCCTTGGCCTTGTATTAGCGATATCTCTAGCTAGATATATAGGTTCAATTCTTAGTACAGGTTTTGGAGAACAATACAAATCTCTTGTAAGCTTTATTGAAAACATTATTCTAGTTGGTTTAGTAGCAATAATATTAACAATTGCATTTACCTTACTAAAGATACCCTCTATATTGATTTATCCATTGCTTGTCGGTGCAACAGCGATAGCATTAGGAGTTATAGTTGTTGTAGATGTATTTAAAACTATAGTATCTGCCCACCCAGATTTTGGAAGATTAGCACCATTTGTACAGTTCCTAGTAGTTGTAATATTTATAATAATAGGTCTCTCAGCTATATTTAGTCAATTTGCAGTTGTTGGAGATGTACTTAGAATGCTTTCAATAGGTATTGCTATAGCATTTGGAGTAGTGCTAATACCAATAGCTTTCTATTTAGTTAGAAAAGCATTAATTGAAGCAGGAAAGGAGAAATAACCAATATCTGTTTAATATTAAAAATACTTTTTATTATTCTAAGCTTTTATAAAGTTCATTACTGTTTACGATATTGGTACTTCAGTTACCCAATTTCTATATCTTTCAATTCTGCCTAGTACTATCTGTCTATACATATCAATAATCTTCTTTGTCATCTCACCTGGTTTTCCATCTCCAATAACTCTTCCATCTATCTCTATAACAGGTGTTATCTCAGCTGCTGTTCCTGTTAAAAATACCTCATCCGCTATATATAGCTCTACCCTCTTTATCCTTCTCTCTACAACTTCTATACCAAGAACCTCTTTTGCAAATCTAATAACAGTGTCTCTTGTGATTCCCTCAAGAATACCACTGTATATAGGTGGAGTTATCAATTCACCATCTCTCACAATAAATATATTTTCACCAGATCCCTCAGCTACATAGCCTTCAGCATCAAGTAATATAGCCTCGTCATAGCCATGGTCAGCAGCTTCAAGTGAAGATAAATGATACAGCAAATAGTTTGCTGTAGCTTTAGCCTCTATAGGGAATGAGTCTCCTGCAGGCTTTCTCCAAGAAGATATCATACATCTTATGCCTTCAGGTTTAAGATATTTACCAAACTCTACTGCAATAACAGCAACATTAACCGGGTTTCTAGCTCTTAAACCAAAACTGCCAAGACCTCTAAAAGCTATTGGTCTAATATAGATATCGCTTCTAAAGCCATTAAGACGAACAACATCTATAACAGCTTTAATTAAATGTTCAATGCTATATGGTATCTCCATATACACCATCTTTGCAGATCTAAACAATCTTTTAATATGATCTTCAAGTCTAAAGACCTTTATAACACCTTCATCATAGTATCCCCTAATACCCTCAAATACCCCTGTTCCATAGTGAAGACCATGGACAAAAACATGAACCTTGGCATTATCCCATTCAACAATAGATCCATCTAACCATACATATCTTGGCCATGTAAGTGGTATCCCAGGGTCTTTTGGCAACTTTTACACCTACAGGTTTTAGAGATACTCTATAGACAGAAAATATAAACTTTTTATTAGATATAAACAAATAAAAAATATATAAACATATATTTAAAGCTATATCAATTAAATAGCGGATTAATAATATATTAACAAAGAATTGATCTACAAAATAACATTATTTATAACATCTCTCAAAACTATCTACGTAGAATCAATATTGAATTAGCATTTAATATGTTGATTTATATAGCTTCAGCATGGGCTAGGGTATTAATTTATAAACTTATGAATAAAATATTGAATTAGGTGAAGGTGTTGTCTGAAAATGATATACAGTTTGTAAAAAGCTATCTAGATAAAATTGAGGTTTTCAGAGATCATTTAATTAAATATAGCAGAGATGTTGTTAATCTATGTAGAAAGGTTATATATGTTTGTATCCGTGGTGGAGATGCATCTAAAATTGTTTTAGATCTTAAAAACAAGTTTATAGAGCTAAATAACATTGTTAAAAATGCTCCAGAACTCTACTACTCCAATCTACTGTATTCAATAGCTGCTGAATATGTTGAAGCCCTACAGCTTTATAGCATTATTAAAGAGTCAAGGTTTATATCACTAGAGGAGTTGATGGTTCATCCAGTTGCATATATACTCGGCTTAGTAGATGTTATTGGAGAGCTTAAGAGATACTCGCTTGAGCTTCTAAAAAGCAATAGAATTGATGAAAGCTTTAGATTTTTAGAGAAGGCTGAGCATCTATATGATATGTTAAGTACTTTAAACTATGCAGATGCTATACTACCTGGTTTTAGAAGAAAGCTAGATATATATAGAAAAGTGATAGATGATTGGAAAGAGCTTTTAATAGATCTAAAATCTAGAAAAGATTTTATAGATAGAGTTAAAGAGATAAAAACATAGAGATATCCTTTTTAATCCATTCGACTTTTCTCTACTCTAAAAAGCGATATTCTTTTTAGGGGTCAGAGCTTTAGCTTACCTATAACCTTTACCCTTATCTTTACAGCATTTCCTGGTAGATATGGCATTGCTATTTCCTCTACCTCAGCTACATCGAGTGTTGATGGATTTGCACCTGCTTCTACAGCTCTCTTTTTAGCTTCATCTACTACAATAGATATGGCTTTTTCCCTCGATACCGCTTCATATGAAAATGCCTTCTCTACAGAGGCTCCAATTAATGCTGTAGCTGCTCCAACAGCATTTGCATATTGTGCATATTCAGGTCTTATAACCTCCTTTGCACCTGCTAGTTTGCGTGGCCACATAGCTGAGCCTCCACCAACTAGTATAACTGTTTCAGGTTCTGGACTTGTCTTTACCTTATCTATAGAGTCTTCAAGCATCTTCACCATTCTTTCATAAGTCTTTTCAACTAGTTTAGGATCTATCTTTTGCCTAGCCAACTCAGGTTTACATCTAGGATCATCTATTGCCATAACCCCTTTAGCCAAAGCTATATCTGTTGCTGTAAGTATGTTTCCACCCCATGCAATACCATCTTCAACAAGTTTATAGCCAACACTTTCTGGACCTATTACAACATTTTCTCCATAGACCTTAATAATACTGCCTCCAGCTAAGCCAACAGCAACAACATCTGGAGATCTAATATTTGTTCTTACACCAGCTATCTCTATCTCTAAAGCCTCTCTAGGATAACCCTTCCTCAAAACACCTATGTTAGATGTTGTTCCACCTGTATCAACAACAATAGCATCTGATATTTTTGTAAGAACATATGCACCTCTAATACTGTTAGATATAGGTGCTACCACGGTAAATATGGGGTATCTAGCTATATACTCCTTTGCAGCTACAGTGCCATCGTTTTGAGCAAAAAACATCTTTGCATGACCTAGATCTAGATCTTGAAGAGCATTTTCAAGTGCTTTTATAGCTCTTTGCATAACCTTTAAAACAGCTGCATTAAGTATAGTAGCATTTTCTCTTTCAAGCAGACCTACAGAGCCTATCTCACACGACAAAACTATAGGTGTTTCAGGCATTATCTCCCTAGCCTTTTCTTGTACAAATAACTCATGTTCTGGATTCACAATTGAGAAAACAGATGTAACAGCTATAGCATCAACCCTCATTTCTTTAAATGCATTAAGAGCCTTAACAACACCCTCTCTATCTAACTCAACTATATGTTCACCTGTATATTCATGACCCCCTCTCAAAATAGTGTAGCCAGCTATAACAGCTTTTCTTAGATCATCAGGCCAGTCTATACCTGGGTCAACAGATCTTGTAGCAGGTGCTCCTATTCTAATTACACCAACTCTTCCAAGATTTCTACGCTGTACAATAGCATTTATTATATGTGTTGTTCCAAAAGATACAGCTGCAATTTCATCTCTATTAACTTTTGTCTTCTCGAGGATAAGCTTCATAGAGTTTATAATACCTGTTGTAACATCTGGTGTAGTGATTGTTTTTGCACCACCAATGAAGTTTCCATTATCGTCAACAATTACAGCATCTGTATGTGTACTTCCAACATCTACCCCAAGTATATATTTAGCCATGGTCTACACCCTTTTTATACGCATCTCTATAGGTATGTAGTCGACATCGTATCCAAAATATCTTGGCCCTACAGTTTTAATTCCTTCTTCAGATCTCCACTTCTCATCGCATGGAATACCTATAACAGTTACTCTAAGTCCATATCTAAGTCTTTCAGTTGTTATTGGTTTAGCGGTCTCGATATCGAGTATGGAAATTATATCTGGTGTTGTAGCTATGATCTCACCATCTTTTATAGCAACAAGATTCTCATTTTGAAATCTTATAACCATTTTAGAGTTTTTAAATTCGTCGAATCCTTCTATAGTTACCTCACCTCTAGCAAACCCCCCTAAATTGAATCTTGCTACATCAACTATTTTACCTCTGAATAGCATAAACCCCTTAACAATATCTAGAATAGCGTCGAATACATTAACCCCTCTCTTCTTAGCCTCTCTAATAGCTCTACCAAGTTCTAGTGCAAGTGTAGGTGTACCTCTAACCACACCTCTCCTATAGTCTCTACCACTCATTGCATATATAGCTATATATGCAGACCCTCCAAACTTTATAGTGATAGCCCTAGCTATTTTCTCAGCCCAGAAATTATCAATAGTATCAAGAACAACAGAGTTTCCCCTCTCATCAGAAAGAACCATAGGTGTAGCTTTAACACCAATTAAATGAAATGTAACCATTTGAAGCTCTGGAAAAGCTCTCCCCATGCCATCACCATTAAGTAGAGGTTTACCTGTATAAGCAGCAGCTACTATTGGAATCATAGAATTAACCCCACCAGCCTCTATCTGCGTTAAATAGCTTGCTTCTTTTCCATAATACTTCTCAATGCTACGCAAAACCCATATAACCTCATCACCACCCGGGATCTTCTCTATCAATACTGTTGGTGTCCCCATCATAGCAACAGGCACTATAAAGTCATTATCATCAACAACATCAGGTTCTATAAGCTCAACCTTTTTACCTTTTTCAATAGCTTGTATAGCCATTAACATACCTATATATGGATCTCCACCACCACCAGCACCAAGTATCGCAGCTCCCAACGCCATATCTCTTACATCTTGAGTTGATAATATCATTGCTATCACACAACTGTTTAGAGTTAATAGCTGTATTTAAAAATTTATATAATACATACTTTTAAATAATTTTAATAAAAATTTATATATTTTATCTATTGTTAGTTATATAATATACAAGTATTGGTAGGTGGTTTTAGTGTCGCAAGGTAAAGATGTATATGGAGACTATGCCACGCTACCTGTACCTCAAACAGAGCTTAGATCATCACTAAATATATTTATGGTTTATATGGGTGTATTAGCTGTTATAGCAGCGATATTTGCAGGGTCTGGACTAGCTCAAATGTATGACCTTAAAACAACAATAGTTGTAGCACTTATTGGAAATATAATATTGGCAATATTTGGAGGGCTGATTGCATATATTGGTGGATCGACAAGAGCAAACACATATATGTTGCTAAGATATCCACTAGGTAGAATTGGAGCTGCTATTGGAAGCCTTATAGTATCTGCACTACCTTTAATTATATGGTTTGCTGTAGAGACATGGCTATTTGCAATAACTGTAAATGTTATCTATCCTGGACATCCACTAACAACAATAGTTGCCTCTTCTATATGGGGAGGATTACTCATGATGACAACAGCATATATAGGCTATAAAGCCCTTGCTATACTAAGCTACATCACAGTTCCCTTCTGGTATACATTAATTGTAATAGGATTTGCAGCAGCTGTTGACTTGAATGGTGGATTTGATGCTCTGTGGAGAGTAGGTCCATCAGCTATAGCACCAATTGGTATTGGAATAACATATGTATTTGGTCTATATGCATCTGGATGTGTTATAACATCAGATGTCTCTAGATATGGTGTTAAGAAATGGTCAGGTAGTGTGGCATGGGCACTCCACGTCGCAATATTTATGACGGCTTTGCTATTTGCTGGGGCTGCTATGACGCTATTAACAGGTGCTCCAAATGTTATTGTGGCTATTGCTCAGATAGGTCTTGGTGTAGGAGCTTTACTACTAGCTATTCTTGGTCAATGGACAACAAACGATAACAATCTATGGAGTGCAGCATTAGCATGGATAAATGTAACCGGTAAATTCTCGAAGAAGGTATGGGTTTTGATAACAGGAATTATTGGAACAGCTATATCAGCTCTATGGGGAGGATTATGGGGTATGAGTCTAGATCCATTTATAACATTTGGTGTATTGCTTGGAAACTTTATACCGCCTGTTGGAGCTGTTCTAATAGCTGATTACTATATAGTTAGTAGATATCTTGTTAAAAGAGATTATAGATTTACACCTGGGTCTAAAATCAGTTTGTTAAACATTCCTGGAATCATATCAGTATTTATAGGTGGATTTGCAGGCTGGGCTGCAACAACATATGGATACCATCTACCTACAGGTGTTGGTGTAGCTGATTCGATAATACTATCATTTATACTGTATCTATTACTAGCAACAGTTATGCATAAACTTAATATAAAGTTTGAAGTTGGTGAATGGACTATAAGTGAAATAGGTATATAGGTGAATCGCATGTCAGGTACATTAAATATTAAAAGATTTGCGTTATCATCGCTTTACCTAATGCTTATATTTGGTATTATAACAATTCTTCTTGGTTATATGTCTGGCAACTATAGAGGACTGTATCTCTCTCTAACACTAGGATTAATAATCCTAGTAACAACAGTAGTATACATTCCATTGATACATAGACGTAGAGATAGCGATGTAAGAGGCATTGCTGTTCCATCGCTTCAAGCACTATGGATTGCAACATCTATGGCTTTAGGATATGTTGTTACTGCATATGCACCATACTTCAACATACCAATAGCTATAGCAACAACTCTATTTGTAATAGGATTCATAGTGTTGATCTATGGTGTTTATGCAATGCTAAAAATTAGCAAGGTAAGTGGAGTACCACTTGCAGTATAAATAAAATATATCATTTTGCTGCCATGTTAGATTAAATCAATATCTTTTTTATTTTCAACCATGCAATCTGTTTGATTGTTATCAAGATATATATCTAGTTTAACATTTTTCTCTTTATGTGAAGAGATATGTCTATATCAATAGATTTAGGTAGAGATGTTGTTGATGAAGCTATGGAGAAAGGTGCTAGAGATGTTGTTGTAAGGCTTCAGAAGAGGTTGTATGAGTTAGTAATGTTTGATAGTGGTATGCTTAGAAGCTATAATATTAGTAGGGGAGGTGGTATCGGTATAAAGGTTGTTGTTGATGGTTCTATAGGCTATAGCTATACATCGTCTCTAGATAGAGACAGCATATCTATAGCTATTGATAGAGCTATTTTAGCTGCAAAGTCTTTAAATAGATATGGTGTATCTAGGAAGCTATATGAGTATAGAGGTGTAAAGGGAAGCTATAGAGCTATAGCTAAGGTTAATCCTTTGGATGTAGAGCCTGAGAGAAAAATAGATCTTGTTAAGAAGCTAAATATAGAGTCTATAAAGAGAAGTGGAATTGTGTCTGCCGTTACTAGATATGGGTGTGAGATAGATAGAAGGGTTATAGTTTCATCATATGGCTCTGAAATTGATATAGAGGTTATAGCTGTTGGTGTTTCACATATGGCTGTTGCTAAAAGTGGAGAGGTTATGGAGAGGGTACAAGAGCAGAGATCGTTTATTGGAGGATTTGAATATATAGATTCTTTTGACTGGATAAAATTTGCTGAGGAAATTGATAACATGGCTATAAAAGCCTCTGAAGCTAAAACACCTTCGCCAGGGATCTATACAGCTGTTATAGATAATATGCTTATAGGGCTTCTACTCCATGAAGCATTTGGACATGCAGCTGAAGGAGATGGCGTAGTTGCCGAGGCTTCTGTACTTAGAGGTAGAGTTAATGAAAGAGTTGCAAACGACCTTGTAACAATTGTTGATGAAGGTGTTGTTGAAGGGGGCTATCCTGTTCCATACGATGATGAAGGTGTGGAAAAAAGCAAAACTATTGTTGTTGATAATGGTATACTTAAACACTTTCTCAATAGTAGATATACAGCAGTTGAATTGAAGCAGAATCCAACTGGAAATGCAAGAGCACAGGATGTAACATTTGATGCTATTGTTAGACAAACAAACTTCTATATGCTTCCAAGAGATGCGTCTATCGATGAGCTTTTTGAAAATGTTTCAAATGGTGTTTATCTACTTGGTAGAGGTGCTATGGGTGGTCAAGTAGATCCTTCTGTAGGTACATTTACATTTAGTGTAGGGCCTTCATATATAATAAGAGGTGGGGAGGCTTCAGAGCTTGTTAGGGGTACTATTGTTAGTGGAAACATTCTTGAGGTATTAAAAGATGTTGAATTAGTTGCAAAAGATGTTAAGATATATACATCTGTTTTTGGTGGATGTGGCAAAGGTGGTCAAATGGTTAGAGTAGGTATGGGTGGCCCCCATATAAAGGTTAAGAGAATTGTTGTTGGAGGTGTATAGAAGTGGATATAGCTGGAATTATTGAAAGGGGGCTGAGAAAAGCTGAGGTTTTAGGTGCATCAGAAGCTGAGATATTTATAGCTAGAGAAGTCTCTACATCTATAACTGGTACTGTTAAGGGTCTAGAGAATATAGAGAGTGGTGAATCTATAGCAGCTTCTCTTCGTATTGCAATTGGTAAAAAGATATCTATTCAGACATGTATATTATCTAGAGCGGAAGATATTGATAAGGTTGTTGAAGATGCTGTAAAAATTGCACGTGTTGCTCCAGAAGATAGAGACTGGGTTTCACTACCAAAATCTCTAGGTAAAACACCATTGTATTATATTGTTGATGATAGGATTAAGAAACATAACCTAGATATGTTCATAGACTTTGTTAAGAGAGGCCTTGAAAAATCTAATGAAATTGATAAAAGAGCCTATACAAGTGAAGCTAAAGCACAACTATCATATATCGTTAAAGCTATTGGAAACAGCAACTATAGCCCAATAGAATCTGAAAAAACAGTATTTAGCTATATAGTTGAGGTGAAAGCCATTGAGAATGGTGAGGAGTCTGGATACTATAACTATTATGTAGCGCCAACGCTAAATGAATTCAACCTTGATAAAGTGGTTGAAGATGCTGTAAAAATTGCTGTAAAGGGTCTCAGGGCTAAACCAGTTGAAACTGGAAACTACCAAGTGTTATTTACTCCAAGGATATTTGCATCTATATTATCAGCACTTATAGTACCTGCTGTAAGAGCTGACATGGTTATTAAAAACAGATCTCCGTTAAAAAATAAGCTATATAGTGAAATTCTATCAGAAAAGCTAACAATTATAGACGATGGTGCAGCACCTAACATGTTAAACTCATCTGAATTTGACGATGAGGGTGTTGCAACAATGAGGAAAACAGTATTTGATAGAGGTACCCTTGTTACATATCTCTATGATACATATACAGCTAACATAGATGGCAAAAGCTCTACAGGCAATGCTAGAAGAACAAGTTCTTTGGTATATCCAGATGCTACGAACATCATAGTGTTACCAGGAACAGAGTCTATAGATTCTATATCAAGAGACATTAAAAAAGGTATAGTTATATATAACACTATAGGTGAATGGTTATCAAACCCAGTAAATGGCTATCTCAATGCAACTATAACAAACGGGATATATATAGAGAATGGTGAGGAGAAACATGCTGTTAAGGGGATAGTGATATCTGGTAACATATATGAGATACTAAGTAGAAACCTTGCAACAATTTCAAAAGAATATGAGCATATAGGATCGATATTAGCACCATCAACATTAGTAGAAAAAATTTCAGTTGCAGGTAAGTAACCAATTTCTATTTCTATATAATTACAAGCTTTTAATAATATTATTATCTAGTCTTAGTCTTTTTATTTTTCAACTCTAAAAAGTAAAAACTGACTATGAGCCTTTAAATTTAATTTCTAATATTTTATTTATTAAGAGGGATCTGTTTGAGATCAAGAACACATAACATATTTAGCTTTGCAATATCTCTCTTAATATTGAGGACATGGCTTCACACAGCTTTTCTCTTAGCTGTATTTTCATCAATTTTTCTCTCTCTATCTATAAACTGGTTTATAGATCATGTAGCTGGCCATAAAGGATATAGAAGAGCGCCCTATACACATTCCCTTATAACCTCAATTCTTATATCTATACTAATCGCATTTCTCTATATATATATTCTGGAAACTCTTGGATTTACCCTACCAATACCACTTTTATATATAGCTTCAATAGCTATTGCCACATCGCATATGTTTTTAGATATTATGACAAAAGATGGTATTTATCCTCTGTGGCCATTTAGCAAAGCTAGGATATCTATTCTAGATGCTAGATATGATAATCCTGCATTGAATGCTTTTTTTGCAATAGTTTCACTAACCATGATAATATTCATCATATTTGATGCAATTAAGACATATCTATAGTAGAGCTCTATATGATTTTAGGCATGTATCTATCTATTATATATTTAGGATCCTCTCTCAGAATTTTCATAGCTTTTGGTAAATAGTTTAATATATCATCAGGTGTCACACCATCTTCACCAATATCATCTGCAGCTAAATCGCCTGCAAGACCATGGATCAATACACCCATTCTTAAAGCCTCTCCAAGATTTCTATAGCCAATACCATACATAGCTGCTATTGCACCTGTAAGAACATCACCACTACCAGCTTTAGCCATCCCAGGATTTCCAGTCATATTGATGTATATATATCCATCTGGATATGCAACTAGGCTGTGTGCCCCTTTTAAAACTATATAGCTATTCAGCTCCACAGCCACTTTTCTAAGTATATTAACTGGATCTATCTGAATATCCTTTAAATTGATGCCTGAGAGTCTAGAAAACTCAACTATGTGAGGAGTTATTATCGCAGGTATTTTTCTTCTTTTCAATATATCTATATCTTTAGAGATAGCTGTTATGCCATCGCCATCAACTATAACAGGTTTTTCAATAGCCTCAACAAGTTCTCTAATAAGCTGCTGTGTTTCTTCATTTAATGATGTTCCAGGGCCTAAAGCCACTATATCTATATCAAACTGCTCTATAACTTTTAAAATATAGCTGTAGCTATTCCTCGATATGCTTCCCTCTATAGTTTCTTCAAGAGGTATATATACAACTTCACTACATCGGGTAGCTATGTATGGAACTACAGATTTTGGTGCTGCTAATCTTGAGTATCCACCACCTGCTTTTAGAAATGAATATGATACATAGTATGGAGCTCCATAATAATATCTAGAACCTGCAACAGCAAGAAACTTTCCAAATGTACCTTTATGTCCCCATCTAACCCTTTCTGGCGGTGGTATAGGTGTATTAAGCTCTGCTTTTATTTCATCAGAGTTATAGAGCTGGGGGGGATATGATAGATGAGAAACATATAGTTTTCCACAATAGCTATACCCTGGATATAATATGTTTCCATATTTTGGCAAGCCAAATGTAACTGTGTAGCTGGATTTTATAGCAGCTCCATATACCCTACCATTATCACCACTAATACCAGATGGAATATCTACACTAACAACAGGCTTACCACAACTATTTATAGCATCTATAACATCTCTATGGATGCCCTTAACCTCATCCTTTAAACCTATACCTATAATCCCAGCAACAACAGCATCACACCAATTCAAAGCTTCAAAGAGTCTTGGCATATCATCTCTATCTCTAATAAAATCTATAGAGACTTTAAATCTTTGAATAATCTCATAGTTAATCCTTGTAAGCTCTGTAAATTTCGATGAATCCCCAACTATAAACACTTTAACAATGCCACCAGCAGAACATATTCTTCTAGCAGCAACAAGAGCATCGCCACCATTGTTACCAGTACCAGCAACAACTAAAATCCTCTTTCCATATACACCAATATTCTCTAAAACAACATTGTATATAGCTGTTCCAGCATCCTCCATAAGTAGTCTATGATCTACACCAAATATTTTAAAAGCATCTTCATCAATTTTTCTCATTTCACTAACGCTACACACTTTTAATCGGTATTGATACATTATAACCACCAATATCAGCTTCAACAATTAGAAAGTATCTAGACTATATTAAAGATAAAAAGATTTATTAATATCTATAGTATATGTATTTTTGGAGATAATATGTATGGTACCTAGAAATATAGTAGTGTTGATTGTTCTACTTGCTGTAATATCTATAGGTGTTGCTACAATTGTAAATGTATTTATAGCACCTTTATCAATAGAGAGAAAGCCTGAGGCTAATGTTAGCAAAGCTGAGAAAACAAATATAACTATAGTTTTAAAAGATGATATCGTATTACTTCCTTATCCAATGATAAGAAGAGATGTTTTATCAACTGAGGAATCAATTGCATATAGAAGAAGCATAAGAGATTATAAAGATGAACCTATATCAATAGAGCATTTATCTCAACTTCTATGGGCTACATATGGCATTTCCGAAACTAGGTGGGGATTGAAAACAACACCTAGTGCAGGTGCTACATACCCATTAGAGATATATGTTGTGGTTGGAGAGGGAAAGGTCTCTATACCGGATAGAGGCTATCTTAAGCCTGGTATATATAAATATCATCCATATACACATAGCTTGAGATTAGTAAGAGAAGGAGATTATATGGAGGAGCTATCAAAAGCTGCTGTAAACCAGAGATGGGTGAAAGAAGCCGCTATTAACATAGTTATATGTGCTGTTTATGAAAGAACTACAAAGGTGTATGGTGAGAGAGGCTATAGATATGTATATATGGAGGTTGGACATGCAGGGCAGAACATATATTTAGAGGCTACAGCATTAAACTTAGGTGCTGTAGTTATAGGGGCTTTCTATGACGACTGGGTTAAAGATATTATAAGAGCTGAAAAAGATGAAAATCCACTTTACATTGTATCGATAGGTATTCCTAGGGAAATATATAGGGTTTCTGAAGACGAAATAGCTAGATATATCGATAGCAAGAGAAGAGAAAGAGGATTAATCTAGTTAATTAAATTAAAAAATGTTTTTATCTAGGCTTTAGGTTTATAGAATGGATGAACGACTTTATCTTTTTGAGCAAGGATTTCATCTATCTTTGGCTCACCAGCCATTGCTCTCTTTAAAGCTAGCTTTGTCGCTTCATAGTTGTATTTAAACACTTTATCAGGATCCTTTGCAGCTGGATGAATAAACACACCACATATTATAACAACATCGTCAACTACATCTTTTGGTATAATACCTTCTGCAACAGCATCAGAAACAGCTTTCGCAACAGCATATTGTGCAGGTCCAAATATTAACTCAGCTTGCTCCATTTTCTTAATAGTTACCTTCGGAACTATAAGTGTAACAGGTTTTGCTAATAGATTGGGTGTAAGAACTGCAAATAGCTTTGTATGTCCATATGTTTGATGTGCTAATCCAAAGGCAAACCCTATACCTGCAGGGCCATCTTTATCACCAATTATTAGATCTATATGGGCAATCTCATTACCTTCACCAACCAAGGCTTCTCCAAATCTAATACCTATTTTCCCCACTTTTAACCACCATACTATACCTATCATAAAACCTATATATAAAGCTTTCAATATTAAATGAAATGACCTGTATTGTAACTAGCCATTATTATCAGCTGCCACTGAATATATCATTTAATCAAAACCGGAGTACATTCATCATCTATAAAGATAGCTTTATTAAGATCTAGTAAAAATGTTTTTTAGATGTAATGGATATCATATAAATATAAATCTAGAAGCGAATTTAAGTATAAATAATTAAGACTTTATAGTAGAAGCCATTGGGTATTTCGCTAAAGACCCTATAACCCTGTAAATGCTGTTAACATGTTTTTAGAGTGGTGTAGTAAAACTTTGTATTCCTTAATGTCAAGTAATATCTAAGGTATTATCCCAAGATTCATAAAAAGATGTTAAGCTAACAGAAGTATGTGAAAATATGAATAAGTATAAAAAGTCTCAAAGGTGTTATTTACATGCACTGGGTATATTGGATTTTAAGAAAAACAATTTTTACTGCGGTTATATGGTTTCTAGCTATTGCTAGATTTGTTGGTGGGTGATTTAGATTGGGAAAACCTAATATACTTTTGTTTTTGATGGATACCCAAAGAGTAGATAATATGTCTTGCTATGGTTATCCAAAGAGAACTACACCTAATATAGATGGGATTGCTGGTGAAGGTGCTGTGTTTTTGAATCATATTACAGCTGGTGTATGGACAGTGCCATCTCATGCATCTCTATTTACCGGAAGATATGTATCTGGTCATGGTGCTGATGCCCATTTTGAATATCTTGCTGTTGATTTTCCTACCATGGCTGAGATTCTAGATGAGTTAGGTTATCAATCAGTAGGTTTTTCAAATAATGGGTGGGTAAGCAAGAAATCAGGAATAGCAAGAGGGTTTCAAGAATTCTATCTAGTAAGTAGAGCGGTTCAAGGGAAGAAGGTTGTGGAATGGTTCTATGTAGAAGAAAGTTTCGAGAAACCAGAAGAACAAGATAAAGGAGCATTAAAAACAGTTAATGCAGCTATAAATTGGCTTGAAAAGAAATGGGATAGAAGTAAACCATTCTTCATGTTTATAAACTGTGTAGAACCACATGGACCATACTGGCCTCCAGAACCGTTTAGAAGCCGTTTCCTCCCCAAGGATGTGACAGAAGAAGAGCTTAAATCGTTGCCACCACTTCATTCAACTAGGGAATGTATAGATATCAGGGTTGGTGCTTTAAAACTTACAGAAAGACAATGGCAAATACAAAAAGCTTTATACGATGGATCTACAGCAACCTTGGACGACAGAATAGGTAAATTCTATCAATATCTAGAAGAGAAAGGATTAGCAGATGATACTATAACCATAATAACATCTGATCATGGAGATGTTCACAACGAACATCCACCACACGTAGAACACCATCTATGTGCATATGAAGAACTTATACACATCCCATTAATTATCAGATATCCGAATGTTATCCCTAGAGGTATTAAAATTAAATGGCTTTCACAAAATGTTGATATACTACCAACAATATTAAATATCATAGGTGTTAAAGAGGAAAAGTATTGGAGAACATTACAAGGAGTCTCACTACTACCAACAGTAACAGAGAATAAAATTGTTAGAGAATACACATTAACAGAATACAACTCTCTTCAAATGTTGTCTTTTACGTGGATAAGGCATCCAGATTTCCATGTAGGGAAATTCTTTTATAGACTTAAAGCAATTAGGGATCTAAAATATAAATATATATGGTATTCTAATGGAATGGAAGAGCTCTACGATTTAGAAAACGATCCTAGGGAAACAAAGAATATAGCTAATGAAAAACCTGATATAGTAAAGAAGATGAGGTCAAAACTAGAAGAAATACTACTATCAATAGATATTGTAGACTATGGAGATAAACAGGTGATTGAAGATAGAGAAAGACAATATGGAATAGAGAAAACAAAAGAAGTATATGCTAGGTTAAAAGCATGGGGATTCTATAGAGAATTAAAACAAGCTGTGCTACCAAAAGAAGAAGATATCGTAATATAAAGCTTATTTATGAAGTAAAGCTGAATCTTCAAAATTAAATAGAGAAGACAAAATTAAAAAGGATTTAGGATGGATAGTTAAAAAGAAAGCAACTCTGGTTATTGGGCTGTTCTGCTAGCGATGTTTATAGATTAGGTTTATAGGCTCTAATTCTATTTATCTGGTTTGAGCTGCTTAGGCGATGGGAGCAGTGCTCCAAGACTCGCAGAGTTTATCGTAGATTGGAGTTCCGTGCCGCTGGGCTCAACAGCCACCCATGAACCCACAGAGGTGCTCAAGTCCCTATAGGCGAGGTGGAAGTCCCTAGATACAACAAATAAATACAATAATGAGAATAAGCATCTAGAGACAAACGGAAACAATATATAAAATAATAATTTTCGGATATTTTATATTGTTACTAGCTATTTTCTATAATTCTAGGTGGAGTAGAAACATTTATTGAGGTGTTTTGTTGTGTTTTGGGTTCATTCAACACATCAATACGCTCTAGATCTCTTTTTAAAGCTTTGGAGCTATTCCAAGAAATATCAATGTAGAAGATATAGCTACAATTAACAATATATCTACTTTTCCTATAGATATATCAACCTTAGGTTCAGGTACACCATACATATATATAGCTTCTGCAACATCTCTTCCATAGCTAATAGAATATATCACCAATGGCTTTACTATTTTCTGTAATCCTCTACCACCATATTTTAGTTTTATAGTTGTAAGTGCTTCGGAATATGCTATAAGTATAGATGAGAGCTGTGTTAATGTGACTGTAAATAGTATGGCTATACCTTCTAGCCTTAGTTTTTTAAATAACCATCTATATTCACTAACCCTTATCCATTGCATAGCTATTGTTATTGCAAAAAAGAATTCTATTACTCTCGACGTCGAGATAGCCATCTCTTCTAGTTTTGTAGGTTCATAGCCAAGCATAATAGAGATGAATCTTATAGCTAGACCCATAGCTATAAATATAGATATAAGTATGATTGCTGAAGCAATTTTCTTTAAACCACCTATATACATAAATATAATAAATTCAATAATAAATATAGCTATAACCTGTATAGTTGCCATCAGAATATAGTCAATGTTGATAGCAAAGATTAGAAATATCATGAGTATTAATGGTATATAGAGTCTTGTAACTATTGATATATTTAAATTAACTTTGTAGGTGAATATATATGCTAGGTTTCTCAACATTTCACTCACTATATATTGAACTTAAATTGCTAAGGTCTATCCTCTGGCTAGCTCTATCGCTAGAGAAATCTCTTATTATAGAACCGTTGTGAAGGCTATATAGTTTAAATCCGTTTAGAAATGGTATAGAGTCTCTGCTACTAATAGTCACTATTTTAGCTCCTGGTAAAGATTTTAAATAATCTATAAGTGTAGCTCTATCAAGATATGTTAAACCTGAGAAAGGCTCATCAAGAAGAAAAATATTATGGTTAGCGATAAGTGCTAATGCTATAGCAAGTCTTTCTTGTTGCCCCCAAGATAGATTAAAAGGTGTTTGACTTAAATCGTCAAATCCATAGCTTCTCAAAATCGAGTATCCCTTAGAATAACATTTCTTAAAATCATCACTATTTCTACATATACTTCTAAGTTCTAACTCTATAGACTCCTCTGTAAAGAATAACGATATTATCTGAGGTATATATATAGCTTTTCCAAATCTTTTAACAGTTCCCTTTACAGGTTTTAGATAACCAGCTATAATCTTTAACAATGTAGATTTCCCTGAGCCGTTAGATCCATAGATAGCTACAGCATCATCTCTATATATATCTATAGAAATGTTTCTTAAAATCCAATCCCCATCATATTTAAACCATAGATTATTAATAGATATACCCTTTTCATCGCTAGATATATGGGGTTTCACTTCATTTTGCATAGAATAAAATGGCTTTCTAAATACATCTAGTGAAATCTCTTTAATAAAACCATTTGCCAATATCGATGCCCTATCAATATGATTCACCAAGGGCATAAATCTATGTTCGAATATTAGAATAGATATGCCATAGCTTCTCAAACCTTCTATAACATCTAGATAATCTTCAACACCTATATCATCAAGCCACATAAGAGGCTCGTCAAATATTATTATCTTTGGCTTTGAGAGTATAGCCTTAGCTATAACAGTTCTTCTAAGCTCACCACCTGATAACTCAAAATATAGTCTATTGAAAAGGTTTCTAATTTTTAAAGAATTGGAGACAAGCTCTAGAGCCTCTACAGCTTTCTTCTCATCTCTATATATCTGGATAGCATAGGTATAAAGATCTTCATATATATTTGGATATACAAAGTGTGTTCTTGGGTCTTGGTTAACAACCTGTACAACTCTTCTAAGTTCTTCTAAACTATACTCTTCAAGCCTTTTACCATCTACTTCGACCTCTCCCCTAACTTCACCACCATAGATATGCATCCCAGCGCCAGTTAAAGCTCTAATTAATGTTGTTTTACCACATCCACTTCTACCAATAACTAAAAGGGTTTCACCTTCATATAGCTCTAAATTAAGAGATTTCAGAATCCAGTCGCTATTTGGATATCTAAACCAAAGATCTTTAACTTTTAACACCTTTTTTCTCAAGAGCTACAACACCCATAGCTTTAGCGATTCTTATTAATGGTAATGAGAACAGAGCTATATATGTAGCTGCTATAGCATTGAATATAGCTATATGTGGAAGAATAAACAGTGTATAGCTCCAAGCCTCTTCCCACCTCTTTACCCATCCCGCAATCTGTAGCCAGTATGGTGTAACAGCTAAATTTGCTAAACACATTACAGCTGTTCTTGATATAACTACAATTAATAAGATAAATACTAAGCCTTTTAAACTCTTTGTAAATGACTCAGACCTTCTGTATATGGCTATTAAAGGAAGATACGTTGAAAGCTCTGCTAAAACCTTCATAGCTGGACCTATAGGATCCATAGCACCTCCAAGAGCAAATACACCAAGATAAAACACTGGAAGGCCAAAAACCGTTGTTCCGATTAGTGTAATAAAAGCTGCTATAGTTAAGGGAATACCTGATAAGTCAAACTTTAGAAATGTTGCTGGAGGATATGGTATCTTAAATAAGTGAAGAACTATAGCAGATGCTATAAGACCTGCTATAACAGCTATTCTTAATGACGATGAACTATATCCATATCTATATGTCTTTGGCTTCATGAAGCCTTCACTATTTATTTTATGATTCAAATAGCTAAGTATTTAAAACTTCGGTTTAGATATTTAAACAAGGATTTAAAGTATTTAAATCAAGAGGTATTGACACAATGAGTGATCCTGATATAGAGTTGGCAAAGATTAGAGCAGCTGAGAAGGCTTTTGAAATCATCGCTAATTTAAAGCCTAGAACTATAGGTGTTGGTACAGGTTCAACTGTTGATAAATTCATAGATATTTTAGCTAGGTATGTAGATGTCTTTAGAAACACTATATTTGTTTGCGCATCTCTATATACAATGTATAGAGTTAAAGAGCTTGGCTATATAGTACTACACCCTTCAGCTATAGACCATATCGATGTTTATGTAGATGGTGCTGATGAGGTTGACAGAGATTTTAATATGATTAAAGGAGGTGGAGGAGCCTCAACACTTGAGAAAATACTTGCTTATGCATCATCTAAAAAAATATATATGGTTGACTATACAAAGATTGTTCCTAGGCTTTGCTATAGACATTCTATACCAGTTGAGGTTCTTCAAGAAGCTATATCAATAGTTTATAGAAGGCTACATCAACTCAATCTAAACCCTGTTATTAGGAAAAGCGGTGGTGGTAAACACGGTTTTGTTGTAGCAGATAGCAAAGGGGTTATAATAGATATTAAACCTAATAACATTTCATGTTTTAGAGAACTTGAGAGGACTTTAAAGATGATTCCAGGTGTTATTGAAACCGGTCTCTTTATAGATTTAGCAGATATTATTGTTGTTGGCTATCCAGATAGAGTAGAGGTCTTAGAAAAGAAGATATATGGTAAATAGCTATGTCTATAAATATTGTAGAGGGGTTTTACTTCAAGCTTTACGACGACTCTATATTCTATGTTAAGGGTGTTGCCCACCCTAGCGACAAATTTGTTGCTTTTCCAAAATATCTAAAGCATATAGATGGTGATAGAGTTTCGCCAGATGGAACTAGATACATTAAGATTGCAGGTATTGAGAATGAATATAGGGTTTTACTAGAGCGTTACAACAACTATATTGTATATGATGAGTATTTTGGTAGAAAGATACCGCTTGTACCTTTAAAAGATATTGCTAGAATATATAACCCTGTATATAAAGCTCTTAAAATTATTGAAAGCAGAGTCGATGTAAATGTATTAACAGATGTAAGAGATATGATGCTTGATATAATCAACGCTACAGGTGTTAAAAACATAGGTGTCTCAGGATCTATTTTGGTAGATCTTTATAGAGATGACTCCGATATAGATATCGTTGTCTTTGGCGAAGATGAAGGAAGAAAGGTCTATAACTTCCTTAAAGAAGCTATAGATAAACCTAACTCAAAGCTAAGAAGATATGATGAAAACAATATCGCAAAGCTTTATCTAAGCAGAGTATCTGAAACCCCTATAGACTTTAAAACATTTCTTAGCCAAGAAAAGAGAAGGGTTTTAGAGGGACTTTATGGAGATAGAGAATACTTTATTCGTCTTATAGATATGAGTCATAAAGATGATGTATATAGTGTCTATAGATGTAAAAAACTTGGAGGCTCGGTTATGAAACTTAGGGTTATAGATGCTAAAAAATCTATATATACACCATGTAGATATGGTGTAGAGGTTATAGAGGTTATAGAGGGTGTTAATGCAGATATAGAAGAGATTTATAGTCTTAGAGGAAGATTTAATGAAATCGCATATGAAGATGAAATCGTTATTGCTAAAGGCTCTATTGAGATGCTTGAATATAGAAATAGGGATAGGAAATACAGACTTTACCTCGGTGATGCAGGAGACTATATGCATTTAGCAAAATAGCTCTACACATTAATCTATAGCTATATACCCTAGAGCTAGAAGATCTAATATTTGCTAATAGCTATTTAATGAAAGATATCTTATTTATGCATAGCAGTGTTATTTTTAAACGTTAAATAATAGATAATGTTTCCATATTTAAATTAAGCTATATATCTATTATATTTTATTGGTATATGCATTGGATTTTTAATTATCAAGAATTTTTAAATGTTTTATGGTTTTCTATACTTAACACCTCTATAAGTCTATTGAGTTTCACCTTAATTTCTAAAGGCATCTCCATTTTTTTGCTACTTAATATCTGTCTATATGCAGATAATATCTCACTTAAAATACCTATGAATTTTGGAAGATGTGACACTATGTTGCTTAATATATAGTCTATACCTTTATCTGTTATCTTACAGATATTTCTTCTATTTTGTCTATAGCATTCTATTAATCCCTCTTCTCTAAGCTTTACTAATACTCTATAGAATGTTCCTATTGATGGCTTCCACTTCTCTCCCACTATATTTTCTATTCTTTTATAGATAATATACCCATGTATATCGCTACCTGTTGCAAGAATTGCAAGTATTAAATTTCTTAGCCATGAATATTTAGCTTTTCTAGACATTACTCACTACCTTCTTTATTCTATAAACTGTGAAAGATATTTTAAACTTATATTTCTGAGAAATATATTTCCCAGAAACTAAAGGTCTTACAAATGGCTAGGGGAATACCAAGAGAATATATTAGCAAATATCGTGAAGCTATTCTAAGTGGCCCAATAATATTTACATTTCTACGTATTGGTACACCTATGCTTATCGTTAGACTTGTTCAAGATGTATATGGGCTTGTAGATGCTTTTTGGCTTAGCAGATATAGCCAGTTTGCTGTTGCTGTTCCTAGGCAGGTTTGGCCTTCATATATGTTATTTGTGTCATTTCTTATGGCGTTTACATCAGCTAATCTAGCTATCATCTCTCAGTATGCTGGTGCAAAGATGTATCGCTATATAGGTGAAACAGCTTCTAAAATGCTTTTTATATCTATTGCTAGCAGTATTCTCTCCAGCCTTCTATTCTATTTCACAGCTCCATATATATTCACATATCTAGTTGCAACACCTACCGAGATATACAATGATGTTGTATCCTATGCTCATATTATGTGTTTCGATATTATATTCCTATCCATAAATATGGCACTTGCGACATTGATACAGTCTTTAGGAGACACAAAAACAGTTGCTATATCACAAATTATTGGAAGCATTGCAAATGTTTTTCTAGACCCTATATTTATAGTGGGGTTTGGCCCAATACCATCACTAGGTGCTGCTGGTGCTGCAATAGCAACTGTTTTAAGCAAGGTTGCTAGCATGTCTATGCTTATATACCTCTTAACTAGAAGATATCCAGATATAGGAGTTGGAATTATTTCTAGAGTTGATAAAGAGTATCTGCTTCTAGCCTTTAGAATATCACTACCTCTTCTAGTAATGAATATCTCAAACTCTCTTTCTTTTAATCTACAGAATAGACTTGTAAACACCTTTGGAATTATAGCAGCTACAGCATTTCCAATAGGATTCATAGTATTCGATCTTGCAAATACGAGTCTATGGGGATTAACAGAAGGTATAGGTATAATGGTTGGTCAAAACCTTGGTGCAGGAAATATCGATAGAGCTAAGAAGATAGCTAGAAGAACGTCTATATTTATATTTACAACAGTTATGGCAACAGCGGCTATAGTATATCTAGCTAGAATGGAAATAGCATCAATATTTATAACAGGTCAAAATGTTCCTTTGCATATAGTTGATGAGATATATAATGAAGTAGATAGATTCATATCGTTAACTATATGGACATTAGCATTTTTTGCATTAACATTCTCAGCTATGGCTGTTGGTAGAGGATCTGGATATACATTAATGCCAACAATAATAAATATGGCTAGGTTATGGGGGTTGAGAATAGGTCTTGGCTATCTATTAGCATTAACTCTCAACCTAGAAACTCTAGGGATATATATAGCATTTGCTATAAGCAATATTGTTGGAGGATTACTATCGATTCTATGGATACAAATAGGCAAATGGACAAAACCAGTTATAAAAGAGGCCAAAGTTCAAACGCCAAAACCTACTGAGGTTAAACCTATACCTATAATAAGACAAACAGATGATGATAAACAAAACGAAAAATTAAAATAGCTGGATATTCCCTAATAAATGCTGTAAATCTAGATATAATATATACTGATCTATAGAGATTCGATACGATGCCTAAACAAAACAACTATTGCAGCTATTATTGTTGCTAGTAATGAGAACATAGCTGATGTAGCTACTGTAGAGATGAAAAACCCTGTCAAATCCCTTACTATACCTCCAAGTAGAGGTGCTATTATAGATGAAGCCATAACAGATGATGTTTGCAGACCTAGTAGCTTTCCTAGATTCCTCTCTCCAAAAAGTGTTGGTATCACCATCATATGTATTATAGGCTCGCCACCAAACATTAAATATCTTAGCCATATAGCTATAATTACAGCTTCTATATTTATTCTCGACAACGATATAATCATGAATGTTGCTATGGTTTGAAATGCATATAGAAGTGGAAATGCTTTTAGAGCTCCTATACGTCTAGCTATAAATCCCCATGTAAAAGCCCCTATACATTGCAAAACACCTGCTACACCTATAGCCATAGGTATATATGTTAACGATATAGTGTTTTCATCTATATTGAAATTTCTGCAAAACTCTATAATTATTGGCGCTATAAAGCTGTTAAGCATTATAGATGATGCTGCTATGAAGAATATAGGGACTAGCGTTACAATAAATAGCCTTGGAATTGTTTGGCTTTGAGAAATATTCTGCGAGAAGCTACGCTCGATCTTTATATTGCTATAGACTTTACCACATATAGCTATCACAATAGCTGAGGTTATAGATAATAGTGAAAGTGTTGTGAATGGATCTAGATAAACAATTAGCTTAGGGATTAGCGGGGACCAGAGCGATTGCGCTAAATAGTTTCCGCTTTGAACTATAGCTAAAGCTATATTCGGCTTAGTAGAAAACATCCTTATAATAGTAGGATTTATCGCAACCACAAGTGCTGGTAGTACAAAACCCGCCATAGCTCCTCCTATATACCATAGCCACATAGATTTATCCCAAGTATAGTACCTCATAAACCATACTACAAAAGCTGAGAAAGACTGCATTAATGTTGCAATATATAGTGGAGTAGCAGAGCCTTTCCTATCGTATAGCACACCAAGAAAAGAGGAAGAAAACATTGCAACAGTACTCGATATAACTATGAAAAGGGTAATTGATGTAATGTTGTCTATCTTATAGTAGTCTATAAGATATTGATAAAATATAGATATATTCATTCTCCATCCACTAACTAGAATAGTGGCTAAACCTATCAATACATACATATATCTTAACCTATTCACCAGCATATCACCCAACATAGCTACTACAAAGACGATGCTTAGATGATATAAATAAAAATGTTTTTGGTAATAACATTATTAGATGGATCTTAGTAAAATAAAGAGTTTTATATTGAAGAACACACCCCTAATTTCCCATCTCTATACCTATAAAAGAAATATAATATATAGCTACTGCTCTATGGCAAGTAAGATATTGAATCTTAACCCAGTTATTTCAACATCTATAGCACACCTTAATCTACATAATAATAGATCTAAATACAATTGTTAGTATGTTATTAAGAAGGTTTTAAAGCTAGAGAAAGAATACATTGATGTATCCAAGAGTTATTAATAGTTGGATATTAGTGGTATTTATAGGCTTTAACCCATTTTTATTGCTGTGGAGATTAACTTGATATACTGGGTAAGAGAGCTGAGATAAAGCTATATTTTGACGAGTTATGCAATGAAGCCTTTAGCAACAATGGTAGATAGGTTTGGTTGAAGCATGGATTATAAAGCCGTTGAGAAAATAGATAGTAGGAATCTTAAAACAATAAATATGAAGAGCTGTTGAACCACCGTCTATAAGAAACAATTGCTAGAAAGTTTAGAGAGTAGCTTATAAAGAAACTTATATTTGAATCTTTCTTGGTAATCCGACAAATGCCTTTTCATCATCTGTTTCAGTTCCAGGGGTACTCTTCACAATCATTTATAACTTCCATATATTTTGATGTTAAAAGCCTTAGTGCTTGATGAGAGCACTTGTTGAATATCGTAGGTGAGCTTATAAACATTTAACAACATAATCCATATAAGGCTATATAAAACTATAAGTCTATATAATACCTGAACCTCTCTACGATGATGGAGTTAGGGAAGTGTAATGGGCTGCATGCCAAATAATTACAAATATTTACAGCATTGGTGAGTTTGTGAACGCTCTTAGCTAAATCACTATGAAGAGCTGTGGACCACTTGCTATGAAATGATAGTCTTCATCTCATTTCTGCTATAGGTTTTGCTATATATCTAAATTTTGGTTATCTTGGTAAATCTATTAGTTATTGGTTTATCTATTTATTACTGCAATTATTATTGTATGCATATAGATGTTGTTTTAAAGAGTGCCCAGTTTATTTTATATCTATAGTCTTTTTCAAGCTCTTTTAAAAATCTCTTAAGCATTTTACTGCCTTGGCTAAAGTTTTTACAATCCCTTCTCCATATATCTGCTAATGGACATTCTACATCTATTAGTATACCTAGATCTTCATCAAATATCATTGGATATATTCTACACCCTATAGGTCTATATCTATATATCTTACATTTTCTATTTTCTGTATCTAGAAATATGCATTTTCCTTCAACGTTTTTTAGTCTTATAAATCCCTCTCTAGTTTCTGTGAATTCATCTCTTTTATAACCGATTCTTTCTATTCTATCTATATCCTTTTTAACCAAAATCATCTCTGTATCTATACAGCATTTAAGACATGTTCTACAATATATATGTTCAAAGACCATTATCCAACCTTTTCTCCATCCATAGCTTTTTAAGTATAGGTATAGACTCTATTTTATCTCTATCTAAATATTGCCATAGAATCCCTTTAGGCTTTTGAACAACATCTTTACATCTAATATATCTAGATGGTGTATATATGAAGTCTACTGTTATATCCCATGGCTCTAAAGGGATATGGAAATCTACAACCTGTATATCATGAACAGTTGTAGCTATTGGTGTATCTTCTGACACCTTTCCATACTCACTTAAAATAGCGTATTCAAGTTCAGAGTAACCCTCACCTTTTCCAAGTCTCTCACCATAGATACTAACAGCAACTGAACCTGCAACAATAACATCTATCTCTGGAATCTCGTCAGGTTCTATAGATACACCATATCTAAATGCACCTTTTATTGTAGATGCTTCTCTATATAGATACCCAGGAATATTTCTAGGGTTTAGAATAAGAAATCCTTTAGATATTCTAGGAGTTGGCATAATAAGAATTTTACCAGCTCTTAAAACAGCCTCTCTTACAGGTCTTTGAGGAGCATCAGGATTAACCTTTACAACTACAGCCTTTGCAAATAAATCACTAGAAACAAATCTTTTAGCAGCTTCTTCAGCACCAATAAAATTTGGTATTCTTCCATATACAGGCCTTGGAAACGTTGCTATATTTCTATACTCCATTAAACCCCATATCCTATTCCTAATATCTTCTCTTAAACTCTTTGAAGACACTATATATCCACCACCAAATAGAGGACTCTGCACTTAGGATGAAACCATCGACAATATAAATAGAGATATTAGAATAATAAAGCTTACTAAAAGAATAGCTTATAATCTCATAACATTGGTTATCAATACTGTATATGTAGGTTATTGGTGTGGTTTTTGAATAGCGTATTAACACCAATATTAACAGCTATACCGATGGTTATAGCCATAGCTTTTATAATGTTTCACAACTTTCCATGGCTATATAGATTTAAGAGGATAAAAATTCATAGTATGTTTTTAGAAGGGTCTATAGTAATAGTATCTGATATTCATATAGGTTCTAAAAATTCTTACTATTTTATATTTAAGAAGTTTTTGAGGAGAATAGATTATGATGTTGTTATAGTTGCTGGGGATTTTATTGATAAAAGAATAGAGTTTGGTAAAAATGCTATAGATTATTTAAAAACAGCTATAAAGGCTCTAGATATTAAAAGAGGGAAGATTATATATATAGTCTCTACAGCTAGCCATGATATAGATAGATACTTTGAGAATATTATGTCTCTTTCTATAGATGGTGTTGAAGTGTATATAGCTTCTGGTGTTGTAGAGGTTATAATTGGTAAATGTAGAAACCGTGTCTATATATCCCATGGAGAGTATATATCTAGAGATGGTGTAACTGCATATATTCTCGACAAAATATTTAATAAGCTGTTTAAAAGAAGTATAACAGCATTGTTAATGAGAAGAGCTCTAGGTGTTGATGAATATCAGTGGGTTTTTACAGGACACAGCCATATACTTTCTATAGATACTCTTTATAGAATTGCCAATACTGGTTCTTGGGATGAGAGGCTATATGCAAAAGCGTACCCAGGTATAGGAATTGTGAAATGTATAGATGGCAAGCTCTATGTAAAGCTTATAAAGCTATCTATTAGATAACCTTGAAGAAGCTTTAATAAAGCATATCTTCATAGCTTAATCAGTACTCCACCGTCTCAACATCTTCTTCAGTCCTAATAGCCTTCATCACCCATAAAGCATTTATATAGCTATTAAATAGTTTCTTCTGTGGGTAAATATGGCTATCGAAGAGCTTTATGTAAGTGGAAATGTTAGACTTAAAGGTCCATTGAAATTTAAAGCCATTAGAGTCTCAGGTTATCTTAGTGTTGATGGTTCTATAGAAGGTGTTGATATGGATGTCTCAGGAGCTGTTATAGTGGATGGCAATATCATTGCAAGATCTATAGATGTTTCAGGTGCTCTTAATGTTTCAGGATATGTAGAGATAGAGGAGCTTTCATTATCAGGTTCTATAAAGGTTTTAAGATCTATAAACGCTAGAAAGTTATCGCTTTCTGGAAAACTTAAAGCTGAGAAAATTACTGCTAATGAAGCATTTTTAAAGGGTTCTATAGATGTCAATGAAATTAGATGTAGAAGGGTTTATATAGCTAGAAATTCTAAGGTGCGTGGAGCTATATATGCATGTGAGGTTAGTGTTGATAGAGATGCAGAGGTTGAGGCTATATATGGTAGAAAGGTGTTGATTGGAAAAGGTGTAGAGGCCAAGCTTATAGAAGCCGAAGATCTATCAATTGATAGAGATGTAGAGATATCTATAGTTAGATATGTTTCTAAAGCGGATATAGATAAAAACTGTAAAATAGATAGAATTGATAGAATAGATAAGATATCTATAGATATTCAATGTTGAAGCAGCTAAAACATATAGATTTATAAATATGGTTATAGCTAAGGCTCTAGAGGATGTCCAAATGCTTTCAACAGGTATAGAGTCTCTAGATAGACTATTGCCAAATATAATGGCCTTAAATACATTATTTGTTATTGCAGGGCATCCAGGTTCTGGAAAAACTACTTTGGCAACATCTATATGCTACAATAATGCTTTAAATAATAATAGATGTCTATATATATCATTTCAAGAAACTAGAGACAAGCTATATAGAGCGGTAAAGAGTTTAGGGTTGGATCTAGAAGTAGTGGAGTCTACAAATAGATTTAGATTTTTAAAAATACCTTTAATTAGTAGTGAAGATATGGTGTTAGAGGTTGTTGATTTAATTAACAAAGCTATATATGACTTTAAACCAGTGATAGTTGTTGTTGATTCTATAACTCCTCTATTAAAAGTTTTAGAAAGCAATGCTAAAGCAAGGTCTATGCTTCAAAACTATTTCTATGAGCTACCAAATCAGATAAATGGTGTTGTTATTTTATTGGCTGAGGTTCCCATATATATGGATCGAATTGAGCTTGGAGATATAGAGTTTGTAGCTGACTCTGTAATTATACTTAGACACAAAATTGAAAACAATCTTCTTGTTAGGGAACTAGAGATAAGAAAAGCAAGAGGTTCCCCAATAACAATAGCAAGAGCGCCATTTACCATAGCTAAGGATATTGGTGTAAAGATATATACACCAATTGTATTAGAAGATGTACCAGGTATAAAATGGGATAAGATATTTAAACAACCATGCCAGATATTTCAAAATGCTATAGGTTCTTACTATGGAGGTGAAACGATATATATAGAGTATCCTTATTATTCAAAACCTTTACGAATATTTCTATATGGATTAGCACTTATTGTAGCAAATAATGCAAAAGCTATTATATTTAGCTATAAAGTTTCATCTAAACAGCTAATTGACTTAATTCAATTTCTTACAAAAAGATATGGAGTTGATATAGATGTTAATGAATTTTTAAACAGGGCTGAAAAATCTAATAAAATTAGGTTTATAGCTTTAAATCCATCTGCATATAGCATTGAAGAACTGTATCACATCGAGATTTCAGAGATAGAGAAATTCAAACCTGATATAGCTATATTCCTAGATGTAGAGACCATTGGATTTAAAAATGCAATGTATTCTAACCTACTTAGAAACCAGCTACTCTTTTTAAAGAAGATGGATATTCTTACAATAAGATTTGGCTTAGGTTTAGAAGAACCAGACTACACATCTTTCGCTTTAGCAGATACCGTCATGAGAGAAGTGCTTTATAGAGATGGGAAGAGCATTAAGAGAGATTTCTATATCTATAAAATAGGAAGAGAACCTGTGGTGATATCCCATGAAGATGCGGATGAATGTATAAAAGAATGTATTGAAGTAATCAAAAAGACTATATAAAATGTTTATTAAAAATCCAATAGATTATAGCAAAATTGCCTATGGCTAGACAGTAATATTGACTCATAAATGTTTTTAAGTATTAGTTTAGAAAAAAGTTATGTGTCTAGTATGAATTATATAGACAGCGATGTCTTAGCTGATGTAAAGCAGTTTATGAAGAGATATATTAGGTCTATGGTTCCCGGCTATCTAGAGATTCTTAATATATATTCTATGAGAATCTATGGCAAAGATGTGATAGATTTATTTTTTGAGTCTCCAAGCAAGGTCTATGATATTCTTCTTCAACATTATAAAGACTCATTTACTGCAGACTTTGCTATCTCCAGACTTTTTCTAAGGCCAATATCATTAAAAGCCAATAATATTTTGTTGGAGGAGAGTCTGTTAGAGCTTATTAAGAATAGAAAAGATGATGAAGTATTGAAAGCTGTTAGCGGTGCTTTAAAGAAATAGAATTTTTAATTTATTTAGATGCTGTCATGAGTTCTAACACCATGAAATAAATTTACCTGTCTTTGTTTTGTATATTAGCCTAGTTTTACAATATCTTTCCATATCATGTTTTATTGTTCTACGACGCCAAGATACAAATGTTTTAAAATCCTTATTAAAGTTTTTCTATATCTAAAGGTGCTATGTGTTTCAATGGATAGTGAGCTATCTAAAGCTCTAGATTTTGTAGATTTTAGTGATATATGTAGAGGCTGTAGCGTAAATTGTTGTAAGAGATTCTATGCTGTATTGCTTCCAGAGGAAGAGAATAGATTTAAAGAATATGCATTTACGGTAAAAACCCCTATTGGTGATGTAAAGGCTATTGGTGCAAAGGATGGTAGACCATGTCCATTTCTAGATAGTTTTGGTAGATGCAGTATATATCTATATAGATCCTTTGACTGTAGGCTATGGCCGATAATAGTATACTATGATTTTAATACAGATGAGAAGGTTGTTTACCTAGATCTCGAATGCCCTGCAGCTGCTAGTGGAAGAATAAGTGATAATTTTATAAAGAGTGTTGTTGAATTGATAAAGAGATGTAGAATTGATAAAGAGTGGTTAAAGAGGTATACCCTTGCACCATGGCCAAACAATTTAAAAGAGATAACAAGATTCAAATAAACATTTTTGTTTGTTGCATCTTTTATTCTGTTTCAAAATATATTTTAGCACATATTTTTCTTCCATGCATAGAATAACCTTTAATAAACTCTTTAACAAATTCATTTACTATAGGTTCTCTAAGACCATGCACAACATCTCGTATTAGATAGGCTAGGTCATCACAATCAACATCTCTATCAATCTCAAATCTTTCGTATACATTTATAGTTCCCCAATGCCATGAACCCATACTTTGAAACATATTTACAGGGCTGGCAAAGCCGTATCCAAATCCAGAAACATGTATAGTTCCATCTTGGTTAAATGTTATTTCAACTCCATGGGCTCTTAAATCATCTATATATTCAAGCAATTTAACTACAGTAACATTTCTTTGTCTAGATATAACTATTCTTCTATTATGAGAAAAGCTTATATCTTTTCTTTGAGGCGTGATCTCGCCCACTTCTATATATGTTTTGCGGATGTATAAGGGTTTCGCATATATAAGAACTATATAAACATATATGAAAATAATCTAAATCCTATATACAATTGAGTTATAGTAAATCTAAGCTTCGAATCTAGCTATGAAGAATCCTTCGCATCTATCTATATGGGGGAAAGCTCTATTGACTAGGTTCCATAAACTATATGCTTTGTATCCTCTAGAGATTCTAAGCCCTGTATCTACAAGTCTATGGCTAGAAACAACTTTATTGACTTCTTCGACTACTTCTTCACCTTCATCTGGTAGAATCGAGCATACAGAGTATATAGCTGTATAGCTGTGTTTAAGTGCATTAGAAAGCATATCTATTTGCATCTTCTTCATTTTGCTGACAATGGCTGGGTTTTTAAGAATTATCTTTATGCTAGGGTCTTTAGATATAGCTCCACTACTGCTACATACAGCATCTACAAGAGCTAAATCGGCTTTATCTCTAAAAACAACATTTCTGCTATCTATATGAATTAAATCAATATTTGATATATCTACCCCATAGTGTTTAAGAAGATTTTTCATAGCTTCTAGCCTCTTTATAGAGAAATCCATGGCTATAACCCTTGCTCTATTCTCTGTAAGCTGCATTATAAGAGATGTTTTTATACCAGGAGCAGCAGCAAAGTCATATATAACCATATTCTTTTCCGGTTTTGCAGCTAGAACTGTTAATACACTTGCTTTATCTTGTAGAACTATCGAGCCATTTTTAAAAAGCTTCAACTCTCTAATAGGCTTTAAACTTTTAATAACCCTGGCTAAAAAATATACATCTTTATCTTGTTCAAACACAACACCCTCTCTCTCAAGAATATTAAAAGCCTTATCAACATCAATCTTAAGAGTGTTGACCCTAACCCAGATAACCCTTCTATTCATAGCATCTAGAAGTTTCTCAACCTCTTCGCTAGACAACACATTTAGAAGCTTGTCATAGAGCCACCTAGGATATGACAGCTTCGCCCATAAAGCATCAACCTCAAAATCGTCTATACCAGGAACATCTCTATAGACAGCTTTTCTAAGTTTGCCATGAACCTCACCACTCTCTCTTAACCTTAGATATAGATAGACCTTAGCAAGCATTCTATAACTAGGATTAGAAATTCTTTTAATACTTTCAACAATGTATCTAACTCTATAATAGCTAGATATAAAATCTTGAGAAAGCCTAAAAAGATCCTCTCTAGAAATACCAGAACTACCACATCCAAACCTTCTGCAAACATATACAAAAGCTTTTCTAACAGGAACCCTCTTCCTCTCAATAGTGTAAAGCACATTAGCAATAATTGTCACAATTTTATCGACGTTCATAACACACACCTATAATACTAAAAATAAAAAGCTTTATTAAACATATATCGATAGAAAAGTTTAAAATAGAGAAATATATCTTTGTTTAAAACCACTAAAACTACAATGCCTATCTATCTTAAATATATAAACTTTTTACCTTAGTAATATAGTAGTGAAGGTGCTTTTAAATGCCCTTGAATAGAAGCTTCATCATCCTTGAAGCCATATTTCTATTTATAGTTATAGGATCTTTAGCTATATCCTATAACCTCTACATCTATAGATATGATATAGAGAATAGAGTATATAGCATTACATACAAATCAACATCTATATCTGATGAATTCAAATCAGAGACAATTAAGCTTGTTAATGAGGTTAAAAGAGATGTTTCTAGGATAAGAGAGCTGGTGTTTATAAAAGATGTAGATATTGTGTTTATCAATACAACATGGGCTTTAAAAACATGGGCTCCTAAAGAAGAGGAGAAAGTTCCAGAGGAGATGATATATAAAGAGATGATATATAAATCAACATTTTTAGTTCCATATAATTTTAGCATTGTTTCGAGTCAGAGAGGCTGGGTCTCTATGTTTCTAGCTGCTTCTGTAGATACATCAATATATATAAATACAGATTATTTTAATCCCATGGATAAAGGGGCGAGAAATGTTATTGCCCATGAGCTTACACATATACTTCAGTCTCTACACTTTAAAATGGATATACCGAGAGAAACAGATGGTGTTTTAGCTGCTTTAGCTCTTATAGAAGGTGATGCTGGATGGACTCAGCATCTATATTGCTTAGATACGGGTTTATGTCAACCGTCGCCTAAAACGAATATATATCTAGATAATCCATATATATCCCTTCTATTATTTCCATATATATATGGAGAAGACTTTGTTAAAGCTCTCTATACCTATGGTGAATGGAGCCTTGTCAATAAGGCGTATACAAAACCTCCAATCTCAACATCTATGGTTATGAAGCCAGATAAATATATAGCATATCTATTCAATGGAAGCTATACTCCAGAAGATGTAGCAATATCAACTATTTATTGCCCCTATGGAAACCCACTATATAGTGATACCCTTGGTGAATACTATATAATGCTTATATTTGCTCAGAGAATAGGGCTTGAAAAAGCTTTGAAAATAGCTGATGGTTGGAATGGAGATAGAGTTGAACTGTATAAAGCTGCCGAGATTTCCGTCTATCCTAAGTGGGCTATATGCTGGAATATATCTTGGGTTTCTCAAGAAGAAGCAGAAGAGTTTTACAGATCATTTATAGAGGTGTTGAGAAAAGAAGCTGATGTCTTAACTATTCAAAATAATAAAACATATATATTGATGTATAATATCGAGGGTGTTGAAAAACAGTGGGAGCCTGGAACAGAGGTGGTTCCAGCAACTATCAGCTTAAATATATCTATATATAATAGATATGTGTTCGTAAATGCAGAGATTTCACCTCTGGCAATTGTATGTAAAGCATGTGGTTAATAAACAATAGATAAATATATAGCTTTAAACAGTAAATAGTCAAGTTAAAGCTTTCTAATTGTAATGCTCATTAACCCTCTTCTTCTTGCAGACGTTAAAGCATCTTCGATCTCCTCTCTTATAGGTGCATCACTTGATAGTATCTTTGACCTCTTTAAACCTGCAGCTATAGATGCATATTCAATTGAATCTACTATATCTCTACTTTCAAGATACCTAGCTGTAAAAACCCCTGTAAAAATATCACCACACCCAGCTGTAGTTTTTGCTTTAAGTCCAAGTCCTTCTATATCTAGTGGCGAAACCTTTATAACTTCCCAAGAATTTTTATCTATGGCTACAGCCCCTTCAGCCCCAAGCTTAACAACAACTATACATCTACTATCTATAGCATGTATATCTTGTAGATTTCTATCTACATCAATTCCAAATATCTCTCTAAATTCATATCTATTTGGAAGAATAAAACATTTATTTTCTATGCTATTTAAATAATCTACACTAAACCAGCTTTTACCAGGATCTAGAAATATGGGTATATCTAAACCCCTTACTATATTCATTAAGTTCAAAGCTGTAGCTCTATCTATGTTAGCAACAACCAAAGCATTGGCATCACTTATATCCATATATCTATCTCTATCTGGTGGATATTCATTAGCTCCTGGAATAGTCACTATAGTTGCTTCACATCTCTTATCTATAAATACATATGCTCTTCCACTCATATAGCTATATATAGACATTTTTGATGTATCTACACCTTCAGAACTCAGCATATCTATTATATAATCTGCATAATCCCTACCTATACTTGCAATAAGCTTTGGATTTAGCTTTTTATTAAACCGAGCTATAGCTATAGCTATATTTGCACCTGAACCACCAATACATTCAGATATGACTCTACCTACATATTTCCTACCACTTAGAAAAATATCATCAACTTCAACAATGGTATCGATATTTACTCTACCAGCTATATAGATAGCCAAAAACATCACACTAAAAATCTCCACTATATGTAATAGATGTATAGACCTATTATAAAGCCATATGCAGATTACCTAAGTAGAGAACATCTTAAAACTCCAACATTAAAGCTATTGTTGATAAATTTTTAATACATAAAATAGAAATATAATATAAATTAAAATAGAATTAAATATTATATCTATTTATTTCACTGTTTTATGATTTAAAATCGTTTATTGTATTGTGTGTATAGCTATTGGAACCTCTACAGAATATCTCTTACTACCTCTAACAATTTCAAGCTCTATATACCCCCTATCTATAGACTCTTCAACAATCATTCTCAACTCTCTTGGAGATGATATCTCTTTACCATTAGCTTTAACTATTATATCTCCTCTAGTTATACCCACCTCATAAGCAGGGCTACCCCTAACAACACCAACAACTATGAGACCTTTTGATATAGAAAGTCTAAACATTTTTGCTTGTTCATATGTAATAGGTGCTACATATACACCTATCCAAGCTACTATAGGCTTGCCATATCTAGATATCATTTCTAAAAATCTTTTAACAGTATTTATAGGAATTGCAAATCCTATACCTTGAGCATATGGTATAATAGCTGTTGTAACACCTATAGCCTCTCCATTAACATTTATCAACGGGCCCCCACTATTACCCGGGTTTATAGCTGCATCTGTTTGTATAAGATCCTCTAAAATTATATTCTCACCACTTATAGTTCTTCCAACAGCACTTACAACACCCATAGTCACAGTTGCTCCCGGTAGCCCTAGAGGTGAACCTATTGCAAATACAATCTCTCCTACCTTAATCTTATCAGAGTCTCCTAATGCAATAGGCTTTAGATTATATGCATCAACCTTTACAAGTGCTAAGTCTCTATAGGGATCTGTAGCAATAACATCAGCCTCTATAGTTTCTCCAGATGATGTAACCACATATACTGTTGACGATCCTTGAACAACATGGTTATTTGTAACTATGTATCCCTTGCCATGGATTATAAAACCTGAGCCAACACCTCTAACCGGTGCTAAACCAAAGAACTCATCTATAGCTATTCTAACAGTTGATATTGTTACAACACTTTGCATAGCTTTTGAAACAATTTCTGTAACACTATCGCTGAATTCTTTTATATCCAAAGGTTTCACCCATATATCTTTAGTAGAAAGAGATTATAACTGTTTTTTCTATAAATATCTATGTGGTTAAAATGTATAGGGTGTTATACGAAGTAATACTTCGTGGAATTCCAGAAGAGCTTGAATGCCTTTCAAAACTAAACAACATCTTGAGCTTAGATGGTATATGTATAGGCTCACAAACAATGTTTATATGCAGCTATAGAGACATTGCTATCATAAAGATGTCTCCACATACGTCAAGGCAAAGCCCTGGTGCTCAACCATATAGAGAGATAGTACAGCCAATATCCATAGCTATCTCTATAGAGAGCAGCAATGCAGACGGGGTTATCAAAGCAGCTAGAATTGTTTATGAAGCTATAAAAAGCTGTGGATTATCTATAAAGCTTATAGCTGAATAGATACTCATTTAAAAAACTTTGATATATAGCCATATATCTTATGCTCTAAAACCCTTATAACATCAATAGCAATAGCTATAGCCGAGATAACTATAGCTACAAGAAACACATAGTTTATAAAATCAACTACAATTCTTTGGACCCTTGACATAAGAAGGAGATAGTTTATTGGATACATGATAAGGATTATCATTAACAGCAGTATAAACTCTATAGATATTCTTCTATAAACTGTTGGTGTTATCCAAAGATTTCTAGCCACAATTTCTCTAACTCTGTTAAGAATACACCATAAACCTCTTAGAACCCTATATGCAAAATACACCATTAATGCAAGTTCTACCGCTAATATAGATTCCCATACAATTGTAGAGATATTTATAGTTAAATACATATTGAGATATTCAAAACCTTTAGCTGTTATAAAAATTAAAGAAATCAATAACAATACATCTCTAATAACCTCATGCATAGCAACCCTTATAGGAGTAAATATTATTGGTCTAGGAGCTGCCCTTCTAATAATTTTTACAATATCTATTCCTCTAACCTTCTTAGCTATAGATATAATAACTCCAGCTATAAAGAACCAGCTAGAGAAGAGAATATAGAGTAAGCCTATAAGTGGTTGATTAAACATTATAGCAAAAGCTAAAACAGCAACTCTAACATCTCTTGTAGGCCATGGAAACCTATTTCTAGCTTTTGCTATAAGCTCTTTATCTCTAATTGTATTGCTTAAAAAGCTAACATATATCGAGCCAAGTATAGCTAGAGAGAAAATTACTATATATTCTATCTTTGGAGAGGCTATACCTAGCGAAAAGCTTTGATATATAGCACCTCCTATGATAAGCGTATCAACAATTCTATCAAGTGTTGTATCTAAAATCGCCCCAAACTCTGTTTGCCTATTAAACAACCTAGCAACTTCGCCATCAACGCCATCAAAAATGGAGGACAACAAAGCTAAAACACCTCCTAAAATATACATGTTTAAGTATATGGCTATAAAGCTAAATACACCAATTATAAACACCGTAGCCGTTAATATATTTGGATCAATAAATATCCCATTTCTATATAGAGAAACACTTATCCTCGTCGATATTTCTCTATTTATATATCTAGAAGCTACTCCATCGCTATCCTTAATAAGATTTCTCCTCACAATATCCCAGTAAACTCTTCTAGCTTTTGCAAGATCCTCTATAGAGTCTATATCTATCCAACGTAGACCTGTTACATCAACAAAACCAACAAGCTTTCTCTCAGCTAAAAAATTTACAAAGTCTGATAATGTCGCCTTTCTTCCTTTATCATCAACAACCCTCTTAATCTCACTAAATAAATTCTTAGGTATGTAGAATAAACCTGTATCAATACCTGATAAAGGTGGGATATCCTTCCCAGCTAAAACAACCTCAGAACCATCAACAACAACCTTTAGCCCTTCTACAACCTCTTCACCACGTACAGATCTATCTAAACATAATAGAACTCTATCACTATCTCTGGACATCTTTATAAGTCTTTTCAAAATGTTGGCTTCATATACATGGTCAGACATAGATATAATAATATCATCCTCAATTCCTAAAGCTCTAAGCTTCTCAATAGCTTGGTATAAAGTCCACAGATTTCCATCGCCTAAAGCAACATCAACAATAATAACTTTGCTACTAGATTTTCTTAAAGCAAATAAATCTTTAAACTCGCTTCTAGTAACTATATAGACTTCACCAATGCCATTCTCGGCCATAACCTTTATAATATAGTCTATAATAGCTACACTATCTTCAAGCTCAATCAAAGCTTTTGGCATAGACTCTGTATATGGCTTAAGCCTAGTACCATAACCAGCAGCAATAACAATACCAATCATTTTTTAACCAAACAATATATGAAATCAAAGCTATATAACTGTTTATCATAAATAACAAAACCTCTTCACATAGTTATTAATTGGCAAATCTATCTATAATCAAGACTCTATATTTATTTAAGCGATATTTTATTGTTGGTTTAGCGATAAGGATGTAGTTTAATTAAATTTGTTTTCGACTTTATATTCTCAATAAATATTGAATTCAAAGAACTAAGCTATTCTGGGATCTATCTACAACAGTTTTGTTTTAAGCTAAAGATTAATGGTTTTAATATCTACTTTAGAGCTTCTCTATTGTTGTAAACTGCTTTATATAGTTATACTGGCTTTTTAGAATTGTATCAATGCTTTCTTTAGAAACACCTGTTGTGGCACCAGGCATTGTTACACATGCCGCTCCTACTGCTTGTCCAAATATCAATATATCTATTAACATATCTACATCAATTTTCATCAACATGTTTTTATCTATGCTATTCCTATACAGCATATAGAGTATTCCTGCATCAAAAGCATCTCCAGCTCCAGTGGGGTCAACTACCTCAACATTAAATGGCTTTTGCTTTATCTTTAAACCATTTCGTGTATATAGAGCTGCACCTTCTTCTCCTAGTGTTATAAACAATAGCTTAACATTTGATTTTCTTAAAATCTTTTTCGCACCTTCATCAACATCTTCCTCATTTGTTAACATCTCAAGCTCTAGTTTATTGCAGTGAACAATGTCAGAATATTCAATAGCTTTCAATATATATGGTATCTTCTCTTCTTGCCCAAGTGCAAAATCTAAAAAGGTTAAAACGCCATCGCTATTCACCTTTTCAATAACTTTATAAACCATTTTATCAAAATCTCCTAGAGCACCCATAGCTATAAAGAAATATCTAGGCATCACCTCATTGTAACATCTAATAACATGGTCTATATCTAGATAGGCATTTGCACCTATGTAGTTTATAAATCTTCTATCTCTACCCTTCTCAACAAGTATAAGTGTTGTAGATGTATATATACCATCGACAATCTTTGTACATAGCCTTACATCATAGCTTCTCAAGGTTTCAATAATAAACCTCGAAAAAATGTCGTTACCCGTAGACCCACAAACAGTGATGTTAAAGCCATTAAAACCAAGTTTAGCTAAGTCGATAGCTATATTTAATGGATGGCCACCTGTAGATATATAGAAATAATTCGTTCTAACGATTTCACCTGGCTGTGGAATTCTATCCAGATTATATGCAATAATATCAACAACAAAAAAACCTGTTAACATAACAGACATTTAAACACCTAGACTTCTCGTTTATTTCATAAAATAAAGAAGCTGTGGTATATAAGTTGTAGATATATGTATTAAATTGTTAAATGCAGAGATTTAAAGCAAAACCTTCATATCTATTGACACAAAAACTTTGCTTCATAAGATTAAAGAAGATTAGATTTAATATATAAAGAGCTTCGCTGCTTTAGCAATACCATTATCCAACTCAAATTTAGCGTAAGCTAGAGAACAACTGGAATGTTGGCTTTTCTTAATAGCTCTCTAAATTCTTCAATATTTAAACCTGCTAATCTAGCTGAAAATCTAATGTCGTTGTTTTCTATATAGTATTTTAGTGCTGCTTTTATTCTCGGTGGCTGTTTTTCAATGAAATTCCAATCAGCCTCTCTCCTCCTAATCTCTCTAGCCTCCTCCTCAAACCTACGCCACTTATCTAATTTATCTTTTAAGCTCATTTAACACCACTTCAAGTTCTGAACGGGGAAATCTATGTTTTGTATCTACTTCATATCCTTTAAAAACCTGTTCTGGTTCTTCGCTAAGAAGCTTCCTCTTTAAAGCTTCTCTTATCAATTCTAGAGATCTCCATACAATCACACCAGAAAGCTCCTCTAAAAAATCTACAGCCATTAAAGCTCCTCTATTTTCAGTAAGCACTATATAGCTTCTTAGCTTACCAATAGCTAAACATATAGCTTCAGGCATATCTACTCCACGTAACCCTGGTACAGATCTTGTTTTCTCTACTAGACGAGTGGCTAGTTCAATTACATCAGATGTCTCTGTAAAAAGAGCTAGCTTTTCACTAGCTAGTGATGTAGCGATCCATTCAATGGTATGCTCGCTTTTAACCTCACGCAATACAGATTCTGGTATAAAAACTGTTTGGAATATTTGGAATAAAACATCTCTATATCTCCAATAAGCCCAATCTATTAAAAAACAAGTATCAGCTATAGCAAAAGAGCTATGCAACATTTGGTATCCCGGCTTTTTTCCTCAATTCGTTAAACTCCTCTACAGTAAGACCAGCAATTCTAGAAGCAACATAGAGATCACCAACCTCTATATAGTATTTTAGTGCTGCTTTTATTCTCGGTGGCTGTTTTTCAATGAAATTCCAATCAGCCTCTCTCCTCCTAATCTCTCTAGCCTCCTCCTCAAACCTACGCCACTTATCTAAAACCCTCAAGAGTGTCACCAATCAAGATTTACCTTCTTAAAGCAGTTTTTAAACTTCTATATATTATAGTTAAATGATTTCGGTTAGATCTACTCAATATAAATGTTTTAATTGAAATGCTTTGTCAATTGTATTCTATAGCATAGCTTCCCACGTATGTTTGCCAATGGATTTCACCTTTTAATTCTCTCTATATCGAACTCTATATTTAGTTGCTGTGCTATTGATTTAAAGCTATCTAAAATGTTTTGATGTATAGGTATACCTATTTTCAGCCTTGTCTGCATTGTTAACCATGCCTTTTCTCCAGGTATCCATATGTTGTCAGCCCATGGAGCTTTTCTCAAAGATTTTATTTCTTTAACCATAGCCTCTACTCTATTTAGAAACTCCTCTAAATCTATAAACTTAGATATATCTATTGCTATAAGTGTATGCCCTACATTTGCAGGTTTATCAGATAATGTGTGAAGTACATGGTGCCCCCACGCAGCACCTGATAATATACCAGATAATATATCTACCATCAATGCTAATCCAGAGCCTTTATGCCCACCATAATCCTCTAGATATCCACCTATTGGAAGTATTGCAGCTTCCCTTCTTCTAATGCTACTTAAAATCTTTTTTGCATCTCCGTGAAGAAGCGATCCATCTATACCTATAACCCATCCCATAGGTATATCCCTGCCTATCTTTCCATATATCTCTATCTTTCCAATGGGAACAATAGACATAGCTGCATCAAATAGTATTGGCGGTGGTGTTTTCCTCGGGGCTGCAAATGCTATAGGGTTTGTACCAAGATATCTATCAACACTATTTATATAAGCTATAAGAGGCTCTGAATTTGTCATACATACCCCTATCATATTTCTCTCAACAGCTTTCAAAACATAGTATCCAGCTATGCCAAAATGATGACTATGCTTTACAAGAACCATACCAATACCAAATCTATTAGCCTTCTCAATAGCATACCCCATAGCTTTTAAAGCAGCTATCTGTCCAAAACCATTATCGGCATCAAGTATAGCTATAGCACCGAAATCTACATCAAATCTCATATTGGGTTTAAGATTAATAACACCATTTTTTATACCACCAACATATCTCTCAAGTCTTTGGACACCATGGCTAGAAATACCCATAAGGTCAGCAGCTACAAGAACATCAGCAACAATCTCAGCATCTCTACTAGAAACACCTAAAGCAATAAAAACCCTTTTCACAAAGTCCTTAAGGCTAGAAGCATCAACCCTTACATATTCATTGGAAGGTATAGGCACCTCTTTTTCATATATATCAAACCCCAAGGTTTCTAGGTCTCTGCTATGTCTATTTAGCTTTACCTCCATTCCATTAAACACCTTGTATTATTGCTACAGCATTATATAGGGTTAAAAACCATATCTTCTTTAAAATCCATCAACTATTTAATGAATTGATATAAGCCTATTCTTTCTTTTTATGGCTTCATCTACAACTTCATCAATAAGATTTTTACCGAAGCTATCAATAGCGACAATTAAGGGTCCAAAATCCATAACCTCTAAAACCCATATAGCTTCAGGTATACCTAGATCAAGCCAATAAACATCTATAACACGTTTAATAGACTGTGCAGCTAGAACCCCTGCACCACCAGTAAATGTAACATAAACAGCGCCATGCTTTACACAGGCCTCAGCTGTCTTAGCACCCATACCACCCTTACCAACAACCATTCTAACACCAAGTTTCTCTATAACCTCATATTCATATAGCTCCATCCTCATACTCGTTGTTGGACCACCTGCTACAATAACCCATTGACTATCTTTTTTGATAGCCACAGGTCCACAGTGATATATAACACCTCCTTGTAGGTTAAATGGCAGGGTTTTCCCCTCTCTAAGATACTCTACAATTCTTTTATGGGCAACATCTCTAGCCGTGTATACCACACCAGATAAATATATTATGTCACCAACACGTAGCCTCCTAATATCCTCTTCAGATAAAGGTGTTTTGAGTCTATACTCATTCAATTTAACCACCTACTGCATCACATCATACTCCCCATTAGATTTTATAACTATGGTTGCTCTTCTAGCCGCCCAGCACTGAAAAGCTATGGCTACACAGTATGTTGCTGGATGTCTATATGCGTAATCGATATGAATAGCCAACGCTGTTGTTTTGCCACCCATACCCATAGTACCTATACCAAGCTGGTTTACCATTTCAAGAAGACTCCTCTCTAAATCTGCAATAACTGGATCTGGATGCCTTGAACCTATCTTTCTAATTGTTGCAGCCTTTTTAGCGAGATACATAGCAAAGTCTGCTGTACCACCTATACCAACACCTATAATTGTTGGTGGACATGGCATTGCACCAGCTTTAATAACTGTATCTAAAACAAGCTCTTTTACACCATCAAAACCCTTACCCGGGGGCATCATATTGAATGAGGTAACATATTCTGAGCCTCCACCCTTTGGAACAACAACTATTTCAAGGGAATCGCTATTAGGGTCAAAGCCATCCCAAATAACTATAGGGACATTTCTACCTGTATTATCACCAGGATTGTGCCCATTAATAGGATCCACGGTATTTGGCCTTAGAGGAATATCCTTGGTTGCTATTCGAACAGCTTCAACCAATGCCTTCTCGATATAAGATATCTCTGGAAATTTTAAACCAACCCTGACATAGAATGTTATAAGACCTGTGTCTTGACATATAGGAGCCTTAAGCCTTTCAGCAAGCTCAACATTTTTAAGAATAGCTTGGAGCTGTACTTTAGCAACCGGATGTGTTTCTTCTTCATAAGCTTTCTGAATAGCTTGTTTAACATCTAGTGGTAGATATATTGAAGCCCTTGCTATACCATCTACTATAGCCCTTACCATTTCCTTCCTCAAACCCATTTTATCAACACCATACTATTTTATAAATAAGGAGGTGTAGCAATGAGACCGACTTTTAATGCCAGCTCCATATATTTTCTTGGTCTTTCTATAAACACTCTAACTTCACGCTCAAGTTCATTTCTAGACATCTTTCTTCTTGCATATCCAAGCTCCATAGCCTTTTCAGCAACCGCTATAGATTCCCTAACATAGAGCTCTATCTCTGCCATACTACCTATTATTCTCTCCTCATGAATACCTGTCTCCTCACTATATTTAGCTATAGCATACGCAGCTGCAATAAACATTTCATCCGTCATTTTCCTAGCTCTAACAGTTAAAACACCTCTAAAAACAGCTGGAAAGCCTAGACTATTGTTTATTTGATTCGGAAAATCACTTCTACCTGTAGCAACTATTCTTGCACCAGCTTCTTTAGCTTCCCAAGGCCAAATCTCTGGAACAGGGTTTGCCTCTGCAAATACTATAGCATCTTTATTCATTTCCTTAACCCACTCTTTTTTAATAACCCCTGGCCCTGGTCTAGAAGCAGCTATAACAACATCTACACCCTTTAAACTCTCTGCAATTCCGCCCTTTCGACACTCTGGATTTGTCTCTAGAGCTATTTGATATTTCCAAGGATTTTCTCTTTTTATAGATTCTAAGTCATCTCTTTCACAATGAATTATACCCTTAGAATCTACAACAAGAATATTCTTGGGATTTGCCCCAACAGCTTTAAGATATCTATATATAGATATATTAGCAGCTCCAGCACCAATAAGAGATATTGTAGCCTGGTCTATTTTCTTGCCAACAATTTTTAAAGCATTTAACAAAGCGGCTATTGTAACTAAGGCTGTTCCTTGTTGATCGTCATGCCAAACAGGTATATCTAAAATTTGCTGAAGTTTCTCAAGAATATAAAAGCATTTTGGAGATTCAATATCCTCTAGATTAACGGCTCCAAAACTAGGCTCAAGAGCCTTAACAATATATATAAACTTATCTGGGTCTCTCTCCCTAACAACTAATGGGATTGCATCAACACCACCAAGATATTTAAATAGCAATGCCTTACCCTCTACAACAGGAAGCCCTGCAGATGCACCTATATTGCCTAAGCCAAGAATTCTTGTCCCATCGCTAATTACTGCAGCAGTGTTCTGTCTCCATGTATAATCAAATGATAGATCCTCTCCACCATTATGAATCTTACGACATGGTTCAGCAACGCCAGGTGTATACCAAATTGAAAAATCTTCAAGACTTGTGATAGGACATTTTGGAGCAATCTCTACTTTTCCGCCATAGAACTTATGAAGCTTTTCTGAAATGGTAAACCAATCTTTCTCTATTTGAGACATAGTCGAATCACTAATCTATAGATACGAGATATCCTAATAAACATTGCGCTTTAATAAACTAGGAAGCTATTCATAATGTAATAATTGATTATTTTGAATATATTTTATTTATTACCTTTAATATTTTCTTTTCCTTTATCATTCCAATCAATACTAATAACTCTTTAACTTAATTATATTTTTCTTGCTAATTCAACTTTTTCTATAATAATGTAAATACCTCTTTACGATTTTATATGAAGGATATATACATATTTTGCCTTTGAATCCTAAATTTAACACTATTTCTACTTCTCTTTTAACACCTTCTAATCTATTATTAAACCTAGAAATGATGCATCGATTACATGTATTCTCACATTTCTTGCAACTATTACCAGCTAAATTTATAGAAATATCACTAACTCTACTCCTTTAAAGATAAAGCAAAATAGCTTTGCCCAATATCTCAAAGATAGTTTGTAGCACTAAATGACATGACTATCACTTTTAGTAACTAGTATACCTCATACATATTTAAAATCCATATAAACTGCAATTAATGGAATTATTGATATAGAATCTAAACTTTTTGATGTTTCTTTAATGACGGATACTCTGGAATAGCTATGTGATATACTCTCCAAAAGGCCGTTACAAAGCTAATCCCACATTTAGATAGAGTACAGGTCTGAAACTAACCCAAATCTAAATCCTCAAAAAAGAGGTGTGGTTCCAAAACCAATGAGCTAACAAAAAGAGTCCTCAACTTTAAAGGTAGAGAGGGTTGGAATAGCATTAAATATTATCTGATTTAAGCTTTTGGATAAGTTTTACTATCTCTTCTCTAAGTTTTTCACCTTCGCCAGGCTCTATAATTGATATAGGTGTTTTTACTTCATATCCATTTTCAGAAAAAGCTTCTATTGTTGGTATATACATCCAGTAAGAGTTAAAGTAGCATGCAACTATAGTGTATTTGAATGGGCTTCTGCTCTTTATATATAGCTGATGCTCTACAAAGACTTCAGCTGGAAGAAACACAATAGCTATGTCACTACATATCTTTAGCACTGCAATAGGTGTTGGTAAAAATTTTCTTCTATTTATCTCATTAATAAGCATTTTAATGATTCTAAGCCTCCAAACATCATATACTCTACCCTGCTTTTCTAACTCAAATAATGTTTTATCTATATCAAAACTTTCTATGAATTCTATAACTTCTTTTCTAACTCTAAGATCAACTATGAATGATTTGTAGCTAGCTACACATTTATCTAGATCCATTTTCTCTCCTAGTTCAATAGACTTTAAAGCCTCTAAAGCCAGTATCTTTCCATATCTTTCAACCTCATAATATCTACCACCTCTTCTCTCATAAGGCTTGCTAAAATCTGTAGAAACTGTATATGGATTAACATTGCCACAGCAACCATTTAGAAAAACAGCTTCTTTTCCTGTTAAAGATTTAAAGAATTTCTCTGTAGAGCCAGGGTAGTCAGAAGATATACAGAGGTTATCGGGTCCTAGAATAACTGGATGAGATGTAAAGTTTATTATAGATGCTATACCAGTGTCTAAAACAATGATGTCTGGATCTATGACACCGCCTACAGGTTTTCTACGGTTATATACAAGCTGTGGTATAGAACCTCTACCAACAACGATGTATGGAGGCTCTTTAACACTATTTATAGAGGCTTTAATACATCCAACAACACTTCTTATGAAATAATCCCTATAAAAGCTATCTGTAATTGGCGATGGTGCTGAATGGCTATGCGTCGAACCTAAAAGAACCTCTACATCACCAAACTCTCTAGCCATATTAGCAACATCTACATAGACACTATATGGAATACCAATAAGATCAACAGAAACAACACTAACAAATCTATTATCGCCAAGCTCAAAAGATAGACACTTTGCATAGAGATCATCATATATACATCTAGAGGGCTCTAAACGATCTGCATATCCCTCTAATACAATACCTATAGGAGGTGTTATAGCAGATCTCACATATCCTATCCTCAAACCCATACCCATTAAAATACATAGCTAAAACCCTAAAAAACTAAACTGCTAAGCCAAGAAAACAAAAAACAAAGCAATACAGAGGAAAAAGATGGTGCAATGAAAACATATCAAACTATATAGACATATATGAAAGCTTAACCCCCACTCAATCAACCTACTTCCTGCTTAGCTTTTCTAATAACAAGAAATATACCTAAAATCGTGACAAGAAACACTATAAAGGTCAGCATAAACTCTACACCAAATCTCTTCCCAAGAATATAATATATAAACACTATTATCTCTAATATTAAAGCCCAAATCAATAAAGTTAGAAAATATCTATATGTTATTAAATCCATTATCTCAACCCTTAACTACCATACTTCACACCTATGTCTCACAAGCTATTTTAGTTTTATAGAATTTTAATTCTATCCCAAATAAGATTTTTAAATTAATAACCATCTCCATATAAATGTTTAAAAACCGGATTTAGAGATAGCATTGACTAAATCTAAAGAGAGATATAAACTTATTTTTGTTAGCTATAATGTTTTTGATAATAGCAACTATTTTAGTGGAGAGGGATGAATAGCTCATCTATAGAGAGTTATAGGGAGAGAATTGTTGCTGGACCTATTCTATCTTCTATGGTGAGGCTTGGTCTTCCATTAATGTTAACCGATATAGTTTTTCTCATCTATAACCTTACAGATGCTTTTTGGCTTAGTAGGTTTAGTCCATATGCTTTAGCTGTTCCTAGGCAGAACTGGCCCGTTTTTCTAACCTTTTTCTCTATATTGTTTGGAGTTTCAGCTGCTGGTCTTGCTATGCTTTCTCAATATGTTGGTGCCAAGATGTATGATAAGGTTAATGAATCATTCTCTAAATTTCTAACTCTATGTCTATTGATTTCATCTACTCTTTTCCTAATATATAGATTTTCCAAAGACTTTATATTTACTTACATGGTTAGAGCCCCTCCTGAAATCCTTGAAGACGTTCTAGGCTATGCAGAAATAATATCCTTTGACTTAATAGCAGTTGGGTTAGGTATAGCTATAAACACATTGATGCAGTCTCTTGGAGATACAAAAACCCCTGCAACAATAGGGGCTATAGGTGCATTGATAAATGCTATTCTTGACCCATTATTTATATTAGGCTATGGATTAATCCCAGCTATGGGTGCACGTGGAGCAGCTTTAGCAACTGTTTTAACTAGGCTTCTATCAGCTTTTATTGTTCTATACCTTCTATATACAAGGTATCGATATATAAGGTTTAGGTTAACTAAGCACCTTGATATCGAATGGCTTAGAACAGTATTTAAAGTGGGTTTACCTGTATCTATTATGACTATATCAGATGGGTTTGCATTTACATTTCATCTCTCTCTTGTAAACCTATTTGGAGCTGTTGTAGTAACAGCTTTTACTATAGGCTTCATGGTTCTCGATATAGCGAATAGCATCTTCAGAGGATTCACAATGTCTATCAGTATAATGGTTGGGCAAAACCTTGGCGCTGGTAATAAGGATAGAGCTAGGAAAATAGCTTTAACAGCCTCTCACATCCTCTTGCTATTTATCTACTGCGGAGCAGCTATAATCCTGTCTATAAGAAGCTACATAACATCTATATTTACATCAGATTACCTGGTGATGCAGGAAGCTGATAGGCTTATCTCGATAATAGCCTGGGTTCTCCCTCTACTCATGTTATCATTTCTAGGTATGTCTGTTGGAAGAGGCTCGGGTCACACCACATTTCCTACAATAGTTAATATAATAAGGTTTTGGGTTATAAGAATAGGCCTTGGATATATATTAGCATTTGTATTAAACATAGGTGTTTTAGGGTTATGGATAGCACTAGCAGTAGCGGAGGCTTTTGGTGGCACAGCTTCATATCTGTGGATCAGATTTGGAAGATGGGTAAAACCAATAATAAAAACAAAGCCTATTGCTGAAACAATGCTTGAGTCTACATCCAAGTCCATCCCAAAACTAGATAGTAGAAATGTTTAGATGAAAATATTTAATGTTTTTGTTATGCTAATGATGCTTTTAGCTATTTATTAGCATCTTTAGCGATATGTTTTTAATAAAGTTGTATATGCTTTAATGGTTCAATATATCTATTATAACTATCTATGTTCGCTATATCTATCGCAATTTAAAATAAAATGCTAATGTATCTTCAATACAGGTGCACCTTTTGTTTTTGCAGCTTTTAGGTCTCTAAGAGCCTTATTTGCTTCTTCTAATCTATAGCTCTGTATATGTATCTCTATGCTATGGCTTTTAACAAACTCTATAAACCCTCTAACATCGCTTCTCGACACATTTGCTACACTTTTAACTTCTTTTTCTTCCCATAGATGCTTTGCATACTCTAGTGTGATAGGTGTTTGCTTTCTTATTGCATTAATTACTAGTTTTCCTCCTCTATCTAGTAGCTCCATAGCCCTTGCAACTGTTTCGCCAATAGGTGTAAAGTCTATTGCTCTATTTATTTTCTTTGGAGGGTCCTCAGATGGATGCCCCACCCAATCAGCTCCAAGCCTTTTCGCAAGTTCTCTATGCTCCAAACCTCTGCTAAATACATAGATCTCTACAGATGGCTTCAATGCCCTAATTATCTGTATAACTATATGGGCTGAGGATCCAAAGCCGAAAAGCCCAACTCTAGCACCATCTGGGATATCGGCTAATCTATATGCTCTATAGCCAATAGAGCCTGCACACATAAGTGGTGCAAGTTTCTCAGCTTCAACATTATTTGGAAGCCTATAGATATAGCTTGCAAAAGCCACTGTATACTCTGCATAGCCTCCATCTAAATCACATCCAGTAGCTTTAAACCCATAACATAGATTTTCAAAACCATTTAAACAATAGCTACATCTACCACAGCTCCATCCAATCCAAGCAACACCAACTCTATCACCTATAGATACACCATATACATCCCTACCAACTTCAGCAACCCTTCCAACTATTTGATGCCCTAACACTATAGGCAACCTACATTTAACCCTACCCTCAACAATATCTATATCAGTATAACAAACACCACAGCTCTCAACATTTATAAGAACTTGGTTTTTTAACACCATAGGAATAGATATATCAGCTATATCAAGAGGTTCTTCTCTCCATTGCAACTCAGGGTATTTTCTAGATACACCCTCGATTTTAATCTCAGCGATTTCCCTAAGTAGAGCAGCTTTCAAAACAACCACCAAAAATCTTTATTAGATATATGTTTTTAAATTGCAATAACCGTGGTAATTGCTATATACCTCATTTTTAATAGCTATGGACAGCAAATCGAGATAATGGCGATCTATGTATTGGTTTTTGCTTTTAAAAACAATTTGTTGAACTAGCTTTATATTTTTAAAACGCTTTAGCTATTATGGTGGTTGTTTTGGATAGCTATATAAAGTTTAGAGATATTGTTTTTAGCACTATAAATAATATTATTGGTGAAGAGAGGAATAATATTGAGAAGGCAGCAGATTTTTTAGTAGATTCTATACTTTCAAATGGATTTATATATGTTTTTGGCACTGGTCATTCAATGCTATTAGCTCTAGAGGCTTTCTATAGAGCTGGTGGATTGGCAAACATATATCCGCTTCTCGACCTATCTCTACTTGGTTTAAGCAGCTTTCTTAGAAGTACTTTCTTAGAGAGGCTACCTGGATATGCTAAAGCCATAATAGATTCAATTAATATAAAGCCTGGCTCATCAATTATAATAATTTCAAACTCTGGTAAAAATGCTGTACCTGTTGAAATAGCTTTTGAAGCAAGGAGGAGAGGTTTAAAGGTAATAGCTGTAACATCTGTAGAGTACTCTAAAAAACTAGATCCTGAGAACCCATTAGGTAAAAAGCTATATGAATTAGCAGATATTGTTATAGACAATAAGATTCCTATAGGTGATGCTTCATATGAGGTTAAAGGTTTTAGCCAAAGAATTGCATCTATATCAACAATTATCAATGCGTTTATTCTACAGCTATTAACTATAAGGGTTGTTGAGAAGCTTTTGGAAAAGGGTGTAGAGCCTGAGATATGGATGAGTGCCAATATACCAGGTGGTGTTGAGAGAAATGCAAAGCTTATTGAGAAATATATGCAATTGGTAAAGTATTTGTAACACCAACTATATCCTAAAATAGATATTTCAAGACATTAAAATATAAATCCATTTCAGTTCTCTATAATCTGTATAATGCCTGGTGTTTTATATGTCTAGAAAGATACCTGTTGCCTTAACTATTGCAGGTAGTGACTCTGGTGGTGGTGCTGGTATCCAAGCTGATTTAAAGACCTTTGCAGCTATGGGTGTACATGGAGCTTCAGCTATCACAAGTATAACTGCTCAGAATACTAAAGAGGTTAGAGCTATATATGATCTCCCCCCAGATATTGTTGCTATGCAGATTGAAGCTGTTGCTGATGATATTGGTGTCGATGCTGCTAAAACTGGTATGCTAAGCAATGCAACTATTATATCAATGGTTTCAAATGTTATTAAGAGATATGGTTTTCCAGTTGTTGTAGACCCTGTTATAGTTGCTAAGACTGGTGCTAAGCTCCTAAAAGATGATGCTATAGATGTTCTTAAGAGAGAGCTTATACCATTGGCAAAGATTATAACCCCAAATAGAATAGAGGCTGAAGCACTTCTTGGTGTAGAGATAAAAGATTTGAAAAGTGCTAGAGAAGCTGCACAGATGCTTGTTAGTATATATGGATGTGAAGCAGCTATTGTAAAGGGTGGCCATATAGAAGGTGAATACTCTATAGATGTTATGTATTATAAAGGTTTGTTATATGAATTTAAATCAAAGAGAATAGCAACTAGAAATACGCATGGAACTGGATGTAGCTTTTCAGCAGCTATAGCTGCGGGTATTGCTAAAGGAAAAAACATAGTTGATGCTGTGGAATCAGCAAAGCAGTTTATCACAACAGCGATAGAGTATGGTCTAGATATAGGGTTTGGATATGGACCTGTAAACCCTATGGCCTATATCTATATACCTGCAGAGAGATATAGAGTTTTAGAAAATCTTGAAAAGGCTATTGAGATCCTTGACAAGAACAGCAAAGCTGTTGCAAATATTATACCTGAGGTGGGTATGAATATAGGTATGGCGATAGATCCAGTATATGCTAAAACACCTCTTGATGTGGCAGCTATTCCAGGGAGGATAACAAGGTATAGAGATGGTATATTGGTTAAAGGAAAACCAGAGTTCGGGGTTTCGAGACACATAGCAAATGCTATACTTACAATGATTAAGATATATCCAGAGTATAGAGCAGCTGCAAATATAGCATATAGTGAAAAGATTATTGGGATTGCAAATAGCTTAGGTTTTTCAATAGCGTATTTTGATAGAAAGGAAGAACCGGAAGATATAAAGATTGTTGAGGGGGCTACGATAAAATGGGGAATAGAATATGCTGTTAAAAAAGCTGGGAAACCTGTTGATATAATCTATGATCTTGGAGATGTTGGGAAAGAGCCTATGATAAGGATATTTGGTGTAGATGCCATAGATGTAGCGAGAAAGATTGTTTCAATAGCTCTAAAGATATAGTATATGAGATGTGTTTTGAATTAGCTACTTTATATAAGCTTTATCCAGAGCTCAGAGAGGGGTAGGGGTAATGGGTTGGAGATCAGGTCTGGAATCGAGTTCCCGGCAAGGGAAGATGTAGCTTCAAATCTCGCCTTATCAGGAACCCTCACCCTTTATGGTGGGGAGGAGTTCAGTGTATATTCAGCTCTATAATAGTGTCTCTAGAATGATCAAGAATACGATAATTCTATAAACATTTATCTCAAGTTATTTAGCATAGATGAAATATTTAAAACCTTTAAGTAATTCATAACTTGGTGAGATATTTGTTTGAATCCATAGATCTAGAGACTAAGCTTAGAGAGTGGATTGAATATTTTAGAGAAGCTAGGGAAATTAGGAGGAGATATGCTAATTGGGAATTCATAAAATCACAACCAGTAAAGATAAGGATAGCGCTAGAGTATTACATAGAGACAGGGGATCTATATAATGCCGCTAAACTAGCTGGAATAACTATGGAGGAGTTTAATGAGTTAAGGATTAAAGCAGGGATTCCAAGCATTGGTTAGTGCTATAGTCGATACCTCGTTTCTAATAGACTGGATTAAATATTCAAAGAGTAGGTTTATATTTAAGCTCTTTGACGTTATCTACATACCTGAAAGCGTTTTAGCTGAGATTAGAAGTGAACGGTCATTGATATGGATTGCTGAGAGCTTGGAGAAAGGAGAGTTAGCAATACTTCCCGAACTACCAGACATCTCCAGAGAAGCTCTAAACATTGTTGCAAGAAGTAGGAGGCTTCCAATAAGACCTGTGGACTATCCCGAAGCATTTTGCTTAGTAGCAGGTAAAAGGCTTGGTCTAGTGGTTCTGACCGAGAACGGGGGTGCAATAGCTTTAAGAAGCTATGACCCTGAATACTCTAGTGTTGAGATTTGGAGAGGTATCGATGTTCTCTACAAGCTATGGAAATCTGGCTATATAAACAGTTTCAAAGATGAGTTAGAACTTTATCAACAAGAAACAAAACATATTTACTCTAGACACGACCTAGCTAAATACGGTGACTATTTGAAATGAATGAGAATATATTAAAAGAGTGGATGGAGCGCTTTAGAGAAGCTAGGGAAATTAGGAGGAGATATGCTAATTGGGAATTCATAAAATCACAACCGCCAAGAATAAGAGTGGCCTTAGAATATTATATAGAGACAGGAGATTTTAGAACAGCTGCCAAGATTGCTGATATGGGTGTAGACGAATTCGTGTATATGGCCAAGGATCTAGCAAACATACCTACTGTTGACTAATTGAATTAAATAGTTTCTATTTCCAATACTTTAACTATTTCTGCTTGTTTTTACCATATTTTGATGGCTTTCTGTATCTCCACCTAAGTGGTGTAGGGGGCTGTATCGATGTATGTAGCGCTTCAAAGTATTTTCCATGGCTTTCTCCATATACACTATTTTGTTTTCAATAATTATGAAGTCCATATCTAATAATTCATTCAAATGGAATTAAGGATTGAGGTGGTTAGATTTTTAAACCCTGGTAACTTTATATATTATGAATTCAATAAGTGGAATTGAAAATTAAAACGGTTTGAGTGTAATGGTTTTAGATGTTGCTGAGCTTAAGAAGAGGATTATTAGCCTGCTTAAAGAGGATGAAGAGTTTAGGCTAGTTGTTGTAGGTCTTCTTGGACTAGATAACGTATTGCTTGAACTTAAGAAGCTTAGAGAAGATTTCAATAAGTTTATTGAGCTAGAAGAGAAGAGATGGGAAGAGAATAGCAAAAGGTGGGAGGAGAATAACAGGAGATGGGAGGAGAACAATAAGAGATGGGAAGAGAACAATAAGAGATGGGAAGAGGCTTATAAGAGGTTTGAGGCTATTGAGATGGAACTTAAGAATCTTAGAGAAGAGACAAAAAGGCTTAGAGAGGATTTCAATAAACTTTATGAAAGTGTTATGAGAAGAATGGATTTGTTTGAAATGAGAATGAATGCATTTGAGAGAAGAGTTATTGCTCTCGGTACTAGATGGGGTCTTGAATCCGAGAAGGCTTTTAGAAATGCTATGAAGGGGGTTATAGAGAAAATTCTAGGCATGGTTAAGGTCGAGAAATGGAGGTATTTTGATGAAACAGGTGAGGTTCTGGGGTA
>Ga0209183_1000024_pt1 | contig 77222 bp, 78 predicted proteins | sample LHCtaG_2_FD_184120 | JGI IMG/M metagenome (GOLD analysis project Ga0209183, IMG submission 184120) | Hot spring microbial communities from Little Hot Creek, USA to study Microbial Dark Matter (Phase II) - LHC4sed_replicate (SPAdes)... | ecosystem: Environmental > Aquatic > Thermal springs > Hot... | reverse complement strand
GCTAAAAGATAAAGGCGTCAGAAGCTTCGGCCCAAAGAAGGAGGACGCATATTATCTCAGGCAAGCCAACTTCAAATGAGTCGATATGCTTCCATATATGATCTATTGCATGTTTAGCGCGGTTTAAAAATGATAATTTTATTTAAAGTTATATAGTTCTTGTTATTATTCAATAGCCTAAAAGGATAATAGGGGCTGCATCGTTAATGCGGAAGGAAAAAATACTGGCAATATGCTTGCTTATTACACTCCAAACTTTAATAATAATCCCCTCATCCTCAGTTCTCACAAAGGCAGAAAATTACTCCGCACGCATCGCCCAATGTATTTCTCCGAAAATATCTGTAGAGAGAAAAATAGGCTTCATTAGCGGCGGATACATAATGATTACCGATACATTTCTTTTATCATCATGCAACCTCAGCAATTCTATGTCTCCAATAACCAACTATATCGTCGGGTTGCTGAAAAATTACAGCGGCAACCTAATCTATTATTCGGCTAGCAGCGATGGGGAGAAATTGGTAATAACCCCCCTCGAGATCGGCGACAAAAACTTCTTATGGTTAAACATTTCCTTTCCAAAACCAATCGAGGTAACAGGTAATGCAACCTACAATTTCACGGTGTCATATGTGTTTTCCAATTTGATCATAAGAAAATCCGATAATCTTTTTCACGCTGAATTCCCATTATATCCATCCTTAACAAGTGACGCCGACTACTGCAACGTAACGGTGACGCTTCCTGTTGCAGCCTCCTCATATCCGAGGGAGATTTTATCAAATAAAACTGAGAGTTTTACTGAGCTCTATAATTTCACAAGCCCGCTAGCCTCTTACGCGAATATTTCCTCATGGGTTGAGTTTTCAACTTCCGTTTTCGAATTGTTTGAACTTAAAGAGATGAGGAAAGAAATAGTTATTGATCCATGGGGCAAAATCGCTGTAACGGACTTTTATCAGATAACAAGCATGGTGAATATTTATAGAATCACATTTATTTTGCCTAAGGGTGCAGGGGACATTTCCATCTACGATGCGTATGGCAAATATGAGCGAAGCCAAATGTCAATAAGTCAAGGAAATTATACGGAGGTGGATCTAACCGTCAGGGATCTTCTTAGAGGGAGCAGCAATGTGAGGTTAGCGGTTTCATATACATTACCGTTTTGGGAATATATTGTTAAGAAAAGCTGGCAGGATTACATTTTAAATATAAACATAACTAAGCCGAATGTGGGGGTTATAAGCAAACCAGAAACATGGATAGTTAGAAAAATAAGCGTTTCGGCATCATTACCTGAAGGAGCGGCCCCTCAGGGAGAGGTTAAGAAGGAATGGTTGAATGTGACGAAGCTTCAAAATCTAGATTTCAGCCTAAAGTATCAATACAATATTCTTTGGGCAGCCTTCAAACCAACTTTATGGGCTGGATTAGCTATGGGTTTAGCCATCATAATCTTTTCACTCATTAAATTATCGGGGAAAACTGGGGCGCCCGTCTCAGCCGCTGTCTCCTTAGAAAAAATAAGGAAGTTTATTGAATTGTTCGAGGAGAGAGACCGCATAGTTTCTGAAATAGAAAACCTAGATCAACAATCAAGAAGAAGGAAAATATCTAGACGTCATTATAGGCTGCAGAGGAAAACCCTTGAAGAACGTCTATCAATTATTCAAAAGGATCTTTCTGGACTGAAAAGAGAAATAGAATCATTTGGAGCCAGATATGCCGACATGATGAAGCGGCTTGAAACAGCCAGCATTGACATTGAAGCTATGAATAGAAACATAGCCGATGTTGAATTTAGATATCAGCGCGGTGAGATATCCGCTGAAGCCCGCAGAAAATTGCTAGATGAATATGGACAGAAGAGGGAAAACGCTGAAAACATAATAGACGAAATACTCTTAAGACTTAAAGAGGAGCTTAGGTGACGCCCTACAGTTAAAACTTTCGAAAAGACAGCTGCCGGGGTGGGAGCTGCATCCTAACAGGTTTATATACTTAGTATGTAAATCCAAAAAGATTTTATATTAAATAATTATCAACTTTTAGAAATCAAAAGGTGAGTTGAACATGGTGAGAATAGAGATTGATCTTGAGAAATGCACTGGCTGCGGAACATGCGTTGATGTTTGTCCTTCAGGAGTATATGAACTTAGGGATGGAAAATCCGTTGCTGTTAATGTTGACGCATGCCTCCTATGCAGAGCATGTGAAACGCAGTGTCCAAATGGTGCAATAACAGTTATCGAGTAAATGGCGTATTAAAGCGACCAATAGCGCGATTGGACCCTTCTAACGATCTCACTTATCTTTTCCGCTTCTTTTTGAGATTTAAGATTTATAGGTGGTCGGCGATCCTTAACCCTGAAATATGCGCCGGCTAATTTAGCCACGCATGCTGGAACAGCTTTTCTAAGAAAACTAAGGTTGTATCCGCCCTCAAGAACCGCAACCAATCTGCCATCGCATAATTTTTGAGCTAAATCTAGTAATATGTGAAATATTTTTGGATACATATATGCAGATAATGAAAGATCTGCAACAGCGTCTCTATAGTAGCCGTCGAAGCCTGCTGAGATCAGCATAAACTGCGGTTTATACTGGCTAATTATGGGCAGAACAATATTTTTCAAAGCCATTAAATATGCCGGGTCTCCGGACCCGTATGGAAGCGGAATATTAACGGTATATCCTAACCCTTCATCAACCCCTACTTCGCCTATGAAGCCTGTTCTCGGAAACTCCGTTGGATCTTCATGGATACTTATAAATAGCACATCACTTACGTCGTAAAAGATATCTTGAGTCCCGTTTCCATGGTGGGCATCTATATCAAAAATTAAAATTCTTCTCAAACCCATCTTCTCATTAAGGTATTTGGCGGCTAAGGCAACATTATTGAAGATGCAGAATCCAAGCGAAAAGTTTGGTCCAGCATGATGCCCCGGAGGCCTAACAAGAGCGAAGGCATTATCAAACTCTTTGGACATAACTCCCTGCACCGCTCTTATTGCTCCGCCAGCTGCCAACATTGCAACATCGAAGCTTTCCCTCGAAACAGGGGTTTCATCATCAATGATGCCGCCTCCAGATTTACAGATGGATCTCACTCTCTCCACATGCTCCGGAGTGTGGATCATCAGCAGATCTTCTAGGCTTATATATTTAGGTTCAACAAGCATGCATTTCCCATCCTTGAGCAGCCTGCTTACCTCAATGCCCCTCATTATTGCGGTTAGACGCTGAGGTCTCTCCGGATGCCCATTTCCAGTCTTATGCTCAAGATATTTCTGCGAGTATATTATTGCCGTCCTCATCCGATCTGCTTCACCTCTTCAAAAAGCTGGTTAATGAAACTCTGCATGTCTAAACCCATTCTTCTACCTAATTTTCTAAGCGCTTTAGCGACGCCGGTTCCATACTGAATGGCTTTCTTAGGCTTCAAATACACTTCAGGCGGCAAACCCATATTTTCAGCAAGCCTCCTAAGTATCCTCTTTCTTAAAGGATCATCTTCAGATTCAATTTTTAATGCAGCGGGCAGGCTTAATGCAAAAGACATTAAATCATAGTCTGCATATGGAAATCTTACTTCAACACTATGGAAGGAGCATATTTTCTCATCCTGCTCAAGGCTGGTTTCATATAGGCTGAGCGCATCATGATAAAGGAGACCCTCAATCTTTCCCTCAAGTTTTTCGTAGCCCCTAAGATATTTATGGTAGCCGGCGAATATTTCATCGCTTCCTTGACCGGACAGCAGAATCCCGCATCCCATTTTCGAGGATGCTTCAGCAGCCCAGAATATTGGTATACCTATGGAAATCTTTAGCGCATTTGCGCTTTCGATCAGCCATAAAACTTTACGTAAATCCCTCTCAACATGATCTGGAGTATATGCTTCAGCTCTGAAGGGTAAACCTATATTTTCAGCTATCTTTTCAGCGTGCTCCAGCTCCTCCGAGCCCTCCAAGCCCACGCATATTAAAAGCGCTTCTACCCCAATCTTTTTTACTAAAGCAGCGATTACGCTGCTGTCCAGCCCTCCTGAGAAAGCTATGGAAACTCTTTTTGTATCAGCAGTTCTCCTTTTTATTGAGTTTAAAAGTAAACTGTGCAGCTTATCGATAATATATTTCTCATCCAAGGATCCGATCATGGTTCTCTCTATAGTTTTAACCGGGACCAACACTATGCTTTCGCTACAAATCTTGGCTAAATTACCAGGTGGAAAAGATTTTATGCGGCTATCTTCTATTCCAATCGACCATAAAGCTTTACGCTCCGAAGCCAATGCATAAACATGCTCGTTCTCGCCTAGATATAATGGAACTGCGCCAACCGGATCCCGCCCAACAATCAATTTTCCGCCTCTTTCAAGAATAATGAAGACGAAGGAGCCGTTCAACGTTCTGATCATATTTTTCGCTGCTTCCTCAACATCGCCTCTAGACCTCTTTATTAAACCCGCAACTTCACTTTTCTCGTTAGGGGGGAAAGTTCTCCCCTCAAAAAGAACCTCAAAGCCATCGATTTCCATAAGCTGCGGAGCATCCTCAGGAAGTATTCGCTTAAAATTACATGCCAAAGCCACATTTGATTTCATGCCCATGGAGATTATATCTTCAAGAGATTTCGCAATAACAATTTCTCCGCCATCTGATAGTCCGTAAGTCTCTGCGCCCCTGTGCCTAAGGACATTGAGCATTTTAACAGCTTTCGAAGTAACATTCTCATCTCGCTTAGATAGTACGGCAATTGCAGAGCCCATGATTTAATCAACGCCCCACAGCATAAATTACGCTCCACTAGATTAATATCTTTGAACCCAACTCTATAACTTAATGCACCCTATATGAGGTGGTTTGCTGGAGGTGGAAATTTGCCGATTTTACCCATAGACACTGGACGTTACGGAACACCTGAGATGCTGGCGATCTTCGAGGAGGAAAATTATGTTCAGAAGATGCTTGATGCGGAGGCAGCGCTCGCTTGGGCTCAAAGCGAGGTTGGCGAAATACCGAGGGAGGATGCTGAAAAAATAATGCAGATGGCAACAGTTAAACATGTCAAAATCAGCCGCGTGAAGGAGATTGAAAAGGAGATAAAGCATGACGTTATGGCGCTTGTTAGGGCGCTTGCTGAAGTTTGCGGGCCAAGCGGTGCATACGTACATTTAGGTGCAACAAGCTACGATATTGTAGACACCGCTAAAGCCCTGCAGATTAAAGATGCCTTAGATATAATCGCCCGCCGGCTGGACGATCTGGAAATCATATTGCTCAAGCTGGCAGACCGCCACAAGGATACAATAATGATGGGGAGAACCCATGGTCAGCATGCTCTACCCATAACGTTTGGGTTAAAGATGGCGGTTTGGATGCGGGAAGTATCGAGACATATTCAAAGACTTAGAGAATGTAGGAGACGCGTTTTAGTGGGCAAAATGAGCGGCGCTGTTGGTACACAAGCCGGTTTAGGGCCAAACGCCATGAAAATTCAAAGTCTCGTTATGGAAAGGCTGGGATTACAAGCGCCGGAAGTTTCAACACAAATAGTTCAACGGGATAGGCATGCGGAGCTCATATGCTTGTTGGCTCTTATAGCATCCTCACTTGATAAGTTTGCAACTGAGATAAGGGAGCTGCAAAGAACCGAGATATCTGAGGTCTTCGAGCCATTTGAGAGGCAGAGGCAGGTTGGAAGCTCAACGATGCCTCATAAGCGTAACCCTGAAATATGCGAGAGGATATGCGGTTTAGCTAAGGTTGTGAGGGGGCTCGTTATACCGGCATTGGAAAACGTACCTACATGGCATGAGAGAGACTTAACCCAATCATCCTCGGAAAGGTTCATTATACCGGAAGCGTTCATCCTAGTCGATTACATGTTAAGTTTAATGATTCATGTCCTCTCAAACCTGGAGGTTGACGAGGAAAGAATGAGGAGAAACATCGACATAACAAGCGGCAGAGCCATGTCTGAGGCTGTTATGTTAGCCCTAGTTAAGAAGGGCGTAAGCAGGCAGGATGCTCATGAAATTTTACGTCGGCTAACAATAAAAAGCGCATCTGAAAATAGATCCTTCAGAGATGTTTTACTGGAGGATGAAACCATTAGGAAAATTCTAGCTGAAAAGGAAATTGATGAGGCTTTAAAACCAGAAAATTATCTGGGCACAGCAGTTAAACAGGTTGAGATTGCCATAAACAGGACTATTGAGGAGAGGCTTCAAAGAGGCTTACAAGTTTGATGGAAATATATGTCGGCACATCCGGCTGGATGTACCCTTGGAATGAGGGTGGAAGCTTAGATTGGTACATTAATTATTCCGGCCTAAACGCTGTGGAGTTAAATGCCAGCTTTTACAGATTTCCTTTTCAGAATGCCATTAACTCATGGAAAACTAAAGGCGGCAGCCTTAGATGGTCTGTTAAAGTTAATCAATTGATAACCCATAAATTCAAGTTTAATGAGAAGGCTTTTGAAGCATGGATGAGGTTTAAGGAATTATTCAGGCCGATGGATCATTTAATCGACTTCTATTTGTTCCAGCTCCCGCCATTAATGAGCATATCCAGCCAACCTAGAATAGAAGCCTTTGTGGATAAAACTGGTTTAAAGGGGAGATTTGCCCTTGAGCCGAGAAACATAACCTGGTTTAACGATACCATCATTAGCTGGGCATCCAACATTGGCATAACCCTAGTAAGCGTTGACTGCCCGGATTTGCCGCAAACCATCTTTAACGTGAACGGCATAATTTATGAACGTATGCATGGCAGAACAATATGGTATGGACATTACTACTCAACTAAGGAGCTGAAGGAGGTTGCTGAGAGAATTATTAGGATGGGAGCGAATAAAGCCTATATTTTCTTTAACAATGATCATGGGATGCTTGAAAATTCTAAAGAAATGTTAAATATATTGAGGCGCCTAAATAAAGGCTCTGAAAACTAGAGCATTTTTGCCTCTAAATGGTTTTTGTGAGCTTCAATGATTTTAACATTAACGATTTTCCCTAAGAGATTATCTTCGCTTTTCACAACGATGGGCTTATAGGCGAAGTTCCTTCCAATCCATGAGTTGCCGCTGCCCTTCTCATCTATGAGGATTTCCCCCTCCCAGCCTAGCCAGCCAGCATTTCTTTCAAATGAGATTTTTTCAACAACTTTGGTTATCATTTGGCTTCTAAACAGTATTTCTTTAGCATCAATTTGCTTCATGCGTGCAGCGGGCGTATTAGGCCTTGGAAAGAATTTAGACACGTTAACTATGTCCGGTTTAATCTCCTCGATAAGTCTAAGAGTTCTTTCAAATGCCTCTCTGCTTTCTCCTGGGAAGCCGCAGATAACATCTGTGGCGATGGTTACGTTCGGTATTTCTAGCCTGAATGATTGGATGATTCTCTTGAAATCCTCAGCGGTGTATCGCCTATTCATCATTCTTAAAACTTCGTTGTCTCCGCTTTGAACTGGCAAATGTAAAAATTTGAAGATCCGTCTATCTTTATATGCTGATATTAGATCTGGAAGAATTTTTAAAGCATGATTCGGGTTCATCATGCCGACTCTTATGAAGAAGTTTCCCTCAACGCTGCAGCATTCTTTGAGCAGAGCCGCCAGGTTGGTTCCTATATCGAAACCATAGGCTCCGTTATCTTGCGATGTTAACCAAGCTTCCTTAATGCCCTCTGAAATTGCCTTCCGCAATCTATTAACTATTGAATTGATTGGATATGAGAAAAGTGAGCCTCTAGCGAATCTAACGCAGCAGAATGCGCAGGCGCCGAGGCAGCCCTCTGAGATTGGTATGATCTCAATAATAGGGTTAAGCCTAATATAGGGCTCATCAACCTTAACAGGAGGTTTCTCGGAGAAAAAAACTTTATTTACCTCACCTCTCTCAGCGGATTTTAGCGCTGAAACAATCTTATCAACGCTGTAGGGATCTAAAACTGCGGAGAAATTTGGAGCGGCGTTAACTATTAATTTAAAGTTTATTTTTGGAAGGCAGCCGGCGATAATAAGCGGCTTTTTTAAAGCGCTTAACAGACGCAGTCTTTCCAACATGCGATCCTCAGTTGGCTTCTTAACTCCGCATGTATTCACCAAAATAAAGTCGGCGTCTTTAGGATTATTAGATATTTCATAACCGGAAACCGCCATATGCGCAAGCATTATTTCGAGATCCGCCTTATTCGCCGCACAGCCATAGCTCTCCACGTAGACGCTTTTTCTTAAATCGTCGCCCATGGAAGATGCGGATTTAACGCCTAGATTCCTCATAAAAGCTTTAACATCCCTTGTAACCTAACAAAAAAATCGAAATCACTTATATAAGCTTAAGCTCGACCATGTAATCCTTAACCTAAAATTTCAAATACCGCAATGAGGGATTTGGAGAAAATACTCATAACTTTTAATAAGCGAGCCTAAGCTTAACCGATAGATTTATAAGTAAATGGCGCAAACATGTTTAAATCATATTTTAATATTAATATGCAGCGATTTATTGAATTTATCCATTTCATTTCTTCAAGGTGATTCGATTTGAAGCTCATTACAATATATCTTCCGGAACCGTACCTGGAGGCTCTAGACGAGCTTGTGAATAAGCGGTATTACCCCCATAGGGCTGAGGCTATAAGGGCGGCAATTCGAGATCTAATTGAAATTGAATTATGGGGACGGAAGCAACATGGCAAAGCTAGCAGATAAAGCATTACAGTACATGTGGAATGAGAGCTTGCAGAGCGGTTTGCGGGAGCCAGGGTACTGCCGCATAATCGTTGTTGGTGTTGGCGGTGCGGGAAATAACACTGTGAATAGATTGATGGAGTCAGGCGTAGTCGGCGCAGAATGTATAGCGATTAACACGGACCTACAGCATTTAAACGCTACGCATGCTCATCAAAAAATCTTGATAGGTGAAAAGCTTACGCGGGGACTTGGCTCAGGCGGTGATCCAAATATCGGTAGGGCTGCGATTGAAGAGTCAATAGAGCATGTGGAAAAAATTCTAACAGATGTTGACGTGGTATTCGTAACAGCCGGGATGGGCGGTGGGACAGGAACAGGCGCAGCGCCGGTTGTGGCTAGACTTGCCCGTGAAAAAGGAGCGATAGTTGTAGGCGTAGTTACGATGCCCTTCAAAATAGAAAGGGGAAGAATAAACCATGCTCTTAAAGGATTAACTGAAATGCGGAGAGAATGCGACACGGTCATAGTAATAGATAACAATAAGCTAATGTGGCTTGTACCTCACCTCCCAATAAATGAGGCATTCAAAGTTGGAGATCAGGTTTTAGCCAACATGATTAAGGGGATAACTGAAGTTATATCTATGCCAAGCCTAATAAACCTAGATTTCGCTGATTTCAGGACAATAATGAAGCGGGGCGGCGTCGCCATAGCGGGAATAGGCGAATCAAATGCGCCTAACAGGGCTGAAGATGCTGTTCAGAAAGCCCTAAGAATGCCCCTGCTGGACATCGATTATAGCGGCGCAAATGGAGCTCTGATTCATGTTTCAAGCGATGAAAGCCTAACCATTGAAGAAGCGAATAGGGTTGGCGAAATCATAACCCAAATGATGAGTGAGGATGCCTTAGTCATTTGGGGCGCAAGGGTTGACCCAAGCCTAGCTGGAACCCTTAAGGTTACATTGGTTATGACTGGAGTTAAGTCGCCTTACTTGCTGAGCGGCTTCGGATCGAAGACTGTTGAAGTATATGATCTGGATCCGGAAAGAAGCGCAGATAAACCGTTAAAATCCGACATCAGCCTACAGAGAATACCTATTTTAAGCGATTAAGCCTAATATGTGCCACGTTTAGCGGATAAACTCCAAATCTTTTTTATTTTTAATGTTAATGGAACCCCTTTACCGATGGGTATCGTCAGCCCCTTTCTTATCGCTTCAACGATATCGTCAACGCTTGCCCCATCATTTTCTATAAGCGTGTAAGCTAAGCCTATTGTCTCAGGAATATGCGAATCGCTTCCAGCGGTTTGAGGTATACGATAACGGTCCGCAAATTTCTTGGATAAACATGTTAATGGAAGAAATGGAAAAAGCGACGAGTTCACAACCTCAATTGCATCTAAACCTAAACTGATTATTTTCGGATTAAGCCCCAGGCTATCCTTAAAGGGCGCTTGCGGATGGGCGGCTATGGCTATCCCGCCAGCTTCGTGAATCTTTTCAATCGCTTCTTCAACGCTTAGCCCCTTCGGTATGGGTGTTGTAATGTTTATGCCAAGTATATGCCCACGCTTCGTAGATGTTTCTATTCCGGGTATTATTAGAAGATCATCATCGCAATTATTAAGCATCTTTTCGGCGCCTTCCACGGTGTCATGATCGGTTATAGCCGCCCCATTTAGACCGATCACCCTCAGCTGATTGACAAGATCCCTCGGCGTTGTTAAGCCGTCCTTAGAGTAACAGGTGTGAACATGCATGTCTATTTTTAACGGCAACCTAAACCTTACCCCCTTAACTTACCTTGCTTCCGGGGCTCACTGGTTTCTCCGGCTGTATAAAGACAACCTTCTCTCCGTCTTGCGCTGCTAAAATCATCACTTCAGATTCCACGCCGAATATTCTTCTAGGTTTAAGATTAGTCACAACCACGATGTGTTTTCCTTCAAGATCCTCAGCCCTGTAATATTTCGCTATTCCAGCCACAGCGGTCTTTAAATTGCCTCCGCCAACATCGATGATTAACTTTAAAAGATTCTGCGACTTAGGTATACCCTCAACCTTAATTATCCTGCCTACACGCAAATCTATCTTGGAGAAATCTTCCATCGAAACCTTCTCTAAACCTGATCTGATTTTTTCAAGATTCTCCTGCAGCTCCTCCTCCGAAGACTCGATCTTACTGAATATGGGCTCAGCATTCTTAATTTTATGGCCAGCCTGCAGCGGCTTGACAGCGTCATCCCAGGAGATTTTTTCAGGTAGATTCAGCAAATCTCGAATTTTCTTTGCAGCAAATGGAATGAATGGTTCCAGTAGAATTGAGAGAGCTTTAACTATTTGGGCTGAAACATAAAGCGTGTTTGCCGCTGCCTTTACATCTGCTTTAATTGTTTCCCAAGGCTTTTTCTCATTGAAATATCTGTTTCCAATACGGCTTAGCTCGACTGCTTCGCGGATTGCGAGCTGGAGCTGGAAATTATTGAGCGCATCGTTAACAGATTTAGCCTTCTCCGCAATTGCATTTAGCGTGTTTCTATCCAGATCATCCAGGTCTAGGGGTTTCGGAACTTCGCTGTTGAAATAAGTATTTATAAACTTTAATGTTCTATGAATAAAGTTTCCAAGCGTATCATTCAGATCTGAGTTCACTTTTTCAATAAAGATTTTCCACGTGAAGTCTGAATCTCGGGTCTCTGGGCGAATTGAGATTAATGTGTATCTCCAATAGTCAACCGGAAACATTTCTATTGCTTCATCTATCCAAACGCCTATTCTGCGGCTTTTTGAAGATTTCTGCCCGCTGAATATAAGCCACTCGTTTGTGCACACGTTCCATGGGAGATTATAATCCTCATGGGTTGCCATTAAAAGCGCTGGGAATATCAACGTGTGGAACGGTATATTGTCTTTACCTATGAAATATAGCGTCTTAGCGTCTTTATTAAACCAGTAATCTTTCCATTTTTCACCCTGACCGCGCATCTTAAAGTACTCGATTGTTGCTGAGACATAACCTAAAACAGCGTCAAACCAGACGTAAATGGTCTTGCCTTCAGCCCCTTTAAAGGGCGCTGGTATACCCCACTTATTATCTCTAGTTATAGGCCTAGGTTTCAACCCCTCCTTCAACAGGTTCAGGCTGAAGTTCCGAGCGTTATCTGAAAGCTGCCTATTACCTTCTATATAAGCCAAGAGTTTATCTTCAAACTTAGGCATATCGAAATACCAATGCTTAACTGTTTTTATCACTGGAGATGCACCGCAAATAGCGCATTTAGGTTCCACCAACTTAGTGGGCTCTAAAAGGCGTCCGCATTGCTCACATTGATCCCCGCGGGCGCGCTCATATCCGCAGTGGGGGCATTTCCCCTCAACGAACCTATCAGGCAGAAAGCGCTGACATTTCGGACAGAAAGGCAGCTCGTCTTCCTTTGTGAAAACATAGCCGTTATGTTCTATTTTCAGCATCAGATCCTTTACAAATTCTTTATGTACTGGACTTTCAGTCCTAGTGTAGTTGTCGAATGATATTGCCCATTTCTTAAACAGTTCGGAGACAATCTCATGGTTCCTATCTGCGAGCCCCTTAGGCGATATATTCTGCCTTATCGCCTCGATCTCTATTGGCGTGCCATGCTCATCTGAACCGCTCACAAATAAGACTTCATCGCCCTTAAGCCTATAGTAGCGGGCGATAACATCAGCTGACAAGATTGGCAATAAATTACCTAGGTGGGGCACATGGTTAATGTATGGCCAAGCGGCTGTAACTAAGACTTTCCCGAGCTTAACGCACCCCCATAGCCAAAAAATAATTGCGAATCTTATACTTAAATACAACGGAAAATTCTGGAAACGTTAAATCTTTAATTTCAGAAGTCTTTATATTAGGCGCCGCTGTCTTTATTCAGCATGGATTGGAGGAATATCATCTTAGCGATGTTTATGCTCCTATGGAGCGCTGCGGCAACTTTATCTTTAACATGGGGTTCAGAGATCATTTGGCCTGATTATGTGCATGTAAACTACGGCTTCCCACTCACCTGGGGCGTCCATACGCTTAACACGATTCATGGACCCGTTGACATATGGAAAGTTAACCTTTCGGCGCTCTTCATCGATTTAGTTTTCTGGTTCGCTATAATGATCTTAGTGATTTTAGTTTTCGTATATCTTGGAGAGAAGACTAAAGCGGAAGAAAAACGTTAAGTTAGCCTTTTTCAACCCTACTTATCGCTGCAATTATAATTGCAGCGATTTCTTCAATAGATTCCCTAATTTCCCAGCTTATCCCCTCTCCAAGATTTAGATTTTTGGGCTGTATCCCCAGAAGAATTATTTTTGCGCCTGTCTTCTCCCTCACTAACTCTGCCACCATATAAAGCGGTATCATATGTGTCGATATCGTTACGCTGGGAACATTTTCTATTGTAAATATTTTAGCCTCACCCGGCTTCCCGCCGAAAAGCGCTGCATCAATCAGCAGAACATGTGAGGGCCTAATCCTCGCGATCTTTCCAATAAAGTTTTCCGGCGCTATTCCGCCCTCAATTAACCTCACACTTCCCGGAACTTTTCTCCTGAGGCTTCTCAGTATTTCTAAACCTAACGCGTCGTCGCCCTTAAGCGGGTTTCCAATCCCAAATATGACAAGTTTAGAGTAGCCCTGCAACCAGCTTTCTAAATCTTCTCTGAGATTCTCATATTCCATCTTTAAAATAGAAAATACAATTAAAGTACATAAGTTTTCATGGAGATTTTCAGTGCGCATTGTTAAATTTAAGGGTTATACTAAAGAGAACTCTTAAACTGTGAATGTCTCCCAAAAATTTTAGGTTCATGAGCACCATATTTAAATACGTGATTTTAGATTTGATTTAAAAATAACATGAACAGCGGAATCTGCAGATCGACCTAAATGGTTAGTAGGAGGTTAAACTGTTTGTCCGAAAGCGAGATAATTAAGCCTTCCAAGGTTGATCCGAAGTTTAGGTATGAGGTTGCTAAAATGCCCGGCGGGGAGAAGCTGCTCCAATGTTTTCAATGCGGTACATGCACGTCTGACTGCCCAATAGCGAGATTTAACGATAAATATAGGCCTAGGAGCATTATTCATATGGCTCAGATAGGATTGAAGGATAGGATTTTAGACAGCGAATTTCTTTGGTTGTGCGCATCATGCTTCACATGTACAGATCGATGCCCTCAGGGTGTTGAGGTTGCAAGTGTTATAAGGGTTTTAAAGAATATGGCCGCTGAGGAGGGGCATATACCGCAAGTCTTTAAGGATCTGCTAGCAAACCTTATTAGAACAGGCTACGTTTACGAGATTCCGGAATCCAGAATTAGGAGACGCGAAGCCCTTGGTCTGCCGCCATTGCCCAAGGGGAACTCTGAAAGCATTCTGAAGACTATTCAAGACTTAAAGATAGTTAAAATCATCAGTAAGTAGGTTGGCGGAATAGATGGGAGAAGCAGGTAAATACATATTATTTTTAGGCTGCACAATCCCATACAGGGTTTCATCATATGAAATTTCCGCGAGAAAAGTTCTGCAGAAACTCAGCGTTGAACTTGTCGAGATGCCGGAGTTTAATTGCTGCGGGCTTCCGCTTGAGCCATTAAGCCACGAATTAACCCTTACGCTTTCGGCAAGAAACTTGGCTATAGCTGAGCGTGAAGGATTAAATATTTTAACCCTCTGTCCTGGATGCGCCGGCATGCTAAAAAAGACAAGTAAAACTCTTAGAGAAGATAAATCTTTAAGGGAGGATGTAAATAAGCGTTTGAGAGAATCCGGATTAGAGTTTAAAGGCAGTGTGAGCGTGAAGCATATATCTCAGCTTCTAGTAGAAGATGTTGGGTTAGATAGGTTGAAGAAGTCCATTATTAAGCCCCTAAGGGGGCTCAGGGTTGCGGAGCACAGCGGATGCCACATCTCGAGGCCGAAAAAATACTTGGAATTTGATGATCCCGAGAATCCGAGGGTTCTTAAGATGCTTATTGAGGCAACTGGAGCTAAATGCGTGGATTATATGGATGAGACGGAGTGCTGCGGCGCAACAGTTGCAGGCATAGACGATAAGATATCACTATCTTTGGTGAGGGAAAAACTTAGCCATGTCAAGAGCGCTAACGCTGTAGCCCTAATAACAATGTGTCCTTCATGTCACCTCATGTATGATGCAAACCAGATACGTGTAGAGCGAATGTTTAAGGAAACATACAATATTCCAGTGCTTCATTATACGCAACTACTTGGTTTAGCAATGGGTATACCGCCTGAGGAGCTAGGGTTCGATGATTTACGTGTGAACCCATCTAGAATAGTGAAGTATGCGATGGAAATTAAAGCCCGCGTTTAGGGAAGAAGATGATTGCTCCCCGCATATTTGCTTATCTATCAGAAAAATAAACTTCTCTTCATAGACATCTAAGCGAGTTTTCAAAAAGGATATCAGCTATTGCAAGGATCAGCCTAATATTTCCGACATATTTGCTGAATATAATTGGGTAGTGGAGAATCAGGGTGCGCTTAAAGATACTTGTTTCCGGAATAGTTCAAGGTGTTGGTTTCCGCCCGTTTGTCTATCGTATAGCAGTTGAGAATGGCTTAAGCGGATACGTTAGGAATAGGGGCGACTCATGCGTTGAAATACTTGCTGAGGGAAACGATTTAAACATAGAGAAGTTTCTGGAAGACCTTGTCAAAAAGAAACCTCCCTTAGCACGTATACATGAAGTAATAATTATCCCGCTTGATGGAGCCAACGAGTATAAGGCGTTCACGATATATAAGAGTTCCAGCGAAGCTGAGATTTCAGGCTCAATTATACCGCCTGACATAGCCATATGCGATGAATGCCTCAGAGAAATGCGTGATGCGAATAATCCTAGATTTAACTACTTTTTTATCACCTGCGTGAACTGCGGACCGAGATATACAATTATTGAGGATGCCCCCTATGATAGGGATAATACTACAATGCGCGACTTTTCCATGTGTAGCTTTTGCAGATCAGAGTTTGAGAACCCGGCAAATAGGAGATTTCACGCTCAGACCATTGCATGTCCAAGATGCGGACCGAAAGTTCATCTCCTGGATAGAGATGGCGAAAAGATTGAGCATAATGATCCCATAAGGGAGGCTGGCAGATTAATTTCCGAGGGCCGCATTGTTGCGGTTAAGGGTTACGGCGGCTTTCATATAGCCGCATCAACGCTTCTCGATGAGCCATTAATGAAGCTGAGAAGGGTTAAGCATAGAAGGCAGAAGCCGTTTGCCATAATGGGTAGAAGCCTAGATTCTGTTAAAACATTTGCTGAAGTCAGCTGCTGGGAGGCTGATATTCTGATCTCCCACATGCGCCCCATAGTTCTACTGAATAAAAGTGAAGATTACTATTTGTCGGATCTTATTGCACCTGGACTCCATAATGTTGGCGTTATGCTCCCATATAGCGGACTCCATTACATGCTATTTGACAAAGTGTCTGACCCAGCCTTCGTGATGACGAGCGCTAATCCGCCGAACCAACCCATAATTAAAGATGATGATGAAGCGTTTAAAAGGCTGCGTGAGCTAGTTGATTACTTCCTGATTCATAATAGACGTATAGCCCATAGATGCGACGATTCAGTGCTGCGTATGCATAAAGATAAGGTTGTGTTTATAAGGCGATCAAGAGGATACGCGCCGGAACCCATACCGATAAAGCGTAGGGTTAAGCGTTGCTCGCTCGGTTTAGGCGGTGAGAAAAATAATACTGCGTGCCTAATGCTTACTGATAAAGCCTTTATATCTCAGCATATAGGCGATGTTGAAAATATTGAAACGCTGAAGTTCCTTGAAGAAGCCTCCAAAAGGCTTATTCGATTAACAAATAGCAACGTTGAGACTGTTGCATGCGATCTGCATCCGAAATTTGCATCCACAATTCTAGCCGAAAGGCTTTCTGAGGAAAATAGGTGGACAATTATTCAGGTTCAACATCACTATGCTCATGTGGCAGCCCTAATGGCTGAGCATAATATAGACGAAATTATCGGCATATGCTGCGACGGTTACGGTTATGGTTTAGACGGTAAGGCTTGGGGCGGCGAGATAATATTGGGCGTAGTCTCAGATAGATCGCCGATGGAGTTTAAACGTTTAGGGCATTTACAGGAGCAGCCTTTAATCGGCGGCGATTTAGCCGCACTTTACCCTTTAAGGATGGCGGCTGGAATATTGTATGGACACACAAATGTGGAAGATTGGCTTATAAAAAATAGTTCGCATCTACCCCACGGCGAAGCGGAGGCTCATATAATTTTATCCCAGCTTAGGAGGGGGGTTAAAAATACGACGACAAGCTGCGGTAGAATTTTAGATGCAGCCTCAGCGATTCTAGGCATATGCTATGAGAGAACATATGAGGGTGAGCCGGCTATGAAGCTTGAGTCCGCAGCATTAGGAGGAGAAGATTGCCTTAAGATTAAACCAATAATAAACGGCAGCGTGCTGGACACAACCGCGATTATGATGGCAATATTTGAGGGGAAAGAGAAGATTTCTAGGCGGGATTTAGCATTTTCAGTTCAAGCCTACTTAGCCAGGGGCCTAGCGCAGTTAGCCATTGAGAAAGCTTTAGAAAATGGCGTCAATGCGATTGGCTTCTCCGGCGGGGTTGCATGCAACCAAATAATCGTTCAGATTATGCGTGAAATCATCGAAAAGTATGGTTTAAGATTTTTTACGCATGAGACTATACCGCCTGGAGACGGCGGATTATCGCTTGGGCAAGCATTTACAGCCAGCTTCTCCTAAAGTGATGAGGATACCAAAATAGATTTATTTAGCCAAGTGCATTAGGGTTTCGATAGGAAATGTGCTTGGCGGTTCCAGCTAGGGTTTTGGAGATAAACGGCGATCTGGCGAAGGTTGATTTCGGCGGGGGCATTACGAGAGATGTGAACATAATGCTTGTGGATGTTAATGTGGGCGAATATGTTCTGGTGCATGCTGGATACGCTATACAAGTCCTAGATGAAAAGGAAGCTGAGGAAACCTTAGCGCTCTGGAGAGAAATCATGGAGATTGAAGGCGCTGAGGCGCCATGATTGAGGGGAAAGGTTTTAGAGATCCAATTCTGGCTAATAGGATAATTGAGGGGATACGCAGGGTTACACCCAAAAATGATAATGTTAAAATATGCCATGTGTGCGGAACGCATGAGTGGACCATTTCCCATTATGGTATCAGAAGCCTATTGCCTGAAAATGTTGAGGTTATAGCCGGTCCAGGATGCCCGGTTTGTATAGTTCCAGCGGCGGAAATAGATGAAGCCGTCCATTTGGCGCTGAAAGGCGTTACTATAGCATGCTTCGGCGATGTATTGAGGGTTCCAGGTTCGGAAATATCGCTTTTAGACGCTAAGTCCAGAGGCGCTGATCTCACAGTCGTCTACAGCGCTATGGATGCTGTTAGAATTGCTGAGAAAAATCCCAGCAAAGACTTCGTCTTCTTCGCAATAGGTTTTGAGACAACAGCGCCGTCAACTGCTATTGAAGCCATAAAGAAGCCGCCTAAAAACCTCAGCTTCCTAATTTCGCATAGGCTGATCCCGCCGGCTATGGAATTTATGCTTGGGATAGGCGACCTGCATATTGACGCCTTTATCGCTCCTGGGCATGTGAGCACAATAATAGGTTTAGAGCCTTATGAAATCTTCCCAAAAGTTTATCGTATGCCAACCATCATAGCCGGGTTTGAACCATTAGATATTTTAATGGCAATATATATGGCTCTTAAACAGATCTCTGAGCGTAAAGCAACCTTGGAAAACGAGTATAAACGTGCAGTAACATGGAAGGGAAATTTAAAAGCGAAAGCATTGATGAACAGGGCTTTCAGGGTTGTTAATGGGGCGTGGCGCGGGCTTGGAAGGCTGCCGGATTCAGCTCTAAAACTCGCAGATGAATTTATTGAGTATGATGCCAGGGAGAAGTACGGTATTAAAATTGAGGGGGGCAGAGATATCCCCCCGGGCTGCCAATGCCATTTAGTCATAATTGGAAAGATTAAGCCAACTGAATGCCCGCTTTTCATGAAGTCCTGCACTCCGCAGAAGCCAGTTGGCTCCTGCATGGTTAGCTCTGAAGGAACATGCCGAATATGGGCTAGAAGTATGCATCTAAAATTCGCCCATTAAGGTTTCAACCGGAAAGGAATCAATAAGTTAAAGAGTTAATAGCGTTAATTTTAATCTGAAGAAAAATGGGAGAAAACAATGGAAAGTTTGATGAAATAACCGATTCCTGGAATCCCATAACTGGTTGCCTACATGGCTGTACATACTGCGTAACGAAGGATACTCTTGTTTTAACCGCGGATTTAGTTTGGAAGCCGATTCAGAATATTAAAGTTGGAGATGAATTGCTGACATTTTCTGAAAAACTGAAAGAGCAGCGTTGGCATTGGAGATTCGCCACTGTTTTAGGGATAGTAAAAAGGAAATTACCCGTATATAGAATTGAAACAACCGAGGGCGAGATAAAAGCTACAGGTCAACATAGGTGGCTCACGGATAGAGGAACATGGGAAAAAACAGAGCAATTAATAAAGTGGAGCCGCCCAATAAGATTTGTCGCTAAGCCGGTTCCGCCACTAAAAATTACCAGAGAATACGTAAGCGGTTATCTAGCTGGGTTAATGGGAAGCCACAGCGTTCATCAAGCAGATGGTATGGGGAGAAAAAATGAGAACTGTTCATCTTTTAAAGCTGCGCCATCGGATGCCGAAGTCTCGCACCGCATAAAAAGATTTCTCCGAATCTTAGATGTTTCCTCTGAAAGAAACCGGGGAAAAATATTTAAGCTTGAAACTTGGGATTCTGCAGCTGAGGAAATTGCTGATTCAATAAAAGAAATTGAGCATTATGACTTTTATAGGGGCGTTTTAGCGGGAATATTCGATGCTGAAGGTTCCTTCAACAACATGCTTAAGATATCAAGCCATGATGAGAATATTTTACGCAAAATTAAACGCTACGGGGAAAAATTAGGTTTTGAATTTATAATTGAAGATGGAAATGCAAAGTTAAAAGGCGGGATTGATAAAATTCTAGAATTCTTCAACATGACGAATCCAGTTATCCGTAGAAAGAAAAGGAATTTTAAAGCGATTGAAAGTTTCAGAGTTGGAGAGATTTTCACAGTCGAAAAACTGGGCGAAGAAGAAGTATACGATATAGCGACTTCATCCCGCACGTTCATCGCGAATGGATTCGCATCGCATAATTGCTGGGCTAGAAACTATGCTAGGAAACTTGCAGCTATGGGTGTTGAACCATACAAGACTCGGATTTTCGAACCATGCCTCGTTGAGCATAGGCTTAGAAGCAGAATTCCAAAAGGAAGATTCATTTTCGTTTCCGATATGGGCGACATGTGGGGTTGCTATGATGAAGAAACCGAGGTGTTGACTTATAATGGATGGAAAAAATTTAGCGAGGTCACTTATGATGACCCAATTGCTTGCTTAGATCCGTTTAGCGATAAAGTAGTTTACTACAAGCCTAACAGCATCATAAAGTACTGGTATGAGGGGAAGATGGTTAGAATAAAGTCGAACCTCATAGATCTGCTGGTAACACCAGATCACAACCTCTATGTCGCATTAAGGGCTACATCACATCATAAAGAGCGAAAACAGGGCATAAAGTTTAGAAGCTTCAGCCTAGTTAGAGCTGGAGATTGCCTAAGAAAGAGGATGAAGTTCCGAAGGGATTTTCCAAGCTGGGAGGGCCACGAGATAAATGAGTTTATGGGAGTGCCAATTAATGTTTTCGTGAAGTTTCTTGGATATTATTTGGCTGAAGGAACCGCCTCAATAATAAAGAATAAACCGCGAATACAAATCGCACAGAAGAATACGAGTCCCCATTATAATGATATCCTTGAAGTCATGAATGCAGTAGCTAAGAGCAGAGGTAAAAACGTTTGCGCATATGAGGATAGAATCGTAATTTATGGGGATCAGGAGCTTACAGAGTGGCTTAGAAAGCTGGGGCATGGACGCGAAAAGTGCATCCCTATCGAATTTAAGAAACTCTCGAAAAGACTGCTGAGTATAATGCTTGAGACCTATGTTAACGGTGATGGCTATAGACAATCAGAGACCTGCAAAAGAATCTATACAACCAGCAAGAGACTCGCCGATGACATTCAGGAGGTGGCGTTAAAATGCGGATACATGGCTATAGTCAAAACTAGAGGTAAAAGACAAGGCGGAACTATTAGTGGAAAAGCAGTGGCTGGAAAGCATGATTGCTATGAGGTCATAATTAGCGAGAGGTATAAAATGTCCGAAGTTGACTACACACGTAATATAAGAGTTGCTAATAAATTAGGCATTAAAACTAGATGCTATGCAGGTTATGAAGATTACGAAGGCTACGTCTATTGTGTTGAAGTGCCTACCCACATAATTTACGTCAGAAGAAACGGAAAGCCGGTTTGGTGCGGTAATTCTTGGGTTCCTAGGGAGTGGATTGAGAGAGTCCTAAGGGTTGTTAGGTCCAAGCCTAGATCATGGTTCTTCTTTCTAACGAAGAATCCCAAGCGATACCTTGAGTTTGAGAGCGAACTCCCAAATAACGTTGTGCTCGGAGCAACCATTGAAACCAATAGAGATTATAAGCTGACTAAGGCTCCAGCGCCAAGGGAGAGATACGAGGCTATGGTTAAACTTAGCTGGAAGTGGAAGGCTGTCGTCATAGAGCCGATCCTAGACTTTGATGCGGAGTTCATAGATTGGATATACAATATATCCCCAGTAATAGTATACGTGGGATACGACAACTATAATAATAGGCTTCCGGAGCCGAAGCTCGAAAAGACGATGATACTCCTAGAAGCCCTGAGGGGAGTAACCGACCTAAGGCTTAAAACCATTAGAAAGGCTTGGTACGAAAATTAGCTTCGAAATCTAACATGAAATGGGAAAAATACTTAAAAATTTTTTAATATGATAGAATTATTTTTATGGTGATTTATATTAAATGATTTTGGTGAGCAGCATGTGGAACGTTATTGAGTCGGATAAAATTCCCTTTTCACCCTATCCTAAGGGCACCGCTAATATTAAAAGGATCGCTGAGCAGAAAACTGTTGGATGTAAACGCTTTACAGGCTTCGGCCTTCTTGAGATACCTCCGGGCGGCGTCTTTCCTGAGCATACGCATCCGGACAGAGAGGAAATTTATTATGTGCTATCCGGATCCGGAACCATCATTGTAGAGGATAAGGAGATATCGGCAAAGGAGGGCTTAGCCGTTTACGTTTCAGGTGAACATCCCCATGGGATAAGGAACCAAACTGATAAGCCGCTTACGGTCTTATTTGTCCACGTCCAGATCTAAGGCAAGATTAGCTGAGATTGATAACCACTCTAAGGCATTGTTTTCCAGCCATGACATTAAGGGCTTCCATAAACTTCTCCATTGGGAAAACATGCGTGATCATCTCCTTAACCTTTACCCTACCCATTTTTATAAGGCTGAAGGCTACGTGGTAGTCTTGCGGTGAACAACCCCAGCTCCCTAGGATCTTAATATTATCTCGAAGTATCAGTTTCGGGTCAATATCCAAGTTTGGCTGCGGAACATCCCTAAAGTCGCCGAACAAGCATATTCTGCCACCCCATCTAACCATTTTTAGGCTTTGATGAACAGCCTCGGTTGAGGCAACAGCCACAATAATTAAGTCGGCGCCTCGACCATCAGTTAACTCCCTAACTTTTTCCTCAATATTCACTTTCTTCGCGTTGAAAGCGTAATCCACACCTAGGCTTTCAGCGATCTTAACACGATAATCATGATGGTCGCTTAATATAATCTGCGATGCACCCATAAACTTGGCTACCTGAGCATTCAGTAGCCCCAGCGGACCTCCCCCTATGACGAGGACTGTGTCTCCCGGCTCAATAACGCATTTTGTAGCTGCTCTAACCGAGCAGGCTGTCGGCTCAGTCATTGTTGCCTCCTCATACGTCATGTTATCTGGGATTTTAATAACGACTTTCTGGACAAGCGCAGGTGCAACGCGAATATATTCGGCGAAGCCTCCGGGCTCGACTCCAGCCCGACGATATTGATCGCATAGGGGTTCCTGCCCATGTCTACAGTAATAGCAGGCGCCGCATGGCGCTCTATGAAGGACAGCAACCCTATCTCCAGCCTTAAACCCTGTAACCCCAGATCCAACCTCAGCAACATCGCCAGCTATTTCATGCCCAAGAACTGAACCGGGCTTAGCCAAGCGGTACATGGCTCTGAAAAGGTCGGTTGAGCAGATTCCGCATGCCCTAACCTTCACAAGGATTTCTCCAGCGCCTATTTTAGGAGTAGGCATATCCTGCACTCTGAAATCTCCAACATCATAATATACAACTGCCTTCATATCTAACCGCCACGCTACTAATAACTAGGATGATCATTAATTTAAGAATTTAAGCTTAGAAGCTTTATTTGAATACTTAAATTTAAAATATGCTGAGACGTTATAGTTTTATTCATGAAGTGGATGGAAATACGCGGGAAACTTAAAGGTAAGCTATTCCTATCTTCAATGATGCATTACACGGATGGCAGATTCTGCTCTGAACGCGGTTTAGGCTCCGCCATGGTTCAGATCGGCGCTTATCTTGCGGAGCCTCCGGCTTATGGCGTCCTGGAGCATGGATGGGTTCTCCCTCCAAACCGGGAAAAATGTGTAGAGTTTCTTCGCAGAGAAATAGAGATTATTAGGGATAGGCTTAAGGGAGTGAGGGTTTGCCTAAATTTGGCGACCCCCAGACTTGAATGGGGTTTAGAAGCCGCGGAGTGCTTTAAGGACGCTGGCGGGGATCTTTTAGAATTAAACTTTCACGGCGGCTATAAACGTTATCTTGAAATTGGAAGGCTTAGAGCCATGGTTTTTCCAGAAAATAGAAGTGAACTTTACAGGTGGCTTGAAAGATTCTCATCTATGGATTTTCCAGTCATAGCTAAATTTAGATTGGGGGTTATATCCGACTCCGACTACATGCCGATCCTTGACTTCATAGAATCATTAAAAATGTTCGGAGTCCACTTCAACATTAGAGATGAAAAATCCGGTAAACCTTGCTTCGAATTTATAAGGCATATAAGAAAGTATGGGTTCTTCATCTTAGCCAGCGGATATGTTAGGTCTCTGAAAGACGCTGAAATGCTATTTGAGTCCGGAGCAGACATGGTTGGTTTAGCAGAGCCAGTTATAAACAATCCTAATTTTATAGCGGAGATCGCCGAATCTTTAAATCTAAAACTAAAATAATATCCCTTTTCAAAGGGATGGAGAAGGCACTAAACGCTTTTAAACTTTATCATTCCTAATATTAAGAAGAAAGCGTTGAGGTGTGCATAAAGCATGAAGCTTGTAACGGTTTTGCTTCCAGAAGCATACCTTGAAGGACTCGATGAACTAGTTAGGCAGAATATGTATCCAAGCAGAAGCGCGGCTATAAGGGCAGCTGTTAGAGACCTATTGAAGAGGGAGCTCTGGTCTAAACCGTAATCTTTTTAATCACCCTATAAACTAGGTTTATTGTTGCGGCTGACCTATGAAGAGGCCTGTTGCTAAGGAGACAGCGATGACTAAAGGACGGACATCTAAGGTCAGCTGCCCAATATTTCACTCAACACCCTATTTATTGAATTCTTAATTCTCTTAGCCGCCTCAGCGGGATCCTCATCGTCAATTATTGATCTCCCAACAATCAAGTAATGCGCTCCAGCTGAAAGAGCCGCCTCTATATCTCCACCCTGCACGCCTACCCCCGGCGAGTAAATCGGTATATCTCCCTTTAAAATGGCATAGATTTCCCTTATTTTTTCAGGATATGTTGCGCCGGCAATAACGCCGTCAGCTCCCCAAATTAATGCCTTTTTAGCAAATATCAAATATTGGGGGCTGATTTCCCCAGAGGACACATTGTAGACCATCTGTCCATAACCTTCCCAAGCGGCCTTATGACTCATGTAGGCAAGCAATATGACCCCGCGGGACATTCTCTCGGCAACCTCAAAAACCGGTTTAAGACCGTCCTCCCACCCAACGAATGGATTCGCTATTATAGCGTCAAATCCAGCTTTATAATAATTTTCAGCTATTACCCGATTTGTATGCCCAACATCGTTCGCTTTACAATCCATTATTGAGGGTAAGCCAAGGTCACGCGCTTTATCCAGAATTTTCTTTACGCCGTCGAATAGCCCTAATGGAAGAACCAGATGGTGATTGATTTTTAGGGCGCAGATATGCTCATGCGTATTCTCAAGTATGCACATGGCTTTATCGAGGAGATTTTTAGGTTCATCGATAACGTCAAGTGCCAGAACTATTCTGGAGCCCTTTCTTCTTTCAGACTCTTCCATAGCGAACTTAAATTGCGGCATGCTCTTCACCAGCTGAGGCTTTCCCTCCGCAAAATGTTTTTATCAAATTAACAGTGATGCTCTTCGCTTCAAGAAGTCTCTCTCGGGCTACACCGGGCACACCGCAGAAGACTAATAACGCGTTACGGGTGCTTTCAGTGATTTTCGTACGCTCAGAATCCCTGTAGGGGTATATGGCGATAACCCCATCGCCATCGGCTATCACAATCTCGCTTCCCTGTAAAACAATTGGATTTTTCATGCCGATCCCATAAAATTTTTCGCCTTTAACAGCATATCGTAGAATTGGTTCTCCAATAATTTTGTCCATGTCAAACGAGGCTATGGCAACTTCGGATTTTATTGAGGCTAAATTTAATGAGTCGACGAAGGTGTTTATTTCTGGCAGATCATTGCCTAACAGAATCCTCCTTATTAGGGCTTCAGCCGCAGGCCTATTTTTTGTTGGATCAACCTTGATTTTCCAGAGAAAATCACGGTAGGCTCTTATGCTTGGAAGATCCCTTAAGGATTCAATATTATATTTGCATCTTACCTCCCGGATTACTTCTTCCCTGAGAGATTTAAGATGCGGATCCTCATTTTTAATCTTCAGATCTTTGATTACGACTGTTAGAATATTAAGCCTGGGGAAATCCCCCCTAACTCTCTGATCTATCGCCAGATGCATGCTGGATCCTCAAGAATAAATGTTAACATTTAGGGCATTAAAATGCATTGTTGTATAAAAGATAAAAGTCACCGTTCCTAATGATACAACAGTGGGGGAAATCCCTATGTCCCTAGATGAATATTTAAGGAAGAGAGATTTCAGTAAAACCCCTGAACCGCAGGGAGAAAGAAAGGCTTCGGCAGATGAGGGGGCTGGGGGAAGAATCTACGTTATTCAGAAGCATGCTGCCAGCCATCTGCATTACGATCTTAGACTGGAGAGGGACGGTGTCCTAAAAAGCTGGGCTATACCAAAGGAGCCGCCGACCGTTAAGGGTGTTAAAAGGCTCGCCGTAGAGACTGAGGATCACCCGATTGAATACGCCAATTTTGAGGGCGTTATACCTGAGGGTGAGTACGGCGCTGGAACTGTTGAGATATGGGATAGGGGGACATTTAATGTTGAAAAATGGGATGAGAATGAGATCATAGTGCACATAAACGGTGAGAAGCTTAAGGGCCGATACTGCCTAATCAGATTCAAGAAGCAGGAGGGCGGCTGGCTATTTTTCAAAATGCAATGAAAACATTTTAAAAACTTGTTGATTGAGCCCTTAATAGCGGCTTTTATGGGAAAGAGTTTAATGCATCAGTTTCCCAGATAAATATCTCCCATATGGAATGAGGCGAGATGCTGAGCTATGGCTATGTTTGAATTGATCTTTCAGCCTGAGGGGAAACATGTAAAGGTCATTTCCGGGAGCACCGTTCTTGAAGCTGCCAAGGCTGCCGGTGTGGATTTAACATCGATCTGCGGCGGATTGGGCACTTGCGGAAAATGCAAAGTCATAGTTGAGAGGGGAGATGCAAACCCATTAACTCCAGCTGAAAGGAAAATGCTTTCAGAAGCCGAAATATCTTTGGGCTACAGGCTTGCATGTCAAATTTTAGTTAAGGGCAGAATGGTTATTAGGGTTCCGGAAGAGAGTAGAACCGGTAAACAGAGGCTTCAGGCTGAGGGCATAGAAACGCATGTTGAGCCTAACCCATGCGTCAAGAAATATTTCGTTAGGCTGGAAAAGCCAACGCTTAATGATCTTAGATCCGACGCTGATAGGCTTCTAGATGCACTGCGAGCAGCATATGGGCTTGGAGAATTAAAGTTGGAACATGATGCTCTTCAGCGTCTCCCGCTGGTTCTCAGGGAGAGCAACTGGGAGGTTACCGCCATAATATGGGAGGGAAAACTCATAGTTGATTTAGAGCCGGGTGACACGAGCATGAGAGCATTTGGATATGCCGTCGACATTGGCACAACAAAGATTGCCGGATACCTGTTGGATCTAAACACTGGGAGGGTTATGGCCGTCGACTCCTTGATGAATCCTCAAATACCCTACGGTGAAGATGTAATTTCAAGGATAACTTACGCATCCAGCGGGCCCAGTGAGCTTAGCGAGTTACAGCGAGTTGTTGTTGACGGCGTAAATCAGATCCTTAAGGTGCTTCTGGAGAAGACAGGGGTGAATCATAAGGAGATCTATGAGGTGGCGGTTGTTGGCAACACGGCTATGCACCATTTATTTTTAGGCATTAATCCGAAATATGTTGCGTTGGCGCCATATCCCCCGGCTGTAAAAAGCGGGGTGAACGTTAAGGCGAAAGAGATAGGAGTTGACATTAACCCGAATGGCAATATATATGCTCTCCCAGTGATAGGTGGCTTCGTTGGGGCCGACACTGTCGCCGTTATTTTGGCAACTGAAATTTATAATAGGGAAGAGCTTTGCATGGCGCTGGATATTGGAACCAACACCGAAGTTGTTTTAGGCAATAGGAATATGATCCTAGCATGCTCATGCGCTTCTGGACCAGCTTTCGAGGGAGCCCACATAAAGCATGGTATGCGGGCAGCCGCAGGGGCAATTGAAAAGGTGAAAATAGATCCATACACGCTTGACGTCCAATACTCGACCATAGATGATGTTAAGCCTTACGGTATATGCGGATCAGCCATGGTGGATATAGTTGCTGAGATGTTGAAGGCTGGAATAATTGATGTTTCCGGAATGTTCAACAAGGACATTAATTCTTTAAGGTTACGCTATGGCGAAGATGGCGCCGAGTTTGTATTAGCATGGAGGGATGAAACCGCCATTGGAAGGGACATTGTTATCACGCAAAGGGATATAAGGGAGATTCAGCTGGCAAAGGCGGCTATACACACCGGATGCGCAACGCTGATGAAAAAGATGAATGTAGATGAGTTAGACGTGAACTTGGTGTTTATAGCCGGAGCCTTTGGCTCATATATAAATCCGGAAAGCGCGAGGATCATAGGGATGTATCCGGAGATATCATTAAATAAGGTGCGTATAGTTGGTAATGCAGCTGGAACAGGGGCTAGGATGGCGTTAATTTCTAAATCGATTAGGGATTTGGCTGAAGAAATATCGCGAAAAGTTAAATACGTGGAGCTCGGGGCTGAACCGGGCTTCCAAGCGGAATTCTTTAATTCGCAATTCATACCGCACGCTGACTTAACAAAATATCCGGAGACAAGCGATCTATTGAGGAGGTTAGGCAAGTATCCTAAGAAGCTTCCACCAATATTTAATTTTAAGATTAACCGTTAATGTGCTTATTTCCCCCAAAATTTCAGAGCCATGTCTATATGGAGTTTGAGCATTTTCATCTACACTAGCTCACGCAGTACTCAGCATAATACTTCTCGAATAATTCATCTCTAAGTTTCCTCAGATTTTCGCTTATTTTAACCGGGTAAGGTTCGCCTCCTCTTAACAGCCTATACTTTTCCGGTAGAGCTGAAAGCTGCTCCATGCAGTATTTTCTGATCTCCTTTAAATCTGGGAAATCATAGACGATTTCTCCCTTAATCATTACTGGAACAAGAAGAGGCTTCGCTCCCTCAACCTCCTCATCCCACAGGGTAATTATGTCCTCAACATATTTGCCATTTTCAATCCTTCTCCAAACCTGCTTTTTACCGGGCAGAGTTGCCTTTCCCATGCTGCTCGTAAACTTTGTTGATGGAATCATTCTGCCGGCTTCATCGCTTGTCTCCGCAAGCTTGAATATTCCATCTAGGGCTGAGACTCCGCCTTCCTTCGTAATGGAGTTGTAGTTTGCGCCAGTTATCAGCTTTGTTCCAACACCGAACCCGTCTATTGGAGCGCCCTTCAACAGGGCGTCTTCTATAACGAACTCGTCAAGCCGATCGCTTGCAAAGATCTTCACATCCTTCAATCCGGCATCATCAAGCATTTTACGCGCTATTTTACTTAGCTCAACCGGATCCCCGCTGTCAAGTCTAATTCCAGCCAGCTTAAGGCCTTTCTCTTTCATCTCTAAGCCAACCTTTATGGCATTTTTAACGCCCTCAACAGTTTCATAAGTGTCAACGAGAAGTATAGTATTATGCGGGAAGCTTTCAGCGTACTCCCTAAAGGCTGAGAGCTCAACCTCCTTAAATGAGCCTTTCCCCCTATATCTCTCCTCAATGAATTTATGCGGTATTGTTCCAACGAACGGTATGTTCCATTTCATCGCTGCCACAACCAGCGATGTGCCGTCAGCCCCGCCTATGTATGCGGCTCTAGCGCCCAGAACCGCCGCATCTCTCCCATGGGCTCTTCTAGCCCCGAAGTCAACTACGGTTCTAGGCGAATAAATCACGCTTTTTCCCTTAGCCGCGTAGACTATCCGTGAAACCTTTGTGGCGATTAAGCTCTCAAAGTTCATGATGTTAAGTAGGTATGTCTCAAAGAGCTGCACATCTATGGATGGACCGGTAACATTTATTACCGGCTCGTTTGGAAAGACAGGTGTGCCCTCTGGAACAGCATATATGTCCCCCTTAAACCGAAAGTTCTCTAAATAGTCTAAGAATTCTTTGCTGAGATCTTTGCCCGCAGCCTTCTCAAGCCACTCCCTATGTTTCCTGCTTAATCCGCGGTTCAAGATTTCAATGTAACTGATGAATTGCTCCAGCCCGGCTGCGATAATGTAGGAACCTAGATGCTTCGGTATATCCCTAAAGAAATATGTTTCAGTTATGGTGTTATTTATTCCATGATCAAGATTGCATTTTCCCGATGTTAACTCGTAGTAGTCAACGAAGAGAAATAGGTCTTCCTCGGTTAGGAGCCCGGATTTAAGCCGTCTCAAGATCTCTCACCATTAAAGATCTCCTTTCATCTCCTTGAAGGATTAGCATTCTTATGAATAAAATCTCGAGTTGGCATATTTAATCTAAGCGCTAAAAATTTATTTTTGGAACATGAAAATTACTGATTAAATATGTTTGGAGGAGGTGCTAATTATCCCGCAGATGGCGCTTCATACGCGCTAAAATTTTATTTGCATTCTACTCCGGAAGGATTCTGCCATGCTTTTTCCTTTTAATCTCTTTTTTCACGGTGGCCATTTTCTTAATGGCCCTTGATATTTCATCATATATTATGGGCAGATCCCATCCCTCAGAGGAGTAATTATATGATTTTCCGCTGGTTCTTATATTAACGGTAACTTCGTAGCGTCTCCTCTGCCCATCAGGAGATGACGATTTTACTATGCTCCTCGCCTCCATTATCGGCGGGAGAAACTTGCTTAAACTGTTGATCAGCCGGATAAACTTTATTTTTGCCGCTTCAGCCTCAAATGGATCCTCCGGCAAGCCAATCATGTAAATTGGCGCTTCAATTCTATCTCTTTCAGCCGAAATTAGGCTTGCGAAATCTCTGTAAGTTATTATTCCATGGATTTCATCGTCAACGGTCACTAGACAGTATGATGAATCTTGCTCAAGCATATTTTTAGCAACCTCCCGGATTGGGCTCTGCGGGTAGCATCTTAACGTATGGGTGGACATAACTGCCTCAACGGGATAATCGAACGGATTAATAATGCTTGGAACACCCATCTTGTATTTTTCGCTTCCCAAATCAGCCATAAGATTGAAAACTATATGTGTTGAGGTTATAATCCCAACAAGCCTCTTATCTTTAACAACTGGGAGATGGTCAAATTTTCTTCTAAGGATTATTTCCCTAGCCTTAGAAGATTTCTCTCCAACCGATATCGTTGTGGGCGTGGGCGTCATAATCTTGGAGGCCCCTATTTTTCCAAGGGCGCTATCCTTAACATTGCTAACTATGGCTTTAATGTCTATTTTACCGATGATCTCATTCTTTTTGACAATCGGTAAAGATCTCAACCTGTATTCGGACATTATTTTAGCTGCTTGAAGAAGATTAGTATCGGCTGAAATTTTTGGAATAAAGTTTAGGAGCGATTCAACTTTTATTCCAGCGAGATTCTTAACTCTTAAAATGTCCCTCACAGTAACAGTTCCAACCTTATCGCCGATGTATGTAAATACTTCGTATGCGTTTCTTTCCCTCATTAAACCTACCGCTTTAGATATTGGCATAAATGGGTCAACAATTATGCCTTCCGAAATGAATTTTTCAACAGTCAATTCCCCGGAAAAAACCAATCTGCATCACAATTAAATAATATTGCAGATACCATTTTTATAATTAGCGGCAGCAACGCACAATAACCTTAATACTTTCCTTCTTCCCTAAGCCTATATGATTGGTTGATGGGCGGCATTAAGCATGGATCTTTTCGATTTCAGCAAAGCATCGGTTTTAATTAAAACATTAAGGAATTATGAGAGAATTTCAGCCCAAATTATCCAGGAAAATTTTCCGAACACCGAGATCTTAGCGAACCCTCTGAACTTCTCCGGCCTCGTGCTTGTCAAGGCTGATTTGCCTCCGAAAAAGTTGGCTGAGGAGATTAAAGCCAAAGTTCCTGAGGCTGAGAAGGTTTTGCCAATAGAACGCTATGCTTCAGCTGAGATCGAATCCATAATTAATGCCGCCCGGGAAATTGCAGATCAGATTAAAAATGCTTCCTCATTTGCCGTTCAAACAGTGAGGCGGGGGAAACATGACTTCTCAAGCTTAGATGTTAACATGAGGGTTGGAGCATTAATTAAAAGCATTACTGAATGCCCTGTTAACCTAGATTTTCCAGATAAGGTTGTTTTTGTCGAAATCTTGGGGCCGCACGCCTACCTCGGGATTGTTGATGGAAAGGAGCTTCCAAAGAAAACTAGCCCAAGGAAGTTTCAGGTTAGGGAATACTTCAAAAAGATTTCGCTTGTCCAAATGCCGTATCTAGGCGGTTTAGAAGCCTCTAAGGAAATGGGCATTAGGATAGGAAGAGAGGCGCAAACATTTGAGGTTGGCGAATTAATTGTTGCGCCAATAGGAGCTGTGAGAGCCGACGAGTTAAATGCTTTCCTGAAGGGAGTTTTTGAGGGCATAGAATCAAGATATCAAATACAGTTAAGAACCTATGCGCATAAACCCCGCAGGACAGAGGTTTATGTCCAGAATTTATATGAATTAGTTAGAGAGAGATCCGGAGAGCCGATAATTGTTTTTGAACCTGAGGGTGAACCAATTAGCTCAGTAGCCTCGAAACTGGCTGAACTAACAATTGAAAGTGGCAGAGTGAACTTTCTAATAGGCTCAAGAGAGGGCATACCGCACGGAATATTTCGTTTCGCAGATTTAACCATCGATCTCTGCCCGGGAGTTACGATATCTACGGATTTAGCAGCAGCCTCAGCCCTAGTCTCCCTCGCCTTTGCAATCCATCAGAAAATAAGCGAGGGAAAAAGAGATTATTTAAGCGTTTGAGCAGGGTGGTTTATAGAGGCTATGACGCACATCATTATTTGGTTATCTTCAAATTTAATTTATTTATGGAGTGCCTCTGAGCCTTGAAGCCGAATGTTTTTCCCTTAACAGTTAGCGGTTCCTCTTTGGTTTTGACGTTTTCAGGGAAATCAAAGTCGTTATGGGCTCTTACATCTTCAGCATTGAGAACTGTTAGGTTTCCATCGTATGCTTCGCCCTTTCCATCCAGAACTATCTCAACATCTAAGTCTTCATCTAAGCTTTGATTCACAAGAGTGATTACCAAGTTTTTCCCATCCTGGCTTATTGATGCTGACGCATCTAAAGCCTTTAGGGGCTTAATGCTTCTCCTCTGCCTTGCTGAGCCGGCGAAATCTTTTTCAGAAGGCTCCCTTATAATCGGCGATTCGGCCTCAACCTTTAACGCCCAATTACCCATGTGCGGCTGATACATTTTAAACACATAGTATGTTGGAGTCAGCACTGTTCTCTCGCCTCTGGTTAGGCAAATGCTTTGCAGAACATTAACTGCCTGCGCCAGATTAGCCATCCTAACCTTTCTCGAGTAGTTAATGAATAGGTTTAGAACCGCGGCGCTGAGGATGGCGTCTCTTAAAGTATTCTGCTGATACAGCCCGCTCTCAACAGTTGCCTGCGGATGCCATACGCCCCATTCGTCAACGGCTATTCCTATGTCCTTTCTCCCCTCAGAGAAAAATTCCACTATAGATATCGCCTGCTTAATATGATATTCTAAGATTTGAACATCAAATAATAAATTAAGATACTGCTCATCTGTGAAGTTTACATCGTCGCCATATCTTTGGGGGTTGCCGAAATAATAATGTATAGATAAGTAATCAACTAGATGAATAAAGTCTTTTAGGGTCTCCATGAACCTTAGATTCCAATCCCTAGTTGTATGTCCACACGCGATCAGCTTAACCGATGAATCTGCCTGTTTAAGGAAGGTTGCAAATCTACGGTATTCCCAGGCGTAATAAACTGGATCAAATGAGCCGCCGCAGCCCCAATTCTCATTTCCAACCCCCCAATACTTAACTCTGTATGGCTCAGGGTGGCCATATAGGGATCTGAGATTGGCATACTTTGAGTTGCCGCTGTAATTGCAGTATTCGAGCCATGCAAGTGCTTCTCTAGGGCTTCCTGAACCGACATTTACGCATATGTATGGTTCGGCTCCTGTAAGTCTGCATAAATGTATGAATTCGTCGGTTCCAAACTCGTTTGATTCGCTACCGCCCCACCAAATATTTATCCCGCGGGGTCTCTGCTCAACAGGCCCTATTCCATCCTCCCAGTGATATGCATCGGCGAAGCATCCTCCGGGCCATCTGATGATCGGCGCGTTTATAGACTTAAGTGCTTGAACAACATCTCTACGTAATCCATCCTCGTTAGGTATCTTTGAGCTCTTTCCAACCCATATTCCAGGATAAATGCATCGTCCAAGATGCTCAATAAAATGTCCGAAAATATTAGGGTCTATAAGGCCGATCTGCTCATCAATTTTTACGACTACTAGGCTGCGTCCACACATGATCTCGCACCGAAAATAATTATAATGAGTTATACTTTATTAGATTTTAGTAAATGAGGGAGGGCCGTTTATTTCTTGAAATGTCCAGTTTGCGGATCTGCTGCTGAGGAGGATGCAAAGTTTTGCCCTAAATGCGGATCATCTTTAGAATTGGCGAAAACATTCTTGATGAGCACAACGCCCTTTATCCCAGGCTACAAAATTAAGAAGGTTTTAGGGATCGTTACTGGTTTATCTCCTAGAACCAGGGGGGTTCTGGGGAGGCTTGCCGCTGGGATTGAGACGATGTTCGGCGGGGAGATCACCGCCTTCACATCTGAGATTGAGAAAGCCAGGGCTGAGGCAATGGAGAGGATGAAGGCTAAAGCTTTAGCCCTTGGAGCAAACGGCGTGGTGGGAGTGGACTTAGAAACCTCAGATCTAGGCTTAGGGGCAGGCATAGTTATAATATCAGCCACCGGAACAGCCGTAATCCTAGAGCCGGAGCAGTGAAAGTAGCATCCACATCCTCGGCGCATGCTGAAAACTTCTTTAGGGCAGCATCTTTACGTTTAGTAATGCCTCAAAAATAAAAAGTAGCCCAAATATGATGAAAACCGCTGATGTGATGATTTTCAAATGTTTCTCAGGGATAAATCTTAGAATTTTGCAGCCTAAAAATACTCCAATACCCGTCACAGCGGCAAATGCTAACATGATGCCGGTTAGAACCAATATTGGGCTTCCAAGCTGAGCCGCTAATAGAATTGAGGCTATTTGCGTTTTGTCGCCGAGCTCCATGAGCGAAACTAAAGAGAAAGTTTGAATGAGCGTTTTCCCCGGTTTTTCACGTAGGATACTCTTGCCCTCGTATATGAGGGAGATAAAACCGAAAAATATGAAGGTCAGCCCTGTAATTAAACTTAAAATTTTATGCGGCAGGAGAATCAGCATCTCACCGCCTAACAATGCGCTTAATCCATCAACCAATAGGAAGGCAGCCATTGCGCCTAAAAACACTGAGGATGCTGATCCCTTAGAGGATAACATTATGGCACATATCTGCGTTTTATCACCCATCTCGGCTAGAAAAATCAATGCGAATGGGGTTAATAGAGCCGTTAAATTCGCGTTTATATTAATCCCCCACGCAACTTTTAAACTTCAACCTCACTGAGGCTTGATTCCAAATGTAACATTTTTTCTAGAAGCGCTGGTTTCCTTTTGAAGTAATCTCTAACGGGTTTGAGAATCTCGATGAGCGCCTCAGCGACGCCATTTTTTAAGTCCAATGGATGAATCTCGCCGCGCAGATATGCATCCCTTAGATCTTCATATTTTTCAAATGTTATCGGTCCACCGTATTTCTGCGGGCGTGGCACCTCAAGGCAGCCTAACTCTGGGAAAACTATGTATCTAGCATGCTCAAGAATTGGGTTTCCCTCCTCCTGCCTCGGTGGGCAATATGCATTCCTAATTTTGCTTCTAATTTCTTCAGGATCATCGTGAACAAAGATGCAGCTTTCAGGTTTGCTCTTAGACATTTTAGAGCTTATTCTTCGGCTAACCTTAAGATCCTCATCGAAGATTTTCTCCTGGAAATGCCCCGTGGGGCTTACTGCTTGAAGCCCAGATAGCAGGGGCGTATGTAAGCATATAGGCTTCTTCCAACCAATTTTCTCGGCGACATCCCTAGCCAGCATATGCGCCTTCCTTTGATCTATGCCACCGCATGCCATGTCTAGATCCATGTGGAAAATGTCGGCAGCCTGCATGCATGGATAGAAGATCCATGCTGTCTCAATATCCGATTGCTCCAGCTCCCGCCCCATTATTGTCAGAGCTCTTCTAACCCTCAGAAGCGATGAGTTTTTAGCTATCCTTATAACTTTTTCCCAGTACTCTATGTCGCTGGATATATCTGAAGCCCAGAGAAAACGAACATTGCCGGATGCTGTAACCCCGAGAGCCTCAAAGCACTGCTTAAAGTATTCACCGCATAAACGTATGTTTTCCATGCTTCCGCCGAGCTTATTATTTATCCAACTGTGCCAATCAGCTAGGAAAATTGTGAATTCAAATCCGGCTCTGGCAACATCCTTAATTTTTGAGCCGCAGACTAAGCCCATACCGACATGCATGAGCCCTGAGCATTCAAAGCCCCAGTATGCCTTCGGCCTGCTAACAGTTTCGAGGAGAATTCGCAGCTCACTAGGCGTCACTATCTCCTCAGTGTTACGCGTCACCAGCATTAGCCGCTCTTCAATATCCAAACACTTAACCTCCGATAGAGTTCACTAATTTAGCTTTTTTAAACCTTTATATGATTCTCCTAAAAATTAAAGATATCTATCAGCAGCCGCATGCTCCATAGAAAACATTATTAAGTTCTTTAATGAAGAAAATTCAGTGATAAGAATGCCCTATTGTAAGAACTGCGGATTTGAGATTCCTGACGGCGCTTTCTACTGCCCAAATTGTGGAGCAAGCGTCCCTCAGGAACTTTATAGGCCTAAGCTTGAAATTGCTGGTTGGGGTGAAAGGATCGCTGCTTATATCATAGACGTTATTATATTGGGGATAATAATAATTCCAATCGTATCAGCATGGGGTTTTCTCCGAATCTGGACAGGAGCCATTTATGGCTTAAGCTGGAGCTGGGCGCCATTTGTAAGCTTCGGCGCAGGCAATTTCATCTCGTTTCTCTACTGGACTTTCATGGAGGGCATTTATGGGCAGTCGATTGGAAAAATCATTCTAAAAATGAAGGTTACAACTTTGGAGGGCGCTCCAATTAATATTACAACAGCAGCGATCGAGAGCATTGGGAAAGCCTTTCTGCTACCCATAGATCTCATACTGGGTTTAATTCTCTACCCGAATAAAAATCAAAGGCTCTTCAATTACATCTCAAACACAATTGTTATTAAGATCCGTTAGAAGTATCTTGCCAATAATCTTTTTATTTCCAAATCTTAATTTGGTTAGAAAGAGCCTCTCCTGGAAGGATGCTTAACATGGGTAGGTCTTACAGGATAGCTGTTTTACCTGGGGATGGAATAGGACCAGAAGTAGTCGATGTTGCTGTTAAAGTTTTAGATGCTGTACAGAGGGTCGTTAAAGGCTTAAATTTAATCTTCATCTATGGCGAGGCTGGACATGGCTGCATAGAGAAATATGGGACCAATCTACCTCAGGAAACCATAGATCTTCTGAGAGAAACGCATGCATGCCTAAAGGGTCCGATGACAACCCCTGAAGAGCCTGGTGCACCGCCGAGCGTTGCTGTAACAATCAGGAAAATATTTAATTTATATGCTAATGTTAGGCCATGCAAATCTCTGCCTGGTGTTTGGGCGATAAAGCCGAACATAGACCTAGTGATCGTTAGGGAGAACACTGAGGGATTATACTCCGGCAGAGAATTTGAGGTGTCGCCGGGTAAAGCCATCGCCCTGAGAATCATAACAAGCGAAGCATCTGAGAGAATTGCCAGATTCGCTTTCAGACTCGCTGAGAAACGCAGGAAGCATGTTACATGCGTGCATAAAAGGAACATACTGCGCGTAACCGATGGGGTTTTTAGGGACGCTGTCTTCAGAGTTGCCGGGGAATTCCCCTCAGTTCATGTGGACGAAGACCACGTAGACGCTATGGCTATGAGGCTAATAAAGGAACCTGAAAAATTTGATGTTATAGTTACAACAAACCTATTCGGCGATATATTATCCGATGAAGCCGCTCAGGTAACTGGCGGGATAGGGTTGTCGGCCGGGGCGAACATAGGCGACAATTATGGAATGTTTGAACCTGTCCATGGGTCTGCTCCTAAGCATGCTGGGAAGAACCGCGCTAACCCGATTGCAACAGTTTTATCCGCGAAAATGATGATGGAATATTTAGGCGAAAATGAAGCTGCCAAACTTATAGAGGATGCTGTGATGGAAGTATTAAGCGAGGGGAAGATTAGAACCTATGATTTAGGCGGAAACTCAACAACGCAGGATGTCGGCAACGCTTTAATTGAAAAAATTCTTCAGAAAAATTGAGATCCGCTTCTCCAAATCACTATGGAAACTTTGGCTTTATAGCCTTTGTCGGGCATGATGTGACGCATCTTAGACAGTATATACATTCCGGATCGGTGATTTTCTCCCAGTCTAGGCTGAGTATGGGAACCATCATTGGGCAAACATCCTCGCAAACATGGCATCTTGCCTTAATGCATTTCACCGGCTCCCTTCTTAACCCAAGAAGGCTGAAGCGGCTCACGATCGCCGATAGGGCTCCTTGAGGGCAAAGATACCTACACCATGCTCGGGGAATGTAGAGGGCTAACATTAAAACAGCAATTAATATTGTTAGGCGAACGATGAGAAGGGGCGAGATCAACTCGTAAACAGGAACAAGATACATATCTATCAGCAGCCTTGGAAGGACTGAGAACAATGTATCTGAGGGGCTTAGGGCTGTGAACGGCGCCTGGGCGAAAACCCCAAAATAATCTCTGTATATTGCTCCTTGCGCACTGTATTGAGACAGCGAAAGTGAAATATTTATAAGCAATATTACTCCAAGAATGACGTATTTGGTTCCTGTGAAACTTTTATGTGTTTTATATGAAACCTTTATGCTTCTTTTTCCGCCTGGCTTATCAAGCATAAGAATATCCTGGATAAGGCCTAATGGGCATATCCAGCCGCAGAGAAGCCTACCGGTTAAAGCCCCGAAAATTAAGATTGAAGCCAATGGAAGCCATGGAAAAACAGATTCATAAATCATCCCCTGCATGAGACTTAAGGCCTCCTCAATTGTTCTGAAAGGTAAGCCGGAGGAAAACAGTATGGGCAAAGCTAAAGGTATTGTGGGTAGGCTCCATAAAGCGGAGCCGAAAATGGCTAAAAATAGAATCTGAGCGGTTTTTCTAGCAACCTACAATTATGAAAGTTGACTTTAGATTTGCCGGCAGATTATATTTTATTTTTCTCATGTATTCACCATTAATCTGCTTCTCGCGTCCATTCTCGGCGGCTGAGCGCTGCATCTTTAACAACAATAAAAAGTAATAAATAATTTTTGGCATCATTTTATCTGGGCGATGCGCATGCATAGTTACCCTGAGGATGAGATTGCTGAAAGATATAATTTTTTAGGTAGAGATCTGGCGAGAAAAGGCATAGACATAGAGGAAGTTAAGATAAAAGTTTCAAACTTCATGGTTGAGGTTCCATCATGGGTTTTCGGCCCGTTTGGCGGGGGGAGATTTAGCAGCTATATTCCTCCAGGCGCGGCTAGAAACGTTTTTGAGAAATTTGATGATGCTGCTTTAGTGCATAGACTTACTGGAGCAACGCCTAAAGTGAGCATTCACATTGGTTGGGACTGCCCGGAAAATGTGCCCTTCGAAAGAATTGAGGCTGAACACTTCGGAAGATTAAAGGATTACGCTGAAAATCTAGGTTTGGGCATAGGTTCGGTGAATCCAACATATTTTCTTGAGGGGACCCATTTCGGCAGCCTCTCAGCCGACGACGTAAATGTCAGAAGTAAGCTTATTGAGCATACTCTTGTCGCCGCTGAAGTAGCCAGAAAGTATGGGGATGGCATAATAGTGCTTTGGCTTCCCGACGGCTCTCTCTATCCTGGCCAAGTCAACTTTCGCCTTAAAGAAAGCAATCTAAGAAGGTCTCTTAGAGAAATCTATGATCGCGCACCAAGTTCCGTCAAGATGCTCATCGAATATAAACTTTTTGAGCCTGGAACATATCACACTGTAATTCCGGATCCTTTCACAGCCTACGATTTAGCTAGAAGCCTAGGTGATAGAGCCGGCGTGATTATTGATTTGGGGCATCATGCGTTTGGAGTAAACGTTGAGCATATCGCCGCCAGGCTTATTGAGAGCGGAATCCCAGCTGGAATACACTTTAACAGCAGATATGTAGCCGATGATGATCAAGCAGTTGAGCCTAACATGCAAATGTTTCTACTATTTCATGAGCTTACCACTGGCAATGTTATCGGCAATCCTGATCCGGATAAAAACTGGGCTTACATAATTGACCAATGCTCAAAGCTGGAGAATAGGATCCATGCGGTTTTACACACCATAGACTCGCTGATGATATCCTACGCTAAAGCATTGATTGTTGATGAAGAAAAACTCAGGGAGTACCAGACTAAAAACGAGATAATACTTGCTAATAGAACCCTTCTGGACGCGTTCCTAACGGACGTTAGGCCAATAATCTACGCAGCGAGGTTAGAGAAGGGATTGCCCCCTGATCCAGTAAAAGCTTACCTTGAATCCGGCTACCAAAGGAAAATAGAGATGGAAAGATCGTGATTACCGCCGCGGATAGAAATATCGTTTCTCAACAACCTTTAATATCCAATCTTAAAGCGTGAGGTTAAGATCATGAATATTCGTGATGTAAGAAGCGAATTTCCAATATTGGAAAGCAAAATATTCTTAAACCATGCTGCTGTCAGCCCATTACCTCTCCGCGCGGCTGAAGCCATGAAAAAGTTCATCAGCGATAAGGTTAAGGCGCGATCAACTCAAAATGTCGATTTGGAACCCTGGAGAAATAAAATTTTAAACTCTAAAAGCCTGTTTGCCAAATTAATAGGTGCAAGGGAGGAGGAAATAGCCTATATCCCAAACACAACCTTTGGGCTGAACATGGTTGCTCAGATGCTGCCCCATAAACATGACAGTAACGTGGTGACAAATACCCTAGAGTATCTTTCAAACGTGATTACATGGTTAAAACTTGGGGAGAAGGGCGTTAAAGTCCGTTTCGTGAAGGATGATAAGGGAAGGGTTAGCTTAGATATGCTGAGAGAGATGGTTGATGATAAAACTATCGCTGTAGCCATTGGGCAGGTTGGCTGGTACAATGGGTTCAAACATGATTTAAAGGCTATTTCTGAAATGATACATGAAAAGGGCGGATTTCTAGTAGTCGATGCGATACAATCCGTTGGGAACATGAAAATGGATGTGAGGGGAGACGGGATAGATTTTTTGTCCTGCGGAACATACAAGTGGCTTCTGGGACCGCAGGGAGCAGGCTTCCTATTCATAAGGGAAGATCTCATAGAAGAGTTTAACCCGCCCATTGTTGGTGAAAAAAGCCTAGATCCAGATATTGTTGAGAAGAACATTTATGAGATGTTCGACCTCTATGAGCTGAGGTACTCTAGGGGGATAAGTAAATACGAAGTGGTTCACATGGACGATGCGGCTTATGTTGGAGCTGAAGAGTCAATGCGCCTTATTCTAGACTTTGGAATAGAAAACGTAGAGAGGAAAATAAAGGAGATAGATGACTACCTCATTGAGGGGCTTCTAGAAATGGGCTGTGAGCTTCAAACCCCAATTGACGAGCTGGAACGGCACGCAATAATAAACTTTAGAGCTAAAAATATTGATAGAATAATGAATGAGCTGACTAAAAATGGGATTATTGTTTCACAGCGGATGAGCGGGATAAGGGTTTCACCCCATTTCTATAACACTAAGGACGAAATAGATAAACTTCTTGAGATTTTAAAGGCTGCCAAGTCGTGATGTATCCTGCGAAAAATAAAAATTCAACTTTCCCAATAGGGAAGATGCCGAAAGGCTTGGAGGAGAGATTACTTGGACAAATTAGATCTTGAAAATGCAGTTAATGAAATTTTAAGTTTTATTAGGAGTGAGGTTAAGGAATCAGGCGCCTCAGGCGTCGTTATAGGTTTAAGCGGCGGGATAGATAGCAGCGTTGCCGCCGCCCTTTGCGTTAAAGCATTAGGTAAAGATAAGGTTTTAGGCATAATTATGCCAACAAACTTTACACCTAAGGAGGATATGGAGGACGCCCTTGAATTAGCTAGCAATCTAGGCATAGAAACCAGGATTATTCCTATAGATGGGGTATGCGATGCGTTTATTAAAGTTTTAGGATTCGATCCGAACGATTCTAGGGTTAGAATTCCAATCGCAAATCTTAGAGCTAGAATCCGGATGATAATATTATATTTCTACGCGAACATTAATAATTATCTGGTTGTTGGAACAAGCGATAAAAGCGAATATCTCATAGGCTACTTCACCAAGTACGGCGACGGCGCAGCTGACTTCTTCCCAATAAGGCACCTTTTTAAGACCCAGGTAAGGGAGATAGCATCATATTTAGGTATACCGGACAGAATCTTGAAGAAGCCTAGCAGCCCGCAGCTTTATCCAGGGCATAAGCTCACAGATGAGCTTCCCATCAACTATCCAATCTTAGATTCTATAATAGTAAAGTTATTCGAGGAGAAAATGCCGGCTGATAAAGTGAGCGAGGAGCTTGGGGTACCGATTGAAATAGTTAGGGACATTCTAGCTAGGCACGTTAGAACTGAGCATAAGAGAAGAAGCCCGCCTGTGCTTAACGCTAAATATTAAGAAGATAAAATGTGCAAGTTAAGATAATACTAATGGATAAAGCCGCATAAAGGGGGTAAGCGCATGAAATTGGCGGATAGAATGAAAATTATTAAACCTTCCGGAACAATAGCTATGGCTGAAAAAGCCCGTGAGATTGCGAGAAGCGGAAAGAAACTATTCAACCTAGATGTTGGCGAGCCGGATTTTGACACCCCGGAGCATATAAAAGAGGCGGCTGTAAAGGCGCTGATGGAAGGTTTCACACATTACACATCAAGCCTCGGCATGATTGAATTAAGAAGGGCTATAGCTGAGCATCTAATGGAAAGGAGAAGGGTGGAGATTAACCCAGATAGGGAGATTATTGTGACGCCTGGAGCGAAACATGCCATATATTGCGCATGTTTAGCAACCCTTAATCCGGGCGATGAAGCCATAATTTTAACCCCTACCTGGCCCACGCATTTCACATGCGTTGAGGCTGCTGAAGCTAAAGTTGTAGAAGTTCCCTGCGGGGAAACTTACAGCCTAGATGAGGAGGAGTTAAAGGGAAAACTGACTGATAAGACCCGCATGATCGTGCTGAATTCGCCCAACAATCCCACAGGTGGGGTTCTAGACGCCGAGGACTTGAAGGTTATAGCTGATTTAGCCTCTGAACGCGGCATTTTCGTCTTATCAGATGAGATTTATGACGAAATAGTTTACGATGGGGTTGAAGCGGGAAGCATGATCTCTTTCGAAAACATAAGGGACAGGGTGATCCTCATCAACGGTTTCAGCAAAACATACGCCATGACCGGATGGAGATTAGGCTACGCTGTTGCAGACAAGAATATTATAGAAGCCATGAATAGGATTCAGCAGGCAACTACAACCTGCCCTGCAAGTTTCGTACAGAGGGCGGGGATAGCCGCTTTAAAGGGTCCTCAAGAACACGTTAAAAAGATGGTTGAGGAGTATGATCGTAGGAGGAAATATATTGTTAATAGGCTTAATGAGATCGCGGGAGTACACTGCACAATGCCAAAGGGAGCCTTTTATGTCTTTCCAAGATTTTCCAGCTTAAAGATGCCGAGCTTCGAGATCAGCATTAAACTTCTCGAGGAGGAGGGCGTTTGCACAACCCCGGGAAGCGTCTTCGGAGAATGCGGTGAGGGACATATACGTCTCTCTTACGCAACAAGCTTTGAAACCATCGTTGAAGCTATGGAAAGAATTAAAGGGTTTGTTGAGAAATATTCGAATATATGAAGAAGGTGATAAAATGTTTGATGAGAAATCCATATCTGTCCTGAAGAGGATGACTGAATCATTCGGCCCATCAGGTTTTGAGAGGGAAACGGCTAGAATAATAAAGGAGTACATGAAGGATTACTCAGATAATATTTTAACCGATAAACTCGGCTCAGTGGTTTTCGTAGCTAGAGGGAACGCTGAAAGACCCCATGTTCTCTTAGCCGGCCATATCGATGAGGTTGGCTTCGTGATTTCCGGCATAGATGAAGGCACCGGTTTTCTATCCTTTAACCCGCTGGGCGGATGGTGGGATCAAGTTCTGCTTTCACAAAGAGTTATAGTAAGAACCGAGAAGGGAGATTTATATGGGGTTATTGCCGCTAAGCCGCCTCATCTATTAACAGATGAGGAGAGACAGAAGGTTGTTGAGAAGAGAAACATGTATATTGATATAGGCGTAACCTCCGGTAAGGAGGCTGCCGATGCAGGCGTAAAAATCGGCGATCCGGTTATTCCATGGTCTCCCTTCATGCTGACGCGAGATGGAAAAGTTGCTATGGGTAAAGCCTTTGACGATAGAATAGGAGCATTCGTCATGATGGAAACAATACGAAGGATAAAGGAGGAAGGCATAGTCCACCCGAACACGATATATGGGGCTGCAACTGTTCAGGAGGAGGTTGGTGCGAGAGGAGCGCAGACGGTGGCGCATATAGTTGATCCCGACGTGGCGATAGTTATAGAGGTTGATATAGCCGGAGATGTTCCGGGAATAAAGCCCAGCGAGGCGCCGACTAAGATGGGCAAAGGACCAAGCCTATGCACATATGACAGCAGTATGATTCCGAACCAGCCCCTTAAAGAGTTCGTCATAAAGACCGCTAGGGAGGCCGGTATACCGCTTCAATTATCGCAAGTGGCTAGAGGCGGAACCGACGCTGGCAGAATCCACCTCAATAGGGCCGGTTGCCCAAGCGTGGTCATAGGAATACCGACAAGGCACATACATAGCCATGTTGGCATGCTAAGCCTGGATGATGTTGAGAACGCCGTAAGGCTGATGATAGAACTCGTTAAAAGGCTTGATACAGATACAGTTAATAGTTTCATCTCTATATAGTTCCATAGATTTCATGAGCGCGTGATGTGGAATGATCGTTGAAGATAAAGTTGTAGATGGTTTTAAGGTTAAGGTTGCTTCCATTGGCGATTTGCTGATCGGAGCCGCTTACGAGATAGGTCCAAGAATACTTTATCTTGCAAGCAGAAAGAAGCCTGAGCTAAACTTGTTCGGTGTACTTCCCGATGTTGGCGTGCAAACATCCGAGGGGTTCTGGAGAATTTATGGAGGACATAGGCTCTGGAGTTCCCCCGAAGCCAAACCGCGCTCATACTCGCTTGATGATAAACCAGTAAGGGTGGAATTTGATTCCGACACGCTGATGATCTACGGGAACCCGGAAGAAAATAACTGCATACAGAAGGAGATAATGATAAAAGCGAACCCTAATGGAGGGGCTCAGGTAATTCATAGAATTAGGAATATAGGCAGATGGCCGATTACCCTAGCATGCTGGGCGCTTTCAGTTATGAGGAAGGGGGGCTTTGCAATAATACCCATAAAACCCTCGAAGGTTGATGAAGAGGGGTTGCTGCCAGATAGGCACCTATCACTTTGGCCATACACTGATCTTACAGATAGGAGGCTCCTATTTACAGATGAGTACATATTTATTAGGCAAGATCCGAATGCTGAAAAACCAGTGAAAATTGGAGCCAAAGCCAGTCCCGAATGGATCGCATATTGGGTTGACGGAATGATCTTTATGAAGCAGTTCTCTAGAGAGGCGGGTGAATATCCAGATTTCGGCTGCAACGTTGAAGTCTATACTAACTCAGCTATGCTTGAGCTTGAAACCCTTGGACCTCTTAAAACAATCAACCCGTCCGAAAGCGTCCAGCATATAGAAATGTGGAAGGTCTTTGAAACTGGAAAAATCAGAATGGCGGTGGAAGATGTTAGAGACAAAATTGAACCTCTGTTAAAGTAAACCCCTCCGTGGGTTAATTCATTGTTTATAAAACCCGTCGCAAGAAGACCGCCGTTTTAACAGACGGATCGTGCGCTGGAAGCCACGGCTTAAGTCCTAAGAGGACGCTACGTTGACCACTCCATATCTTTTTCCGAAATTTCCTTCCAACATTCGCGGCAGATGGGTATAAATCGACCATTATAATAAATGCTTAGCTCAATATCGGTTCTCTCACAATTAGGCTTCCATGGATTCATGCAGTGTAAAACTGAACTATCCATTTTGCTGGGCTGGGATGAATTATTACTACTAGACTTTGATCTTCCCCTATTTTTAGCTGCATTAGCTGATGTTTTTGATGGATAAATTAAACTCTTCTGATTTAAGATTTGATTAGTGTTTTTCTCAGAAGATTTGGCGACCCCTTCGCTCTTTAAGGCATTGAGACCGCTATAGACAGTCTCGCTTAGATCTTGCCATTTTCCTTCATCCATTTCACCCAATAAATTAAGCAATTTGAACTCTACTAGAAAAGATTCTAAAATTTTAATTCCTTCCAGCGTAATCTGCTTCCAGAAATCCCTTTCATCAGCGAGAGATTGTTTAAGCCTATTAATTACCGTCTCCGTCTCATCGAGTCTTTTGCTGAGTAAAATCACCGTGTCACTGGAGATTTTTCCATCATTAAATAGCGCTGCTAATACGTCTTTTCTCTTTTTAAGCGATGCAAGCTCAATATCTAAATGCTCAACAGTTTTGGGTAGAACCAATTTCCATCGAATGTTTAGGAGATAAAAAGTGTGATAAAAGCGTTTTTTACATGCGAGAATATTTCGCGCTATTATTTTTTTGCGGAGATTCGTAAACGTTTAGGTGTAAGCATCTTCTAGAAGAGATTTCTCATCTAAACCGAATTTTCCAGCGATGCTTTTTAGCTCCTCCCATGTTCTCTCCGGTATTTGAATGCCGTTCTTAAGCCTTAATCTTTCAGTTAAATATTCCGGCTCTCCGGGAATGATTATTTCTTTAAAGCCCGGCCTAGGTTTTGAGGACTTTATAGCCTTAAGCATATCGGTGACTTTATTTTTAAATTCTTCAACAGGCATGAATTTGTCAATATTTATAACCTCGAAGAAGACCCCGTTCCCCCTTTTTGTCTCCATATAGGCGCATCCTGCGCCGGCGAGAACCCCGCATAGAGCCTCAATCGCTAGGCTTAGGCCGAAACCTTTGTGTCCAGCGTCGTCTCCGCCTAAAGGCAATATTGCGCCTCCATTGTAATAGTCTTCAGGGTTGCTGCTTGGCCTTCCATCCTTATCAATGATCCATCCCAACGGTATTTTTTCACCTTTGTGCAGCATAACTCTAATTTTCCCCTCCGCAACGACGCTTGTAGCGATATCTATGAAGAATGGAAATTCCGTATTTGCCGGAAAAGCGAAGCTAATCGGGCCTGTTGACAACATGCGCTCTTTACCGCCAAAAGGCGCAACTGACCTGGGCGCGTTAGCCATCGCTATACCAATCATATCGTTCTTTGAGGCCATCAAGGTGTAATCTGCTAATCGGCCTATATGATTACAGTTGAAAACGCATGCGATGCTAACCGCGTTCTCTCTGGCCTTTTCAATGGCTTTTTCCATAGCTTTCTTCGCTATAACCTGCCCGAAACCCCAATTGCCATTTATGATTACTAATGAGCTTGTCTCCTTCACGATTTCAATCTTAGCGCCAAGCTTAATTATGCCCTCCTCAATTTCCCTTACATACTGTATTATCCGTATTATTCCATGCGAGTCATGCCCAACTAAATTAGCCTTAACGAGAAACTCTGAAACCAGTTTAGCCTCTTCAAGCGGGGCTCCAGATGCGGAAAGTATTTTGGCTCCGATTTTAACCAGCTGATCAGCATTGAAAACAGGCATCCTCATTCATTCTCTCCTATTTTCACTCAACTTTAATTTCATATCCTCTCTTTCTGGGAAGAGTTATCTCTAATATTCCCTTCATAAATCTGGCTCTAGCCTTGCTTACGTCCACTGGAACTGGAAGCGGGACTCTGCAACTGAAACAGGTGAACACTCCCCTTCTATGGGATACGCCCAGCTCCTCAAAATTCACCTTCACTCTCATTTTAGCGGTAATTTCTATGAGATCATCGCTTATTCCATTTATTCTAATGCTCTCCGGATCGGCTCTTGGCAGATCAGCCGTTACTATCACCCTGTCGGATTTCACTAGAACATCGCATAGGGGTTCAAGAGACTGCTCGCTAACATCCCAGCTTGGTCTTTCCATGAATCTTTCAAATATTTCATCAGTTAGCTCCTCAATTTCTTCCATATACTCGCGTAATATGTCGAAGAATGATCTCCTTCTTCTTATGCTCATATTAATTTCCTCCATCATCTTTGGGATTAATTACCTAATATAGTAGCCCGGGATATCATATTCGTGGGATTTCCTCATCTTCGCAAGTTCATTTTGAGTTCTGCGCATCATGTCTCTCATGGTTAAACGAACTTCCTCGCCCTTTTCAATTAGCTCAGACACATCTATGTTCATGTTCGCTATCTTATTAAATGCCTGCATTACAACGGAAGATGCTTCTGGATCCGGATAATTATAAAAGGCTTCAGCCAGCAACACTATTGCAGGTATTTTCTTTTCAGTGCAGTATTTTAAAATGAGAGCTTGCGGACCGACAAGGAAGCCCCGCTTAATGATCTCAATATTATTTTCCACCAGGGTTTTTATCATTGAGTTATCTGAGGCAGCCCCAAATATTCTTAGCTTCTCGATTTCATATCTGTTTGGAACAGGCAGCCCGCCTAGGGTATAAACTTTCTCAGCCTTCTTTCTCCATGCCCACTCAACGATGCTTCTTATTAATGGATGAACTATTTCAGACGGTATGGCTATTTCGGAGCTTAAAACTGCCAGATTATCGTTTCCGAAGATTCTTATAGGCGATCTTGGAAGGCCACTTTCAAGTACGATTATTGGCGGTAAGAGATCGGTTTCTACGTGAGCTATCTCCTCAAGCTTCAGCTTGGAAATTATATGCGCCGCTGCAATTGCTCCAACTAACCCAACGTCTGGGAGGCCGCAGACAATTTTAACGCCCTCTGGTACATCCCTCTGCTCAACAATTCTTATACTATTGTTTGACATAAACCCAAGCCTCCATTCATTATTTTATCATTTAAAACACAAAAATCTTTATATTAAAAGCAAGCGTCCTTGAAGTTTACATTTCATGCCAGCGTTTCTATTGCTTGTTTGGTTACAGATCCTTTCTTAGCTGGCTCATATATGTGTTTGATAGTTACTTCCATTCACATGCACGACGTATTCTAAGACGACCTTAAGCAGGGCTTTTTATCTCTTGAACGCAACCGCTGCGTTCTTTAGGCTCCGATCATGTGTTTTCTTTCATGATGCTTAAATTTATGCGCATTTGAATTTATTGCAAAATTAAAGATTTCTTTTTTGCTAATCTATTTAGAAGCTTCTCGCAAAATCTAAGCTTTGCTTAGTAAGCGAAGCTCTGCCTTGCACCACAGCAATGATAAGCGAATATGATTCCCGTCAGTGGTATTGGGTAAACCCTCTTAGTCTCATAGCTTAAGCCGGCGGTCACCTTAGAGTCCGAAGGGATAACGAAATTTTTCAGCTGCTACCGGACTCTTTAAAGAATGCCTTTGCCTCGTCCGGAACTATGAAGCCTACGAGCCCTCTTTTAGAGAGCTGGTTGAAGTAAGCATTAAGCGAGAGTTCAGCCTCCTCAGGCATTATTTTGTATTTTTCAACAAGATGGTCAACTATGTCGCCTATTGTTTTTTCTCCGTCGCAGAGCTCCCAAACTATTGATCCTACCTTATCGAGGTTGATTATTCTTTCTCTAGGCTCCGGCGGGAAGAGCTTATCTAGAATGCCCTTTTTCTGCTGCTTCTGCGCTTGCCCCTGTGATGGGGGTCTTAATGGAATTATTATTTTTATTTCTCTTGTTTTCCTATCTTTCTCCCATTTTAGCGCCGGGTTCCTAACGGGCTTAGCCTTGAGAAAGAGACTTCTCGGCACGCTCAGACTCTCTTCCTTCTTCCTTTTAAATATCCTGCCTAATCTGCCGAACACCATTCTTTATCCCAGAAAAAAGAAGCTGCTTCCTACTTAAATCACTTACTTTTCCATGAATCTTTGAACGTAATATTTTAAGTGAAACGCATAAAATATTATTTTGTGAGAACTCATGTTGCTGCGGGATATACTCGAAAGGATTCAGGACGAATCTTTAAAGAAGGATGTTATACGTCAAGAGATACAGGATATTGCCCGCAGAACCACGCGTCTATCAAAACAGGCGATTTTTCTTGTTCATAGAGATAGAAATAGGGATGCGGAGAATTTACTGAAAGAGGCAAGTATAAACCTAAGCAAATTGAGCGAATTATCAAAGGTTTACCCGGACTTATATTATACTGGGCTAGTAGACTCGGCTTTTGAAGAGTATGCTGAAGCTTGGATCTTTCTGAAGATTGCTGATGAGGGAAAATTTATAGGCCCTGAGGATATTGGAGTCCCAAATGAATCTTACGTTCTCGGGCTAGCCGATGTTATAGGTGAGCTTAGACGTAGGTCTCTAGATCTCATTAGAAAGGGCGATGTTGAAGGAGCTGAGAACTGCTTAGGGATTATGGAGACAATATACGTTGAAATAATAAGTCATGATCATTTGCTTATACTTATTTCTGGGCTTAGGAGAAAATGCGATGTTGCTAGACGAGTTATCGAGGCAACAAGGGGAGACGTAACCGCTGAAGTTAGAAGAAGCATAATAAATAATGCTATGAGGGAGCTTCAGAAAATTTTAGAAAAAACCAGCGATAAACAGCAATAAAGTTGATTTTGGAGAGAAGAATGCGCCTATGGAAACCGTTCATGCGCTTCAAAACCTCAGCTTCTCCATTGAAAAGGCTAGGAATCTGCAGATAGCCCTCTCAAAAAGAATCATCTGCAGAGATTGCTTTGAAACCCCTATTAAGCATGTTGCCGGCGTCGACGTTGCATACGCTGATAAACGATCAATCGGATCAGTAGCCGTTTTAGAATATGACTCCATGAAAACTGTGGAGTTAGAGACGGCTGAAGTTACCACACGCTTCCCCTACATGCCCACGCTGCTCTCATTTAGGGAGGTCCCCCCAGCGGCTTCCGCAATAAAAAAGCTAAGAATAAAACCGGACGTGTTCCTAGTCGATGGGCAAGGGATCGCTCACCCATATCGATTAGGCTTCGCCAGCCACTTAGGTTTAGTCTTAAACATAGCAACCGTGGGCGTCGCAAAAAGCCTCCTATGCGGAAAAATCGCTGATTCTGAATATGGAGTTTGGAAACCCATAATTTATGAGGGAAAAATTGTGGGCGGAGCTGTCTTCACTAGGTTAAATGCTAAGCCGGTTTATGTCAGCGTTGGACATAAGGTTTCTCTAGAGACCGCTATAAAAATCGTTTTAGAATGCTCAAGAAAGCATAGGGTTCCGGAACCCGTACGTGAGGCACATATAGCGGCTGAAAATGTTAAGAGGAAATATATGTCGAAATAAATAAACTATAAATTAAAATCTCAGGTGGATGAGATGCTGGATCCTAAACTTAAGAGGGCTGCGAGCAAGATTAAGGATAAGTTCCTTCGGAGAAGGGTTCTTAAATTTATAAGCGATTTATCCGTCACCATAGACGGTAAATCTTACGTGGGCTTACCTTTGGAAGAAGCCCCGGCGAGTAAGCGTCACCATCATAGCTACTCCGGGGGATTATTGGAGCATACGCTATCGACAATTAACGTTGCCATGGCGCTCTGCGATTCAATTGAGAACATTTATGGTGGCAAAGTAAATAGGGATTTGGTTATAAGCGGGATCATTTTACATGACCTATTTAAGGCTTTAACATATGATAGAAGGGAAGATGGCACCTATAGAAATTCGCCTTTAGGGGAACGCCTAGACCATTTAATATTAGCGGTTTCAGAGATGATTAGAAGAGATTTCCCAGCGGATTTAATCCACATTGTAGCCGCAAGCCACGGTCAGGCTGGTCCAGTATCCCCAAAGACTATCGAAGCCCTAATCTGCCACGTTGCGGATGAAGCGGATTCAAAAATGAACTATGAGGTTCTTAATGCAGCCAGATATTTAGTTAAGGAGGCAACCGGTGAAACATGGGATAAAATGGATTCGAAAACAGCCTTTAGAGTCTTGATGCTTAAAGCTGAAGGTGGATGGGAGGGCTTAAAAGAGAACATTGGACTTATAAAACCAAAATAATTGACACTCTCCACGGCTGAAGCCGGGAGATTCTTGCACACAGCCCACTCAACGCTCCGGGACACATATGTGTCAGCATTCATCCCATCACTACTCATGGGCTATCTGCAAGGGGTGTGCCACCACCCCGTTATCCCTACCCCGGATGGGGCTTGGGATTATGGTTTCCTATGCTCGAACCTCCCCGCCCATCTCGGCTTGGAGCCTTATTCGAGCTTTTGGACATCCAAGCCACATCCAGAAGGCATTATGGATATGGGGAGAAATAAACTTTACGGCGATTCATCTCCACGATTAAAATCGGGAGCCTTCTCGCCGAAGGACGAAGTAAATAGATCGCCTCATCCCTCGGATCGGCTGTTCATAAGCCACACCCTATCTTTAACTATTTTCAGTCCATAAAAGGCTGTTATAAACAAATTTGTCACGAGAAAGATCCGTATCGGGTTCAGGAAAGGATTTATGCCGAGCAAAAGGATATTTTCAATATTCCACGCTAGAATTTGAAATGCAACATAAGCCGAAAACAGGCTGGAAATGGCATGTATTATTTGAATTAACCAGCCCGATCTGCGAATTATTCTCGCAGCAGCATCAAGTAAAAACGCTATCTTCGGCGAAACATCATATATATCGTCTATTATAAGGGCTGCTCCCCAGCAAAATAGTAGGCTCATGTAGGCTTGAACATCCCAAACCCATGGCTGCATTATTGAGAACAATAGGGCTGAAGTAAAATACAAAAATATAAGTATAAAGCCATAAACATAATGGTGGAAGAGAAACCTTCTGATTTCTATTTTGCCCAAGGCTTTTGCCGGAGCCAGATTCAGAATCGACGTTAATGCAAGGAAGATAAATAATAATTCATTTAAAACGTAAGCTTCATGAAATTGTATCAGCGCATTTAAATATGCGCCATATAAAACATTTAATGCCGATAATAAACTTGCTATGGAGTTAGATATCAATATTAGACCAAGCGCTTTCCTACATATGGCCAATAATATTCTCTTTGACATTAAAGAAAAGAGCAGAATGTAGGGTTAATTTAAAGCTTACTGAATTTTCGGCTTACCCTCGAGACTTATGGTTTTAACCGCAAGATGCGCCATATCTAAAATCATCATCGTTGCTTGACCAGTTAAGTATCCGCAAGCTTCACCTGGATTTATAGCCAATGTTTTCCCCACAGTGTAAATTTCAGCCTTATGAGTGTGCCCATAAATAACAATATCGTAATAGTTTGCGTTAATGAGAGACTTAAGCAGAATCTCCTCCTCACCGTGTAGCAGCGCAACCCTTAGATTATTGAGGGTTATTTCCGCAAATCTTCCATAAATCTGAGCCCCTATCTCATCGGATCTTTTTCTTAGAAGATTGTGGTCGCCATCATTATTTCCGAAAACTCCTATCAATTTAGCTCTCAAGGGTTTAAATCTTAAAAGTGCAAATGGCGCAACGTAGTCTCCGGCGTGAAGCACTAAATCGACTCCTTCCTCATTTAATATTTCCACCGCTTCATCAATAGCCTGAAGCCTATCATGAGTATCGGCAATAATCCCCACCTTCTTAGCGGTATACATGCTGATCCACCCGCCCGCATATCTACAATGGGAATACTTAAAATATAGATTTTTCCAATCGAAGCGGCATAGTTTACAGGCATGTACGCGGCAAGCCTTTTACCCGTTAGCGTCAGTAATAAATATGAGTTGTTAAAGAATATATGATGTAAAAATGTTTTGAAGGCGGAATTATGGCCGGCCGCAGAATAAACATCTTCTACCTTATTTCTCTAATATGCACCCTAATACTTATAGCATACGTATGGCTTATCTTCATTCCGCAGATCGATGCTTACGCTGATACATTCGAAATTAAAACAATTTTGATAATAATCATAATTCTCCTGTCGGCAGCAGCGGCGATACAGTTTTTCCTATTAATGAGACCCCCTCCATCTGAGGAGTAGATCGCCTCATCCCTTGAATCTTTTTATCTGGAATTCTTCGCAGTTTTATATTTTGTGAAGCCACAGTACCCGCATGTATATCTGTTTCCATGATCAGCCATAAAATATCCCGGCCCGCATCTGTCGCATGTGGGAAGCAGCCTTTTAAGTTTCCCATCTTCAATCTTATAATATGAGGAGATAAACTTTTGTTTTCCACCTTTATCCCTATTCGACATCTATCTTATCCCTCCGTTTTAGGCGAATTCCTCTGCATTACGTATTTAGGCTCTACGAGACTAGCTTGATCCGGTGAATCATACACGTGCGCTTCACCCATGGATATTGAAAGCCCAGTTGTTGATTCCACCCTTCTCACGTAAACCCTTTCAGCATCGATTTTAAGTATTCTAGCAAGTTCACGTTTCACGTCTAAGCGTGAGGGCGTCGGCGAATTCTCATGCGACACGTTGAAGATGATCTCGTTTCTTTTAAGCAGCTCATTACGCCTATTACTTATTATCTTAAGTTTCACCGCAATCCACCCTTTAAGCCTATACTTTGAGGAGTCATCTACTTTAATTTTCCGGTTCATAAATCATCTTATTTATAATTTCACGCATCTCCTTTTTAACTTCTTCAGTAACATTTATCACGACTATTCCTTCATTAGGCTGACCGTAAACCACCATGGAATTTACTGGAGCTAAGAGCGCAGCTACGATTGTAAGTAGATCCTCCTCGCCTTCAACCAGAACCTTAACTAAACCCTCTGAGTTAATGGCTTCATCGATTATCCGCCAAGAATCCCCGCTGATGGCGCCAGCCGGGTTAATAAGATGTAAAACTTTACTTACGCTGGCATCTATTGGCTCTATTAACTCACGCATAGACCTATTATCTACGATAAAAACGTTCAACGGAAGGTTTCTTTCAAGAATATTTCTCGAAACAATGTCGCCTATAGAAATTATTTTCTTCGGCTTAACAGATTCTATTAACTCACTGAGCTTACTCATGGTTTCATTCGGCGACCCGCTGATGAACAAACCTAGCGGCGCCTTCAACCTGCTTCTAAGTTCGGGCGTAAGAATATGCGTGTCGGCTTCACCTCACCTTTATAGCGTAGCGTCCCTTCGCCTCAATCTTCATCGCTTTCGCTATGATTGAGTTCTTAGGATCAAATATTATCACTAACCCGCTGAAATCCTCGCTTAGATCCGTCGATTTACAGTTTGGACAAACATTTTCATCAGTTATGTAGTGGCATCTTCTACATGCTTTTTCAACCATGGCTTAACACCACAAAAATCATCATATTATCGCTTCTCTTCGCCTCCAGATTTTATTTTCTTTAGGTCTTCCTCTATCCACTCAATTTTTCCCAGGAAGGGTTGACGCGCCGTAACGCCTATCTTACCAAAGCCCGCGCCTCTACCAATCGATGTTGCAGTTATTCTTACGCGCATCCTATCTCCTACGGATATTTTACGTTTACTTTCTTTACCCATAAAAACCCCCTGCTTCTCATCATACACTATAAAGTCGTCCATAATCTGAGAGACATGCAGCAGCGCATCAGCCGGCCCTATACGTATGAACGCCCCGAAGTCTGTGACCTCAACAACTTCGCCTTCAATGATCTCCTGAACCTTAGGAAGGAAGGTTAATAATGAGAAAGTTACCTTATGGTGGGTTGCAGCATCCCCCGGGATTATTTTGCCAACCGGTGAAACATCAACATCAGTTACCGCTATTAAGTAACCTAGCTCATCATCTATTATACCCACATATTTCATTTTAAGCTGCTCTAAAGCGACTTTATGAAGCGGTTCATTAAATTTCTCCGGAGGTATACGAATTGTATCCTCAACCCTCACCAAGTTAAACGTAACCTTTCACTCCTTCAATCCATGCGCTGTTAAACAAGACTATAAATGCTATATAAAGGCGATTTAAAAAGTTTTTGACTTAGCTAAGAGAAGCGGTAACTTAAAATTTAGGGTTTAGGCTTCCTTTCAGATGGGCTTTCATAAATATTTAATGTTGAGGCGGTTAAGAGAGCTGAATAAAAATGGGCGAAAAACTAAGCATGGGAAAAGAGCGTGGAATAATCCGTCTCCTCTCTTTTCCAGAAAAAAGGAAGGTGAAACTCTGCAATCTTAATAACCAAGATGCACAACCAAACATTTAATGCAGGATGCAAAATAGACTAAAAATGGAGAAAAATGGATCATGCGCCTTGAGTTGCCACGTCTATTCAAATCTTCTATCAACAATGTCCCATACTTCAGGGCCGGTTCCGATCAAAGTTACTGGAATAGATATTTCCTTCTCCACCTTCCTAATGAAGTCCCTCGCCTCCGCGGATAAGTCGCTGAAGGACTTTGCATTTTTACATTCCGGAAATAGAACATCAATTTTTGTTATAGCAGCCTGCGTTGCGCTGTTCAACATAACAGCCCTCTTAGCCAGCTCGAAGTTGAAGGGAGCCGCCCTACGCCTTCTGCCAGTAACTGCAGCTATCTCGGCCCACCCTCTTCTCTCCGCCTCTTCCCATGAAATTTCGCCGGGAAGCGGGCCTGCACCAACCCTTGTTACAAATGCTTTAAATACAACCAGCACTTCATCAACTTTCTTAGGTCCGATGCCGACATCTGAACATGCCGCTGAGGCGGTTACATCCTTGGATGTGCAGTATGGGTATGTTCCATGCCAAAGGGAGAGATATGTTCCCTGGGTTCCCTCAATTAAAACGTTTTCCCCACTGTCGATAGCGGCATTAACCTCTAGAGGCACATCCGTAAGAAAACTCTGCAATTCAGGCGCATCTCTTGCAAGTTTAGCTTTCCGCAGCACGCGATCGGCGTTGCATGGGCCGGTGCCTGTCCCAGTGGTTCCTATTTCAGATGCTAAATGCCCAGCTCTATCAATTTCAATATGCCTAGGCTCAATTATGGCGCATTGCGGATCCAGCCCAACTCTGTTTTCAGCATGAGTGAGATTAACTTCGTTTAAAAATACATTTGGATCGACGAGCACTCCTGGACCTATCAGCAGACGGCACTTCTCATATACAAATGCGCTCGGGATCATTCGAACCTTATAGGTTTTGTCTCCGTAAACCACCGTGTGCCCGGCATTAGGTCCCACCCCAGCTCTCGCCGCAACGCTAATTTTATCCTTTAACGCTAAATAAGAGATTATTTTTCCCTTTCCAGTGTCGCCGAAAAAGCCGCAAACTACAACTATACATGGCATAATCTAACCCTCTAAACGTTAAACCGTAATTAACTATTTTAATCAACCTCATTAATATATCTTCAACTTTAAAGGCTAAGGAAGTTTTTATATATCATCTTAGTGAGATTTCAGTTATGCATACGATCAAGATTATCCCGGTTATTGGATTGCCGATCATTAAGAATGGCGATGATCTGGGTCGCCTAATATGTGAAGCCGCTGCGAAGCAAGGGACACCGATAGAGAATGGGGATATAATAGTTGTAACCCATGTTATTGTCTCAAGATCTGAGGGGAACGTAATAAATCTTGATGAAGTTATCCCATCAGAATTCGCGAAGAACATCGCTGAAGAAACCGGTAAAGACCCAGCCCTAGTTGAGGTTATCCTTAGAGAGTCTAAATCTATTGTGCGGATAGGCAGGGGACACATAATTGCTGAAACAAAACATGGTTTCATATGCGCAAACGCCGGTGTTGACAGATCGAATGTTCCTGGAGAGAGAAACGTTGCTCCACTACCGAAAGATCCGGATTTATCAGCCCGCAGGATAAGGCAGCGGATAAAGGAGATTTCCGGCAGAGAAGTTGCGGTAATAATTTCCGATACGCATGGCAGACCCCTCAGAAATGGTGAGATAAACGTGGCTATCGGCGTAGCTGGGATTAAGCCCATACGCGATAGAAGGGGAGAAAAGGATTTGTTCGGATATATGCTTAAGGTTAAGCAGACTGCCATAGCCGATGAATTATCATCCGCAGCGGAGCTAGTGATAGGCCAGGCGGATGAGGGGATACCGGTAGCCATAATCAGGGGCTACCAATATGAAAGATCTGAAGATGCAACATCTAAAGACCTCATAAGGCCTAAGGAGAAAGACCTCTTCATATAAGCAGTTTTTAACATTTTAAAGAAAGATTAAAACGATTATGCTTCCGCTGAACCTCAGATATTTTTCACCTATTTTAGCATCCCCATTTTAATCAGCGTCTCAGCTCTTTTAAGATCTAACTGCGTATTAATGTTAAAGAATGTCAACAGTTTATGGTCGATTTCCCTAATGGCTAATGTTGATAAGTAGCGAACCTTTTTGAGAAGCAAGATCATGGATTGCATTCTATACTCGCCCCTTTTAATGGAGCCCTCCGCGGCCATCAAAGCCGACTTTGTCCAATAGACTGCTTGCAAGGGTTCTATATAACCATTCGGCCATCTGGGTATAACGGCATCAACACCGTTGGCTATATCGAATAGTAAGTCTACAAGTTTACTTGAAATGAAGGGTGTGTCGCATGGCAGCAGAATGGAGTATTTACCATGCGCGTTCATTAATCCTGTTAGAGCGCCCCTAAGTGGACATTGCGGTGAACCCTCCGGATCAACAGCTATTCTCGATTTATCTGAGAGAATCTGCGTATAAAGCGATGTTTGGGCATTGGATCTTACGCAGACGATTATCTCATCAACGCATCTCTCAATCCTCTCGATGACATGCAATATTAACGGTTTGCCAGCCAATTCTATAAGCGCCTTATCGGTTCTAAACCTCTGTGAGGCGCCGCCTGCAAGTATAATAGCCGATCTATCCGTCAAATTTTTCACATTCTTTTTATTTTACTCAGCACGTAGCATATTATTTCTTCAGCTATATTTACGCTTGTAACTGTTTGCAGTCCCCTCCATCCCGGCTGACTATTAAGCTCCACTATTAGCGGACCCCTATTGCTCTCTAATATATCGATGCCAGCCATATCGCAGCCAATAACTTCAGCAGCTTTTATAGCTAAATTCTTAATTTCCCCGGTCGGTTCATATGGGACCGGCTTAGCGCCCAAACTGACGTTAGTCTTCCAAAGATTGGAAATGCGCTTCATGGATGCTATAACCCGCCCGCCAAGCACGAAGACTCTAAAGTCATAGTTTCCATGCGGGATGAATTCTTGCAGATATATTACTTGGTGATGAAATTCAAGGGATCTGAAGATTCTTTCAGCAACATCCGGATCTGATATTCTTGTTGAGCCTATCCCCCTTGAGCCGAAGATTGGTTTAATAACGACGTCTCCACCAAGCTCATGAAAAGCTCTTTTGGCGCTGCTGGCTTTCTCTGTAACAACAGTTCTTGGAACTGGCAAACCGGCTTCCTCAAGAAGCGATAGGGCACAGTACTTGTCAACTGAACGTTCAATTGCTAATGGGGGATTTAGAATGTACAGCCCAAGCCTCTTAAGCCTATGCAGCATATCCATCCGGAATATTATTTCCTCGAGTGAACCGCGCCCTATTGGACGCACTATTATCGCTTTAATATCCCTTAAAAGATCAATCTCGTCCAATGAGAATCTAGGCTTTAAGCCGACTTTAGCGACAAGATCTGGAAAACTAAAGCATACCGGATGGAAACCATGCTTTGCAGCGGCTTCCCTAAGTTGAGCTGAGCACCATGAGTTTTCATTACGTGTTAAAATGCCGATTCTCATCATGGTTCTTATCTCCCAAACATGACTTTAAGATTATTCATCTAATCATCCCATAAAACGCGCGGCCTTAACGCATTATTTATTTCGCCTGTTCCATTGGAATTTATGAGATTAAAAGGGATTCTTTAAGATTTAAATAATTCCCTACAATATTTTTCTTCCATGCCCTCTTTAAGAACCCCCTTATCTTATAGAGAGAATTACTTAAGAAGCGTTGAGTTTAGAGACCCAGAATATATACCGTGCCGCGTGCTGATCACATGGCCAGTGTGGAACATTTACCGAGAAAAACTTGAGAATATAGCCCTACAGCATCCGCTTGTTTTCCCCGAATTTAAGCCGGGAAGCATACATTACGGTGCTGAAAGAGGCGTTCTGAGAACTAAACGCACACTTACAGATCCATTTGGATGCGTATGGAACTTTAACATAGAGGGCTATCAAGGACAAGTTATTAAGCATCCGCTTGAAGACTGGAGCCTCTTCAAAGATTACAGTTTTCCCGATCCAGATAGCGGGCTTCCAGCAGAGGGTTCGGATAAAATAACACCCTGGAGCACAGTCTATGAAAGTTTGGATAGGATGAAAAATGAGGGAAGCCTAATTCACATATCCTTAATGCATGGTTTCTTCTTCCAGAGACTTTATTATCTTAGGGGCTTCATAAATCTCATGAGGGACTTTATCCATAAACCTCCACAGATATATGATTTAGTAGAGAAACTAACGGAATACATTCTGAGCCTAGTTAAAAACCTTCTTAAGTGGGGTAGAATAGACGTGATATATTTTGGGGATGATTTGGGAACACAGACGAGGATGCCCATAAGCCCAGCGGTATTTAAGGAATTTATATATCCAAGCTATCGCAAAATATTCCAACGTGTAAGAGAAAGCGGCGCTCACGTGTATTTGCATTCAGATGGACATGTCGTCGAAGTTTTAGATCAGCTGATAGATGCCGGTGCAAGTATCCTGAACATACAGGATAAAGTCAACGGCATAGAAAATATAAAAAGTATTTGTAAAGGAAGAAAATGCGTAGATGTAGATATCGATAGACAGAGCCTAGTGCCCTTCGGAAGCCCTGAGGAAATTAAAAGCCACATTAAGCATGTTATTGATGAGCTAGCCATGAGGAAAGGCGGCCTTATGATTGAATCTGAGGTTCATCCGCCGACTCCGCTGAGAAATATAGAGGCTGTTATAGAGGCAATGGAGCAATACATGTGGCTTTAAGAAACGATTATGCAGCAAATTTTAGATCGCTTCATTTTTACAGCCTTAAAGTTTTTCCAGCAATCTTAAGGGTTCTCTCCGCAAGTTCGGAGATTCTGCTATTGTTGTATCCTATTACGTAGCTTTCTATAGTATCGTTTAATGGCTTTATCCATTTTTCAGGCAGGGCTTTTGCGCCGAGCATTACGCCGATTATTGAGCCTACTGTTGCGCCGTTACAGTCCGTGTCTAAGCCGCCCATAACAGCTATCGTTATGCTTCTCTCATAGTCTCCCTCCCCATAAAGCAGCCCCATCGCAACTATGGCGGCGTTATTTATTGTGTGAACAGGGTGATAAGATCCATATTTCCCGTAGATCCTGTTCAGCGCATCTTTCCAGTTGCCTAGTTGACCGCTCCATCTAAGAACATCATTTATGGCTTCTGCAAGCCTACATTTTCTCGGAATTACAGATAGACCTGTGCTAATGATTTCTTCAATGTTGTCTATTACGAACGCCGCGCTTAACATTGCGCTTACAAACATTTCGCCATATATGCCGTTCTTAACATGTGACAGGCTTGCGTCGCGATACGCTAGCTCAGCGGCTAGATCGGGGTTTCCCGGCGCCACGTAGCCCCAAATGTCAGCCCTTATCTGCGCTCCAATCCACTCCCTATATGGATTCATATATGTGGCTGTTTCCGGCGGTTCTAAACCGTCAACTAGATTTCTGTAGGCGGCGCGCTCAGCTGTATAAACCTGCATGTAGGGAAGCAGTGAAAGCCATGTCTCACCAACATTCATTGTTGTAAAGTTTAAGCCGTATTTCTCCAATATATGGAGACCAATTATCGTATAGTCTATATCGTCGTCTCTAACCATGTGATCTATTCGGTTATGTAGCAGCTTCAGCCTCTCAGCCCATTCAGCCCTCTTTCTCAGCCATTCAGGAGCATCGCTGGGCAGATCGATTAATGGCGGGAAATATTGCTTTAACGGATAAGCGTTGGCAGCCCTTAACCACTCTTCAATATGTTCTTTACTTAAGCCCTCAACCGGCTTTCCTAGGAGGCAACCTGCGCAGCGACCGAGCCATCCGCCATAAATCTTATCGTATAATTCATCCTCGGAGAGATCAACCCTAAACCTTTTAGGTTCCTCAGGGCGTTCAGCCCTTATTTCCTCAAGATTCGACGGCTCCCTATATGGGAAATCAGATCTAAAAGCGCTATTTTCTAAAATCCTCAAAATCTCCTTTAGCTCAGAGATGGATTTCTCCTTAGTTCTCGTAAACCTCTCCTCAGCATCTGCGATGTCATAGCCTTCCTCCTTTCTCTGGACGATTTCATCCCTAACTATTTGTTCAAGATCCTTAACGCGCATCTCAACCACCTAGAGGCATATTATTTTCTTACCTTTAATGTATTATATGGTTCTCTAAAGCCTTATATTATCACCGTCAGATCTACATTTTTGGAGGAACATAAATTGGAGAATATCTCAGAGGGGCATCGTCCGGAAAGCCCCATTGATCTCCTTTGTGAATATTGCATTGATCCCATTGGTTTAGATGTTCCTAAACCCAGATTTTCCTGGGTTTTGAGGCATGGGGAGCGCGGACGTAGACAACTGGCATATCAGATATTGGTAGCATCCTCAATGGAGAACATCCTTAGGGATATTGGCGACATGTGGGATAGTGGAAAAGTATACTCCGACCAATCTGTAAATGTAGAGTATTCTGGAAAAATGCTGGAAAACGGAAAAATCTATTACTGGAAAGTTCGCTGGTGGGATGATAAGGATCAAGCCAGCCCCTACAGCAGGATCGCCACCTTCGAAATGGGGCTCCTTAAACAGGAAGATTGGAGAGCCAAATGGATCGCTGGCGGCACACTGCTTAGAAGACGATTTATGCTGGATAAGAAGGTTAAGCTAGCCAGGGTTTATGTTAGCGGTTTAGGATACTATGAACTGCGGATTAATGGTAGGAGAATCGGAGATAGATATCTTGATCCGGGACAGACTGATTACGAGAAGATCGTGCTTTACTCAACTTACGATGTGACTGAATCCCTTAGGGAGGGCGAAAATGTTATTGGCATAATGCTTGGTAATGGGCGCTGTAATGTTAAACCTGAAAGAAGAGCCTTCCATAAGCATTATGGTGAGCCTAGAGCCATAGCGCAAGTTAAAATGGAGTTTATTGATGGAAGCCAGGAAATCCTGGTAACTGATGAGGAATGGAGGGTTTCCACAGGACCTATAGTGGATAATGACATATATGACGGTGAAATCTATGATGCGAGGCTTGAGAAAGAGGGTTGGGACGCCCCGGGCTATAATGATCAGGGATGGGGGAAAGCCAAAGTAGCCGAGGCTCCCGGTGGAAGAATGCTTTCACAGGCAACCTTTCCACCAATAAAAATTGCCGGCATGGTTCAGCCAGTAAAAGTGACAAACCCGAAACCCAACGTTTACGTGTTTGACTTCGGACAAAACTTCACTGGATGGGTTAGATTGTCCGTTAATGGACCTAGAGGAACAGAAGTTAGGCTCAGGTATGCTGAAACCCTAAATCCGGATGGGACGATAAACGCTAAGAACCTTAGAGGCGCAAAGGCTACGGACGTTTATATTCTTAAGGGCGAGGGTGTGGAGATATATGAGCCGCGGTTTACTTATCACGGCTTTAGATACGTGGAGATCACCGGGTTTCCAGGGGTGCCAACAATTAATAGCCTTCAGGGAATTTTTGTTCATAGCGATGTTAAGCCTGTCGGAGGCTTCTCATGTTCAAATCAGCTGCTTAATGATATACATAAAAATGTTTTGTGGGGGCAACTGAGCAACTTAATGAGTATTCCAACTGACTGCCCGCAGAGGGATGAACGGATGGGCTGGATGGGTGATGCGCAGCTCTCAGCCGAGGAAGCAATATACAATTTTGATATGGCAGCATTCTACATCAAATGGCTTCGCGATATTAGAGCCGCACAGAAGGAGGATGGAAGCGTACCGGATGTTGTTCCACCCTATTGGAGCCTATATCCCGCTGACCCTGCGTGGGGCAAAGCCTGCATAGTTATCCCATGGCTGCTCTACCTGCACTATGGTGATAAGAGAGCGCTTGAGGAAAACTATGAACTTATGAAGGGGTGGGTTGATTTTCTAAGTGCAAAAGCGGAAAACCACGTTCTCAAGTTTAGCAAGTATGGTGATTGGTGCCCGCCGGGACATATAAAATCAGCGGAGACCCTGGGTGAGGTTATATCAACGCTCTGCTACTATGAAGATACATTGCTACTATCTAAGATTGCGCATGTGCTTGGAAAAGATGGTGATGCAAAGAAATATGCTGAGCTCGCTGAAAAGATTAAAGAAGGCTTTAATAGGGAATACTTTTCAGATAAATATAATTGCTACTTACCTTTAAAGGGTATTTTAGGCGATGAATCCCATCAATTCTATAGTCAGACAGCTAACGCCATCCCGCTTTACTTGGATATTGTTCCATTAGATAAGAGAGAATCTGTCATAAAGAGACTGTTAGACGACTTAATAACAGCTCATGACTACCACCTTAATACGGGAATAGTTGGGACAAAATATATTTTTGATGCGTTGACTAAATGCGGTTATGCTGATGTAGCATACAAGATTGTGACGCAAACAACATACCCGAGCTGGGGATACATGATTAAGGAGGGGGCAACAACAATCTGGGAGAGATGGGAGTATCTGGCCAACTCCGGAATGAACTCACATAACCATATAATGTTTGGCAGCGTGGATGCATGGTTTTATAAGGCTCTGGCTGGCATAAATGCTGATCCCTCGCACCCAGGCTTCGAAAAGGTAATAATTAAGCCGCATGTTGTCGGCGACCTAACGCATGCCGGCGCCTCGCTGAGAACAGTTCGTGGGCTGGTAATATCCAGGTGGGCTAAGAATGAAAACTCGTTGATTCTGGAGGTTACTGTACCAGTGAATAGCGTTGCTGACGTCTACATCCCAACAATGGGTTTAACTAATCCAATCGTCAAGGAAAGCGGAAGAGTGATCTGGAGAGAAAATGCCTTTCTCGAAGGCGCGCAGGGAATAATATCTGGAAGAAAAGAAGAAAAGCATATAGTTTTCAGCGTTGGATCAGGCTCATATATCTTTCTAATTGAAGACGCTTAGATGAGCAATAGCCTTCTTAGAAGTTCCATTTTATTTCAATCTTTTCAGATGCCCTCCAGTATTAAGTACGAAATAGCGGCAGATAAACATGCAATCAGCTTCATCCATGCCAACTTAGCTATGGATCTTGCGAAAACATAGCTGCAGACTAATAGGGTTAATGGAGCATCTTCCCGCTTAATAATCTTAATGTCAAAATTTTTGGACGTGGCAACTTAACATATAAAGCCTTTATATACTAAGTTGCCAGGTCCAAATTTTTAATAAATGAATATCAATTTATTTATAGAGGTGCAATCAATGTCTGAAATTGAGGATAAAATTAACGAGTGCATAGAGGAGTTAAGTCGATATAGATATTTCTCACGTGAAGTCGAAGAAGCTATAAAGAATTTTGAAAAACTTAAAGAACAAATAAAGAATTTAACCAGAGAAAACATCGATTACGTTATAAGTGGGGTGGAGGAGGGTTACAGAAGCAGTTTACCTTACTCCGGATTTATTCCTAAGACCGTAGGAAACTTAAAGTTAATTAAAGAATGGCTTGAAAGCAAGAAAGCTGAAGTCTAAAAATATTAAAGCGTGCTTATCTTTATAATTATAAATATTCTCCTTCCCAATTACCTAATGCTGAATCTACTATTTAGCATGCTGGAACGTTAAAAAGCAAAAGCATAGGGATAAAAAGATTTTAAAGGCCTAATTAGTAGCGGATTCCTACCTAAGCTTCCAGCCATTCAGGGATGCTCACATTAAAATCAGATTAACTGGGCTGGTTAAGCGGCAGATCAGCATAGAGGATCCTTCCGGATTTAAGCTTCATTTATAAACAACAAAGTTAAATTTTGTTCATATAAATTCTTCTTTAAGAGGATGCGTTGGAGGAAAAATTCATGAGAATAGCCGTCTTGAAGGGTGTTAAAAACTTTGTTATAGAAGAGGCTTCCATACCAAGTTTAGAGGTAGATGAGGTATTAATGCGCGTGAAAGCATGCGGCATATGCACTTCCGAGCTTTACTTATGGAATGGCAAGATCAAAGACGCAGCCTTCCCGTTATATCTTGGGCATGAGCCGAGCGGCGTAGTTGAGGATGCTGGCAGAAAAGTCAACGGGTTAAATATTGGGGATCATGTAACATTTCTATCTGAAACCGGATGCTTCGCCGAATATGCGAAGGCAAAAAAGGGTAACATTGTTAAGATAGCAGATAATATCCCCTTCGAGGAGGCGCTTGGTGAACCTGTAGCATGCGCGGTGAACGGCATCAGAAGGTCGAATATTCAGTTTGGCGACAACGTTGTGGTGATAGGATGCGGCTTCATGGGTTTATTGCTAATTCAGCTGGCGTCTCTACGTGGGCCCTCACGGATATTGGCTGTCGACATAAATGATGAGCGGCTAAAGTTAGCGGCTGATTTAGGAGCAGATTTAACGGTTAATCCACGCGAGATTGACGCAATTAAGTATGTTAAGGGCGTCACTAATGGAAGGGGAGCGGATGTTGTTATAGAGGCTACTGGAGAGCAGGCGCCGTTAAGCATGGCTACTGAAATGGTGAGGATCAGAGGCAGACTGGTCATATTCGGATATCACGTTGGTGAACCACGTTTGATCAATATGCAAATGTGGAATTGGAAGGGCTTAGACGTGATAAATGCACATGAGAGGGAGCCTGAAGTCTACATGGAGGGAATGCAGATAGGCATGATGCTGCTTTCAAAGGGTAAGATTAAATTGAAAAACCTTATTACACATAAATATCCTCTTGAGGAGATAAATAACGCCTTTAACGATGTGAACATGAAAATAGGTGGGCTGATAAAAGCCGTTGTAGCACCCTAAAATTCAGCCATCAAAACATTGCTTACTTAAACAGCTTCAATTAAACCCTTCGCTTCACTACTGCTTTAAACATTTTCTATCCAACGTGAACCTTTCTCAGTAATCTCCTTCTTCCATATGGGTACTTCATGCTTTAATCTCTCGATCAGCTCTATCAGGGATTTGAAGCCTTCATCCCTATGCTTAGATGCCACCACAGCGTACATCGTGTCTTCCCCGGCTTCAGCTGAGCCAATTTTATGCTCCACTATGGCGTCCAGTATGCCATATTTATCTTTTATGTCTGAGATTATGTTTTCTAAGGTTTTTACCGCAGCTTCCTCATAGGCTTCATATTCAAGTCTTAGAACTTTTTCCCCGCCCGCGTTTCTTCCCCTAACGACCCCAATAAAAATAATTATTGCACCAACTTCATCAGATGACCCTTTAACTTCATTGATTAGGCTATTTAGGCTGCTTAAATTCTCCGAGATCCTAACCTTCATAGTTTCCCCCTCCTACCGGCGGGAGGATTGCCACCTCATCTCCATCCTCAAGCCTATATGTAAGTTCGGGTGTTCTTCCCTTAACTAGGATGAAGTGGTTTTTAAGCATCGGTGTTCCAGCCGCATTTATGGCAACTTCCCCCCTAACCGTTACAAAAACGGTTTCCTTCCACTCCTTAGACTTGTCTCCATGCCTTTCAGGTATATGCTTAAGAAGAAGATCCGCTAATGTTGCCCCATCAACATAGTAGTCTTCCTCTTTAATGCCTAAGAGCTCACGTAATCTGCCGAAATATTTGACCTTAACCTTTGCCAAGGAAGCCACCTCTTAAGGCTTGAAGCGATTTCTTACCCAAAAAATTTGAGTTAAACTTATTTATCTTTTCCCTTAGGCGCCCGCCATCCACATTTTCTCAGCGAACCTTTATTTTCTAGGGATTTCTGCCCCTATGTTTTCTTACGCGTCTTGCTCTTTCAATATTTTTTAGCCGCGCCTGAAGCATCGATATTTTAGTCTTTGATATCGGGGTTTTCCTTCTAACTTTGGCTTTCAGAGCTAATGCCTTAAATTCCGAGCTGGGTTTGCGGCTTCTCCGTCCGCATTTAATCTCCGTCTTTTCCCCATATGGCTTTTCTTCCCTTAAAAATGTGATTTTTTTCTCCTCCAGATTAACCTCCTCCACTCTCCATCCGACTGTTAACCATGATTCTGATGGCGCGCGGTTTCTAATGTTGCTCCACCAATGCTTATATTTATAGGCTGAAGCTGGAAGCTTATCGCCAATTACATCCTCGATTTCAGCGAAGCTCATTGTGATCTTACTGCGAAACTTAGATGCTTTGGCAAGCAGCATGCTTAGATAGGCGTATTTGCTTTTTGGAACATGATTAAATAAGCCCTTCACAGCACATTTTAAGCATATTTTTTCACCATCCTCGAAAAGGATGCAGTTTCCGCAGTATATTTTTCCACATTTATCGCATGTGTAAAGGGCGCTTCTAGGGTAGGTTTCCTCACATAGGGCGCATATATTTCCAACAACGAATATTTTTCCGCCTGCCAAATAATCGCTCAGCCTTCCCGAAGGGTATATGAACCTTGCTAAAATATTTTTATTCCTTTTTTATTAAATATGCATTTTGGGGATCATTCTATGAAGAGCTCACCGATTGGAATAGCCCTAATAAATGATGAGAGGGAACACGTGTGGAAGGCGAATGAGAAAGAATGCATGGAAGTTCTCTATAAATGGGCCGACATAATTCGCAGAGGAGTTAAGAATGTTGATGGAACATCTCCGGATGTTGTCGTCGGCTCTAGAACAATAACGTCTGTTAGGGTGGCTCAGAAAGTCGGTGAGGAACTGGCTAAGGCAAACTGCAAACAGATAATACTATGCTTCTATGTTTGGGATTTTCCCTATCTGGTGTGGCCATTTTTGAACAGTGTTGGCAGAGATAAACCCTTGCTTTGCCTTTCAAATAACAGCGGTAAATATCCCGGCAATGTTGGTTTACTTGCCACTGACGGGGCTCTGAGGCAGGTTGGCTTAAGAACTCATAGGATAGTTGGCGACATGAATGACCCGGAGGTTCAGGCTAAGGTGATTGATTGGGTTAGAGCTTCTCAGGCATACACAGCGATTCAAAATGAGGTTTACGGCATGTATGGCGGACACTCGATGGGTATGGAAACCGGATACTTCCATCTTATCCCGATAATTAAGACTTTAGGCGTAACCGTCTATCAGATTGATCAGCTGCTGCTCGTTGAAGGGATGAAGGATGTCGACGAGGGGGAGGTTGAAAAAGCAATGAAATGGTTCCATAATATGCTTGGCGACAGAATAAAGTACGATGGGAAGATGCTTACGCCTGAAACTTTAAAGAGGCAAATACGCCTCTACTTAGCGATGAGAAAGATCAATGAGGAGATGGGTTTCGACTTCTGCGGTATCAAGGGGCAGCGTGAGCTCTCTGAGCATGTGTGCATAACCGATGTTGCTGAAATGCTCATGAATGACCCATATGATTGGAATGGACCTAAGGAGCCAATCGTCTGCTCAACAGAGGCTGACTCACTTGCAGCGGTAACAATGCAGCTACTTAAATATGTAAGCGGCGGCCTCCCGGTTCTATTCATGGACGTTAGGCTATATCACCCCGACAGGAACCTCTGGGACTTCTGCAATTCAGGCAACCACGCTAGCTGGTATGCTTCAAGAAGCATGGACCCAAAGGAGAATTTTAAGAAGGTGACGTTCCACCCTGCGCTGGAATACTACTTTAAGGCTGGAGGCGCATCCGTCGAGTTTGACGCTGCCCCGGGAACCATAACGTTTGCCCGCCTCGGGCTTTGGGACGACAAGCTATATATGGTTGTTGTTTTAGGTGAGGCTGTTGAGCTTCCTCCTGAAGAGCGTAGGGCAATAAATGAGCAGACTAATCCAACATGGCCTCATGTTCATGCCAGATTAAACTGCAGCTTCGACGAGTTCATAGAGGTTTTTCCATGCAACCATATACTTGGCGTTGCCGGAAACCATGTTAGAGCGCTTAAATATCTATGCGAAATAGCTGGGATAGAGCCGATAATACTTGGTCCGGAGGCTCAGAAGTTCAGCGAACCAATATGGAAGCGTGTGCCCTAAAGCCTATGAGACTAAGTCTAAAATAAGCCCCTATTTTTCCCTTTCACCTTTTTTTGTTCAGGAAGTTATTTCCGGGTTCCTCGCCAGTATCCTCTCTTCCAGCTCGCTCATGAAACTTGTTTTCAGGAGGCTCTTCACATCCCCAAGGGCTTTCTCAAGCCCGCTGTCAAAGTGTATTTCACCAAGAAATTTTTCGCCTAACGATTTAACTTCACGTTCAATATAGTTTGAATCATCCATCTTCATGTTTTCTATTACGCCCAGTATGGGCACTTTCAGATCTCTTAGAAGGTTAAGCAGCCTCCTCACTGTTTCGAAAGCCATTCTAGATGGCGTCGTCACCACAATAAATTGCGCTTTACTCATGTACTTAATCAAGTCGAGCAGCAGATCGCTCATACCCGGCGGCGTATCGATCACTAAAAAATCCAGGTCTCCCCATAAAGTTGTAGCCAGCATCTCCACCAGAACATTTGAGAGGTCGGCGCCTCTGAGGGGTATAGCCCGGTTGCCGACGTAAAAAACTAGGGACATATATTTTAAGCCATGTATTTCCGGAGGAACCAACCCTTTATCCTCAGCTGGGTTTAGGTTTGATGCGCCTAAAACAACGTGGGTTGTTGGACTTGTGAAGTCTATATCGAAAAGACCTGTTCTAAAGCCCTTCTTGGTAAGCGCCAGAGCGAGGGCTGATGCAAACAGGCTTTTTCCAACCCCTCCCTTGCCGCTTGAGACAGCGATTACTTTACCTATTCTTCTAAGCCTTTCCTCAATTATGCTTATTCTAGGATCATACATAGGCTACTTCACACCCTTAACGCTGGTTATCCATAAACCTCTTCCATGCACAGCATCAAAGTCTGGACTGCCGCATCTTGGACATTTAATATATGCATGAGCTACTTCCGGAACGAAATGGATTGATTCTTTTATGTCATCTGCAATCTTCATTTCCCTAAAAGTCCACATATGACCGCAGACTCTGCACTTGAATTTCGCCCTGACTGTTCTCACCGTAAACTTTGCGTTGCTGAGCTTGCCTGTTTTCATCTGCAATAGGGCAAATTTCAGTATTTCAACCTCAATCTGCTGAAGCTCCCCCAGCTTCAGATGCACTTCTCTAACCTCCTTTAAATTTTCCTTTTCAGCTATGCTGGAAACCGCCGATATTATTGCTTCCGCCAGAGCCCATTCATGCATGGGAAAAGTTTAGATTCAACCTTATTTAAAAGTATCTAAAATGCTTGAAGCAGCATTTAATTTTGGAGGCTGTGAGTTAACATGAACCCTCAAACGCATACTGAAGGAGAAGGCTACGTGACGATGCTGCATGGCGCCGGAGGCTTAGTTATGCATGAGTTTATTAAAAAATATATTTTGAGGTTTTTTGAAGATCTTGGCGGGGGGGAAGTTCCCCTTAAAGCCCTAGATGACGCCGCTGTCATCGGCGACATCGTGCTTAAAAGCGACTCGCATGCTGTTAAGCCCATATTCTTTCCAGGCGGAGATATAGGGCGCTTAGCCATCTCCGGAACGGTTAATGACATAGCTGTTCTCGGGGCTGAGCCTCTTGCGCTTGCATGCGGACTCATACTTGAGGAAGGATTATCATTAAATGATTTGGAGCATATTCTGCGGAGCATGAGGGAAACATGTATTGAAGCGGGGATTGCGGTAGTCACCGGGGACACTAAGGTTGTTGAGAAGGGCAATATGGGCGGGTGCGTAATAAACACTTCCGGAATAGGCGTCAGAACAGATGCCCTCGAGAAGAACATTAATGTCGTCAAGAAGTATAGGGCGGAATTCAGCAGCCGCTGGATAATTGATTCAAACCTTAAAGCTGGAGACAAAATAATACTCTCTGGAACAATAGGCGATCACGGTTTAGCGGTTCTATCAGCCCAGGAGGGATTAAGCTTCAGCGGAGAAATAAAATCCGACGTTCAACCGTTAAACTTGATGATAAAGCGTCTCCTAGGCGAGGTTGGCGGCATCGTCGCAATGAAGGATCCCACCAGAGGCGGTTTAGCCGACGCGCTGAATGAGTTTAGCGAGAAATCCAGGGTTGGCATACTAATCTATGAAGATAGGATCCCAATTAGGGAGCCTGTTAAAGCCGCCTGCGAGATGCTCGGCTTAGATCCGCTGGAAATAGGCAATGAAGGAAAAATAGTGATAGGCGTTGTAAAGGAGAAAGCTGAGGAAGCCCTAAACCTTTTAAGGGAGACAAGGGAGGGTAAACATGCGGAAATAATAGGCGAAGCTACGAAAGATTTTAGCGGGGTTGCGATGCAAACAGTCATCGGAGGCCGAAGAATCATCTCTAGGCCATTGGGGGATCCCATCCCGAGAATCTGCTAAGGCTTCAAAGGAAAACCGGATGATATAAGAGCGTTTAGTACGCTATTTTTCAAATAATAGCAAAATAGTGAATCAGCGTATACTGGCAGCTTTTAACTTATGCATGTCTATTTTTAGTTTTAAAATATTTGTTTTTTAACTTTTTACTGGTAAACATCCATTAGCTATATATAGTGGTGATACAAATAAAATTTAAGTCTGAAAGCAGCGGGGCGAGTTCACATGCGAGTTTCAAAGTCTGAGGAATATGTAAAAAGGGCGCGGGTAACATTTAGCGCTGTCTCCATACCGCTACCCGTACTAGAGGAGATCGATGGTATTATTGAGGAGCTAGGTTACTGGCCGAGCAGATCATCATTCGTACGGGAAGCCTGCTTAGAAAAAATTCAACGTGAAATTGAAAGAATGAGAACTATCAGAAAGAAATTAGAATAGAGTAAACGCTTATTTTTCCGCCCTGATTTGCCGCGAGAATATAAATATACGCATAGATTAGTCCGGAAAAATCTGTTCTACATTATGAAAACTGTTTGTTTCCAGCGTTTCTTATTTGAGAAGTAGTAATCCCATTTTTTCGCCAAATACACGCATCTCTCCAGATTTTCAACTGTTAAGTGGAAATGCTGCGTTTCAAGATGGTCATGGATCTCTTCAATCTCGCCCTCTTTAAGTTCCTTCATAAAGGCTTCTTTAAGCTGCGTGTCGACGGGCATCTCGAACCCGTAGCCCTCTGCGTCTTCCTTTGAGATTGCAGGTCTAACGGTCCATCTGCCCTCTTTAATTATGATTATCATGTAAAGCGTGAATGGGCCGGTTCTCTTCAGCCAGATCCCTCTCCCGTTATACTTCCATGTTCTCTCCAGAATCTTGAGAGCCCTAATGAAATCTTCCAGATTTATAGTTTTCACAAATCCATCGAACTCTTTTGGGCTTAGTTTTTCAATCGCTGATTCCGCTTCCTTCAGCTCATCGGGCAGAAAGAGGTCCGGGTGCAGCTTCTTCAGAAGTAGAAGCTTTTCAACCTGCCTATGTCTAGTTACATAAATATATATGACAACGCCTTTCCTTATAGCGCCCTTTCTCGCCATTATAGAGCCGAAGGCCCTCTTCTCAAAGTTGACATAGAAGGGTGGAACCTCAAGTGTAAGATGATCGCCGCCTAAACGGAATTCAACCTTCTTAATCGCATATGGACACATTTTAAGACCAGCCCAGCATAGAAGTTAGAGCCTTGATATGCTCAGATTGAAATGTGAAATTACCCTTTTCTTGCGCAGATTCCACTATATTTATCACTTTTTGCCTTATATAATTGATGCATATTGAAGTTTTTCACGGAGCCTCATAAAGGCTGCTATATGACTGTAAATTATATGCTAGCAGAGAAGCGAATCAAGTTTTTATTCTCGCCTTTTTCGCAATCTTATTTTTCCAACGCTGTTAATTCACAAGATGGCTAGGAGAAAACGATCTTTAAAAGGAATGCTTCAATAAGCCGAATTAAAAATTTTAATAATTACTTAGGTAAAAATGTTCTTGTGGAGTTTGCCGTGAGCAGAATTAAGATAGCTTTAATATTTATTGTCACCGCAATAATTTTAGCGGTGATCTCCTTGACTATTTACAACCAATATTTTTCCGCACCGGCATATGAGGAGGGCGATGGGAGACTCTTTGAGTTTTATCTGCCCTGGGATGACTCTGAGAGTACGTTTATAAGCCTAGGCAACCTGCTGGATAAACCTGCTGGACGCTTTGGACATGTTGCCGTTGGCAGAGATGGGCACCTTTATGCTGGAGGTAAACGCATAAAGTTTCTCGGAGTTAACATATGTGGGAGCTCAGCATTCCCAAGCAAAGATGAGGCTAGAAAAATAGCTGCTAGGCTTGCGAAGTTCGGCGTGAATATAGTTCGCTTCCATCATATGGATGCTCCCTGGGAAAGTTTTAACATATTTGATCCATTGAGCGGTGGAACAAGGCGCCTAAATGAGAATGCGCTTAACAGGCTGGACTACTTCATAGCGATGCTGAAGGAAAACGGCATATATGTTGATTTGAACCTTCTGGTTTCTAGGCAAATGTCCAGCGCTGATGGACTGCCACATGAAATAAATAGCGTTTCATGGAAGGATCAGCAGGTTTTAGGCTTCTTCTTCGACGATGTCACCAATCTTCATAGGGAGTATGCTAGGCAGCTCCTAACGCATTATAACCCCTACACTAATTCTATATACGCTGATGAAACAAGCGTTGCGATTGTTGAAATAGTTAATGAACAGGGGCTCATCCAGGGATGGCTTGGGGGAATCATCGATGGGTTCCCAGCTATATTTAGGGAGAGCCTTAGAGAAAAGTGGAACACTTTCCTAATAAATAAATATGGCTCAACTGAAAACCTTCAGAAAGCTTGGGGGACGCTGGAGAAAGGTAAACTTGAAGATGGAACGCTGGAAATATTTACGCTCGAGGAATTTAATAGCAAAACATCAGCTGCAAAGAAGGATTGGATTGAGTTCCTATGGCTTACGGAGAAGAAATATTTTGAAGACATGTATAGATATTTAAAAGAGGAGATTGGGGTTAAAGCCCTTATCATAGGAACCATAACTAGCTGCAGCACAATAAATATTCAATCCCGCTTGGACATTGTTGATACGCATAATTATTGGCATCATCCGGAATTTCCAGGCGCATCATGGGATCCTGAAAACTGGTACGTTGTGAATGAACCAATGGTGAATTATCCGGAGAGGAGCACGATTCCAGATATCGCGCTTAGGAGGGTTTATGGAAAACCTCATTTCGTAACTGAATATAATCATCCTGCGCCGAATATGTATGATGCTGAAACCGCCTTAATTTTAGCGGCATACGCTGCGCTTCAAGATTGGGACGGAATATTCCTCTTCGACTATGGGAGAGCAGGCGGCTGGAATTCAAGAATGATTAGGGGCTATTTTGATGTTGATCAGCATCCGGTTAAGATGGCAACCCTAATACCGGCATATATGATGTTTGTTAGAGGCGACATTGATCCGGCAAGTAATCTTGTAACCGCACCGCTTAACATGTACGGCGAGATAGATGCCATTGCTGAAAGGAGAACGTGGGCTTGGAGGCTGATTGATGGGGAGCATGTTGGAGTGAAGCGCAGTACACCGTTGGTTTCCAGAGTAGCCTTAATGGTTGAAGGCGGACCCATACCGAGCGATGCATTGATGCCGCAGGAGGTTGATGCAAAGGGGCCGGTTTACAGGTCTGATAATGGTCAGGTAATATGGGACATTACAAGAAAAAATGGGGGCATAATAGTGGTTAATACCTCGCGAAGCCTAGCATTGATAGGTTTCTGCGGTAATGGAAGATACAATTTTGGTAGATTGATAATTGAGCCGGGCATGACTGTCTTGGATGGGTGGAGTGTAATAACCCTCAGCGTTATGGATGGAGAAAACTTTGAAGGGTGGAGAAGGCTTCTCTTAGTTGCCGCCGGATACACGGTTAACAGCAACATGCGAATTATGGAGTATCCCAGCGGCAAAATCTTAGCCAGAGGAACAGCAAGGCTTTCCAAGATAAACACATATAATGGTAAAATAACGTGCAGAGGAAATTGGGGTGAACCCCCAACATTAACTGAGGGGGTGCCGGCTACAATAAAGGTACAATCTGACAGGGACATTGAGGTTTGGGCGCTGGATAACAGGGGAAACAGAAAACAACCCGTCCCAGTTCAAAACGACGGAAAATATAAGATTTTCACAATCGGACCAGAATATACAACAATTTGGTATGAAATAATAGTGAAAGAAAAATAGTGAGAGCATCTGTTGTTGATGCTTTACATGATGAATTGAGACTGTTTAGGCATATTAAGAACTCGACTTTTCCAAAAAAGTTAATATTTTCACTTTCATGCAATTTCCTGATGTAGAAGCCGGATTAAAAATAAGGATGAATGATGAATAAAGAAGCTAAATAAAGGCTATATCATAAAAGCTATTAATTTTGTACAGCATGACTTGCAATTTCTAATGAGCAGGCATGATGCTTGGAGCAAAAGTTTTCACATTTTTCTGCCCATATCTTTTCTTTATACATAAGTCCACATATTTCGCATATGTGAAATGATTCATTTTTCTTTCTTACCTCTTTCACCATGTTTAGCTTCCCCTTCAACCTTGCCCCAATTAATTTTAAGATATTATTAATTAAAAACTATGGTTACCTTAATGGTTTTCTAAGAAGCATCGCCTAGTTTTTTAAAGTTATTATCACGCATAGAGCATTGATGGAAACTCCTATAAAGGAGCAATCCACGGTCACAAGGACTGCTCCTGAACTAGCGCCAAAAGCGTGCGGAAGAAGGGAGTAAATCGCCAAAAAAGTTCATTATGGTGGACCGGGCGGGATTCGAACCCGCGACCTCCGCCGCTCCCGGCATCCCCAATCAATAGATGCATGCGAGGGCGGCATTCATGCCACTAAACTACCGGCCCTCACTCTGGAATTTACAAGTCTAAAAATATCTAGGAGCAATTTAATTTTTGCTTGACACTCTCCACGGCTGAAGCCGGGAGATTCCTGCTTCTAGGGTGTTCATTGGTTGGTTGTTCATTGCCCCTTTTAGGCTCCCACCTCATCCCGTTCCACCTTAGAAG
>Ga0209183_1000023_pt1 | contig 82714 bp, 88 predicted proteins | sample LHCtaG_2_FD_184120 | JGI IMG/M metagenome (GOLD analysis project Ga0209183, IMG submission 184120) | Hot spring microbial communities from Little Hot Creek, USA to study Microbial Dark Matter (Phase II) - LHC4sed_replicate (SPAdes)... | ecosystem: Environmental > Aquatic > Thermal springs > Hot... | reverse complement strand
TTAACGATAATATTTTCATTCACTAAAATTCAGTAGGTATAAGATCTGTTTCTTCAGTATAGTGAATAGGTTGTGTAAATGCTATTACACATCAAATAGCGAAGCTTTTAACTAGTGTAATTAAAAATTAAAACAATAAACATCTAGTTTATTTTGCATTGAAAGATGTTATCTAAAGTTATATTTATTATTGAAATAGCATTCCATAGCTTCAATCCTATATCGGTATCGCCATATTCATTAGACGTTATTTTTATATATACACCATTTTCTTTATTCGCTACATATTTTCTTAGCTTATCTATGTCGTTATAGAAAACAAGGTTTAATTCCATTGGATGTAGACTTAAAAGATTAGCATAGTTTATACAATTATCAACTAGCTTGAATCCTAAAACGTATTTTTTACTAAGAAATTTCTTTATAACCCCTATACATGATGGCTCATCAGCATATAATCCCTTAACCATACTACCTTGACAAAGCAGAGAAACTTGAAGTGGTTTAATAGAGAAGCATATGCTAGAGTCTCTTCTGATATTATATGATAGCATAAGAGAAGCTCTAATAGCTTTACATAGAAGACTAAACAAAGCGTTGTTGTCAATATAATTTGAGGTAAGCTCTACAACAAATAATCTATTCATCTCTACACCAGCTTTTAACCACAGATTAAATGTTTTGAGAATTATAAAATGATTTCCAACTTAAAAAACTCGCTTCTTAGCTGAGAGTGTTTCCGCCACCCACCATGCTTTGTGCTTACCTGTGAATACCTGTAATTGTGTGGTGGGTAGCTCATTTCGCTTCCTCCATGCCCCTTACCGCGGTAGCAGCCTCTGTAACCAGGGGCTTCACAGTTCCATGGGTCTCGGAAACCCAGAGACACCGCTATATAGACTCTAGAGGTTATATACTCATTAAACACACATCACAGCACCAAGATGTGTTTAGAAGTATTTACAGCCACCATCAAATATTTTTAAAGCCACAGCCTTGCCTATTAATTCTAACCTAGATAATTAAATGATATAGCTGTATTTACAATTAAATACTTTAACCTATAAAGCGTAGAATATTTAAAACGAATCTTTATCTTTGTCAAATAATAATTAGGTATAGTGGTATGAATATAACATTTGTGTTATATACCATTGGATCACCAAATATAGGTGAACTGAGAATAGTTAGAGGAGTTGATCAAAGGTTTGGGAGATTAGATATTGTTGCACGAGTTATAGATGTATTGTTGGATGACATGTTTAAAGAATTCAATAAAAATCTAATCGTATTTATTGAAAGTATAGAGATGGCAATATATCTAGATATTGATATGATTAATAGAAAATTTTATAGAGAGTTTGAATTATATGATGTTGTATTGAGATGCATAAACAGCAACCAAATCTTTTGTTCACGTATTAAAATAGATTTTAAACTACTTATGGAGATGCTGCAAGCAAGAGGCAAGATTGCGGTTCTTAGTGAAGAAGGTAATAGGATATCCTTAGAGAAAATAGATGTGAATACCATATATGTAATTGGTGCTGAAGTCGACCCTCCAAGAGATATTACATGTAGGTATGAAAAGATATCGATAGGGCCTCTAAGTTACCATGCTGATCAAGTTGTTAGCTACATTGCCTGGCTTGTAAAGAAGAAGGTTTTTAGCGGCCCGATCCCAGCTTAGGTGGGCTGCAGCCCCTTTCGGAAGCTACAGCCTCACCTAACGTGGCTGGCTTAACTTCCGGGATCTGACGAGTCCGGGTGTTGCCCAGCCACTATGGCCGGGTCGGGCCATGTTATTATATTGATGCATATGGTTTAAAAGCTTTACTATTTTTTCTCCTTGACCTCTCTTACCTGTATTGGAACTACATATATTTTCTCTATTACTATGTTGGAGTTGCATTTTGGACATAAACCTTCGATTTTCCCTATGAAATCTCCTTCTCTAAATTCACGTTCTAGGGTATAATCTTTATTTATGCATGAAGCTATTGTTACTGTTTTAAATGGCTGGTCTTGAAACTCGCTTTTATTTTTCCTCATTACATAACCCAGCCCAGATCTTATGAGGTATATAAGTATAGCTGAGAAGAATACTATAAGTATTATTGTAATGAAATTGTTGTCTATTTGCATATACATCAATATACACCTACGCTATTGCCTATACCGGCAACAATCAAATTATCTCCTGGCTTTGTTCTTGTTTTTATAATATCCAATACCCTTTGATATGCCTTATCAATGCTATCTGCAATTTCCTTAGACATAGGTTTTATTGCTTCATCAACACCCATTTTAATTATAACAGCATCTAGAGGTGCTCCACATTTTACAGCAACTCTTTCTATCTCTATTTTCTCGGGTCCTGGATCTCCTATAGCAGCTCCTGAGCCTTCAGCTATAGTTCCAGTTTGCTCACCTTCAAGTTTTAAAGCAGCATCTATAGTTATAATTCTTGCAACTTTATATGAAAGCATCTCAGCAATTTTGGCAACTCCTTTACCAGGTCTACCTACAGTAGCTCCAGGACCTTTAGCTTTAACAATATATACATTTCTCCCCTCTATGTTAACTAACGAATAAACTGTGTCTTCCTCAATATCTATTCTAGGACTAAGTCCAGCTAACTTAAATGTAACTATAGGACCAACAGAATCTCCTATGGGAATGCCTTTAAATACACCATCTATTGCCTTTGTATATGGTATCAATTCCTTTACAAGCTGTGGAAGTAAGAGATAGAGCTGCATTAGCAAAACCCAGTTTTCATATTTTTTGCCAAGTAGATAATAATGTCTTAACATTTTAAATATTGTGAATAGGGCAGATGCTATAGCAAGAGAAACAGCTATGTTATTTAATGTATGTCTACTTAAGCTAGGCATAAACCTCTCTAAATCTTTTTTAAATTTATCCTCATTATTCATTATCATATGATCTAATCTTTTGATAATATCAGTAGGCTCTATAGATACAGGCTCTATAACAAAATAGTTGTCAAGAACATTATTAATTACATTATCAGATTCCTTTATACCTAGCTTACCAAGATAGCTTCTCACCTTATTTATACTCTCTCTAACAATAGTTTCAATAAGCATTAAACGTGCAGCAACACCTCGTTCATATCTCATAAACTGTGTTTTTTGAGGTAAATCCGTTAAGAAATAGAGTATAAATACAGCCCAAAATAGTATTGAGAGTATTGTATTTAAATCTATTCCTCCACCTCCATTTGTAAAAGGCAATAATGGTATCGTATTACAACACCATATTATACTTTTCTAAGCTAGATAAACAGCATAGTGCTGTAGGGTTATTAAACTAATATCAACATTAATTTATCGATATTTACTACACTATCAAATTAAGCAGCTATAAAGCTATTATCTTTCTTAGGAAAGAGAGTTTGATGTGATTTAACATGTATCTGTTGTAACAATTTTTTCACCATTATTATCAATAAGAACAGTGTCTTCGTATTGGGAAACCAAGCCTCTAGATCTTTCTATAAGTACTGGATATCCAATAGCCAGTCCATGAGATAAAAGAATTTTAATGATGTGCTCTAATGTTCTTATATCATGCTTATTGCTATACCATCTTAATGCAAATGGCAAAGTTCTTCTTTCGTTATATATAGAATTAAATATCATCTGTATATCGCTGCCTAGTTTATTTAACCTCTTGGGGTTTAGTTTTAAGGCATATATTGTAACCTTGTTTTCATTTTCAACATAACCTATACCTGTTGATGCAAACGGTTCTATTGCATAGACTTTACCAGCCTTAAAAGCCCCAAAATTCATTCTATCTCTAAAGTTGGGTATCACTTCACCAGCATGAATAGTGTATCGATCCATGCTATGTCCACTTAGGTTATATATAGGTCTATAGCCATAGCTTCTTATAGTGGCGTCAATAATGTTGCCAATATCACTAAATTTAGTCCCTTTACCTATAGCTTTAATAGCTTTTTCGAGTGCTTCTTTTGAAGCTTCAGCCAATGTCTTATATCTTTCATCAAAAATAAGAGTTAAGGCAGTGTCAGCTATATAGCCATCTACATGAACTCCTATATCTATTTTAACAATAGAGTTTTCCATTATTATTAAATCATCATTTAACTCAGGTGTGTAATGGGCTGCTATACTGTTAATAGATATATTTATAGGAAAAGCAGGCAATCCATGAAGTTCAATAATTCTAGATTCAATATATCTAGCTATATCTATAATTTTCATACCTATCTTAACATACTTCTCAATTTCTTTTTTAACTATACATGCTATTCTACCTGCTTCTATATATTTTCTAATAGTCTCTTCATCTAGCATTCTCCAACCCTCAAAAAATTTAACTCACAAAAGATTTTTATCCTTAGGAATAAATATCTTTACATAGGTCTTAGTAGTCTTATTGGTGTATGAAATATGAATCGTCTTAGATGGTTGGGCCATGCATCATTTTTAATAGAGTTGAATAATAGATTTATATTGATTGATCCATGGATAACAAATCCTTTGTCGCCTTATAGAAGCATAGATAGTTTTATTAAAGATTATAATAGAATTGATTATATAATTGTAACTCATGGTCATGGAGACCATGTAGGCGACTCTGTAGAGCTTTTAAAAAGATATAGAAATGCGAAAATATGTGCGGTATTTGAATTAGCAGAGCATCTAGCTAAGGAAGCAAAAGCTATCGATAGAGAAATAGCAGGAAACATCGGCGGTCCTATAAGACTAGAGGAACTGACATTGATATTTACCCCTGCATATCATAGTTCATCAATAGGTACTCCAAGCGGTGTTGTAATACTGTCAAAAGAGTTTTCTATATATCATGCGGGGGACACTGGGTTATTTAGTGAAATGTCATTGATATCGGAGCTATATAAACCAACAATAGCGATCATTCCAATCGGTGGACATTTTACAATGGGTATAAAAGAAGCTGTTAAAGCTGTTGAATTGCTTAGACCTAGATATGTTATACCCATGCATTACAATACATTTGATGTAATCAAGGCAGATCCAAAGGAATTTAGTGAAATGGTTAGGGAAAGAGGTTTAGATACTGTTGTAGTGATACTACAACCTGGAGAGACATATACATTCTAAAAGGATATACAAATAATATTTATTTAGATGTACACCAAGAACATAAAAATATAAATACCCTATCACCGTTGAAATATGGTATCAAGATATTTGAATACTACATAAAACTATAGGGGGTTGTTTATTGTTTTAGAGAAACAGTTAGAACCACTATCAAAAAGCGAGATAGAGTTACTTGAAAAGCTTATCGAAATAGGTAAACCAGTAGAAATTACAGAGCTTACAGAAAGATATAAAATACCAATAACATCTATTTCATCTATAGTTGAGCTTTTAAAAGCTAAAAACATTGTGGCAGTTGATGATATTGAGAAGATATATGGAAGAACTTCTGAAGAGGGGTTAAGATATATTGATCTATTGCCTGAAGAAAGAGTTGCAATGATTTTAAAAGACTTAGGAGGTTCTGCGTTAATAGATAAAATTGAGGGTGTTATGGGTAAAGAGCAAGCTAATATTGGTATAGCATGGGCTAGAAGAAGAGGATGGATTTCAATAGAAGGGGAAAATATAAAATTAAATGAGTTCAATATTCTTGAAGAGCATCATAGATTTCTCCAGATGTGTGTAAATCAATGTGAGATAACCCAAGAACTTTTAGAAAGCAGCTCCACATTAAAGGAGTTAATTAAGAGGAAACTTATAGTGGTTTCTAAAAGAAAGCTAAGAATAGTTAGACTTGCTATAAGTATAGATGAAGCAAAGAAAATTATTGAACAAGGCGAAGGCATATCTAGGTTAACTCGTAATGTGATTGTAAATAAATTATGGAGAGAGGTAAAGATCAAACCGTATAATGTTGAGGCATTGCCTCCTATTAGATATAGTGGAAAGAGACATTTCTTTAAAGAGTTCATAGAGATGTTAAGAGAGGTTATGGAGAATCTAGGTTTTATTGAGATAAGAGACGACTATGTTATACCAGAGTTGTGGAATTTTGATATACTTTTCCAAGCACAGGATCATCCATCAAGAGATATTCATGACATCCTTATAGTTGAAGGGTATGCAGATCTCTCAATGTTCATGGACATCATTAAAAGAACTAAGAATGTTCATGAAGTTGGAGGTTCTAGTGGTAGTACTGGGTGGGGCTATGGATGGAGTATAGAGAAGGCATCGAAACTTATATTAAGATCACATACAACAGCTGTTACGGCTAAATATCTGATGTTCTATAAAGATCCTCCTGTAAGACTATATACAATTGATAGAGTTTTTAGAAGAGATAATCCTGATGCTAGACATTCGCCAGAGTTTACAAATTTTGATGGAGTTATTATGGAGAAGGACTTCAGTTTTAGAAAGCTCTTAGGTTTGCTTAGCCAAATTTTAAGATATTTAGGCATCAAAGAATTTAGATTTAAGCCTGCATATTTTCCATTTACAGAACCTAGTGTTGAGGGATATGGATATGTAGCTGGTTATGGATGGATAGAGGTTTTTGGTGCTGGTATGTTTCGACCTGAGGTTCTTGAAATATTGGGTGTGGAGCATCCTGTTGGGGCATGGGGAATGGGTGTAGAGAGATTAGCTATGGTGGTATATGGTATAGATGATATCAGGTTATTGTTTTCAAGAGATGTAGAGTTTGTTAGAAGATTTCCAATATCAAGGATATATAAATTTAGAGGTGTTTAAATGTGCCTGTAATTAGATCTAGATTGGCTAGACTACTTAATCTAGTTGGTGTAAATGATGTTAATTTAATACAAGATGCATTATTTAACTTAAAATGTGAAACTGAGATTCATGGAGATGAAATATCTATAGAGGTTCAAAGTGATAGAATTGACATGTTTTCACTTGAGGGAATAGCACATGCAATAAAACTTTATTTAGGAACATCTAAACAGATAATGATGAGTCTCAAAGATATAGGATTCAAGGTATATGTAGATCCCCCGGTAAAAAGACCATATATAGCTATTGCAGCTGTTAAAAATATTGAATTAGATGAAGATTTATTAAAAGATTTGATAGAATTCCAAGAAAGATTACATGTATCTTTTGGAAGAAATAGAAGGAAAGTTGCTATAGGTCTTCATGATTTAGATAAACTTCCATCAAATATTATATTTTATAGGGATGTAGACATAGATAAGACTTATATGATTCCATTACATGGCTATAAAAGAATGAGTATAAGAGAAGTGTTAAAGTCTACAGAACAAGGTGTAATGTATGGATCTATAGCTATTAACAATAATAATCACCCTGCAATTATCTCTAAAGATGAGGTCATATCTCTTCCACCTGTTATAAATAGTGATATAACACGATTAGAGCCATCTACAAAAAATATTTTGATAGATGTGACTGGAACGGATAGAAAAGCCGTCAACACAGTTTTGAATTCTATTATACATTCACTTACAATATACAGTGAAGAGATTATAGGTGCTGAGGTGATTTATCCATTAAGAAATGAAATTACCCCTAACTTATCTTGGGGAAAAATATCTGTTGACATAAACTTTGCCTCTAGATGGCTTGGACTTAACAAAGATAATATATATTCCATTGCAGCTAATGCTTTATCAAAGATGGGATATATCTTAGTTAATATAGATGAAAAAGCTATAGATGTTCTGGTTCCTTATTACCGATCAGATATATTGCACCAAGTTGATGTTGTTGAGGATTTAGCTATAGGGTTAGGCTACAGTAATATTGAACTTGAATATGTTACACCTATAGAGGTTAGAACTGAGAAAAATCTAGATGAAGTTATTAGCAAAGCTTTAAGAGAAGTTTTAGTTGGGTTAGGATATATTGAGGTAAATACTTTAACCATGGTCTCATCAAAAATTCTTAGACTTATGGATGAAGATAATTTTATTAGAATAGTAAATTCACCGTCAATAGAGATAGATGCTTTAAGAAACAACTTATTGCAATCTTTGCTGATTTTATTAATCAATGCACAGCATTTAGCTCTACCTATAAAGCTATTTGAAGTAGGAGCTGTTGTTTTAAAATGTGATGAATGTTATAATAAGTGGGTTAATGAATATAGAATTGCATGGAGTATTATGGATAGTGAGATAAGGTTCGAAGATATTCATGCAGATCTCTATACAGTTTTGAGAGAACTTGCACTAGATGGAATAGCTACTGTAAGAAGATGCTCTAAACCATTGTTTATCGATGGAAGATGTGGATGTATAGAAATAAATGGTGATGTTATAGGTGTGATAGGTGAGGTAAATCCAGAGATTCTTTCAAGAATAGGTATAGAGTATCCAATAGCATGTGTTGAGCTATCTATAAATAAACTCGCCAGAACTCTTAAATCTAGATATACCTAGTAGTTAAAAATATGATTATAGGGTGTTGGTATGGACATAGCCGCCAAGCTTAGTATTGTAAAAAGAAATACCGTAGAAATTGTTACAGAAGATGAGCTTAGATCTCTATTTATTAGTGGTAAGAGACTTAAAGGCTACATAGGATTTGAGCCAAGCGGTATTTTCCATATAGGATGGCTAATATGGGGCTACAAATTCAAGGATTTAGTTGATGTAGGTGTTGAGATGATTCTATATGCAGCTACATGGCATGCATGGATAAATGATAAACTTGGAGGTAGAATGGATTTGATAAAAGCCGCAGCAAAGCATGTTGTAAAAGTTTTAGAGTCTATAGGGGTAAATATGTCTAGGGTTAAGGTGGTATACGCTGAAGAGCTTGTTGATAGGATTAGCTATTGGGAGAAGATACTAAGAGTAGCAAAGAATATTAGTTTAAGTAGAGTTAAAAGGGCGTTGACCATCATGGGTAGAAAAGCAGATGAGGCAGAGCTCGACTTCTCTAAGCTTATATATCCATTGATGCAGATTGTTGATATATTTGAGATGGATCTAGATATAGCGTTAGGAGGTATTGACCAAAGAAAAGCACATATGTTGGCAAGAGATGTTGCTGAGAAACTAGGTTTTAAAAAGCCTGTAGCGATACATACCCCTCTACTTCCATCATTAAAAGGGGTAAGCAGAATGGCTTTTGAAGGTATGGAGATAGACGAAGTAGTGTCTGAAATTAAAATGAGTAAATCTAAACCAGATGAAGCCCTGTTTATAGTTGATGATGATGATAGTATTAAGAAAAAGATAAGAAATGCTTACTGTCCTCCGAAAGAGATAGAGAACAATCCAATACTATCTATAGTTAAATATATAATATTTGGTCAAGGGGGAAGGAGATTTACAATAGATCGTAAACCTGTGTATGGAGGTCCCATTGATATATATAGTTATGATGAATTAGAAGCTTTATATAGAGAAGGAAAACTACATCCATTAGATTTAAAGAATGCTGTAGCAGATGAACTTATAAAGATTGTTAAACCTATTAGAGAAGCTTTGTATAGTGAAAAGAGTCTATGGATAGAGCTTGAGGAGATAGAGAAAAGTGTCACAAGATAAATATCTTAAAGCTAAATGAGGATTGGGTAAAATGGCTAAATATGTTATAAGAGCAAGGATAGAAATAGATGGAGAGGTAGAGAAATCAGATATTATAGGTGCGATATTTGGATTTACAGAGGGCATGTTTGGTGAAGAGTTCGATTTAAGAGATCTCCAAGACAAGGGAAGAATAGGAAGGATAAGTGTTGATATAAAGCCAGAGAAAGGAAAGACTGTAGGGGAGATACTTATACCATCTAATTTAGATAGAGTTGAAACAGCGTTGCTAGGAGCTATGATTGAGGGGATTGAGAAAGTTGGGCCCTATCAAGCAAAGATACAAGTAATAGACATTGTGGATATTAGAGCAGAGAAACTTAAAAAGATTATGGAAAGAGCATCAGAGCTTGCTAAAAAATTCTTTGTAGAGAAAACACCTGATCTCAAAGAAGTGCTGGGATTTATTTCAGAAAGTGTTAGAATTGCAGAGCTGGTGCTATATGGATCTGAAAAACTACCAGCAGGGCCAGATATAGATAAAAGCGATACTATTATCATTGTTGAAGGCAGAGCTGATGTTATAAATATGCTACGCTATGGATATAGAAATGTTATTGCATTAGAAGGTGCTCATGGTATGAAGATTCCTGAGGTAATAGTTAGGTTAGCTGCAAAGAAGAATGCTATACTCTTTGTAGATGGGGATAGAATGGGTGAATTAATAGCAAGAGATGTGATAAAGGTTGCTGATATTGACTACGTTGCTAGAGCACCACCAGGAAGAGAGGTCGAGGAATTAACAGGAAAGGAAATAGCTAAGGCTTTGAAGAATCTCATACCAGCTAAACAGTTTCTAGAGATGATGGAGAAGAAGCCTATGGAAACACCTACAGAAATTCAGCCACAGACTATCGAACAAGCACAACCACGTCAAGAAGCCATAGCAGTCTCTGAAGTGCAGCCTTCTGCCCCATTGCCAGAGGCTAAGATCGAAGTAAAGCCTGCTGAAGCTTTTGAAATACCTCTTAATGTGATTAATGAGGGGAAGAAGCTCTTAGGAACTCTAGAAGCTATTTTATTGGATAGTAATTGGAATATAATTGATAAGGTTTCGGTTAGAGACTTGGTTGAGAAGCTACAGCAAGCAGATTATGGCAAGATACAGGCAATTGTTTTTGATGGTATAGTAACTCAAAGATTATTAGATGTGGCATCTTCAAAGGGTATAAAATTAATTATTGGGATTAGAATAGGTAATATTTCAAAGAAGCCTGAGAATGTAATTGTTATGACATTTCAAGATATATTTGGTGTAGCGTCTTAATATTTAGAATAGTCGAAAAGAGATCTTGATGTTTTTCCAATACCTTTTAAATGTTTTTCTGTAACACCAAAATAGCTTAGGATTCTTGTAACTGAAGGCAGTATTTGGTGCTCTATATAATAATCTATATCTATATCCTTTATATCTACAGCAATATATGGTCGAGCTCTTTCTGATATCTTACCACTGCCTTTAACAATTACATAACCTATTTTATCTCCAACATCAATACTATATCCCATTCTAATCAACTGTTTTGCAGCTGTTATATGTGGTGCTTCAACTTCGTATTCTGATAGGGGTTTTGAAATAGTCTTCCATATAATAAATTTATTGATATCTATACTTCTATTCTCTATATTTTTTCGCAACACCTCTATTTCATTGCGAACAGCTTCTATAGCCTTTCTATGGTCCATAGTCCTTAGTATTATTTCGGCAATCTTCTCTTGTATTTCTTTTGCTATTTCTGCCCAATCACCTCTTACAGCTTCGAATCCTACAACATCTATTCTCCCATCTATTGCTAAACCTATATATCTCTTTTTAGCCTCTGTGAAAAATACTCTACCATAGATTTTGTCAACCTTTATCTCAAGTCCAAGCATCTTCTCTACTAAATCTATAAACATTTCTATTTTATTTTTATCATATTTTATAAAAATAGAATCTGTATCTCCATATATTATTTCGAGCCCTAATTTATTTGCAAGTTCTATAGCCATTTTAATAGATTCTCTGCCATAGTCTGTAACAGCTTCTGCACATTCTCTACAATACCATCTAGCTCCAGTCCATGCCATATATCCATAGCAAGCATTTGCCAATATCTTTAAAGCTTTTTGTCTAGCATCTAGTATTTTAAACTCAATTGTATTAGAATCAAAACTTTTCATTTGCTCCCTTACAGCTTTCCTAGCCTTGATTAAAGTTTCAAGAGCTGTTTTGAAGAATGCTGGTGGAGTTTTAACGAATCTATATCCTGTTTCTGGAGCTTCAAAGCATTCTATATTTTCACATATATTGGAATTTCTAGCAAGAGTATCAGGACCTATGTTGTATTTTATCATTATACTTGGATACATTGATGAGAAATCTAATACAGCTATATTTTCATGAACCCCTTTCTTAGGTTCTAAGACTATGGCACCTTTATAAGGTTCATATTCACGTTCAACTCTGTTTGGAACAATTTCCCCATTCTCATATGCTATTCTAATAAGAAACCATTCAAGTCTAAAACCAACACTAGCAGCACCAACTTGGTCTAGCGGCAAGCCTGTTATACTAGATAGTTGTATTGCAAAAGGTAAAATTTTCTCGGCAATCCCATAAGTTGATATAGCATCATCTTCAGCATATTTTAAAAGCATTTTCTGCAACTCTTTATTGTCCCAATATTTATGAATCTCATACCAAGGAATATTCACTCTATCCTTTTTCTTCATAACACCAAGAAACTCTGCTACTTCATCAAGACTCTTAACCTTAATTTCTGCAATTTCTTCAGCAAAGTCATAGAGATCAACATTTAATCTACCAGGGATTGAGATATGGCCATGAATACTTTGGGTAGGTTCAACACCTTTTCTTCTAGAAACATCAAGTTTTATGCCAAGATGCCGGCTTCGTTGAAGAAGATAAGGCCAGTCAAATCTATTTGAGTTGTAGCCTACTATTATATCTGGGTCATAATTTTGTATATAGTTTATGAAATCTTTAATTAACTGTCTATCATCTTTTTCCTGAGCCTTTAAAATCTTGAAATCCTTATTGGATGTAACAATAGATATTATTATAATGGGGTCTCTATTAGGCTTTGGTGTACCTTGTGGATTATATACCTCTATATCAAATGCCAGTATCTTCATTTCTGGGGGGAGTATTCTATCTATTCTTTCACCGATATCAATAACCTCATATTCTGCATCAACTCTAAAGCCTTCTGACTTGTTTCTCTCAACTACTTTAAATAAATGCCATGTACATGGATATATTCTATTATCTATTAGATACCTCATTGTAAATCTTATATCGGCTTCTACAACGGCTTTTATCCCAGGTATCTTAGCTATTTCTTCTCTATATTCCTTTACAGATTCAGGTAAGACTGTTCTTATCTTTAATGCTTTTACATCTTTACCAATATATTTTTTATTAACTACATCAATAGATGTTATAGGCGATTTAATTTTACTTAAACGTTTTATAGAGTTTTTCAAAGCGTCTATTTTATCATAGAATGTATGATCTATTATAGCATAGAAATAAGGTGAGAATCTTTTATCTCTAAGAATAACACGTTTTCCATTTTCATCTATACCCCATATAATTATATGAGGTTCTGAACCAACAATTTCATAACTTGCATCTATTACATATACAGCTATTTCTTTTTCTATGTTCATTACTTCACCTACTGAAAATATTATTTTGTTTGTGGAGATAATAAACAAATTAACATATATCCTTTATCATTAGATATGCATCTTCGCCATTGCTATAATATTTTGGAATTCGGGCTTGGATTCTATAGCCAATAGATTCATAGAGTAAAATAGCTATAGAGTTCGATACTCTAACTTCTAATCGATATAAACATACATTAAATAGCTTTTTCATAGATTCCTCAATTTTTAACATTAACTGTTTTCCTATACCCTTTCTTCGATGTTCAGGGTCTACACATAGCGATACTATATGCCCAAAACCATCTGTTCTTATAAGTCCTGAGACATAACCTACGATTTTATTGTTATATTCTGCTACTAGAAACAGTTCAGGGTAAAGAGAATATAGCATTGTCAATAATTCTATTGGATATGGGTCATTGAAGCACTTCTTCTCAAGTTCAAATACTATTTGTAGATCATTTTGCAAAGCTTTTCTTATGTTCATGGAGTAAACCTCAGAAATACATAAGATGAGATAACTATGGCTATTATAAGTATTGTTATATTGAATAAATCAAGAATTTTTTTAGATGATATCAACTTTAAAGGTGTTAAGATTTCTGATAACGCTTTTATAAATATACTTCCATCTGATATAACAAAAGGTATTGCATTGAGTACATATAGACTGAAGTTAACTATAAAAATAAAGTTTAGATGCATAATTAGATTCTCTATAGCTGGATAGCGATAAAACAAACCATTCTTTTCAAAGATCATTGTCTGAGCCATGCTTATACCTAGACATGGAATCTCTAGACCTTTTTCGTTATAGATCTTCATATTTATAGCATTTAGTACCACGCTTTTCTCGTTGCATTTGTTATTACTGCATATTTTTAATGATACAGCATCACCTATCTTCTTATTTTCTAGGATTTTCTCGACATCATTTGGTGTATATATGCGGAGATTGTCTATAGCCACTATAATATCACCATCGCTAATATTTATTTGCTGAGCAGGACAGAGAGTGGTATTGCAGATGCTGCAATCCACATTATTAACCACTATAGCGGTTGATATAACACCTAAAGATGGCAGTATATTTGATATTATGAGAAGTAAAGTAAAAGCAGTTAAAGAGACAACAGCATTTGAAAATATACCTGCAGTAGCGATGTTGATTTTAGATCTTGGTGGAGCCTTTGTGAATTGCTCTTCATCTAACTCTACAAATGCTATTGGAAAGAGAAAAAGCATGCCTATACCCCAGCTACGTATCTTCACACCTTCTCTTAGAGCTACTATGGCGTGGGAAAGCTCATGTACTATTACACCAATAGCTATAGCAATAATTAGGTAAACTGCTAGCTCTTTATATTGAAGTAAAAATGGTATTGGGATTAATGTTGGTTGTGGGGGTAGCGATGTGTAGCCATATATAAACTCTATAAAAGATTTAACCATGTTAATAATTATTGGAAGGAAAAATAAGTAGAAGAGGGCGATACCTAGAAATGCAACAGCTATAAATAGTACATGCATCTCTTTTCTAATGGGCTTTTCTTTAGCTGGTTTGTACTCTTTTCCTAAAAAGAGAAGAATGCCGCCTAAAGTAAATTTGATTCTGAAATTAAGAAGTTTGTATTCTTTGTTCATAGAAAGAATATAGCCTATCATAGTGATAAGTATAAATATCAACATTATATGTAATATGCTTAACATATGAAGGCACCATAATACTTGTAAGCTTTGTGTATTAAATGTAATAAAATTTTTAAGCTAATTAGCCTCTATAGTCATAGAAAAATACTGTGTGTAATCTAGCAGAAGAGGATAAGAATGCTATATCACGATAATATATCTTCTAGTTTTATTGGTTTTATAAAAGAGATTTACTATGATGAAAAGAGATGGAATATTTTCATGGAGAAGAGAAGAAAAGCATTGAAGGTTCTTATGGATATGAAAAGCTGTGGAATACTGTCAGCAGTTGCTCATGGAAGTATCGCTAGAGGGGATGTAGATGAAAATAGCGATATAGATATAGCTTTACTTAAGCCTTATCCTAGTAGCATCATTAGGTTTTGCTTAGAGAGAAACAAGTACCATGTCTATAATATGTCTATAGTTCAAGCAACTCCAAGACATATACCAAAGATCTATATGTATTTAGATTCCTTGGAGGAGCTATGCATCTCAAACCCCCTAGCCGAGCTTAGCGCTATAGAAGTGGAATATTATAAGTTTAGTGGAATGGTTGATATAGATGATATAGCATCTAATACAAGAGTTTCTGGTGTAGATAAAAGGCTTATGTTTATAGAGCCTACTAGATTTGGACATAGGGAATTTCCTGTTGTTGGAAATGAAGGTTATGTAGCTAAAAGACTTGGGATTTCTTTAAATGTTGTAATGGATAGAGTTGAAGCATTAAGTAAAAGAGTTGCTGAGGGTCATACAGGGCTTTTCATAAAAATTGAGATACCTAGTTTTGAACATCTAGAGTCGACTATAGAGAGGCTATGTGTAGAGAATTCACTGTTTAGAAAAAGGGTTAAGGAATATGGGCTATGTACATAGAATCTATGGTGATGATATAACTGGGTGGTGGTATGGAGAGCTACCTAAAGGCTGCAAGCTATGTATGAAGGGTGCTAAAGTAGTTGTATTTATAACCGGTTTATGTGGTGTTGACTGCTTTTATTGTCCTTTAAGCATGGATAGAAGAAAAATGGGAGCATTCTATGCTGATGAAGAGAAGATACATAGAGTTGAAGATATATTGGAAGAGATCTCCTTTGTACAAGCTGAGGGTATTTCAATAACAGGTGGCGAGCCTTTTCAAAGATATGACCTTGTTGTAGCAGTAATTGAAATGGTTAAAAGTGTCATGGGAATGAAATTTCATATACACCTCTATACCTCGGGTTTAGGTGCTACGAAAAGCTCTATAAAATATCTAGATAGAATTGGACTTGATGAAATCAGATTTCATATTGTTAATGATAGTATTTGGAAATTAGTTGAATATACTGTGAAAAACACCTCTATGGATGTAGGTATAGAGATTCCAGCACTTCCCAATGACTGGGAGAGGCTATGGAGAATAGTTATCAATGCCGAGTCTCTAGGAGCAAAGTTTGTTAATATTAATGAGCTTGAAGTGAGTGAAACTAATGTAACTAACATACTTCTTAGAGGGTTTAGACTCTCTAGAGATGGTAGAACAATATATGGTAGTAGCATTGTAGCTATGGATATTCTAAAGAAAGCTCTTGAACAAAAATTAAAAACCTCTATACATTTTTGCCCTGCTATATATAAGGATGCTATTCAACATAGAGAGAGATTAAAAAGAAAATCAGCTATCTGTAAAAACACAAATGATAAAATTAGTGAGGATGGATTGCTGGTTAGAGATGGCGTAGACGTTATCCCTATGATTAGTCTATGTTCAAAGAAATACCATCCATTGAAGTCGAGTAAAACTATGGTTTGATGTCAATATAAAGTATATCAATTCATACTTCTTATAAAAACCAATCGATGGAGAATCTGATGGTTTGGAGATATAAGATTAGTAAAGGGAGAGAGAAGTATAGAGAGGTTCAGCAACCCAGCACCTTTCAGTACCCTAGTAATGTGGATCTTCAGCTATGGTAAAGGCTCACCACTTTTCAATAGGCTAACCATAGCAGCTTCAGGCTCGGAACCATTTATCCTCCATGAGAGGAAGTATAGAGTGCTACTAATGAGAGGGGCTGTTTCTGTTTTTCATAATCATTTATTTTATTCGCTTGCTTTGATGCGCAAGTCCTCGTAATGCTATGAGGTATGCTGAAGCTGTATGCCTGTCTAACCCATACCTCCTCATCACTTCACCATGCTCCCTGGAGCTAGTCGTGCCCGCAGGGTTCAGCTCTTATATAGGTTTATATAGTTTGACATGTTTTCATTGTCTCATCTTGTTTCCTTCTCATCGCTTCTTAGTCTTGCATCTGCTCGGGGCTGTTTCGTAGTTGATGTTTATAGATTGGGTTTATAAGCTCTGATTCTATATTTGGTTTGAGTCTGTTTAGGCCAATGGGGGCAATGCTCTAAGCCTAGGCACCTAGCTTTCAAGGGTCTATGTTGTTGACCCCGATGCCCAATGAACCCGCTCCAGAGGTGGCTGTGCCACTAGTGATGGAGTAGGTGAGGAGAAAGTCCCTAGACACAACAAATAAATACAAAATAATGAGAATGAGCATCTAGGGACAAACGGTGTTCAAGGCCACTCTAGAGACCCTTAGCTTAAACCCCTGTTTTTCGAGCTCCTTAACCCTCCTATATACACTATCCCAGTGCTCATCCTCTTTAGGCATCTCATCTAACCCTTTCTCGATCATGATGTTAAATGCAGGGATATGTAAGCTTTATATTTGGAGAAGAGGTTTTCATCCACATATAATTTAGTGTGGAGAGATTCTAGAATGCTGTAATGAAGGTGCACAAAATAATTGCTTAAGCTCTTTTAGCTAAATACAGTGCTTATATTTATAGTAATTAAATACAGTTATAGATCTAGGCTATAATCAAAGGATGGTTTCCAAGGATAATTTAGCGTTATATAAATATCTTTAAATGTTATAAGTAAATCAAATTCCATAAGCTTAGTTAAACATATAATACAAAATGTATTGGTGTGTAATAAAGTAAATAGCTGTGGAACAGAAGCTGTATATGAGGTGGATTATATATTGCCAAAGGAGGCACTGCTTTACAAAGTTATTGATAGCTCAAAGGGATTAGTAGAGTGTACTGCTTGTCCAAGGAGATGTAAGCTATTAGATGGCCAATATGGTTTTTGCGGCATTAGATGGAATTTTAATGGAAAACTATATCTAGTATCCTATGGGCTTGCAATAGCTGTTGCAATTGATCCAATTGAAAAAAAGCCTTTATATCATTTTAACCCTGGGTCTTTAGTTTTTTCAATGTCTACAACAGGTTGTAGCTGGGCATGTAAATTCTGTCAGAATTGGGATATTAGCCAGAGAAGAGTTGTGGCTGGTTGGAGACTTGAACCTGAATTGGCTGTCAAGCTTGCTATGGCATATGGGGCTCATGGCATGACATATACATATAACGAGCCTATAATATTTCTGGAGTATGCATATGATGTTGGTGTAGAGGCTAGGAAACACGGTTTGTTTAATACCATGGTTACAAATGGTTATATGACTGAGGAAGCTATAGATGTTGTAGCTAAATTTATGGATGCTGCTACAGTTGATTTGAAGGGTCATGGAGATAAAGAATTTGTGAGAAAATTTTCACTGGTTTATGATACTGAACCTATATTTAGTGCATTGGTTGAGTTAAAAAGAAAAGGCGTTTTTATTGAGATTACAGATCTTGTTGTTCCTAGATATGGAGACGACTTAGATAAAGCAAGAAAATTAGCTAGATGGATTGCTGAGAATCTTGGTCCAGAAACACCCCTGCATTTCTTAAGGTTTCATCCTGATTACCAGGTAATGGATCTTCCATCAACACCTATAAAAACTCTTGAAAAGCATATAGATGTTGCTGTAAGTGAGGGTCTAAAGCATGTTTATATAGGTAATGTACCAGGACACAGGTTTGAAAACACCTATTGCCCTAACTGTGGCAGAGTTGTTATTAGAAGGATGGGGTTTGATATTCTAAGCGTTGATTTAACAGAGGATCTAAGGTGCCCTGGTTGTGGATACAAGATTAATATTGCTGGGAGAGTCTATCCTACATATAAATTAGAGAGATTTGCCTATATACCCTTAGAGGCATTTACCGAGTTTATACATATTAAATCAGATTCTATAAGGGATTTTGTGTTGTATGGGAAGAGAAGTGGATAAAGTTTTAGTAGATGCCCATTGCCATCTCCATGAATATAACGATGCTGAAGTTAGGTCTATTGGGGATTTGGGTATATATGTGGTTAGTGTAAGTGATGACTATAAATCATCTTTAAAAACCCTTGAGATTTCAAAGAGATATGGATGGGTTATACCAGCTATTGGGTTGCATCCATGGAATGTTGATATTAATTATATAGATGAGTTGAAAAATATAGAGAGATTGTTATTGGAGAACCAATTAGTTCGTGTTATAGGTGAGGTGGGTTTAGATAAAAAATTTAAGCCATATACGCTACAATATCAAGATATTGTATTTAGAAGGTTTGCTGAGATAGCAAGGGAAAAAGACTTTGCATTGAATATACATGCAGCAAATGCATGGAGAGAAGTGCTAGATATTTTATATAGATATGACGTCTCATTAGCTATAATACATTGGTATACAGGGCCTTTAGAGCTAATTAAAGAGATTGTAGATAGAGGCTATTATATCACAGTGAACATGGCTATTGCTATTCAGCAGAAATATAGAGAGGTTGTAAAAGTAGCTCCACTAGATATAATGCTTGTTGAAAGCGATGCTCCATATAGATATAGAGGTTTAGAGTTTCATCCAAGGGAAATTACTGGTGTATTTAGATACGTTGCAGAGCTAAAGGGTTTAGATTCTAATGAGGTTAGAAATAGCATTATGAAAAATAGTTATAAATTTCTAAAAAGGTTAGAAATACTATAGATGTTATAAAACACTTTATATGGGGTAATCAATGACTCAAAACTATGTAGCAAGGCTTAAACTGCTTTCAATTCCGAAAGAATATCCAGAGATAGATCTAATTAGAATGATTAATTATAGAGCTTTTGAAAGCTGTGTTAATAATGAACTTAGATGTGTTATAATGTCTCTTATGGCTAGAGGTATGGTGTTAGCCTCAGATATAGCTAACGCTATTAATATGTCAAGAACAGCTATATACAGGCATTTGCATTCTCTCAGAAGGAATGGTCTAGCTGTATATAGAGATGGCAGGTTTTATGTAGCAGCCAGGCTTTTTCTAGTTTATGATACTTCTTTAAATAATGATGGGAGTATTAATTTAACTATACATTCAAACAAGGGTGGGTTTGTTGATGAGAATCTAGGGTTTGTCTTTGTTAAAGGAGAGCTATGTAGATGTGACGTATGTGCTGTAAAAGACGAATGTTTATCGGCAGTAAAAGGATTGGCAAAAAGGTTAGATGTAAAAATAAGGTCAGAGAAACCTCTAGAGGCATTTAAGGAGATTGTAATCGAAATTGTAAAGAGAGATGTTATACACATTGTTAAAGATGGCTATTTAATTGTTAAAACACCAGAGGAAATAGAAGAACAAAGTATATCTGGATCATAGTATAACATCTAGTACTAATGGGTATTAACTAGTGAAGAAGCTTATATTTAAATTTGATTACATAGGTAAGATAATTACAGGTGAAAAAAGAACCACTATAAGACTTTCAACAGATTTAAAAGAAGGAGATATTGTTGAGGTATTTGCTGGGTATGTTAGGATTGGAAGAGCAATTATAAAAAGAGTAGAAAGGAAAAAACTAAGTGATTTGAAGGAAGAGGAAATAAAAATGGATGGTTTTAAGACAAAAGAAGACCTATATAAAGCTCTTTCAAAAATCTATGGAAATAAAAAAGTATATTCAAATCCATATATATATGTGATAGAATTCCAATTACAATAAACTGATAATAAAAGTTATTAAGCCAAATCTAAACAATATTATAAGACAGCAAACAATAATGTGCGGGGGTGCCCGAGCTAGGTCAAAGGGGTCGGGCTTAGGCCCCGATGGCATAGGCCTGCGTGGGTTCAAATCCCACCCCCCGCACCACTGATTCCCATTGCTTTTAACCCATTCAATGAGCTTCTCTATTTCATCGCAGCGACCAATAAGCTTAGACCTCCTCTTCTTTGCATCAGGGTCGCACCATTCTTTATATAGGTAGTAGTATACTGTATCTTTATATTTAATTTTCCTGATTCGATAGAAAGGCATATGTATTCTTGTCTTATATCTAAGTTTTGTACTTTAAAGCTAATAGATAAATCTATTGCTTGAAACTGTTTTAGTTTGATTGTTATTTACATTATTTTTAGCTGGTTTCACTAGTTCTCTAGTGCTAGGGTTACAACTGACACAGAAAAATAGAATCCTATAAAGTTTCTATGAGTAACAGAGCCTGTGATGGATGTAAGCTCGATGTGCTAGGCTAAGTGGCTGGGGATAAAGCTGTTTTCAATAATGAATATGCAGTGAAGTCTTTAGCGATAGTGGTGGATCGGCTTTCCAGTTAAGGAATAGTTGATTGTAGAACTGTTGAGAAGTAGATGGTAGAAAGCACTGAAACCTAATAAATATAAAGATCTATGAATCACCATATACCTAAATGTTGAGAGTTCCCTTTAAGGCAAGAGGAGGATAGATGAATTGTTATGAAATCAAACAACTATTATTCTGTCTATACAATAATATATTTAAACCTTGATCTAAAATGTTGTAGTGTGATAGAATTGGTGAGAGATAAAATGTTTTAGATGGTGGGATCTTGGGAAAACCTGTAATAGATTATGCTATATGTAATAATTGTGCAACGTGTGTTGATCTATGCTTATATAGAGCTATATATATTGATATCGTTGATGGATATGTAAAAATAGATTATAAAAAATGTAGAGAATGTGGAGTGTGTATAAAGATATGTCCCTATGGTGCAATAAGATAGAATGATTCTCAGTGGGTGCCGACAACATCACTGTTATCAGAGCGGACTACTTGATTCATCATATTTATCTAAGTTATATTCTGTACTGAACTAGCTATAACTTTGCTTTTATTTTCTATCGTCTTCTTAACCATGTCTTGTAGCTTTATTATAAGCTTTCTTTTATCCTCCATTAAAATCACATCGCTATATCCATAAGCAATGATGTTGTGTGCAAATGGACTTGGTGCATAATGGCTATATATTATATCTATGGCTATTTCACCACGTTCTATTCTTTCAACAACTTCTTTTGCATGAACTAGGTCCATAAAGTCTTCAAGAATCTCTCTATAGGTTTCTTCAATTATTGGAAATTCATTAAATGACTCTACAATCTGAATAAGCTTTTCAGAGTTTATTTGTCTTCTAGCTAGTGATACATCTACTCCTTTGTATCTTCTAAGCAACATAAATGATCTTTCAGCACAGTGTCTAAATCTCTTCTTAAATAGCTCTGTTCTTCTAATAGCTTTACGAGCTATATCCCTAATATTGTTTGATTTAACATTATTAAGAATATTTTCAATGGCTTTTCTATCAACATTTAAAGATGTGGTTAACATAAAACCGTTGTCTGTGACCGTTATTTTAATATTCTCTCCTGTTAGCATCCCCAGTACATAAGCATAGACACGAGAAAGAACATCGTTAACTCTTCTACCAAATAATGCATGGAACACTATATTCATGGCACCACGTTCACGATCCGGCCACATCTCAATCAATATACTATTATCTGACGGGACTTTTCCTTCTGTAAATAGAATTTGTTGATATATGTAGTCATAGATATACTCCGCAGCATGTCTCTCAATATCATAGGTATTTATGAGCCATTCAATCACTTTTTCTTTTGGTAGAATATTCATCATTTCAGCAACTACTCGTCTGAATCTACCAACTTCTAATGCAGAATCATATGCAAGAGGCAACATCTCTGAAAACCATGACGGAACTGTAGGTCTCTCGCCTTCAGCAGGTTCAACAACTACTGTTGTTGGATGGATTGATAAGACTCTATATGTTTTACCACCAAGAACGATTATATCGCTAGGAGATAGAATTTCAACGAAACCTTCCTCTAAATCTCCAACATATTTCTTTCTATTATTTGAGATGGTTACTACAGAAATCTTAGCCTCATCAGGAATTGTACCAACATTCAATTGATATATCATTCTAGAGCCTCTTCTCTTACCAATAACCTTTGTCGCATCATCATATCTTATCTTCGCATAGACATTGTAATCCTCTAGCCCTGGATATGCCCCAGCAAGATAATTAACTACATTCATAAACTCTTTATCTGTTATATCATGATAAGGATAGCTTCTTCTTACAACCCTTAATACCTCATCTATATTCCTAGGCTTTTCTAGAGACATTCCAACTATATGCTGTGCTAATACATCAAGAGGCTTCTTAGGTATCTTAACTCTATCTATTTTTCTTTCCTTTGCAAGTTTTGCAAGTACAGTACATTCAACAAGGTCATCTCTATCAACAACTATTACCACACCCTTACTTGTAGTATATGCATTATGCCCCGCTCTACCAACTCGCTGCAAAAGCCTAGTAACACTTTTTGGACTGCTTAGCAATACAACTAAATCTATATAGCCAACATCTATACCTAGCTCTAAACTGGTTGAGGATACAGCAACTCTAAGCTGGCCATGCTTAAGCTTCTCCTCAACATCAAGTCTAACATCTCTGCTTAGGCTACTATGATGAGCCTCAATTTCATCGGCATTTAAAATACCATTATCACTAAACATCTTCTTTAATTTATATACCACACGTTCAGTAGAGCTTCTTGTATTTGTAAACAGCAGTGTTGTTCTATGTTGTAAAATCAGCTTTGAGGCTATTTCATATATAGATTCATTTAATATAGAAGCAGGTGTATAAACAAGATCCATAACAGGACACAAAACCTTTATATCAATTGGTTTAGAGAATCTAGCATCTGCTATTACAATAGGTCTGAAGCTTCCATCATCTCTATAACCTGCTAAAAACCTTGCAACATCTTCTAAAGGTGAAATCGTTGCACTTAACCCTATTCTCTGAAACTCTCTTCCACATAATTCAACAAGTCTTTCAAGAGATAACATTAAATGTGAACCACGTTTATTGCTAGCTAGCTCATGAACCTCGTCAACAACAACCCATCTAACAGTGGCAAGTTTCTCTCTAAATTTAGTAGCATTTAATGCCAGAGCAAGGCTTTCGGGAGTAGTTATTAATATATGTGGTGGAGATCTAAGCATTTTAGATTTTTCATTAGGCAATGTATCACTAGTTCTAACAGCTGTGCGAATATCTATGTCAATTCCATAAAACTCTAATATTTTTGAACGAATTTCATTAAGGGGTAAAATCAGATTTTTGTACATATCGTTATTAAGAGCCCGAAGAGGCGATACATAGACAACATATATATTGTTTTCTAACTTATTTTCTAAACCTAGTCTAAATAAATCATCTAGAATCGGAAGAAAAACAGCTAGGGTTTTACCAGTACCAGTAGGGCTTGAAACTAAAACATTGTAGCCATGCTTAATATATGGTATAACCATTTTCTGTGGCGGTGTTAATGTGCTAAATTTATTTTTAAACCATTGAACAATAGAATCCAACAAAAAATTAAATATGTAGCTTTCTTCAAACTCCTTTGCATAAGCAATGCCATCTATGAACTCTACAGGGAGATTCGTTAGATGTTTTTCCATTCAATGGCTCACCATATATTCGACACCATATTGTTAATTCATTATTACAAAGATATGCCCACTAAACACTATTTATTGCTAACATTATTAAGTGTTAGGCTTATGACAGTCACAGCTTTTTATATACCACATATAAAATACAGTATCGTCTATAGGCATTTTTAGAATAGTAAAATCATAAACCAATCTTCGATAATGCTTCCCTTATATTGGGAGGCAGTGACATAAACTCTATCTCCTCAGCTTTTGATTCATCATATTCCCATTCTTTTTCACTTCCATCAGGTAGTGTATATACATGTCTAGTTATGTATATAGGAACTACAAATAGTTTTCCATCGCTAGATCTACAAAGCTCAACAAGTATCTTTTTATCTCCTTTCTTAACTAGATATATCTTCTCTACAGATACCTTTAACATTTCTACTCACTTTGATTTTCTTTTTTCTCAACTTGACTGGTTTTTAAGCTCTTCAGTATATTTTCTTGAAGGGCAAAGAAATGTTTAGAGACTTCAACTATATAACTTGTTGATGGTAACGCTCTTGGAATTCCAATATCTAAAGCTATAACATTTTTAGTCATGTTTAACTCTATATCATTTTTTATTTTACCAGAGGATATTCTTGACCCTACTTCATATGCTATAACAAACTTTGTAAATCTTCTTACAGTTTCTTGGAATTCTGGGAAAAACATATAGATTTTTCTAAGTAGTGTAACTAGGTTGTCATACTCTGCAAATCCAAAGTAATACAATGTAAAAGCAAATCTTAGTTCCCTAGCTATAAGCGTTTCATCAAGTTTTTCACAAAGCTCTTTGATTTCTTTACATATTTCGTCTCTGCTATTACTCTGTAATATACTATTATACAGCTTCTCAAGCATTACTTCTTTATTAAATAAGGAATCCAATATCTCTATGGGTATTTCTTTATCTAGTCCTAAACCCCATTTTCCAATTATATAGATTGTTATCATTTCCTTATCAAAAATATCTGGAGGGCTGCTGGCACCTCTAATTGGTTCTGTATTTGTATTCTCATATATACTCTTTATAATATTAACAGCCTCTTCTCTACTCACAATCTTTAGTCTCAGAAGCTCCCCCCAAACATTAACAGCCGCATTTATTCTCAGCCTCTTAGCATTCACTCTATTATCACCATTTAGTTAATATATTGGATATTCCTAATCTCCACACATTTTCTAATGAAGACTAGGTATATATATCTATTCAAAATATCTGCTTTAAAAACAGAATTAAAAGGGTTAGCTACATGGCAAAAACAATCAATGTTGATATTGTTATAACATCTGATAGAACTATGATTACAAACCATCATGGCAGAGAATTTCTAGGGTTTATGGCCACAGGACCAGCTATAGGAATACCTGAAAAAATGTGGATGTTTATATGTTGTCCAAAACCCCGTATAGATGAGTTTGGAAGACCTCTAGAAGCTCCTTATGGCCTTAGAAAAATAGAGGCTGCTTTACAAAATGCAGGGTTTAATGCATATATAATAGATCCAGACTATCTATATAGATATAAAGATAGTGCTAAAGTTTTAATGATAGGGCACCATGATTTTTTTGCCTATGGACCTCCAAGCTCTGAATGGTGGTTATTAACAGGTAAAGAACCTGTTAATAGAAGAAGCTTCTTTAAGCTTATGGAAAGCGAAGCAGTTAAGGCTATGAAGAAGCGAGGCGTGAAGATAGTTGTTGGAGGTCCGGCATCATGGCAGTGGCTTTGGGAACCTGAACTTGTTGAGAGATGGGGAATCGATGTTATTGTTGATGGTGAAGCAGATGAATTTATTGTAGATATTGCTTCAAAACTTCTTAATGATGAATCTGTCCCAAGATATGTTTCTATAGGGGCTAGAGAGTCTCCTGATATAGATAAGATACCTATTATAAAGGGAGCAAGTGTAAATGGACTTGTAGAGATAACAAGGGGATGTCCTAGGGGATGTATGTTTTGCAGTGTCACACTTAGACCTCTTAGACACATTCCAATAGATAGGATACTAAAAGAAATTGAGGTAAATATATCGAATTCTATAAAAGGTGTTGTTCTTCATAGCGAGGATGTTCTTCTTTATGGATCTTATACCATTGAACCCAAACCAGAGCCTATTTTAAAACTACATAGAGAGGTTGTAAATAAAGCTGAAAACATAGCATGGGCCCATGCATCATTAGCGTCAATAGTTGTAGCTCAAAGAAGATATAAACTAATTTCATCTCTTACAGATCTCATATACTCTAAATTAGAGCAGGATTATCTTGGTGTTGAGGTTGGTATAGAGACAGGGTCACCTAGACTTGCAAAAATTGTTATGCCTGCAAAAGCACTTCCATTTAAAGCTGATGAGTGGCCTGATATAGTTGAGGAAGCATTTGCTATAATGCATGAACATAGAATAATACCAGCAGCAACATTTATACTAGGCTTTCCAAATGAGGAGCCAAATGATGTAATAAAAACAATTGAGTTGCTAGAGAGGTTAAAAAAGTATAGAAGTATTATAGTTCCAATGTTGTTTGTACCAATGGGAATATTAAAACATGAGGAAGGTGGAATTATTGGAATGAAGATAACACCAGAACATGCTGAGGCTATGAAGATAGCTTTTTGGCATACAGTGAATTGGGCTGAAGATATAATGGCCAAGTTCTATATGAAGGGAATTGTATATGAGCCCGTTAAATTTCTTCTTAAATTATTTCTCTGGTATGCAAAGAGAAGAATGAGAGATATAGAGAGGAATTTCCTTCCAAGATTTACAGGTAAAGAGTTATCTATAAAGCTATCACAAAAATGTCTAGAGTAGAGAAAATGTGGTCAATAAAATTGCTAAGAGACTTAGAATTAAAATTTAGGAATACTATATAATTATATAGGAAGTGAAGTATGTCTGTTAAAGCTAAGTTGCTCCTTAGCCTTGCACTACTTAGGGAACTTCATAACAAAGTTGAATACTATAAATCTGTAGTGCAAAGAAATATTTATGTGTATAAAGAATATAAAGAACATTCCAATAACTATGACAAAGCTAAAGCCATAGAGAAAGAACTTATATCTCTAGAAAACATCTATAAACAACTCAACAATATAGATGTTTTCCTTGAATACGTAATATTAAGACTAGAGACATTGATCACAGCAAACAATATTGTTCTTAGTATAGCTATAGTTAGAGACATTGTTAAAGTACTTAAAAGTAGTATTTCAAGGAACATACCAATATTGATGACCCTTATAGATAAGCTTGATGAGATATCGAGAGTCTTAATTGCTGAAACACAAAATGTGGCTGAATTCAAAAATGTTGTAGGTAGTGCTTCACTTGAAGCTAAAAAAATTATTGATGAAGCTAAAAGGGTTGCTGATGTATATTGACTCCCTTACCCTAAAGGAGCGGGAGTTTCCCTAAGGCGACTCAGACTCTCTATATCTATTTGAATAATATAATGTTGTAGTTTATTAGATATCGCTATATCCTTTTATATATAGATATAGCCTTGCAGTTCTCATGGGTAGAGCTACTTCAATTACTTGTACAGGCTTCCATCCAGGAATCTCAAAATCTAGTGTAATTATTTTTGTACCTTTCTTTAGCTCTGTTTCAAGTTTAGGTTTCAATGCTCTATTGACAGATGTAAGTAGATACATATATATAATAGTAGCATCTGAAATGGGTGCTTTAAAGAAATCCTCATTAACAAATTCAATACGGTTTAACACAGCTTCTGTTTTTGCATTTTCTTTTGCCTTTTCAATTAATGTCGGGTTTATTTCGACACATACACCCCTTTGTGCACCTTCCTTAATAGCCTTAATAACAACACGGCCATCTCCACATCCAAGATCATAAAATATATCATCTTTAGATATATTAGCTAACTTCATAACAATATCTAGTAGCTCCTCTCTTGTTGGAACCCATGGAACTCTAGCACCTTCATAATAACTTGTGGTCAAGCCTAGCACCTCTTCATATTTCCCAATCTCAGTCATATTGTGATAACACCTAAAAATTTTTTGCTAGTTTCACAGATATTTCTGTTGTCAATATTTTACATTTTTGTTTAAAATGATCTAACCGATTCTAATATATTATAACCTAGGTTATATTGAGAATTCAAAGACAAAAAAGAATTGTATTATAGCATAATTTTAAATTTATGCAAGAGTAAAAACGTATATAGTGTTCTGTAATATTTTTTCAGCTTCAATAGATAATGTATTTGTATTAAGCTTCATAACGTTCCATGTTGCTGGCTTCTGTTGAATAAAATCGTCTACGGGTCTTAGAGGAAGATTTAGATTTTCAATCCAGTAATGCATAGGTATAACAGCTTTTGGATTTAGATTTTCAATTGTTTTCCACGCTCCTTTCGCATCTATTGTAAATGTTCCTCCTACAGGAATCATGAGAATATGTATTGGACCTAACTTTGTAGAGTAATCTCTCTCTAGCTCATGTCCGAGGTCTCCAAGATGGACAAATGATATATTATCTACATATAATTTGTATATTATGTTTCTTCCTCTTCTTCTTCCTCTTTCCCTATCATGATATGTTTCAATGCCTATGAATCTAATGTCATTAATAGTCTCTTCACCAATATGCATTGAAAATATATTTGCACCAGGTTTGGCTACAACTGGATAGGCATTATGATCAAAATGTTCATGGGTTATAAGAACGATATCAGCAGAAATCTTAGGGGTTTTTATTCCAAGGCTTCGACCATCATGAGGATCTATAACTATTACCGTTCCTTTAGATGATATTATCTCGAAACATGCATGACCATGCCATCTAATTATAGTCACAGTTTCACCTAAATAGTTATAAAATGCTTTAGCAAGCATAAAAGCTTGATAAGAGCATAATTTCTTTAACTCCTGTGAGTTATGAAGTAAATAGGGTGAAAACGTTATGAGCATAGACCAGCAGGGTAATACCAATAATATTGGAGATAACATGATTAAACGTAGATTTGAATCACGCTTGCCTCAATATGATAATGAAGCAAAAATTAAACAAGCATTTATGATACTTTCAAGAGTTATGAACGACCCTTCTATACCTAGAAATATAAGAAGAGCTGCTATGTATGCTATAAGAGCACTAAGTGAGAAAAATCTATCGCCAGGTGTTAGAGCAGCTAATGCTGTTGGCATTCTTGATGAAGTTAGCCAAGACCCTAATATGCCACTACATGCAAGGACACTTCTATGGAATGCCATCTCAATACTTGAAACTGTAAAAGATTAAAAATCGGAATTACATTATTAATATAGTGGATGATGTAGCTATGCTATATAGGGTCAGAGGGCCATATGCTACAGCTTTAGCTAAAATTGTTCTTGAATCTGGACATGAACTTGTTGATTTGTCTAAAAAACTAGCTGAGAGAATTTCAATGCCTCAAAGAACTGAAATACTGCCTCAAGCTACAATAAAGGAAAGCGATGAAGATCCTGATGCATTAATAATTGTAGGTTATAAAGATGCTGTTGAAGCAATGCTTATCGAAATCTTATCAAGGATACCATTTATAAGCTATAGGCTAGAAGAACTAGGTCCCTATACAACATTAGCGGTAAAGCTTAGAGGTTTTGAGAAAGGTCAATGTATAGGAGAAATTAAAAATAGCAAGGTTATAGTCCAAGATATAAGTATGTGTAACGAGAATGATGTTATTGTTATACATATTGTGAAACCTACATTAAAAGAAGAGGACAAGGCTGTAGCACTTCCAGGTACAGCTGTATTAAAGGATACACTTGTCCTTCTAGATGATGGTGAAGGACGTATATATTTTAGTGAGCATATAAGAGATTATGATAGAAAAGCATCTCTAACTACAATATCAAATCAATACACTAGACAGGGATTTAGCATCAGATGGCGAAGCACTGCACGCTCAGCTCCTCTAGAGAAAATTATTCAGGAAATTGAAGAAGCAGCTAATGAAGCAAGAAAGCTAAGAAATATAAAACCTAAAGAACCTGCAATACTCTATCAAGGTGAAGCTATAGCATATATAAAGTTATCAAGGCCATCGAAGGAGTATTTAGATGATGTTAGAAGATCTTTGTCGCCTACAACACCTTATCATCATCAGTTGAGAACATGCGGTATATGTGAGGATGCTATAAACTTTCTAGATACATTGACTATATATATAGATAGCAATACTTTAGCTAAAGCAATTGAAAACCATATAATGAGACATGTTATTAACAAAAATATAATGTTAGAACATAGCAAACCAGGAGAAAAGATCATAGAGATAGGTCCAATAACTATAGTGAATTCTCTAGAATCTGATGTGGGATCTATGTTAGTGGGAAAGCGTAAGGTTCAAAAGAATGGAATTTATGATGGGCTTGAAATTGAAAAGAAGGTTGGAGATGTTATCTGGACTTTTATACCATTAAATAACTGGTTCATTATACATAAATATACCGATGCTGAAGGAAAGGAGAAAGGTATATACATAAATATAAACACCCCTCCAGAAATATGCTATAATAAAGGCATTGTTAAATACGTAGATTTATTCGTTGATATTATATTAGTTAAAAATAGTGTAAAGGTTATCGATATAAATGAACTTGATAAAGCTCAACAAAAAGGATTAATTGACATAGACACCATGTATATAGTTGAAGAAATAACAAAAAATGTTGTTAACTCTATAGATGTTATTCGGAAGGTTCTCGATACTCCCTTTCTGCAGAGCTCATCTCAGTATGAGTAGCACCAATGGCTCTAACAGCTCTAGCAGTTGCAACTTCAGCTATTTCAGCTGCTTCATAAATAGCGTTTATAGCTTCATGAACCATCGCAAGAACTCCGTGAACCTCTATACATTTTTGAATTGAGCTAAGAATACTCTTTGATATTTCTTCTCTACCCAACAAAACTTTCATAGCTAAGTTAACATTTGATGTTGTGAAAGCATTTACAGATTTAGATACATAAGATGAAACCTTCGCAAAAATATCTTTAAATACACCTCTACATTCAGGACTACTTTGGAGGGTATTTAGATCTATGTGGAGTAGGGTATTAGAAACCCTGTCAAGAGAATCGCCAATATGTTCAAGACTTTTTAAAACTATAGCATAGTCAAGAGAATAAGGAGGATCTCTAAAGGATGTTCTTTTAATTGTTCTCATACCAAGGAAATGAAGCCTATCAAGATCATCATCAAGATGTATTATCTCGTTTAACCTATTTTTATCACTGGTATTGAAATAATCTATTAAAAGATCAAACATTGTATTCAATGCTGATCTCATAGATGAAACAACTTCATTTAGATCGGTATTAACCTCATCAACAGATACTTTTATTTTAAAGGTTACACCATCCATAGCTATAACCCCAGGCAATCTCATTGCTATGGGATAGAATGCTTTTCTCGCAATATCGCGGACCTCATCTAAAACTATTATATCATAGCCTTCTATATAACCAGCTATTATAAGTCTTGATAGAATATCAGGGTCTTCATGCTTTATCTTTACGCTGTGTATTATTCTGTGTTGAGCAGCTGTAAGTGGTTTTATAAGTATATATCCAGAGCCAAGTGATACCTCAACGTTTGACCCTATCCCTAGCCCTAAAACATTGAGCCACTCCTTTGGTATAGTTATTCCAATACTTCTTTCGCCAACTCTGATAATTTTTCTAATATTTGATGATACTACTGCACTCATATTACCACACAGTAAACTTGATTACTATAGCTTTATATACATTCTTTTCCCAATATTTAATGTTACACCAGTTTATAAACTTTATAACTGTATATATGGTATATAATGCAATGAAGCTGTTTACTCAGAGTTAATATTTTTTATTTCTGTTTCATTTAATGCTTAGGAGGTGTAGAATTGATATGAAGATAATATTTATAGTTATTGATGGTGTAGCAGATACATTAAGATATAGACCAACATCTTTAGAATTGGCTCGAAAACCAGGATTAGATCAGCTAGCTAGAAACTCTATAGCTGGATGTTTCTATCCAATAGATAATGAAACACCACCAGAAAGCGATGCAGCCGTATTTTCGTTACTTGGTTATGATCCTAGAAGAATTAATATTGGTAGAGGTCTTCTAGAGGCATTAGGTGTTGGTATAAAAATTAAGGAAGGCTATGAAGTTGTGTTTAGAGCTAACTTTGCTACAATTGATCCTAGCGACAAGAAAATTATTGATAGAAGAGTTGGAAGGAGTCTATCATCGGAAGAAGCTCAAGAGCTTGCTAAAGCTATTGATGGAATTGATCTAGGAATTTACAATGGCTATGCAAGAGTTATTGCATCTATTGGGCATAGAGCAGTTGTTGTTATTGGTAGCAAGGAGAAGAAGTTAAGCGCAGATGTGTCTAATACAGACCCAGCATATGCCAAAGAAGGGAGGCTTTCAGTTGCATTAAAGAGCTTTAAACCATTTATAGAATCATGTAAAGCCTTAAATAACTCTGAAGAGGCTAGAATTACATGTGAATTAGTCAACGAATTTACAAGAAAAATTATAGATATTCTAGATAAACATCCTCTAAATATTAAAAGGGCTGCAAAAGGATTACCAAAGGCTAATGCACTGCTTCTAAGAGATGCTGAGGATAGATATCCCTCTATAGAACCCATTCAAAACCTTTACAATAGAACATTTGGAATTGTCGCGGAGATGCCTGTTGAGAAAGGCATAGGTGCCATTCTTGGTATGGATATAGCTCAAGTACCCCCACCTACAAACAATCCTCAAATAGACTATGAAGAGAGATTAAAAGCCTCTTTAGATCTCTTAAAGAAAAACGATGTTGTATATGTGCATCTTAAAGGCCCTGATGAACCAGGACATGATGGGGATAAAGAAAGAAAAATTAAATCGATAGAGCTTATAGATAGCTATTTCATTCAACCCCTTATAAATAACATAGATCTAGATAATGTTGCTATAATTATTACATCTGACCATGCCACCCCACCAGAGCTTAAAGCTCATAGCAGCGATCCTGTTCCAATTATTGTTGCTTATAATGGTCTAAATAGATTTGACGATCTTAAGAATTTTACTGAATATGAATGTTGCAATAAAGGTTCGCTAGGCTTAATTGCAAATGGTTTTAAGGTTCTTAAAGAAATATTTACCATTTTAGAGCAAAAGTAATAAATGTCACTATTTATGAATGATGTAAGCACCTCCTACCTGAAATACATGATGAGCGGTAAGAGTACTGATTAAATATTTCGAAGGTGTATATATCTTGAAAAGTTATGTAATAGGAATAGATGTGGGAGCTACTTGGACTAGAATAGCACTAGCAAATAAAAATGGTATGATCCTTTATAAACATGTTTTTAGAACCCCTAGAAATGGTGACAGATATACAATTGCAGAGACTATATCGGAAAATATTATTCAGCATTATAAGGAATACCTCGATAATATAGAAGCTATTGGAATAGGTACAGCAGGTCCTCTTGAATTATCAACAGGTATGGTTATTAATCCTCCAAATATTCCTATCCGCACTTTTGAACTTGGCAAACCTATTCAAGATACATTAAAAAAACCTGTTATAATGGCAAATGATTGTGTAACGGCTGTTTGGGGGGAAAAGAATCTTGGCCTAGGTAGGGAATATAGCAATATTGTATACATAACAATTAGTAGTGGTATAGGTGGAGGTATGATTGTTAATGATACATTGTTATTGGGTAAGATGGGAAATGCTCATGAGATTGGGCATACCATCGTAGATGTAAGTGGTAAAATGAGATGTGGATGTGGAGGCTATGGCCATTGGGAAGCATATGCTAGTGGTGTAAATATACCAAGATTTGCTGAACTCATTTTGAACGAAATAGATATAAAAGCAGATGAAAAAACATCGCCAATATATAGAGCGTTTATAGAAAAGAGCCTTTCAACAGAGTTAATATATAGTGAAGCCAATAAAGGAGACAAGCTTGCACTTAAAATTATAAATGAAATCAATAGATATAATATAGCGGGGTTTGAAAACATTATAAATCTTTATGACCCAGAATTAATTACATTAGGGGGATCAGTTATATTAAAGAATAGAGAACTAGTATTTAAAAGAATTGTTGAAGGTGTTGCAAAGTCAAAAGGTATCGTGACTTCATTACCAAAAATTGAAATTACAGTATTTGAAGAAGACATCGTACTTGTAGGTGCTATAGCATTAGCTATAAAACCTCCTCAAAATCTTATCAAAATGCTTAAATATCTTCAATATTTTTAGGATATATAATATTAAAAGATATTCTATTTCAATTAAATACAAATAACATAATTTAATGTTTTTGATATAAAACACTTTTATTATTAAACAAATGGTTAAATGTATTATTTAAAGTTTTATAATTTTGTTAATCTGTTTAATTATTGAATAGATTAAAAGCATTTTCAATACCTTCTATCACTCTTGAAAGAACAATCCATGTTTCAAGACTCTTTGGATATATAGATACCTTTTTAGTTGCTAGATTTAGTGTCGATTCCTCAAAGTCACCATGCTGAAAACCACCAATAACTATACACACCTTTTTGCCATTATTTATAAGATTAGCAATTAGATTTCCTAAGGAGTTTGGCGTATATTTTACTCCTTTTTCATGCATTAATATAACTTCGTCAAAGTTATTTTCATATATAAATTGCTTTAAGGATTTATTTTCAATCGATATCAAAGGTCTATCAGAATTTGGAGGCACTTTTCCAATTTTTAGAAGCTGTTCCATTAAACCTATAAATCTATTATAATTCTTCGGAATCCTAGTCTCAGGCTCTATATATATCATTATATCATTTAATGTATGTATATAAAATCGCAATAAACCCGTTTTATTTAAAGGAGATGACAATGCAAGTAAAAGAGATATGTGGACAATATCTGGGCGACCACGTTTATACCATTTTGGTAAAAGTCTCATAGCTTTATAATGTAGCGATACATCTAAAAGAATGTCACATGGTCTTTTACCTCTTCTCTTAGCACTTTTCACTACAGATCTATGACTTTGGATTTCTTTTGGTATAAGCTCTAAACCAGATTCAGCTAAAATTATATGTATAGGATAAATCATCTTACCTTCCTAGACATTTATATAGTAAATTTATATAAAGTATAATTTAGTATAATTAATTAGATTTATGCCTAATAGCTTAAATAGTATACAAGTGTATATGAAGAATGTTATGGTTAAGGTCTATACTTTAGAACAAAGGGAAAATTGGTGATTATATTGTCTATTGGTAGAAGAAGTATAGAGGTAAAAAAACATGAGATTTATGGAGATAAAGCCTTAGGAACTTTATATAAATTGTTATCAGAGAATTCACCTAATCTTGCTCTATATATAGATTTTTCACTTTTGCGTTATCCATTAGTTAAAATAACCGCAATACCAATATCAACTGAAGATAATGAAATTGAATTTATCGAATTTTTAGGTTTGAGTTTAGCAGAGATTCTATTAGATGTCAATGCTATATACAAAAATAGTATTGATTTTGATAAAGATGTGTTTTCAGTAAAGTTGTTATGTGAGCATGGATGGATAGTATATGAGTATACTGTTTTAAAATCAGATCATGGAGTACCATATGTTTCTAAGTCATGGATACATATTATAGAAAGCGAATCTTTGCGTGAAATTGTTGATGCTGATGAAGAATTTATTAAATATGTTAACTATGTTGTTAAGAAGATTGCTTCAATGTGTAGAAGAGTTCTTGAATATGATGGATATCTGTAGTATAGAAATAATTGAGCTATATGGTCATTAACCTAAAAATATCTCTCTTATTAATTATGTTTTTTGGGATGAGATAACATGAAGCATGGTAATAGTGGTATTGTTGGATGGGGGGTATATATACCTAGATATAGAATTAGTGCAGATGATATTGCAAAGATATGGGGATTTGATTTAGAGACCCCTAAAAGTATTTGGGTTGAAGAGAAATCTGTAGGTAATATTGATGAGGATAGTATAACCATAGGATATCAAGCATCTTTAAATGCTATTAAAAGGGCGGGTATAGAGCCGAGAGAAATAGATGCTGTATATCTAGGTACAGAAAGTAAGCCATATGCTGTAAAACCTGGTGCTACTATAATAGCAGAAGCCCTCGGAATTAAACCAATGCATCAAGTAGCTGATTTAGAGTTTGCATGTAGAGCAGGTACCGAAGCAATTAGAATTGGTATATCTTTAGTTGAGAGCGGTATAGCTAGATATGTATTAGCAATAGGTGCAGATACATCACAAAGTAGTCCAGGAGATGTGCTAGAGTTTACAGCAAGTAGTGGAGGTGCTGCATACATCATAGGGCCTAGATATAACTCTGTAGCATATTTTGAAGGAAGCATATCATATTCTACAGACACACCAGATTTTTGGAGACGAGATGGAGCACCTTATCCAAGACATGGTGAAGGATTTACTGGAGAACCAGCATATTTTAATCACATAGTTTCAGCAGTTAAGCTTTTAATGGAAGAGCTGGGGTTGAGAGCTTCAGATTTCGATTATGCAGTTTTTCATCAACCAAATGGAAAGTTTCCTCTTAGAGTTGGAGCATTACTTGGATTTCCAAAAGAGAAAATATTGCCTGGTCTCTTAACTCCATATATTGGAAATACATATAATGGATCAATGTTAATAGGATTAGCAAAAATATTAGAAGAGGCCAAACCTGGACAAAGAATACTTGCAGCATCTTTTGGTAGTGGTGCAGGTAGCGATGCTTTCAGTATTATAGTATCTGATAAAATAGAGAATGTTGTTAATAAAGCACCTACAACATCATACTACATAAATAGAAGAACTTTGATATCATATGATACATACCTCAAAATGAGAAATTTGATTAATAGATATAGACTTTAGCACTTATAGTTTTCTAAACAAAGGTTCAGTCTTTTTGCTAACGAACATAAATTATCAACACCGACAATAGCCTTGAAACCTTTTTCACTTTTTAGGATAGCAGTTTTACCAACAATCTTAATTGTTGTCTTTTCACACATTTTATAAACCTAGAATAAAGTTAATATACAAATTAAATACTTCACTACTGAAATAAACTACTCAATATCTAGATATTCTTCATAGTCTTCGATATCTGGAAGCTCTTCAGATGATTCACTTTTTAACTCTTTTAAAACTTCACCTAAGGGTCTACCTGTTTTCCTTAGTCTTGCTGCTATATTACCCCATCTAGCTCTAAACTTTGACGGTACTAGAGGTCTAACTCTTTTTGTTGACTTCTTAGGTATATAGCTATATTCCATACCAGGAAGAGCCAAAGCTCCATCTGGAAGTTCGATAATTTCATCTCTTTCTATAAGCCTTATCAACACTTTTCTAAGTCTATCCTCACCTGCTATACCAGCAAAACGCTCTCTAAGCTCTTTCCAAGACATAGGTTTACCATTATTGCTTATAGTATCCTTTACAAGACGCTCTAACTCCTCTTCTGCAGGGGCTTTAAATACCTCAATATCAAGGTCTTCGTAAAGCTTTTTAAGCCTTATCACTAAAACCACCCATACACTTTTTTTCTAGTATTTTATATATCCATAAAAATTTATAAACTTTTCTATAATGAATCTAAAATATCTTTAGTGATAATATATGTTGATGTATCTTCAACCATATAGGTGATATCCTACTTATATAGTAAGACTAGATGAAGCTAATATATTAGTGTTGACAATGCCTAAACCTGCTATTAAATTAATAGTAACCGGTTTAAAGCCTGACGATATTGTAAAGTGTAGCATGATAGCTAACAAAGTTAGAAGGTATGTTGCAAAGTATGCTGATATTCACATACTTTTAACTCCTAATTCTACTGGCTTTAGTGGAATTATTATAGAGGATGAGAATATAATTCATTGTGAAGATGAAGCAGAGTCTATAGAGAAAATATTAGAGGATATTGCAAGGGTTATATCCAGGAAAAAATTTATTGAACCAGAGATAGCAGCTGGAAAGATAATCAAATAGATCTCAAAGTATTATAGCTTTTTAAGTTTTGAATAAATCTTTTTATATTAAATAGAGGTTGAATAACATGACTTTATACATCGATGAAAAAGAACTTGTTATTGAGATACTTACAAGTTTAAAGAGATTCTTTAAATTTAAAGAGCTTGAGAATATCTTGGGTATATCGGTTCCAACATTATGGAGATATATACATGGTGATATTAAACCCAGTCAAGACAGATCTAGAAGAATGATAACAAAACTACTGGATAGTGATATGATTAATGTAATTAAGGAAAAGGTTGTTAAAACTGATGAAGAAGGACTTATCAATGTCTATAACCTTGCGTATAATATAGATATTCTCACTATTGCTTCAATAGATGCAATGTTATGGGCTCAGGATATGGGATTCACATCAGTTGCTACTGTAGAAACTGACGGAATACCGCTTGCCACACTAATATCGAAAAGGCTAAATATAAAACTAGTTACAATAAAGAGAAAGAAAGAGGTTGGATTCAATAAATTTATCGAGGTAAGCTATATTACACGAGCACCACCAGAGATTGTATCACTATATTTACCTGAAGGTATAATAGGATATGGAGATAAGGTATTAATTGTAGATGATCTTGTTAGAAGTGGACGAACTAGTATAGCATTGTTTGAGTTAATTAAAAGAGCTGGTGCAAGACCTGCAGGTTTCTATGCACTTATTAGTATAGGAGATGCATGGAGGGAGGTTGTAGAAAGATATGTAGGAGGTAACTACAAAGTTTTATTTAGACTAGGTACTATTTAGAGTTAAGATAGATCTATAGATCTTATTATAGCTAGGAACTCTACCTCGTAAATTATTTTTAAATAATTATTATATGGTGTTGTTTTTGAGCATTAAGAAGATAGCTGTTGTTCAAGATGTTAGTTATAGTGAGTGTAGTAAAGTTGTTGATAAAATATTGAATGAGGATATAGATTTTGTTATACTTTGTGGGGGCCTCGAAGAATGTATAAAGATTATCGATGTACCTAAAAGAAGTTTTGGTATCGTAAAGTTAGATGATGACATACATGTTATAAAGCTAATGAAAAGTAAAGGTATATATGTATCAGGTAGATGGAAAGAAATAGAAAAAGATCTTTGTATAGGAGGTATTGATGCCAAGAATCCCATTCAAAATCTTTCAATGGTTATAGAAAAACCTCCAAAGAGCTGTAAAAATATGATATTGGTAACACATTACCCACAGCTAAATACAAAATGTTCTTTAATAAAAATTCTAGAAAAGAAAATTTCTTTAGGGTTGAACAACAATTTTATAGACAGATTATTAAATCAAATAGAAAGACTTATTCTAATATGTTGTAACAGTGCTTTAGATAAATCATGTATCGATTTTACAATTGATGAGAAGCTTATAAACATAGTTTTAGTTAAACATTTTGCAAAGCTTATTATAGATTTTAATAATGTTAATGCAATAGCAATTAAGGAGTGATATGGTGTAAAGGGTATTGAGTTCTATTATATATAAACCAATGAAGGAATCTATGAAGCTTATAAAGAAAGGAAAGCCAAGTGATATAAAGATAGGCATACTTATGCCAATGCCATACAATGCTGCTGTTAATTCATTGTTTTTTCAAACAGCCTATGAATATATAAATGATTTAGAAGATGTTATAGCTTATAGATATGTGTATAATATTAAGGACGATGTATTAGAAGCACTTGATACAGAAATAAACATTAACAATCTTGATGCCATTTTAATATCTATGTCTTTTGAGCTTGACTACATATATATTGCCAGGATATTAGATAAAATTAATCTTTTACATAGATACAAAGGATTCAAAAAGCCTATCTTAATCGCTGGTGGTATAGCTGTTACTGCGAATCCTCTTCCATTAGCTGACATTGTTGATGTTGTTGTAATTGGTGAAGTTGATGGGATATTAAGAGACATGATTTATGTTGTAGGGGATGATAAACCACTGAAATATTTAGAAACCTTTGATTGTATATCTATATCACCTTTTAAATATAAGGCTAAAAGATGCTTTGTTAAAGACCTTAATAGAGCCTTACATGCTGTAAAACAGTTTTTCCCACTAGATGAAGAACCTGTGTATGGTTATGGAATAAGAGTTGAAGTTTCTAGGGGCTGTCCATATCTATGTGCCTTCTGTATGGAGGGACATATTCAATATCCATTTAGATATAGAGATATGGAGATTGTGTGGAAAATAATTGAAAAAGGTTTAGAAAGTTGCATAAGCAAAAGAGTCATTTTCTATTCATTAGCATTTTTTAGCATCCCATATATAGATAAATTTTTAAATAAACTTATAGAATATTCTATAAAGGCTTCAATTCCATCACTGCGTGTTGATCAAATAACAAAAGAGCGTTTAGATATTATTAAAAAATTAGGACAAAAAACAATAACGTTAGCCCCTGAAACTCTTTTAAAAGGAATATCATGTTCAATAGGTAAATGTTATGAAACAGACCATCTTGTGAACATTATTGAAGAAGCATTTCATCAAGGCTTTGAACATGTTAAGCTTTATCTAATTACAGGATTTCCTAAATCAAACTTAATGGAAGAGCTTAAAGAATTTAAGAAACTATTAGCTAAGCTTTCATGGATAAAAAAACCAAAGTTTCTAAGAATAGCTCTCAACCCTCTTATCCCAAAGCCTTGGACGCCATATCAGTTTATACCACCTAGCTCGGTACTCAGCCTTTCACATAATATTAATAGCTACTATAAATTGGCAAAGGAATCGATTTTTACTAGTATAGAGTCGTTTAATTACAAATGGGCTTTTGCCCAAGCAGTAATAGCACAAGGCGATGAAAGAATATCAAAGCTTATAATTGAGTGGGGTAGGTATGGACTTGGACTAAAAGGATTTTATAAAGCATTAAAATCAATTGACAGTAAAACAATAGACTTTATTTATAATGGTTGGAAAGATCCCCCATGGTACAAAACTATAGACATGGGTCTACCGCAAAACTACTTTAAAATGAGATATGATTATCTATCTAGTTAAATACAGCATAGTTCACAAATGACCACCTTTCTGCCTTTAAAGGACTAGTTTCTATTTGATCCTAGAAGGTCATTTTCATTATTTTATGTTTATTTGGTTTTTCACCTAGTCTATGTTTCGCAGATAGTTGGTATAGTTCATGGATAGCTATAGAATTGAGTAGGCCAAGACTTTTATTTATAATTAATCTGCTTATTCTTAGATGGTGTTTTCATTGTCTAGACAAGGCTGTTAAACATAAACAATGCCTCATAAACCTAAAGCTTATAAATATAACCATAATAACCAACTACAAAACAGTTCGGTATCCAGATGCTTAAAGGTGATCACATATAATTTACCCAAACCCTTGCAATCTTTCATATCATCCTCACCCCAGAAGAATAAACCTTCCTCGTAGGTTCAAATAGATGTAGAAATCAATGATCCTGCTGAAGAAAGGACTAGTCTTTATTGTTGGGAGGAGGTTGGTATAATTAGGAAGAAGCCATTTGGATAACCAATGGTGTTTTTATGTTTTTTGGGATGTCGTCAACCTTTATCAAGTTTATTCTCTTGGTAAAATTTTCTTTAAATGCATTGAAAATTTCAATACCTGTACCAATATCACCAAACTTCATAACAATAACACGTTTTTCGCCATATGAAGGTAACATATTGCTTAGTTTTATCATTGGCAATATAGATGGATGTATAATTATAATTGTAGCACTTTGATAGCTTTTTAAAACAATATTATTAATTAAAGGATCTGAAGAAGCTAATACAATAACATCAAATTTTCTGTTACTATTATAAGGAGAAGCATGTTCGCTTTTTAATATATCGGGCCATAGGGTGTATTGAGGAATTATTGCAAATTTTGGTGAATATAGCATAGAGTAGTATGCAAAAGGTAGAATAGAAATATCATTGCCAACAACTAATGTGTTAAGACCTTTGATACTATTCAATATTTTTCTATGAATTGAGAGAGTGGCTATAAATAACATTTCTAAATCATTGAATGCTTTTTGAGAGGATGCTATGACATACTCAGCATCAATGTTATATATACTTTGGCATGCACCATCAAATTCTATTGGTGCATAATTAGCTATTGGAAATACTAACACTCTACTTCCTTCAAAAATGTCTTGAACCCCTACACCACTTCTTACAACTCTACCTACTGCAATAGAACCTAGTGTTCTTCTATAATCTTTTGCTATTATATTGCATTGATTTAATGCTTCATCTGCTATAGACATATAAACATATTTTATTTCAATTAATAACTCCTTTTCTCTTATAATAGATCCAAAATATTCAGTCACTGTGATATCGCCACAATAGTTAACAGTAACTTTTTTGAACATTATGGATATACACCATGCTAGATCTGTATTATTTTAGCTAGATAATATTTATGCATTGCTGTTATCTCTTATAAAAGTTTATTCTTGTTTAAAATATAATTATTCATATAATTTTTTTAAACTCTCATATTATTACATAAATATGGAAGTAGTATGATGATAGATTACAGTAAATATTGTTCCAATATTACTAGAATCTTAGTACCATCAATAGCTAGATCCCTTTTAAAGTTTGTAGAGGATAGAGAAGTAATAAGCTTTGCAGGAGGGTTGCCTGATCCACTAATGTTTCCAATCAATGAAATTAAAGAAATAGTTAATGAAGTATTGGCAAATCACAACTCTGAGGCACTTCAATATATGCCTTCAAGAGGTATTTCACTATATTTAGAAGAGCTGAGAAAATTCCTTTATAGGAATAGAGAGATAAATACAGATACAAGCAATATCGTAGTTACAACAGGTTCTCAACAAGCATTAGATTTATTGGGTAGGGTATTGCTAGATGAAGGGGAGTATATAGTTGTTGAAGATCCAACATATATAGCTGCTTTAAATGTATTTAAAATGCAAAGAGTAAAAATTATTGGAATACCTATAGATGTAGATGGCATGAGAATAGACGTTCTTGAGGAAACCATTAAGAAATTAGATAATGATGGCAAGAAAATAAAGTTTGTATACACTATACCAATTGCACAAAATCCTTCAGGTGTCACAATGTCGCTTGAAAGGAAGAAATATTTGCTAGAGCTTGCTGAGAAATACGATTTTCTAATAATTGAAGATGATGCCTATGGTATGTTGGTCTTTGATGAACATATAGATGCAACTCCGCTCTATTCTCTAGATAGATATGGTAGAGTAATTTATATAGGCTCTCTTAGCAAAGTCCTTGCACCTGGATTAAGATTAGGACACTTAGTTGCTCCTACCCCTATTGTAGAAATGATTGAAATATTTAAACAAGTTGCTGATCTACATACATCAGCTTTTACACAATATATAGCAGCATATGCATTTAAAAGAAAAGTTATCGAAAGAAACATTCAAAAAATTAAGACTATATATAAATTAAAAAGAGATACAATGATTGAAGCTTTAGAAGAGTTTTTCTCTGGATTGGCAGAGTGGACAAAACCTATAGGCGGCTTCTTTATATGGCTTAAAATAAATAGAGAAATAGATACAGATCTAATGCTCCCCAATGCTATTAAACGAGGTGTTATGTATGTTCCGGGAAAAGGTTTCTGTATAAACGAATACTGTAACAATACCATTAGATTAAACTTTTCATTTCCATCTGTTAACCAAATCAGATTAGGTATAGCAATTTTATTAGAAGTGATTAGGGATTATACCAAAGGTTAAAGCTTATCTTTATTAAGAAGGAATATTATCTATATTTATTCTAATTACACCTAGATTTTCAGCAATCTCTAAAGTCCATCCTGCAAGATCCTTAGCAATGTATGAGACTGCAATATTTGGAGGTATCTCTACACCTAAAACCTCTTTGTATACCTTTATAGCGGCCTCTATATTAACCTTAGGTATAAATTTTAAAGTAAGTGTATCAAGCAGTTCTAAAAGAGTCTTTTTCCCCTCTTTAACAAGGCGTGAGATTAGCTCTATATCTTCAGTTGAAGGCAAAGTTGTTGTTTTATCTATATTCATTTCATCTATTATCTCAAAATATCTTTGCAAAATTCTGTAATTCTTAACAATTTTTCCTGATCCTAGAAAGAGCATACATCTCACTGATAAACAGTTTTTACTTCTACTGAAATAACTGATTGTTAACAGAGTTTTAAATCTAAAATGCCTTGGTGATTAGATGGACTATCTAAAAATAAGATCTGCTACAATAGATGATATAGATATGGTTATAGCTATTAACATTGAATGTCTACCTGAGCACTATCCCTTAAACTTCTGGTTAGAACATTTAGAGAAATGGGGTGATATTTTTTACGTTGCCGAACTAAATAATGAAATTGTTGGTTATGTGTTATCACGTGTAGAAGAAGGACATTCACATTTTAAAAGTAAGTATATAAAGATGGGACATATTGTTAGCGTGGCCGTTAGAAACAGATTTAGACGAAAGGGAATAGCAACATATATGATTATAGCATTATTAGAATCACTAAAATTTGCATATAATGCTGAGGAGGCATTTTTAGAGGTGAGGACTAGTAATGAACCAGCAATAAAACTTTATGAAAAACTAGGTTTTATCACCATTAAAAAACTACCTCAATACTACCTCGATGGAGAGGATGCTCTTCTCATGGCAAAAACTCTTTAATCTTTAAGCTGTTTTAGTTTGATTTTTATTTGTGTTATTCACATGTTTATTGCTAGTATTTTTTAAAGCTAATATTTATGGAGTTTTCTGTTATTAAGTTTATTGAGGTTAATGTATATGGTTATTTAGCTGTTTCAACTGATTCATAGAAATGAATGTAGTTTTTAACTAAAAGTAGATAACTTTTAAGTCAACTAAGATGAAAAGAGGTATATGAGAAGCATATGATAAAAGCTAAAAACAATCAAAAAGCATAAATAACTATCTACTAAAGAAACTATAGTAAGGATTATAAACTAATCTCTTATTAAAGATTAAAGATGAATATTCTATCATTGTATGCCTTTGCTAATGGAATGATATTCGCTATAGGCTTTGGAATAAAATTGTTTCTTGTAATAATCATTATAGTATCTGAATAGGATACACATTTTAATAAAGAATCATATCTATGCTTAGATATTTCTACAGAACCGCTGCACAATTCTATTAAATCATATATATTTGTATATCTAGTGTATATAGGTATTGAATGTTTACATAAAGTTATTAGACAGGATAGATTGTTAGTATTAATCAATTCTAGAATCTTTTTTACTATATCTAAATCTAAATAAATGTTGTTATGCTTTATTATACATTGCATAGAAGCATATTTACATTTATCAATCAGAGGTATTATTATTAGTGCAATTTTCCCTATACTTTTACCTATATTTATATAGATTTTTTCATAATATGAGAAATCTGATATTGTAAAAGTTTCTATTTGATTGTATTGCATATCTCTCACATTATTAATATTTCACTTTGAATTTTTATCTATAAAACTACTTTGAGAATATTTAGAACTGTTTGCCCTTAGATACTCATTTTCATTAATTCATGGTTGCTTGTCACATCTGTAATTCTTGTGTTGCACCTCCTAGCCTCAGAGCCATCAAAAGCTGTGTCATTTTAAGACTAACATCAAAAACGATTAATCTTTTTGGTGCATAGAGTTTGTAATTAAACTCAACGACAATACTAATAAACATTGCCATTCTCATACTTAATGTGAACTTCTTTCCATTTTAAGATTCTTAAACCTGCTGATATATTCCCTTCTATGCTTAACCTTGAATACATACCGCTTGTTTCTTAGAATTATTCTCACAATGCCTTTATCAACGTCAACTCTAGCATCATAGTAATCTAACCTCGTTGAAAGCTTCTTAATTGTTTATCTACCTTTGTGGGCCATGGACGATGATCAGTATATCCATATTTCTGAGTCCTATATTGGATGGGAGATAATGAGCCAGAGACTTGATTCAGGATTGAACCGGTGAAAACTGGAGTAAGTTCTAAAACCTTTCTGCTGTCAAGAACACTCATCCTTCAGGTGGGGAGGAAGTCAAAATCCTATGGCGAATGTAATTCAAGTAAGATACAAGAGAAAGAAAACAAGGCAATAACAATTGATATAAACCTATATAAACTTCCATATAGTTGGGTTCTCTATAATTAACTACTATGATTTAATGCAATATTTTTCTTTATAATCTCTATAGTGCTTTCAAGATATTCGTCAATTAAACCTGAATGTCTTTTTCTTATGTGATCCTCCATTACTTGACTAGGAAGCTCTTCACCACATAATCCACATTTAACTACTTGGCTGTTTATTCTTCTTGCTACAGGTTTTATTTTTAAAATAATTGGTGTTGCATGTTTCAAAAGCACTTTTGCTTTGATAACAGACCCTGTTTTTTCAACTATTCTTTGAATATATCCTCTGACTTGATGTTTACTTAAGCTATACTTCAATGCAACGCTACTAGGACTTACACTATCAACAAAATAATCATGCACAGCTTTAACTATATCATCTCTACCAGCTAGTACCTTAATAATGAGATACTCAAGTACAGCTTCAGTAGATGACCTCATTTATATTACCCTTATATTATTATAGTACTTCATAAAAATTTATAAAGAGGGACCCGAAACAGAGCTTATTAATATTTGTTACGAAGTCAATAATATTAGGTTATTTACATTATTATTTGAGTAGGTAAAAAATTTTCTGATAGTAATACCTAGATAATAAAAATAGCAGGCTCTTTATTAACCAACAGATAACCTGTTTTAACCTAAGATTTTAGACTGTTTACTTAAAGTATCATGCTATACAGCTATAAAATATATATATAAAGCCCCTTATAGAGTAAGGTCATAAGAAATAATATTTTTATTTAGGTGTAAACTATGGTTAATAGAAATAGCTATATTGAATTAAATATAGAGTCGACAAAGGTTATATCAGTGAAGCTAAGTCTAGATGTTATAAATGAGCTTGATAAGATGGTTAGAAAACACAATTTTAAAAGTAGATCTGAGTTTATAAGAGAAGCTCTCAATCTATATATCAAGCTTTTAAATATGTATGACAGAAAAGAGTTGAGAAATATTATTGAAAACAAACTTAAAACGGTTTAACATACTCAATAGAATTAAAAATAACTTTAGCCTATGATCAAGGTTTCCTGAGACAATTATGTAAAAGGGATGAGGTCCATTTAAGTTTCTATTAAAATTACTTTATGTATTCTTCAATATACCTAGATATCAATGTCAGCAACTTAGCTATATTATCGCAATCGGAAATAGCTTCTCTATGGCAAGCAACTTCTAATACGATACTGCCTTGAAATTTATTCGTTTTAAAAGCACTAAGCAATTTATCCCAATGAATTACACCTGTTGAAAATGGTGGTAGGTGAAGATCTCTATAACCATCATTATCATGGGCATGTATAAGACTAATATGTTTATAGAGACTGTTATAGAATTCACTTGGTTGAAAACCATTGACAATTGCATGTCCAGTGTCTAGACATACACTAAGTCTTTTATTATTGATAACGTTTATAAGGTATAGCAGATCATTTGGAAGATAGCCATATACCCCTCTTTCAACTTTATTTTCAATAGCGAGGTTTATACCATATTCATCAGCAAGTTTAGAAATATTTTCAAAAAATGCTATAGCCCTATTTCTAACCCTGGTAACATATTCTAAAGAATCCTCATTTATTAATGGGCTATTGAAAGGTATATGTATAGCTGCTAAATTTACACCTATCTCAGAATAAAATTTAAACCATATTTCAAAGTCTCTTATAACATTCAATAATTTATTGGGATCCATGGCAAGTCTTATTTCTTCGCCATATGGGAGATGAGCTACATCTACATTTAAATTAAAACTATGTATATTCTCCATAACCTCTTTCATAAGTTCTTTAAGTTCAGCTCCTCGCTTTAAGTAATAACTAAAGTTATCATAGCTAAGCTCGATGTTATTAAAACCGTGGTTATATAGCTTTTGAAGAGCTTGCATAGGTTTTAAAAAAGCATACAACATAGATGATATATATATCATAATACACACCATTAAAACAAACGACTTTGTACTTCATAATAATAATTTTTAGCATGGTAAAATTAAAATAGTTTTTGGTTAGCAATCCACATATTGCACTACTATTGGAATTTATATATTTTATTTTCAACAATATTCTTTTAAATCTTAGATTAAAATAATCAAGGACTATAAAACAGTTGTATTATGTTGATAACCATGGGATCATATTTAATGAGATTTCATGGTGGAAAACCTCCAAAGGGATTTCTCGATTTTTCAACACCTATAAATCCTCTTGGACCACCAAACATAGTTAAAGAGTTAATCTATGAAGCTATAAAAAACGATGTACATTCTCTTTATCCTGATTATAGTTATAGAACACTCCGTGAAGCTATAGCAAATTTCTACAATATTGAACCTGATTATGTAATTCCTCTTAATGGAGCTGCAGAAGCTCTTTATATGATTACAGCAGTAGAGAGACCTAGTATTTTTATGGTTTTTGAACCTACTTTCGGCGACTATAAACAGCTTTTGTATTCATTGAATATACACTACATCTCCATACAGTATCTCGAAATCTTAGATAGATATTATTTTCCCATAGATATAGCAAAACAACTTTCTAAGACATTTAACTCTAAAAACTCTAAATGCATTGCTATGCTATCTAATCCCAATAATCCCTTAGGAACACAAACACCTAGATACATCATTGAAGAGCTGGTTCAGATATATAGAGATTGTTTGATTGTTATAGATGAAGCTTTTATGGATCTCTCGAAAAAATATGAGCCTGCTATTGAACTTGCTAATGATTATAAAAATTTAATTGTTATAAAGAGTCTAACTAAAACCTTTGCAGTACCAGGGCTAAGAATAGGGTTTCTCTATACATTAAATAAAAATATTCTATATGCTTTAGAGTCTTTTAGACAGCCATGGAATATAAACAGCATTGCTGAGTATGTTTTTTCTAGAGCTTTAAATGAATACAAAGATGATCTATGGAGATATATCGAATATTCTAGAAATGTAATAGAATCAGAAAAACTGTTTTTAGAAGATGCTTTTAGAACTCTTAATCTACATTTTTATAAAACATACACACCTTTTATATTAATTAGATTCCATGTAGATGTAGACTACATACAAAAAGCTTTAGAAGAATTCAATATATATATAAGAAATGCTTCAACATATACTTATTTAACAAAATTCCATGGAAGAGTATCTATAAGGCTTAGATATGACAATGAGAAGCTAGTCAATGCATTGAAACAGTTATTAGAAAGAATGTAGATAAGAATATTTATCACTAAAAACCATATAATGGCAACAGTCTTTGAAATTTTTAAACATGTTTTTATTACAGAATAGTCTATAACCCTAACCTTCTCCCCTATAGTATATTCACCTATTTTTTCTAATCTAATCATCATAACACCAGCGATTGCAGACATTGGATGACCAGCATTTAAACTTTCTGTAACTCTATGATACTTTCTCCATATTTTATAAGCATAGCTTATACTAACCTTTACAAATGGTGATAATATAACTATAGTTATTGCTGTTAATCTTGCTGGAATATAGTTTAATATGGTATCAGCCTTAGCTGAAAACCAGCCAACATCCTTATATTCAGCTGTTTTAAATCCAAGAGCACCGTCAAGTGTATTAGCAATTCTCTGTAACAGAGCCCCTAAAGGCCCAAAAAGTAAAATATAGAAGAGTGGAGATGTATAGCCATCAACAAGACTCTCAACTAAGGACTCTATAGCAGCAGAAAGAACATGCTCTTCATCAATAGCATATACATTTCTTCTAACAATTTGTTGAGTCCAAAACCTTACACAGTTCCAGTCATTTAAATAGCTGCATTTACTAATATTTTCTATAATTGATGTAAGTAGCTTCAACGAAAATGAAAGCTTTATTATCCATCCAGCTGTTACAATCCATAATAATGGATTTATTATCCACGATATATATAAAATAAAGCCATATAGTAATAGATGAGATAATACTATTATAAACCACGTCACTACACCTCTTATTTTAGATGAGCACTTCTTCCCAATTTTTATAGCTAAAATATATGATGTATGGACTGGATGAAGCGTTAGGAGAACCCCTTTATGAAAGGGATATATATATTCAAATAGATGGGCAAGAACAACTGAGGAAATAAGTATGTATGGATTTCGAGGATAAAGGAATTCAGGTATTATATACATGTAATTAACACCATAGTTATAAGTTTAACAATTTCAAATGTAAAACCTATAACATCCCCATTTACAAAACCAAGCCTCTTGTTAGCATCAATAGCAATAACAATGGATGTGAACAGTGAAAAAACCAGTATAGTTATCAATGTTAATATATTTTTATATGATATAATTGATAAGACTAGATATATTGCTAGAAATAGGAATATATTTCTATAAATATTTATGGGGAGTTTAGCGTTGAGGACAAAGCCTTTTCCTAAGCCGTTATAAGGCTCTATCTTTCCAAAGAATGCTGTTATATACATAGCCTCCACAGATATAATGTATATCGATATTATTCTCAATAAAAATTCTTCTATAGAATGAAGATAACCTTGAAGTAGTAGATGAATTGAGGTAGAGGAAATAAGTATATTTAAGGTAATAGAGATTATTCCAAAGGTTCCTCTTCTAGAATCTTTAAGAATTTTAAATGCTTCTTCACAACATCTATGAGAACCTAACACATCACTATAATCTGCATAACCATCTAAATGAATTCCACCGGTTATTAGTAGATGAATTAAAGGATACATGGCAGAGATAATAATTATGTTTAAACCTATTATGTATAAAAGATATAGAGATAATGAAACTATAGACCCTTCAATTAAACCTATAATTGGAACAAGATAAAAGTGTTTTGTTGCATATTCAATGGATTCTCTTCCTACAGGGATGGTGGTTAATAACGAGAGTAGCGATTTGAACCCTTTAAATAATTCTTTTAAAGGCAAGCACTATACACCTTATAGGTTTGAAGTAAATACATCTTAGATTTAATTACATACTATAATTTAGTATGTTGAAGATTATTGGTGAATATCAATTAATTTACCTGTTATAATTTCTGCATATAACCATGTTCTTAACTTTCTTTAGATCATCAAGATCATCAACATCTATTAAGTAGCTTTCTGGATATAATATATTTCTCCATGAACCCTGTGTATTTCTGAAGAGTGTTATCCCTACAAGCTTTTCAGTTCCATTGACATTTAACGCCAGTGTTATAATGTCTTCTCTCATTTCTATAGCACGTCTAATAAAATCTTCTAAGACATTTTTGTATATTATATATATATCAGCAGCTGTTACAAGTAATGGTTTAGGAAATATTTTTAAGAGAGTATCAAGATCTTTAACGTAGTCTTCACCAGATGTTTCTATACAGTCAAGTAAATAGTCTTCTCTACATATATATGAGACTCTGGATGTTCTTTTAGATAGTGCTATTATTATATATTTGCAGATATTCTTTAAATCATTTATAAGTTCTATTAATAGGGGTCTACCACATATATTTATAAGAAACTTTAATGCTGTTCCGAGTCTAGAGCCTTTACCACCAGCTAGAATAATGCATGGAAGTTTATCCATCTATATCATTCCTATTGACTTCCTCTATTAATAATGTATAGAGAGATCCAAGTAAAGCTGAAATTATGTCGTCAGCATAGAGTCCCATGACATTATATTTTAATTTTCCCATCTTCTTTATGTTCTCGACCCAATACATTGAGAATAAAGCCTTAGCACCACCTATGTAAAGGGCTAGTGATAGCCCTAGAATCTCATCTGCAACAATTTTTACTGTATCGTTTTCATATTCGTTTTTCGCTAATCCAGGTATCATACCTATGGCTCCACGAATATCGAGTTCTCTAGCTGCAATAATAAAGCTCCATATATTTGGATCCTTTAGAGTTTTATAAATAATTCCTCTAATTTTCTCTATAGCTTTATCAATTGATATATTTGGTATTGGTGCTAAGGTATATAGTTCTTTGAAGAGTAATAGAAGATCCTCTACATCATAGCCAATACAATTTCGCAGCATCCAGTTAACACCTTTTCTAATACCTGTTGATACTATGGTGTTATAGATTGCTTTAGCTATATTGTTACCAATTGTTGTAGCCATACCTGAAAAAAGTATCTTTTCCTCTAAATCATATGGTTTTGCAACAGCAATTGCATCTGTAACAGTTCCTACAGCTCTAGATCTACATCTCAATAGAAGGTCAGATGATGCAGCAGTTTTAGCTTCTATAGCTGTTTTTAGAAGATCTACAATTGCTTCTCTAGCTAGTGGTAGATTAACATATATGAGAATATTTATTGTGCCAATTATTGACAAAGGTTCATAAACTTTTTCATAGTCTATACATACAGGAGGCTCTAGACCTATAGTCATAATAATTTCGCTAAAATTTTCCTCTATTTTTTGAATTTCATCCATTGAAACAGATGTTAGAAATATTAATCCTGATTCTAGATCTAGCGCTTTTAAAATTTCTTTGTAGTAGTCTATAATGTTCTCTTTGTGAAACCCTTTTTGAACATGTTTAAATATAGCATGTTTAATATATTTAGTTTCAACGCTTTTCATAGAAGGTACTCTTACCGTGGCGACAACTTCTACAGGTTTGGGAAAATCTATTATAATTGTATCTCTATCAATTCTTCTTATATTCAGATACATAACCTTCTACCATAAGTTTTTGATATTCTGTGTAAATAGCTCTTTTAACATCATTTATATTGAATCCTTTGATGAGAGCAGCCACTATTGTGCCACCAGCACCAACCCCTTCCTTTACATAGCCATTCTCATAAGCTATAAGACCTTTGTAAGAAGCATCAACAAAACTAAGTATTGGATAAACTATAGGCACTTCTGGAGCAATATCTTTTACAAGCCCAACGATATCTGCAGAACTATCTTTAACAATCCATCTCGTGGTACCTATAGCAACCTTACCAGAGATATCGACATTAAGCTTCTTCAAAATAGCTAAAACAGCACACATCTGAGTACCTCCAGCGAGAAGTACCTTAGAACCCTTCTCTACTGCCCCTGAAACAAAACCTGCTATGGAGATATGTAGAGGATCACCAAAAATTGAAACAGCTTTAAATACATCATCTATAGGTAGTTGTAAAGAGCTTCTTTCTAGAGCCTTTATAAATACCTCTTTCTTTAAATTATGTGGATTCATGGGAGAAGCACTACTTACTCTTCCAATAGCTTTATAACCTAAAGCCTCCATAATCGCCATAGCAGTAGTTGTTCCACCAGGCATAGATTCACCAACAATGAATGCAAGGTCTTTTTCACCAATCATATAGCCAAGAATTCTACCATTATCGTAAAGTTTAATAACATTTTCTATTGCTAGGGCATCTTCTATGTCAATTCTACCGCCAATGCTTTTTCCAGGAAGTTTTATATGTGGTATTTGAGGCTCTGCATAAGCTCCACAATCAACAACTAGATGAGGCACCTTTAGAATTCTAAGCGATGCTCTAGTCAATAAGGCTGGTGTAGGTATTCCATCTGGGGTTATAGGGATTATATTTAAGCTTTTAGGTCTTCCAAGGACAAGATATTCAACATCTAGAGTTGGTGTATAGAGTGTAGCTGTGGGATCAGAGCCAGCAATGCTTATGCCGGGAATTGTAGATGTTTTTGATGAAGCTATAAAATATAGAGCATTTATCTGAAGCTTATTAAAGTCTTCAATAATTGGTTTGGCAAAACTTTTAAAATCTATAATCTCTATAGAATTGATCATTAAGACCACCTGTACAGGCTAACCATATGGTTGCATATCTAAATAGAACAGAGCAATTAATAAGTTTTATGTTTTGATTTAGTCACTCAATTTTATCCTAATATTTTTATAGTAGTTATATTATTAAAGACTCTTACAAATTTAGTACTAATATACAAAATAGTGGTGTATATATTGATTAATAGAGATATAGATGAATCCATACTCAAGATAATATCATCTGAAGAGGGTGTAGATATAGACTTTCTTAAAAGAGGTTTATCAAGGGGTAGAATAGTTATTGCAAAGAATATTAAGAGAAATAATGTAAAGCCTATTGCCATAGGTAGTGGTCTTAGAACCAAGGTTAATGTAAACATTGGGACAAGTGGCAATGTCATAGATATTGCTATGGAGACTGAAAAAGCTAGAATTGCAGTAATCTATGGTGCAGATACTATAATGGATCTAAGTACAGGTGGTGATATCGATGAGATTAGAAGAATATTAATTGAAGCTTCAAAGCCACTACCATTCGGTACTGTACCAACATATCAAGTGTGGATTGAAGGTATAAAGAAATATAGTGGTATCGGTATCCCTTCTGATTGGTTTATATCCATTGTAGAGAAGCATTTAAAAGATGGAGTAGATTTTATGACAATCCATGCTGGTATATCAAGAGAGCTTGCTAAGAAGGCTGTTAAAAGCCAAAGGATTATGCCAATAGTTAGTAGAGGAGGGTCTATGCTTACAGTATGGATGCTTGAAAACGATGAAGAAAATCCATATTTAAAACACTGGGATTATTTAATAGAATTATTCAGAGAGTATAATGCTATTATAAGTCTTGGAGACTCACTTAGACCTGGTACTATAGTTGATGCTCATGACACACTTCAAATAGAGGAACTTATAAACAATGCTAGACTTGCAAAAGATGCTATAGCTAAAGGTGTTCAAGTAATGATTGAAGGTCCGGGGCATATGACTTTAGATAAAATAGTAGCAGATATAAAATTTATGAAGAGTTTAAGTGATGGTGTTCCATATTATGTTCTTGGACCCTTAGTCACAGATATTGCTATTGGATATGATCACATAGCTGCAGCTATAGGTGCAGCAATAGCAGCTGCTGCTGGAGCTGATATAATTTGCTATTTAACACCATCTGAGCATCTTTCTCTACCAAATGTTGAACAAGTTAAAGAGGGGTTAATAGCAACTAAAATAGCAGCACATGCAGGAGATTTAGTAAAGCTTGGTATAAAAGCTGCTAAAATAGATATTAACATGAGTTTAGCTAGGGCTAAGCTTGATTGGGCTACTCAAATAGCTTTAAGCTTTGATAAAGAAAAAGCTGAGAAGATTAGAGCTCAATTCAAAGAGAATATAAAAAGCTGTACAATGTGTGGACAATACTGTGTTTTTTTGCTTTTAGAGAAATATTTAGCAAATAGAAAAACCATAGATACAGATAAAATTCTCGATAAAGCTTTAAAGGGATATTTATATGAGTGGATGTAGCTATTCTAATATAGATATGTGGCTATGGAGTATATGGGTAAAAACACCTAAGCTTAATAATAGTGACATCCTAATAGTATCTGCATGTCTCCCTCATGTAAATAAAGAGTTATTTGACAAGATAGCTAGTGGAAAACAGGTGTTGTTTGCATGTCCAGAAAGAGAGTCTTCTGCATATTATGGAAAAATTGCAAGTATTATTAGATCTTCAAAACCAAAATCCATAACAATAGTAACAATCGACGGCAGTCCACATTGTTTCCAATTACATGCAGCAGCAAATGAAGCAGCGTATATAGTTGGAAAAGAAGTTATAAAAAAACACTATGTTGTTGTTGATGGAAAGAACCTTATCGAGATATCGCCAAATAGTATAAGAATTGCAAGGTATCTCCACATAGTTGAAAGATTAATAAATATGAACCCAGAAATATTAAATGAGCTTAAAAAACATAGCCTGGAATACATTAATGAGCTAAAATATAAGGATGGTTCTAATGATACATAAAATCATCGATGAAGCCAAAGCTAGTATTTGGCGAAACAGCTCTACAGAATCCAGTAACTATATGGAGAATAAATGTATATGTTTTTAATAGATATAAAAATATAAATGATTTTATAGATATTAATACCTTATATAGCTAGCGATCTAATTATTTTAATAGTGTGAAAATGTTATGGAGATGTTTAGAGACATTTCTATTTCGACTATATTAGAGTATATCAATCCATATCTAAATATAATCATAGCTTTAATTATAATGATTATAATATATTACATTGCTAAGAAGCTTCTATATAGATTAAGAATAAAGGGTATAATTACACGTAGTACAGAAGGAACTCTTAAGGTAATAATCTTAATTACTTTAGCCTCTATCATTCTTCCAACATTATTCTCAACTGTTCTTCAAAGATATGAAATTTTATGGCTTTCAATTGCAATCTTTATCTTTATAGGTGTAGCAATAACTGTTTCTTTACATAGCTATCTAGAGAACTCCCTTATGTACATAATTGTCGTAGCATCTGGTATACTTAAGGATGGCGATAATATTCAAATAGAAATTGATGGTAAAAGTTATATAGGAAGAGTGACATTGACGGAAGGTAGTCATATGCATTTAAGAACAAATCATGGGGCATCAGTACTTATACCATATAAAAAAGTTTTCAATGCTATTATTGTAAAAAGACAATATACAGTTTTAAGGTTTATGATAAAGATATATGGTTATAACCTAGATATTGAGTCACTTGTAGAGAGAATAGTTAATATAATTAAAAAGGCTAAGACCATCATCAAAGAGGAAATTTCTGTAAAGCTTCATGAAGCTTCTGATGATAGTGTTTCATTAGATATTGAAGTAGGTATAATGAATCCTGGTAATATAAATGAATGTTATGAGGAAATTATAGAAAGCTTAACCACGGAGCTTCCATATAAAATAGATATAAAGATATTAGAATAATTTAGCTTCATCACCATCGTTAAAGGCGAAGCTTTCAGATGTAATATTATTTACCGTTATTCACCTCGTTCTCTACTATTATAGGCTTTTGCTCCTTTTTTATCTATTATTCTTCTTAATCTTTTTTCAGCAATGGATAAAACCTCTCTAACACATGTTGCAAGGTCCCAACATCTTGAATTTGTAGATATAGTGGTAATGTTTGTAGAGAGTTTTATAGATACATCATATTGCCTTCTTTTTTCGCTGTTCATTTCCTTTACCTTACCTATTTGTTTAACTGTTAACTTAAAGTCTATTACTTTTACATATCTTGAGAACTTAGATAGATAACTATTAACAAGTTTTTCTATTTGTGTTCGTGTTAATTCGTCTTCAATAGCCTCTGAGATTTTAGCTTCTATAGGCTGTATAGTAGTAAATGACTCTAGATATTTCTTTAAAATATCTATGCCACTCACTATACCTTCAGCTACATCATTACTTGAAACAACAGGTGCACCAGAGATTCTATTATCTAAAAGAATAATCGTTGCCTCAGCTATATCTACATTATTTGGTATTGTTATAGGTGGTGATGTCATAAAATCAGATACAGGTGCGGCAAGAAACGATTCTTCGCTTTGAATCCATTCAAAGCCTTTTCTTCTACTCAATCTAATCATATAAAGTCTTTCAACAATGTCACTGAGGGTTATTACTCCTATAACTCTATTAACAGAATCAATAACTGGTAATCTAGATATGCCACTTTTTAGCATGAGCCATCGAGCTCTTGCTATGCTTTCTTTTTCATTTATTGTTATTACAGGTTTACTCATAACAGTAGTAACGTTAGCTCTTGGAATTCTGTTATTCTCTATAAGATGTCGTAAAAGATTATCTCTAGAAATAATACCTACTACAATACCCTCTTTATTAATAATGGGTATTTCTCTCACTTTCCATGTCACAATATTGCTAATAGCGTTATTAATATCAGCATCTTCATATATATAGAATGGAGGATCCATAACACTTTGCACCTTTGCATCTCTACCTACACCTTTCATAAGAATACCTCTGTAGCTTACCACACCAATGATTCGATTATCATCACCAACTACAGGTGCATCTCTAATTCTAAGCTCTTTCATTTTTGGAAGGATTTCACCTATCTTCATAGAAGGCTTTAGTAAAAGTATATCCCTAGATGCTATATCTATAACCGTTACCAATATTTTTACACCATGTAATATACTATTTTTCTCTAGCTATATTAATCTGACTCTTAATTTCCTCTACATAAAGTTAATAAAAGTTTCTTTCTTTTTTCTGAGGGTATTTTACAGATTATACCATTATTGATAAGTTTTGCTATGATTTTTCTAAGCATCAATCCATTTAAATAATATCCGTTCTCCTCAAGAAGTTCTCTAAGTTCTTCAAAGCTCAAACCATTTTCATTTTTTGATAAGATTTCTATTACTGTTTTCTCTACATTTCTGTTCAATATCATTTCCCTTTAGTATTACATTATTTTTAGGGTCTATAGCTATCCATGGAAATAAATTTGCTTTACATAACCTTTTAGTTGCATTTGGATATAGCTTAACTACCTCCAGCTCAATTTTATCTATAATATTTTCATCAATTCTTATAAGCTGTTCTATTAATCTTGAAAGTGAACTTTTTCTACAAAAACTTACTGTAATAACTATCGACACAGCTATACTGTTTTCAATAAGATGTTTCACTGCTTCTATCTGATAATTATAAAATCTTTTATCAGCACCTGTTATAGCCTCAAATTCTTCAGAAGAACATCCCTTAATACTCACCCTTGTAGTAATAAAAGGATAATTCGATAAATCTATAGCATAACTCTTTTTATATCCTATTAAAATACCATTGGTCTCTAAAATAAATACAATCTTGTTAGAATAACCAAGATCTTGTATTTTCTTAAGAAGCTGAAAAACATGTTCAAAACCTATAGATGGTTCACCACCACTTAGTCTAATATATCTAAAACCTTTTTCAAAAGCAATATTCAGAAGTTTTAATGCTGCATTTTCAGAATCTATATAGAATCCCATATTTTTTAAAGCTGAAGGGGTATTTAAATGCCAACTCCAACAAAATTTACATCTAAGGTTACATCCAATAACATCTCCTGTAGCAGAACCCCCATAGAATTTAGTTGCTCGAAATCTATAATATTTTCGAAAAATTTTAGAGTCCTCCATATATATGACATATTTCTCAATATTGTTATTTAGTAAGATAGGATCGTAGACCATATATATGCCTCTAAATTGATATGTATTAGTAATATAATGTTTTTATATGAGTAAATCCTAGAGGTAGATAACATTTTATATTTTTATAGACATAGATTTATTTAAATCATCCTTAACCAAATTAGCTGAGCAGAGACATTCTCTAAGGTAGCTTAATGATATTGTTTCAATATATGACCTATCTTTCACCATGCTAACCTCTACATCATCTCTATAGCTATATTCATAAGATACTATGTAGTGTGAGCGATTTATTATAAGGCCCATATGTACTATATCAGCATTACATAGTGTTATATTATATCTAGGTAGAAATTCAGATGCTTCTATATATGAGATAAGCACGTTTTTGTAATTCGATATACATCTTTTAGCTATTTCCGATGTTGGTAAAGCTGTTAAAACATATATTCTACTTCTATTTGAAAGCGTTCTAGCTATTCTATATAATAGCTCAATAACTTTATTGTCTAGGCATGGAATGTGAAGTATAAGCTCTGTTACTTCATCTGCATTGTTTAATATATATTCAAATGCATTACTAAAGGTTTTTAAAGGTATTGTAAAGAGATGTTCCTTGGACTTACTTTTATTTCTTCTCATGATTTCAGGTATTGATATCTCAATAAGATTTCTAGATATAATTGATCTCTTAAATCTTATACCATCTCTATAACCTGTTTCAAATATGAATAGATTTGAAAGATCGCCAAAGATTATCGAAAAAAGCAACTCTATGTCGAAACACTCTGAATATATTTCTATATACTCTGAGTTACTATAAATTGAACATTTGATTCTAGGTCCACGCTCTCTACATAGAGATATAAGTGGTGTGCAAAGGTAAGCATCTATATAGGTATCAATAAAACTTTTGATATCGCCACTATACAACTTCTGTAGAGCTGTAAATGATTCAAAAGGCAAAATTTTTACATATTTATTAATGACCTCTATAATATTTTCAATGTTACTAATAGACAACCTCGCATATACTTTATCTTTTATGATATGAGGCTCCTTAAACATTCTAGCTATTCCAGTTGGCAATTCCTTCAATCAGTTGCACCAAGGCAAAAATAAAATATTTAAAGGTTTATAGCTATTTTTCATCAATTAATTTTTCTAATTCATCTCCATGGAACCTTAATATATGGGTGATGAATGCTGATGATCTTAAAAAGCTTTTGCCACAAAAAGGACATATCCTAAGTCCTTTATATGGAAGCAATCTTTCTATAGCTCTTTGAGCAGAAGAATATTTCTCGAAATAGTATTTATATCCAAAGGAAGGCTGAAGACCAGCAAGCCAACGAGCAATAGATTTTATAACCTTATCCTTATCTCGAGTATTAAGAGCCATATAAACACCAGCTTAATAGTATATATTACTCCATATCTATTTATAACTTTTTGTGAAAATAACGATATTGTATTACTAAGGTAGGGTGGTAAGTATATTTAAAGATCTAATATTGAAGCTTAGAGGTAAAAAAGTTGAGCATGAAGAAATAGATAAAGAAGTAGTGGATGCTTTATATAGCCTATTAATTAATGTTCGTTTCGATCTTGTTGAAGCTTTCTATAATATTGCTAAAAGAAGGTTAAGGGAACTATACGACTTGTATTCTATGACTATGCTAAAGTTTGATAAACTACTTCAATTACTTAGAAGATTATTGAACAGACCAGTAGAATACGATCTCAAAAGACTTTCTGATAACGAAATAAATAGTTATATCTATACACTTCCTTTAGAGTTGTCAATAGCTGTAAGAAGTCTTATACAAAATACTAAGATGTTGAAAGAATTCTCACAATCAACTACACAACACTATCTAAAATCAATAATTAGTAATATTGATGATTATATAGAGGATATAGCTAAGTATACAGATAAGATTCTTAACAATAAAAACTAGTTTGTTCATATTCTATTCAATATATATAAAGACTGGTTTTTATAGAAAACCTTTTTAGAACCGAGAAAGCCTAGGCTATAATTAGGCTATATAAAAAATCATTATGTTGTGGGGTAAAAATGTATAAGCATTTAGCAACATTTATGTATATTATTTTAATAGCATTGATATTACTAGCATCTATATCTTCTACAGCATATATCTATTCATTAGATGAGACAAGACATGTAATAATAGTTGCAGTTAGCCAGCTGCAAAACGGCTCATATATAGGGGTTTCTGCAGATCTCTATGTACGTGTTACATGTCCAGGTACTGGTCATGTATATGTAGAGACATTACCTCTTAGCCAAATAGATTTACAAGCATCTACTAGAATAGCAGCTATCGTAGCTAGTAGCATAGCTAGTGTAAGTTTTCATGGTTGTGACTTCTACGCTTCTATAAAATCTGATTCGCCAATAGTTGGAGGACCAAGTGCAAGTGGTGTTACAGCAGTTGCCTTCGCAGCAGCACTACTTAGGCTACCACTTAATGAAAGCATTGTTATGACAGGAATGATAATGCCTGATGGAAGTATAGGGCCTGTTGGCGGATTAAAATATAAGCTCGATGCGGCAGCTTCTCGTGGAGCTAAGGTTTTCCTTGTACCATATGGACAGACAAAGGATGTTGTATATAGAATTGTTACACAAAGAATTGGTTCAACTGTTATCAATAGAGTTGTTTCAGAGACTATTGATCTTATTTCATATGGAGCGCAATTAAATGTTACAGTTATACCCGTTGCAAATGTTTTTGAAGCATTAAATATTTTTACAAATAAAATGTACAGCGTTTCTTCCGTTGGCGTAAAAGAATTGGAAAATCTTAAAGATGTTTATAGCATACTCAATGCTATACAATATGAATGGATATCGAATTTATCTAGAGAAATATATAGAGTAGTAAATGAAAGCAAATATATCGAAGATAAAGCGCTTTCATCACTTAGCGGCTACTCTATGCTATATGTTAAAGATCTTCTTCGCAGCATTGATTCAAGTATAGATAATTTAAAGAATCAAGCTGAATTTTTAGCATCAATGGGGAAGCTATATGCAGCTTCATCAATATATTTCCAAGTACTTATATATGCTTATCAACGACTCCATTTACTTAAATCAATTATAGATAGGACATATGTATCACAGGAAATTAACACTATTAATAGTTCAATATATGAAGTTATAGAATATGTAAATAGGTATTATAAAGAAAACAGTATAGATATGTCTAGACTTTCCATAGCTATAAACACACTGGATAGAGCTTATGAAGCTTTAATATACTTAAATAAGACTTTATCAACCCAGTATATAGATTCTGCTTCACGGTATCTAGCACTAGCTTCAGCGAGAATGTATACGGCAAAGCTATGGTCTACACTTCTAAATAGATCCTTATATACTATAAGCTTAGAAATACCTGTCGAAGACTTAGATGCAATGTCATTATATATCATAACATTAGTGCAAAACATATATACATATATATTAGCATTTTCATCATCTTTACAGATTCCGCAGAATGTTTTATCAGATGCTATAGATAGATATATACTTTTATCTAGAGTAGATAGAGCCCTTGATAGAATTGCACTTGGAATAAGCTCTATAAGCTTTATGCATCTAGCATTAGTGTCTATTTTTCTACAGGACTATAATTCAACTATTGAAGCGTTAAATAAAACCATAGATGTATCGTTAACACTATTAAATATGGATACGTTACCTATAGATGTTCCACTCTATATAGAGATGATAAAGGTATTTGAATCTAATCCACAAATACAAATCACAATGATGTCTAGGTTATCAATGATTCTGTCGATATATAGAACACTCAGCATAGAAAAGCTTCCATTAACATACACAAAACCTGTTGAAGAAAAGGAAATAACTAAAACAGTAAAAGAAACAGTTACACATACTATAACAGTTACAACGACAATAACAGTTACAACAACAGTCGTTCAACAACCACAAGAAAGAACCATAATCATAACAACAACCAAAATAGGTGGTGGAACACAATTAAGAATCGAAGATATTCTTTTATTAATAGCGGTTCTTCTGATAATAGCTGTAATATGGTTAATTATAAGGAAAATTTAATGAATTGAATGACTTGTTAGTCTAAAGGATAGAAATCATTAATCATGGTATGGAAGAATCTATAATTAAAACCATTGTTATAACGTTTTAGCAAAAACTCATGTCTATCATCATTAACAACATTTTCACGAATCCACTTGGATAGCCATGAAGAAATGTGAGAGCCATTTCCATTGTAATTAAATTTATCTCCATTTCTTCTTTTTATAATATCTCTATATATTCTTACAGCTATGGCTATTAGAGTTATATCCTCTTCTTGTAGCAGGTTTATATCTTGTATAGAACCATTCTCCACTTTAATAACAACTATATTTTCTAGAGGTGAAGGACTTGGAGCAATACTATTAATACCCACTTTTGCTTTAGAATCACTGTTGCGCTCTATATGCAAATTTTCCACCCTTTGCTGCAAATCCTTAAATTATGTCATAGGGTGAGGATCATTCATAAGTAGCTGTTTAGAGGGCTAGAAAAGAGTTTCGCTATATATATAGTCGTATATATAGATAATGATGTATAACAATATAAATTGCTATAATAATGAAAGAATTTTATTGAACTTAATAGTTTTAAAATTTTCTATTCTCTTTAAAGTTATACTTAGTGGCTATAGGCTAATAATATTTTGGATATTGCTTGGTGATGTTAATATAAATATTTTGTCACCTCTTTGGATTCTGTATTCTTTATTTGGGTATATTACTTTGTTTTCCTTGTCAATGATAAAAATAACTGTGGATTCGTTTTTCGTTATATCTTCTATAGACTTGTCAACTAGATTCATATGCAGCATTGAATCTAAAAAAACTAGAGATTGGTTTTGAGCTATATCTATCTTCTTTATGTTATAAAGTCTTTCTTTAAGTATAGAACTAAGTTCACTAGGCTTTATAACAATCTCTGTTGCAAGGTTAAGCTCTTTTAAAACTGATGCTATTTTATCATCATTAACAACAGCAATAACTCTAGGGACACCTAGATGTTTAGCATAGGAGCATACAACCATATTAATAAGATCATTTGTATGTGTAGCTATAACTATGTCAGCTCTTTGCATTCCTATCTCTTTATATAGATCTAAATCAAGTAAATCTCCAACAAATGTTGCAATATCTATTTCTCTTCTTAAAGCCTCTACACGGCTGGAATCACCATCTACAACAACAACATCCATACCAGATTCGATGAGTTCTGTAATAAGTTGGATAAACTCTCTTGAAAATCCAACAATTAAGATTTTCATCTATATATACCAAGTCACCTTTTTATCTTTGCTGAAATTTAAACTTATAACATCATATATAGTTAATAAAACATCATCTCTTTTCTGTAGTGCCATCCAATAAGTAGATACATAGGTAAGAACTCTAATCTACCCATGTACATGGCAATCATTAGAATGATTTTAGATGTTAGTGGCAATGATTGTGATGTTATACCAACACTTAAGCCTACACATGATAATGCTGATACAGTCTCAAATAAGGAATCTATAAAGCTATATTTATGTATTCCATTGAATGATAATGACATATATAGTGTACCACTAAATAACAGCATCATAAATATATATATTATGGTATATGATAATGCTGATGATATTGTCTCATCATCTATTTCTTCATGTCCTATTCTCTTCACAGTTATAGCACCTTTTAATCTAAATGGTCTTTGAAATTCCCATAGAATACTCTTCAACATTATCAAAACTCTTCTAGTTTTTATACCACCTGCTGTAGAGAAAGTTGCTCCTCCAATAGCCATAGCACAGATCAAGGTTATCTTAATAATTTCTGGTTCGTTGTATATTTCAGATAGTTGAAATCCTGTTGTTGTATAGCCTGAGATAAGATGATAGAGCCATATAACAATCTTATTGTAGCTATTTATAGAAACTGAATATAAAGCGACTAAAATCATCAATATAAACATTATTAGAAAGAAGCCTTTGACCTCTATTGACTTTATAAAATCTTTTATCTTTCCTCTCAATATATTGTAGCTATCAATAAAGTTAAGAGCACCTATAATCATTATAACTGATGTTGTAAATAAAACAAGATAATTTGTTCCTTTAAACCACATTCCTATGCTTTGTGAAGATGTTGACATTCCTCCTGTTGCTATCGCCGTCATTGAATGTGCAATTGCATCTAATAGATTCATACCACTAAACATCAGCATTATTATACCAATAAAAGTGTATATCGAATATACTGTATATAGCCTTCTCATGGTAGAGGCAATTGTTGGTGCTAAAAGAGAGCCTCGTTCAATAATATAGACTGTTCTTATACTTCTATGCACAAAAGGTAAAAGAGCACCTGATACAACAACAATTCCAATTTCACCAAACCATTGTGTTATAGATCTCAACATCAGTATTATATAGGGATATTTCTCAACATTGCTAAACATAGTTAATCCTGTACCAGAAAAGCCACTTAATGACTCGAAGAAAGCATCTATAAAATTTAAATCTATAGAATAGAAATATACAAAAGCTGTTATAAAAGGTATTAAGATCCAAGAAATAAGAACAACAATAAAACCTTCAACTATATCTGTTATCATATTTCCTTTAAAGATAAAGGCAATTATACTAGATATCGATAGTGAAATTGCTATAGCAATTAGATATCGTATTGTAATTGTTAATGCATTTAATTCGCTCCAATAGCTATATAATGTATAGAATATTATACCAATAGCCATAAGTATGAATAAAACAGAGGATATTAAGACAGAAACAGTATATATTATTGCTTTAGCATTCACAAGCATTTCACCTTTTAACTATGCTTTAACTACAGCCATATTATTTGTATTAAACATCATATCCTTTAATTAATACCATAAAAAATACATAGTTTTATTTTATATTAATTATATTAATGTTTATTACACGGTGTAAATTTTACTCCATACACTATTATACCTTCATCTCCATCCTCATATATCTTCCTTAACACAGCTTCAACTTCCATACCTTCATAAACTTCATTACTATTTACATCTACTATTGGTGCTATAACCTTTACACCGTTTTCAAGTTCTATTAAACCAATTATTATTGGTGCATATTCTCTATATCCCTCTAAAACTGTGTGTTCTATTGTCCATGAAATAACTTTACCTTTTTTTGGAAGCTCAACAACTTCGGTTTCTCTACAGCTACAATAAGGACATGAAGGCTTTGGTGGATAAAATATACGGCTACATTTCTTGCATTTTGAGCCTTCTAATCTATATCTAGATCCTTTTTCTCTCCATATACGAGCAGGCGATATTTTCACATTTGCTCACCTTTTTACTATGATTACAGAGGTTAATGTTGCTACTCCACCTGTATTCATAGCAAGACCTTTTTCAGCATTATTTACTCTAACTCCTGGGAAATCGCCTCTGAGTTGCATAGATATCTCTGCTACTTGATATACACCTGTTGCACCAACCGGATGACCTCTAGCCTTTAGACCACCACTTAAATTTATACTTGGTTTGTCTCCAGCTTCAAATCTTCCATCTTTTATATATCTCCAAGACTCACCTAATTTAGCAAATCCCAGCCCTTCTATGGATAGTAGAGCTGTTATTGTAAATGCATCATGAATTTCAGCTACATCTATATTGTTAGGCTCTATTTTCGCCATTCTAAAAGCTTTTTCAGCAGCTTTTCTAACACTTATAGGGTTGAGAACATCTTCTCTTGAAGATAAATCTATACCATCGCTTCCAAGCCCTATACCAGCTATTTCTATTGGTGTATCACTAACCTTTTTAGCAATATCCTCTGAAGCTAGTAGAAGTACTGCAGCACCATCTCCAATAGGTGCAGAGTCCATGAGCCTTATAGGATCTGAGATTATAGGTGAGGTAAGAACATCTTCTATTGTTATTCTATTTCTTAGTTGAGCATAGGGATTTTTAGAACCATATTCATGCATTCTAACAGGCCATAGAGCCATGTCCTCTCTTTTAGCTTCATATCTAAGCATATAAAGTCTCATTGCAAGAGCATTTAAAGCAGGAAAGCTTATACCGTAGATATATTCATATTCAGCATCAGCAGCTTGTGCTAGTGCAGAGGTCACTGTAGATGTTGGGTAGTCACTCATTTTCTCAACACCAACAACTATAACTTGTTCATACAATCCAGATGCAACAAGGGAAAAGCCTACTGCAACGGCATGACCTCCACTTCCACAGGCAGCTTCAACTTTAAGACCTCCTAATCCTCTTAAACCTATTGCGTCTATTGCTAAAGCAGCTAAAGAATCCTGGTTATAAAGTGAGCTACTAAGCATGTTACCAACGACAACAGCTTCGGGATTGTAGTATTTAACATCGTTAAATGCTTTTTTAGCGGCCTCGTGAATCAGTTGCATATACCCCTTATCATAATGTCTATCAATTTTAACCATACCTATACCAACAATGTATACCCTTTTCAAGATCTACACCATTAGCTTTACTAAGTATCTAAAATTAATGAAAGAGATATTTAAGAGATACATTACTATGGTTTAACAATAAGGTTCATTACCCCACTTAAACACTATATTATTTAGATGTCTTGAGTCATGCCCACTGAATAATGATGAATATCGGGGTATAGGAAGATATAATAAATTGGGTGATATTATTGTTTAGGAGTAGTTATTGGGCTATAGTAAGGCCAGATGCTGTTGCAGCTTTACATAATGAAACATTTAAAAAGGTGCTTAGCTGGTATTACTCTGTATTTATTAATGATTATCCTGCAAAATTTCATATAGCTAAAGCCATACCTCTTCCAAGAGATTTTAAATTTACTGAAGATCTTGATGTTTTGTGGGATATGCATGACCAATTAACAAAAGATTTCAATAGTTTATGGAATGAGGTTAAAAGAAGTGGGATAAAGTTTAATGAGTTTAAAAAGCTGTATGGTGAAGAAAATACAAGTCTTTTAGATCTAGACATAGAAATTGCAATGAAAATTGTAAAGAGTTGTAGATTTTGTGAATGGAAATGTAGAGTTGATAGGACATCTACAAATAAAGGGGTATGTAGACTCAATACAGCTTCGTATGTTCATAGCTGGTTTCTACATATAGGTGAAGAGGCTCCTTTGGTGCCAAGTGGTACTATATTCTATGGAAGTTGCAACTTTAGATGTGTATTTTGTCAAAACTGGGATATATCTCAAGAGAATCCATATAACGGAGCTGAAGTCGATCCACGGATTCTTTCAATAATACAGAAAGAGCTGAAAGCAAATAATGCAAGAAATATAAACCATGTCGGTGGCGAACCTACACCAAATCTACATAATATTTTAGCTAGTTTAAAGCACCTCGATGTAAATATACCTCAGCTATGGAACAGCAATTTCTATATGAGTGAAGAAGCTATGAAACTGCTTAGCCATGTCATAGATATATGGCTACCAGACTTTAAATATGGTAACAATGAATGTGCATTAAGACTATCAAAAGTTTCTAGATATATGGAGATTATTACAAGAAATCTTAAGATAGCTATAGAATGGGGTGATATGATAGTAAGACACCTTGTTTTACCTAACCACATAGAGTGTTGCTCTAAACCAGTATTAAAATGGATCTCAGATAATATTCCAAAGGAACGTGTTGTTGTGAATATAATGGATCAGTATAGACCAGAATACAAAGCATATGAATACAAAGATATTTCAAGAAAACCCACTTCGCAAGAACTTGAAGAAGTCTATAGATATGCAGATTCTTTAAAAATTTTATGGAGAGAAATATCATAGCATATACTTTTCCTATTACTTTTAGAGATAGTGCTTTTCTCTATCCTTAAAACAACATCGTTGCTTAACCATATTTATGAAACTTATTTTATAGTACCAAGCTTCAATTTACAGGAATTTTTATCCTTTACCAATCCATATACCTCTCTCTACTAAGATTAATGCAAATTACAGCTTTTAGATGCTGATAATTTTAGTGGTATTTGTTAGATGATAAGAATATTAATTATTTATGTTTATCGAATCCTGACTTAGATAACATTTTACGGTTTCTAGGTCTGGAGAGTGGATTAGACAAGCTAAGAGAAACCTTGATATAGTATATGCCAATTTTAGAATCTTCATAAAGAAGTATATCTTGGAGTTCGTCACGTAGGGAAAAGGATTCTAAAAGGGTTAACGAATTTTCTTTATAATGAGAGTATACATTACATTCTCTTCATACCGAGTCGGATGTAGAGATTTTGCAGGAGATTAGGGGATATACTCCAATGTTAGACAAGCATTGCATTCTTAGTAGATATTTAATGTTCTTGGTGAGGATGTTTCAATGGACTATTATATACTTAATAATGCTAAGAACTTTTTATTATCCTAAAATATAATCTAAGTCTAACATTAACTAATATTAAATAAAATAACTATTTATATAATGGTGGGGATATGGATAGCTCCATGCTTTATGTAATATTTTTAGGGCTGGCCTTTGCTAAATTATTTGAATTTCTATTAGGCAGGGTTAAGATTCCTTCAATTATTTCATGGTTTGTTGCAGGCATTGTTATAGGTCCTTATGTATTTGGCTTAATAGAAAGTTGCCCTGGATTAGAATTGTTTTCCAGAATTGCATCAATTTTTCTTATGTTTTATATAGGGCTTTCAACAAATTATAGCGCAATTTTAAGAAAGGCTTATCTAAGTGTTATAGCTGGGGTATCTGGTGTTATAACCACATTTTTTCTATGTTTTTTTGTTCTATATATTACTGGTAACGGTGTATATGAGTCTGTATTAATAGCTATAATACTTTCAAATACAGCTTCTGAGGTTGTCTCATCAACAGCATTGACTATCAATAATCTCTTTGTATATGATGTTGCTATAACAGCTAGTGTTGTTGATGATATAATTGCAGTTATTGCTGTTGTTATTATTTCGTCATTGTTTTTAAATCTTAATTGGAGTATTTATTTTAGTTATTTGCACTTATCCATCTTAGCTATAGTTTTTAGCTTAGGTTTGTTTCTATTTAAACATCATTCTAGAAAATCCTACAAGCTTTTTCAGAAAGAATCTATGCAGGCTTTAATAATGGTTATTCTAGGACTTTCAATAGCCTTCACAATAAAGATGAATATAAATGAATTGCTAATAGCATATGCAACCGGGTTTATATTAAATATGATGATGTTGAGGGGGGATATTCTACTTAGAACAGATACCATTGTTATGGATCTATCTGATTTTATAAGTAAACTTCTCTATCTAATATTTTTACCACTTCTATTCATATATATTGCACTATCTATTAATATTGCATCAATTGATATGCTCACTCTTGTATTGCTGTTTGTAGCATCTACCATAGGTAAATTAATTGGATGTAGCATACCAATCTATATTAAGACAAAGAATAAAAGCTCAATATTAATAGGAATTTTAATGATGATGAGAGGATCTCTTGAAAATACGTTACTAAGTATGTTATATCTATATAACTTGATAGATATAAAAATATACTCTACTTCAGTTATTATACCATTTATCTCAACTTTAACAGCTTTAACAGCAGTATATATTTTAAGAAAATACTTTTCAACATAGATATAATTAGCTACTACATATATGATTTTCCTTAAACTAAAAATAAATTCTGCTTTAACATCTATAAAAAAATTGTTAAAGCTATATCAACTAAAGTTATAAATATTTAGTAATTTTATTAACAAGTGGTGAATGTTTTGAAACATATTGTTCTCGCTTCAAATAGCCTAAGAAGAATTGAGCTTCTTAAAAAACTTGGAGTTAAACCAATAATTATACCACCTAACGTTGAAGAGGTGAAATATGTAGATAATCCATTTAAAACAGTATTGGAAAATAGTAAAAGAAAAGTATTAAATGTAGCTGATAAAGCACCTCAGAAATCTATAATTATAGGTGTAGATACTGTTATATTCCATCCACTAATAGGTGTTGTTGGTAAGCCCAAGACAATCGAAGAAGCAAAAATAATGCTAAAAACTTTTAGTGGAAGAGCTCATATAGTTGTAGGTGGTGTTACTCTATTTGATAAAGAGTCTGGAAAAAGAATAGAATTTACTGATACAACTATTGTAAAGTTTAAGAATCTTACCGAAGAAGAGATAGAACTCTATATCAAAATAGAGAATCCTTTTGATAAAGCCGGTGGATATGCTATCCAAGGATTAGCATGTCTTTTCATTGATATTGTAATAGGTGATTACTACAATGTGTTAGGATTACCTCTTTCAAAACTATATAATGTATTGGATAAAGAGTTTGGACTAAATCTTTTAAAAGATTTTATAGCAAAAGAATAGTAGAATACAATTATCATGGCTTCATCAGTTAAAAGCATTATTTAGTGGTAGAGAGTTGGACTAAAGGTTATTAATAGAGATTATCACAGTTAAAGAAATGAAATGAAGACTTTGTTCTTTTATCTTCTATTTTATTTTCAATTGTTGCAACAGCTAAATCTAGATTAAGAGAATCTTAAGGTAAGGTATTTAAGTTTTTGGAGGAAACATATTGCTATAAAGCATTACAAAAAAGACTATAATAATAATGAAAAATATTATTGATATTATGAGAAGACTTTTTACTATTCTTTGACTGGTTCCAAAAGCAATTGGTATAGGGCCTAGAACAATAACCCCGCCTACCTCTACCTCTTTTTTATTTGTTTCATTTTTTCTAAATTTATATAAAGCTGAAATAGATACAAGTATCACACCTACAAATATTATAATGAAGGCTAATGTGAACAGCAATAATAATAAGTTTATCATGGCATCACCAAAAATATAAAGAGTTACAGTCTTATAAAGTTATATAAATATAATGTAAATATGACTATAAAATGGAATAAGTTATATCTGATTTAGTTTTAATGAATCATAGAGGTGATCTTTTATTGATTTACTAGTTATTAGCACTAACGATGTTTATTCTGAAGAATTTTAAGCATAGTTTTAGCGTTTTCAAGCATCCAATGGTCATTATTAAAGAATATGTATAGCATTTTTGGTTTTAATTCAATTATATTATCAGCAATTTCATTTAATTCATCATAGCTATAATCATAGCTATACCATGTATCTTTACCATGGAGTCTTAGATAAATTATTTCATTGCTTGTCACAATCCATCTACCAATAGGGGCATCTATAGAAACTAGTGTTATGTTAAGTTTTTTACATATTTCAACAGATTCATTATTAAGCCAGCTAGAATCTCTGAATTCTATAGCAAATCTAGATCCAAGATTTATTGTTTTAACGAATCTATACAGCTTTTCAATATTTTTGTTATTCATCTTAAAGTTTGGTGGCATTTGAAATAGATAGAAATCTATGTAGGTATCTAATGGTTTAAAGAGCTCATAAAATTTTCTCCAAGTATTTAGAGCATTTACATTTAGTTTTTGGAAATGGGTGATTCCTCTATAGACCTTTACAGACCATCTAATACTTTTCAACTTCATCCGTTTAGACCATCCAATGACTTGATTAGGATATGGAAATCTATAGAATGAAGCATTAAGCTCAACTGCATTTAAACCAGAAAACTTTAGATACCAATTCAATGTTCCTTCAACATTCCAATCATAAAGCCAACCAGAAGTGCCAATATAAACCTCCATATGCATCTCCAGATCGTTACATCTTTTATCTTTATTTATTTAAAGCTTTAAATAATTAAATTAACATAGTCTCTCTTACTATAAAATTAGTGATTCTATTTAATATAAGTTTCACTGATTATTGTTACTCTATTTGTATATAATACATGAGTGGCATAAATACTTAAAAATTTGTGCACTAAATGCATTATTAGGTGTACTATATTGCATATACCTGATGGTTTTTTAGATCCATATACAGCTATAGCTACTTATGCTATATCTTTAATATTAATTGGATATACTATTAGAAGAAGTAAAGCCATTGATGAAATTAAATTTGCTAGAGTTGTTACATTGTCGGTTTTCATTTTTGTTGCTCAGATGATTGCATGGCCAATACCAGGTGGAACTAGTCTGCATCTTGTAGGTGGTGCTTTAGCAGGGATTTTACTAGGTCCTTGGCTAGGGATATTGGCTATGACTATAGTTTTGGTAGTGCAATGTTTAGTTTTTCATGATGGTGGTATAACAGCCCTTGGAGCAAATCTGTTAAACATGGCAATTATAGCTGTATCTATAGGCTATATGATATATAGAGTTATTTTAAAGGTTCTAGGTTCTAATTCCAAAGCAAGGTTTATAGCAGGGTTATTTGCAGGTTGGATTAGCCTTACTTTAGCTGGTGCAATGACTGGTTTAGAAATCGGTGTTTCTGGATATATTCTTAAGAGAATCGGATATAGTATAGCTATAAGTTTACCTGTTATGACCATATGGCATGCAGGTTTAGGCGTTATTGAAGGCTTTATAACAGGGTCTATTCTAAGCTATGTAGGATTTAAAGATCCAAAAATTATAGAAGCTGAAAGAGGCGAAAAGAGTGAGTAGAAATCAATTATATCTATTAATAATCTTGATTGCTATAAGCCCTATATTTGGTGTTTATCTAGCTAACTTAATTGGATACCACGAACCACTAGATATAGTTGCTGAAAAGCTTGAATTAAATGAACTAGAGATCAATTGGACCCCATTAAAAGACTATATAGTGCCTGGCTTACCTGATTGGCTAGGATATATTGTAGCAGGGTTTCTAGGTGTAGGTATAATAATATTTATTGGGCATATAGCAAAGATTTTTGTTTGGAGGAAAAATAGATGAGTGATATAGCGTTTAGAGTATTACATGAATTGATAGATGTTATTGAAATTTTTTCCCAAGGTATCAACAAACGCTATGTATTTAAATATGTAAATCCGCTATCAATACTATTTATCTTTATTGCCTTAACTGTTATAGCTGCATATAGCCATAGTGATATAGCTAGAGCTGTAATATTAGCCATATGTATATTACAGATACTAGTAAATAGTTCACGGAAAATTCTTCTTAACATCCTTAAGGTGTATATTTTTATAATAATTTTAGCAATATTTTTGGGTTTGCCATCGATTTTCCTATACACAGATAGATACAACATAGCTTTATCGATAATCAAAACAGTTTTTGTATCTATTTCAGCATCAACGCCTATAATAGTATTCACTATATTGGTTGGCTTAAAAGAGATAGGCAGGCTAGTAACAATTTTCTCAAAGACTATAGGTAGAGCTATAGCTATGTTTTCTATAGCTTTATTCAGGATTTCGCAAATACAGATAGAGATTATGTTGATGAGGTTTTCTAGAAATCTTAGCAGTAAAAGAAGCTATATTTGGAAAGCAATATCATCTGCCATAGGTGATACACTAATTCATACAAACTATATATCGCAAATGATGGCATTAGCCATAAAATCTAGAACCGTATCATTAAATAGTTTCGAAAAAAGTATATTAAAACCACTAGACTATCTCATCATTGCTACATCTATTGCCTCAGCTATAGCTGTTTTGGTGGTAACTTAATGGAGCTGTATCTCGATAATGTATATTATAGATATCCTGGTTCAGATGAGTATGCTTTAAAGGAATTAAGTTATAGATTCGTAGAAGGTAGAACATATCTTATTACAGGACCCAATGGATCTGGTAAAACAACGCTTCTATTAGTTTCATCAGGGCTTTTAAAACCTGTTAAAGGCGATGTTCTTTTAGATAAAGTCTCTATATATGGAAAAATTGAATATAGGAAAATTTTTGGTGTTTTATTTCAAAACCCTGACTTAATGCTATTTAACCCTACAGTATATGATGAAATAACATATTCAATTAAACAGATAAACGGCGATTTAAGAAAGATAGATAGAGAGGTTGATAAATGGCTAAAGTTTTTTGAATTGGATAAAAACATCTTAGGTAGACAAGTGTATACCTTAAGCTATGGCTATAAAAAAATAGTAGCACTGATATCTATACTGATTTATGGGCCAAAAATACTAGTATTAGATGAACCACATACAAATCTAGCAAAAAAATATTTCAATAAAATTAAAGAGATAATCTCAATAAATGCTAAAAACAATGGAATAAATATAATAGCTAGCCATTCAATATCAATATATAAAGATATAGCAGACTATATCATAATGTTAAACAATGGCTCGGTAATAAAATCTAAAAAGCTAAGGTAATTTAAAAAGTTTTGGTTCTATGAAGCCCAACCCCTCTTCATGGTATATCCAACAATTTTGTCTACATCTTTTGATGTAAAGCCATAGTCACTTAGCTTTTCACTAAATCCGATCTCCTCTTGAAATCTATGTAAAGCTTTTGATGCTTTTTCAGCATATTCGGTAGAAGGCTAAATTACATGACTACCAATACACCATTTTATATGGATAAGAATATAATTAAAGATATAGTTGTTAGGTCATTATAGAAATTGTTTTAGTCTTCATATCGACACATAAACTCCTTGATTGATTCAAAATCAATTTTTTTATATCTTTCAAGGCTTCCTATATCATACCATATTCCTTTATATAGATAAGCCTTCACAACAAAACTATTTGATATCATCCATGGAATCAAATCACCCATTATATCAAATGATGTTCCCAAGGAATCCTCAACTTTTTTTAGAATTGATATGTTAAGAGTTAAAATACCTATTGTCACGTATATGTTTAGCCAAGGCTTTTCCTCGAGTTTCATAATTTTATCGCCATCTATAGATGCAACACCAACTGGTACTTGATATCTATCAGCAAGAACAATAACAGCATCTGCATTATCTGTGAAATGCTTATTTATCAGGTTATTGACATCTATAGGTGCAATTATGTCTCCATACCAAATCAATACAACATCATTAATAAAACCATATTTGAATGCTTTTAAAAGAGCACCTCCGGTTCCTCTATAAATCTCGTCATCAATACTATATTGAATCTTTATACCATGTCTAGATCCATTACCAAAATAATTTCTTATTTGCTTCCATTTATAGCCAACTAAAAATGTAAACCTAGATATATTGAATTTCTTTAACCAACAGATTATATGTTCAAGAATAGGTCTTTCATCATATCCTATGGGAAACATAGGCTTTGGAATAATGTCTGTATAGGGTTTAAATCTAGAGCCCTCTCCACCAGCTAAAATAACACCTACAACATTACTTGCTAATGTCATAAAACCGCCTTTGTATTTATATCTCAGTTTATTGCTATATATCGCTTTTGTTAAATAATTAATGTAAAGTATTGGTATAACTATTATAGTTTAGTATAGAAAGATAATAGCTAGTGTTGATCTTACATAAGATATATAGATAACACTTTAGCTTAAAGATAATACAAGAGGTGAATTGATATAGAAATGAGGTATATTCAGATCTTTGAATATGAATCTCTATTCAAGAAGTTGATATACATAGATACTGATAACATAGATACATGTAGTTTACTATCTGTTAAATATTTAGATATAAAATTTATTTGTAAAAGCGGTAGCTATTTAGAAAGTAGTATAGTATCAAGCAAATTTGATCCTAGTATAGCCTTTCTATATAGGTTTTACATAAGATGTCTTTCAGGATATAGAATATGTATAGCTATTACTAAAAATGAAAAGGTTTTAGAACTAGCTAAAAATGCAATAGAAAATGATGATCTTAGACCATTGGTAAAGAAATTTAGATCTAGTAATCTAGGCATTATAATAATAGCTAAGGTTTTAAATAATTATAATGAGACAATAGAAGAGATGGTAAGTATAATCAAAGGAATAGAGAAAACATTTATGAAAATACATAGATTATTGTTCTATTCAGAAGATATAAATAAGCCAAAGTATAGTGATTTATATTCTGAAATTAATGAAATTCCACAATGGTTTTAAATTATAAAATAAATTGCTACTCTATAATTAAAATTATAGTAAGTAACATCTATACTGTTCTTTGTGCTAAAAGTACTTTAATCTTTAGAGATCTTACCTTTTCTTCTCTTTCCATTTCATCAAATTTCATTGTTAGATACATTATAGTCTTCAATATTCTTGGTATTAAAACTTTTTCAAGCATCGTAACAATTCTTCTTATTCTCGAAATTTCTCTTCCTAGATTTATCAACTCCTTTTCATATTCTGCTAACCTTATAAGCGTTTCTAAAATCTCTTTCCGCTTATTTTGTATTATGCTAACTTCTATAGGCAGAATAGCTGAGTTCATAGGAATAGTTGTAAGCTCTATCATCGGTGCAGGAACTCCCATAACATTTCTAGTTCCTGTTATGATATATATACCTTTTGCTGTTGTCGATGACGTTATATTTAGGTGTTCTAGACCATGTATAGAGACAGCTATATAGTAATAGTAATATGTCTCAGATAATAATCTGTTCAACTTAGATCTCGTGTCATATGCTTTTTTAAGAACTACATAGAATTCTTGTAAAAGGAATGTAAGTCTATCTCTTAGAATTCTATGGAGTCTTCTAGCTATTGATAACCTTCTTCTAAGTCTAATTAACTCTATTTTTGTTGGTCTTGGTAATCTTATAATTTCGCTACTCATGTTTTTGATGCCTGCTTTCTATAAATGGGGTGGTATTTTTTCATAGTTTCAGAACTTATCTGTCTTAGCTCTTCTTCAGGTAGAATTGATAGTAGATCCCAAGCAATATCTAGGGTTTCTTCAAAGGATCTTCTTTCATATTCTCTTTGGCTGATAAATTTAACTTCAAATTTATCTGCAAAGTCAAGATATTTTTTATCTCTTGTGGTAAGAGACTCTGTACCTACTATTGTTATTAACTCTCTTAGATACTGGCCCTCTGCATATGCAGCTATAAGCTGTGCAAATACCTCTCTATGATCTTCCCTTGTTTTACCAGCACCTATACCTTCTTTCATAAGTCTTGAAAGAGATAGAAACACATCTACAGGTGGATATACACCTTTTCTCCACATATCCCTTGACAAAACTATTTGTCCCTCTGTAATATAGCCTGTTAAATCTGGTATAGGATGAGTAATATCGTCATCAGGCATGGTTAAAATAGGCATAATGGTCATGCTTCCTTTCTCATTTACAACCCTACCGGCTCTTTCATACATTGTTGCTAGATCTGTATACATGTAACCTGGATAGCCTCTTCTGCCAGGCACCTCTTCTCTAGCTGCAGAAATCTCTTTTAAGGCTTCACAGTAGTTTGTCATATCTGTTAATATTGTTAACATATGCATTCCATATCTCCATGCAAGAAACTCCGCAGCTGTTAGAGCAACTCTTGGCAAAGCCAGCTTCTCAACAGTTGAAGCTGATGCTGGTGCTAGAAATGCTATAGTTCTATCTAATGCTCCCATAGATCTCAACTCATTTAGAAAATACATAGCCTCTTCATGGGTTACACCAATAGCTCCAAATACAACAGCGAATTTCTCGCCTGTACCTCTAACTGCTGCCTGTCTTACTATTTGCATAGCTATTCTATTATGTGGTAATCCAGAGCCACTAAATATGGGGAGTTTTTGGCCTCTAACCAGTGTTAATAGTCCATCAATAACAGATATACCTGTTTCTATAGGCTCTGAAGGAGGTATTCTTAAAGCAGGATTTAGCGGCTCGCCATGTATATCTAGGTAATCTTCAGGTACGATGGGGGGTCCTCCATCTATTGGTCTTGCCAATCCATCAAATATTCTTCCAAGCATATCAGTTGAAACAGGTATTGATAATGTTTCACTGCGAAACTTAACAGTTGTTTTACCTGGTGTTACACCTAGTGATGTTCCAAATATCTGTATTATTGCCACATCTCTACTCACATCAACTACTTGACCAAGTCTATAGTCGCCATCAACATCAATTTCAACTAATTCACCATATCTGATACCACCTAAGGCTTTTACAAAAACTAGAGATCCTCTAACACCTGTAATTTGTCTACTCTGTTTAGTAATAGCAATTATAGAGCTATCCATTCTTAACCACCTAATAAAGCTGAGAATTCTTTTCTCATAGTATCTAAAAGCTCAGGTATAAATCTATTTTTTAAATCGTCAAGTGTATAGAACTTCATTCTAGATAGCATATATCTACTCTTCAATTCCCTTATCCTAGCTACAGGAACACCTTTTGATAAGGCTTCTTGAGCCAGCCTATAGAACTCCATGATAGCCTCCATCATTATAACACCTTTTTCTGGTGGTGAATATGCATCAATTGGATTAAGAGCACTTTGCTGTAGAAAGTCTTCTCTTATAATTCTAGCCATTTCAAGTAATAGCTTATCCTCTTCAGGCAGAGCTTCGGGACCCACTAACCTAACTATATCGCTTAACTCTGCTTCTCTTTGTAGAATTTTAAGCATAACCTCTCTATTTCTACTCCATCTACCTCCCGAGATTTTATCCCAATACAGCTTAACGAAGTCTATATATAGGCTATAGCTTTGAAGCCAGTTAATAGCAGGGAAATGTCTTCTTGTAGCCAGACCATAATCTAAAGCATAGAAGCTTTGAATATATCTAACAGTGCTTCTAACAACAGGCTCGCTAAAATCACCACCAGGTGGTGAAACCGCGCCAAGTATAGTTAAGCTACCAAAACGCTCTGGATTACCGATAGCTAAAACCCTACCAGCTCTTTCATAAAACTCTGCTAATCTGCTAGTTAAATATGCTGGAAATCCTTCTTCACCAGGCATTTCCTCCATTCTGCCACTTATCTCCCTCATAGCCTCTGCCCATCTACTTGTAGAATCTGCAACCATTATAACATCATAGCCCATATCCCTAAAATATTCACCAATAGTAGCACCAAGAAACACACTTGTTTCTCTAGCAGCAACAGGCATATTGCTCGTATTTGCTATGAAAACAGATCTCTCCATCATAGGCCTACCTCTTCTGGTGTCCATAAGCTTTAAAAAGCTTGTTAAGGCATCAGACATCTCATTTCCTCTTTCACCACATCCAACAAATATAGCTATATCAGCATGGCTCCACTTTGTTAGCTCTTGAAGCAACACTGTTTTTCCTGTGCCAAAGCCTCCAGGAACAGCAGCTTTACCACCTTTAGCTATGGGAAAAACATGGTCTATAACCCTTATACCAGTTATTAATGGTTCAACAGGATTTAGCTTTTCTTTATATGGTCTAGGTCTTCTAATAGGCCAAATCTGATAAAGTTTAACATCATGTTTATTTCCATTGTGTTCTACAGTAGCTATAGGTTCTTCAACACTATATTCGCCATCATTTGCAATCCATTTAACTCTACCATGGATACCATGCGGAACCATAATCTTGTGTAGAACAAGTGGCGTTTCTTGGACATAGCCCACAACATCTCCAGGGCCTATAACATCTCCTATATTAACCCTATCTTCTTTTTTGAAATACCACTTGACATCTCTATTTAAGGCATTTAACCTAACCCCTCTTCTAATAAAGATACTCTTAGTTAAAACGCCAATCTCTTTTTCAGGTCTTTGAAGACCATCGTATATAGATCCTATTAAACCAGGTCCAAGCTCTGCTGATAAAGGTCTTCCAGAAGCAACAACTTTCTCACCTACAGTAAGGCCTGTAGTTTCCTCATAGACCTGGATATAGATTTTATCACCACGAATAGCAATAACCTCACCTATAAGACCCTCTTCACCAACATACACAACCTCATACATCATAACACCACTAAGACCCTCAGCTACTATTAAAGGACCAGCAATCCTATATATATGACCAGTACCACTCATTAACATCACCTAAAATTAAACCCGTTAATTATAATATATAAGCTTATATCCTTAAATACCCTATGGATAATACCTCACCTTTAAATATATTCACTATTCTAAATACACCTCATATCCAATAAATCTACGAATTAAATCTCTATAGAAAGATCTAGGAGATTCAGAAAGATCTTCAGATGCATCAGGTATGGTGATAATAGATGGGTAAAGCCCTATGCTTTGAAATTCTAATAAATTAACATCTTTAGCAAGACTTCTCTGTATAACAACAACACCTACATCTCTATCTCTAACAACTTTCTCTAAAACATTTAAAACATCATTACGATTCTCAGCAACAAATATTGTATCTATACCTATAATCTTCATCAATGGGACAAGTTCCTTCTTAACAATAGCTATAACTTTGCTTTTTTCATAGAGAGACAAGCAACCCACCTAAATTTTATATCTATTTCTTACTAAACTATTTAATGGATGTATATATCGCATAGCTTTTTGTTCATAATATCTATTTATTAAATATAGTGTAAGTTGATCAATTAATTGATATGAGTAATAAAGGAGGTTTTTAATAATATCATAGATATATATTATTTCATAAATCCAAACAAGATCTATGTTGTTTTCTATATATTTTTCAATATCTTGTAGAGCACTATGGATTTTATATATAATTAATGGGTTAAGAGTTTTTAGTTGTTGGCTAATATATTTAACAAATTCTTCATATCTATACTCTACAAGAGCTAAAATCTGTGAGTTCTTTAAATACATAAAGTATCTTAT
>Ga0209183_1000021_pt1 | contig 88704 bp, 91 predicted proteins | sample LHCtaG_2_FD_184120 | JGI IMG/M metagenome (GOLD analysis project Ga0209183, IMG submission 184120) | Hot spring microbial communities from Little Hot Creek, USA to study Microbial Dark Matter (Phase II) - LHC4sed_replicate (SPAdes)... | ecosystem: Environmental > Aquatic > Thermal springs > Hot... | reverse complement strand
CCCTAAGGAACTCTTGGAAACCTATATCGAAATGAAGAGAAGAGAATCAAGATTACTCCAGTCTTACCCATCACCCACGGAATTTTACTATTATCTAGATCTCTAAAGGGGTCTGGGCTTCATTGGAGTTTATATGAACCCCTCTGCCCTTGGCTTCATCGCTCTCGGAGCCCTCTCTCATCGGGACTCATGTCACTGGGTTCCGCCCGCTTAGGGTGACCCCAACCCACAGCTCGACCCTCATCTACTGGTTGGGTTCATTGCTGTGAGGAAGTTCCCCGCATCTTGGTATACCTGAGGTATATGTTTATTGACGCGAGCTTCTGCCTATCATCTCGAGCCCGCACCTCAGGCACTTGAATACCCTGCCCGCTCGGGTCTTTGAGACAAACCCGCATCGCGGGCAGGTTCGGGGGAGGCATTCTTCGGCGAGACCTTGACTACGACCGTCTTCTCGGAGATCTTCCTCTATATGAGTTTCCATGGGGTTCTAGCGTTTCTCTTCCTTCTAGGCTTCGAAGTCTTCTTCTTGCTAACTAAGCCCTCCTTCTCTAGGTCTTCGAAGACGTGCACGGTGTTTGGAAATAGCGTTGCCAGCCCTCTAGTAAGCTTGTTAATGAAGTCTCTTCCCCTGTTGTGTTCTCTCTTAACTACTTCTCATATATTTCCCTCTTGTTCTCGCTCTGAGCGGTTGCCTTCTTCTCGTAGACGATTTTCATGCTCTGGAGTGGTCTCAAATTGACTTTCACGAACCCAGTTATCGAGGAGAACCCGTCTAGGGATAGCTCGTTAGAGTCCCTATCGTCCTTTAGCACGACCTCGCCCAATCTCCAGTCCTCAACTCTTCTGGTGAACCACTTTTTATCCCACGAGACCTCCAAGTGCTCTTCAGGCTTGATCGTGATCTTAATGATTTTTCTTTCGTAGTTTATTCTTATTAGTGTTATCTTGCATTTAGTGAATCTCCTCTTAACTCTCGGCTTGATCTTCCTCGCTCTTCCCTTAACGTACCTCTTCCTCCACGAATCCGTAATCGAGTACGCTGTCCTGATTACGGCGTCAACCCAGTACGTAGCGTATGGACAGTCTCTCAATAGTTCATCTCTCAGCACCTTCTTGAAGGCGTTACTACTAGGTAGTTCTGGGACTCTAACCTTGTGTGATGTAGTGATCTTCAGCTTTCTACCCTTCTTCCCTACCTTCGGGAACGCGTACCCCCACTCGATGTTCTCCCAGATTACATGAAATCAAAAACAGCAACAGAAGGCATGTATCTAAGCGATTTCGGCGTGACCGAAAGCCTCGCCTTTAAAGGCGGGGAGGAGGTCAGATTTATATAAGTTATCTCAAACATATTATTGAGAGGTGGTCTATTGAGTAGGGATCAAGTAATAGGGTACCTACTCCTCGTAGTTTCCGCAGTCGTGATAATAGTTTACGGGTGGTTAGTTTTCATGAGTGAGTACTCTTTGCTGATTCTACAGATTACGGGGTTTGTAGCGGTGGCCGGGGTCTTCGGTATCCTTGCTTGGATCGGGTATACGCTAGCTACGACACCTCCGCCGAAGCCTATAGAAGAGATAGAGAAGGAGATAGAGGCAGAGTTAAAGAAGCTTGAGAGTGAAGTTACTGAGAAGGGTGTAACTAGCACAGAGAGTTCTGAGGGGAAGACTTAGGACAGCCTCCTTACCTAGGTTTTTCAAGACTTGTTCTCAATTCATCAATACATGTCTTTAACTCGTTAATCTTATGTAACGTCCTCATCTCCATTCTCTTCGTGTAGACGGACATTATAGCCATTAATAAGGATTGGAAACCTGTTAGGGTTAATAGTATCGCTACTAATCCTTTAAGATAGTATTTAATCCCCGTGAAGAAGTAGTGATAAGCGACGTAGGTTCCTAGGGTGAGTCCCGGAATTAGGAGTGCAGCACCCAACAAGAATATTAAGTAGCTAGGGTTATACCTCCAAGTCAATCTAATTAAATCCCAGGTTATCTTGAAGCCATGTGAAACTCTTAGTTTTTTGATACCTCTCCTCCTCCTATACTTAATAGGGATCTCAGAAATCTTACCTGACGTGTTAGCCACGTGTGAGAAAATCTCTATCTCTACGCTGAAGTCCCTCGCCTCATAAAAGATTTCCCTCAGAATGCTTGATCTAGTTATGTACATACCTGTTAAGACGTCGGAAACCTCAGTACCGTAGAGAATGTTAACGAACATCGTTATCATTCTATTCCCAAACTTAAATAAAGGGTTTACAGCCCCTTTCTCCACGTACTTCCTGCAACCCAAGACTAGATCATAACCTTCACGAATCTTATTGTGGAGCTCAGGCACGTGCATGGCCGGATACGTGTAATCCCCGTCCATCACTAAGACGTAGGCAGTCTTAACGAGCTTAGAGCCTGTTTTGATAGCGTCTGCCTTACCAGACCCTTCCTGCAAGACCACTCTCACGCCCTTGCTTTCAGCTATTTCGCGTGTCCCGTCATCACTGTAACCGTCAACAACTAATACCTTGTCTGGCGGAATGCCTACTGAGAATAACTCATCTAGAACTAAACCTATGCTCTCAGCTTCGTTAAGAGTTGGTATAATTATTGTTAGGTCGTCATAGGACGTCCCTAACACCAATAAATATAATAAAATTTTAGGTAATAAATTAGATGATGCGGAATGTACTCGTTGAGGACCTTCGCATTGCTGGTTTTACTTACCCTGCTAGCAAGTATGGTTCTTCAGTCAGTCATAGTCTCATGCGAGGATCCTTACGAGAAGTTTCTTGATTTATACGGTAGGATTGCGGACTTAGCTTTGAAAGGGATTAACGTGAGTCAATATGTTACGGTCTTAAAAAACGTTCTGCAACTTCTTGAAGTGAATAGGTCTGAAGAAGCGATGGAGTTGATGATCAGAATCGAGACTAACTTAAGTGAGCTTGAGTCTAAGGCCTATAACATAGTTTTCTCGCAAACCGTGATCAAGTACGCCACGGCAGCAGCAATACTTTCTCTGCCAGCACTAGTCTACTTACTGCTCCCCAGACTCTACATTTACGTATGGTTTAAGAGTAGGAAGAGGTGGGTTTTAATTAATGAACGTAGTAAACGATGAAGTATTCGCGGTAATTCTAGCCATAGTAGTGATTGGTTCCGTGATCTCAGTAGCTACTTTGTTAAGGCCTGAAGTCACAGAACCTTTCGTGGCTCTGGGTCTGCTAGACAAGGATTGCAAGATAGGTAATTATCCTGAGCTCGTGATAGCTGGGGGTGACGTAGACTTATGTCTCTACGTCTTTAACTATAAGGGTTACCCAGTACTAGCTCAAGTCAGGTATAAGATAGGTAGAAACAACGAACTACCCACTAACACCACCCCAGCCGACTTAAAGACCTTAATGAATTTCACTAGACTCCTCGAGCACAACGAGGAAGTATTAATAAGAACCAGGGTTCCTGTAATAATTAATGAGTCGTTAGTTGGGGGTAACATTACCTTAATCTTCGAGTTATGGGTCTACGAAGCAAGTAGGGGTGAGTGGGTCTACAGCGGGGTATGGACTAACTTACATGTCAAGGTAGCGGGGGTTCGTTAAATTGCCTAGCAAAACACTCGAAGAATACGTCAAGTCTTTAGGCTACAACTACAGGGTTTTGAAGAAGGTTTACGACGAGGTTTTGGAAGGTAAGATAAAGATAATTGATCCTAACCCTCCGAAGGTTTTCGCAGAATATTTACTGAGACTTGATTACTCTTCCTGGCTCTGGACCACGATTACTTTAGTCGCTATCTCCGTGGTATCTGTTTACCTCACAGATATAATACCTCAGATCATTTACTTAAGGTATGTTGCCGGATCTATACTAGTTCTCTTCCTAGTCGGTTACGTCACGGTTGAGCTACTTTACCCTGACGAGGAATCCTTAAGTGATTTAGAGAGGCTGGCTCTCTCAATAGGGCTCTCACTAGCTATCGTCCCCTTACTGGGTTTAATACTCAACTACACTCCTTGGGGTATAAGACCGACCCCCGTTCTAGTAACGTTACTTGCTTACTCAATCACCGGGGGTTTTGGAGCGGCTTACAGGAAATACAGACACGTTAAACAGACAAAGATGAGATCATGAAGAGGATGCATGGGCTCACTATCTTGTTGCTTTCTATTATCAGAAAGCGGTTATCCATTATTGTTTTACTGGTTGTATTGCCTCCCACACTCATCTTCCTCACTTTATCTCTTACAGTCAACTCTGTTGCGGCTTACTCAGAAAGATTATTAGGCTACGTTAGCGGTACTTCCATAACGATAGATGAAAATATAGACTCACGTAACTGTTGTCTTCCGATAAAGTATGGTTTAGTGACTATAATTCGTCATGAAACTCTGCTGCAGGCGCAAGTCATCGTAGTAAGTGATGTGATGGAGTTAAAGAATCTCACAAACACACGTCTGAGAATCTCCGAAGACTATTGCGGGTATGCGAGAGTCTCAGTAAGTTCTGCGTTGTTGAAAGAACTGAATATATCCTTAGGAGATTTTCTTGAAGTATGTGTAGGTAAGGAATGTTTTACCGCCTGCGTGAAGTACTCCCACGACGGAAAACTAGAGAATTTCCTGATATTAGAAGGGATTAACGGGATTGCAGGACTGAATAGGGGGTTTATGTGCGTGCGTGATGCGAGGGAAGTTGGCGAATTCATTATAGGATCCTTAATCAGGGAGCTTACCGAGTTTTCTGAAGGCTATGCCTTAATAATCTTCTTGTCTTACATACCTGTGCTCTACCTAGCTAACACGAAACTACTTGAAAGACTGGGCGAGGAATTAAGAATCCTCAGTACGCAAGGCCTAAGCACCTCTAATCTACGCTTAATCTTCACGTTATCTACATCGATGATTGCCGGGCTAGTAACTCTATACACTATCGCGTTAAGCTACTTAATAGTGAGTGCTGGAGTCGCCGTGATGAAAACTCTGATGAACCCTGTGCTACCAATGCCTGAACCACGCGCAGGATACTTAATACTGGCAGCTCTAATCTTCTTCTTAAACTTCCCGGTAAGTTACCTAGCCTTCACGTTAGGTGATCGACGTGTTAGTAATTAGTTGCTTTAGAGCAACCGTTAAATCACTCACCATAATCACGCACGCAAGCTTTATAGTCTTGCTAGTCCTGCTATCAACTATTTCTTTAAGTATCTTAGGTATTTTCACCTCACTTTACAGCTTTTACGAGAATCTTCTCTTAACTAACGGTGAAGGTTTAGTCATCTCTAGTTACGCCATATCCCCACTAACTTCCGTGGTTAGCGAGGAATACGTGAGAAATTTAGTGAACGACTTAGAAGGTATTAGCGTGGAACCATTGGTGTTCTCCATCGCGTACTTCAAGGGTAAGACCGTAGTTATTAGGGGGATTGAAAAAACCGAGTTCTCTAGTTTTCATAATTATCGTGGTTCAGGAAGTAATATTTCCTGCGTCGTCGTCGGTGAGGGTCTGGCGAGAGAATTAAATCTTAGCGAGGGAAGGACACTCGCGCTATACTCACCATTCACTAAAGAACCTGTTCTCGTAACAGTTTGTGGCGTTAAGCAATTCCACTCACCCCTAAACTATGAGATCATAGCAAGTATTGAGTTATCTAGGACTATTAGAGGAATAAGCAACAATCAATACTCGGTTGTAATTCTTCGAGCGAAGAACTTGAGTATCTTAAGTAATATGAGTGTGAGGATAGGCCTCAGTCCCGAAGACGTGGGGCTGCTTCAAAAAGCTTTACTAATTTTATCACAGCGGGGTAATGCCTTAGTTCACGAGTTACGTGGCGATATCCCGGAAATATACGTAGCTAAGCTAGGAATACATAGAGACTTCATTTTCTCCCTATCCTACACCATCGCGGCTTTAGTGATAATCAGCGACATACTTATTGGCGAACACATCTTTAGGTCAGCTAGGAAGACTATTGAGGTGTTAAGATACCTAGGGATTTCCAGGAAGAAGATCTTCGCACTCTTAATCCTACAGACCCTGACTTACGTCGCGGTAACCGTCTTAGTTGCTTTCACGATACTTCAATACTTTAATGATTTGATTAAGCTGGAGGTACTCAGCCATCACGTGAGTCCACAGATATCCCTCTATGATACGCTATTCGTGTTCTTCTCTAAGACTTCCTTACTACTTGTAGGTGTTTCATGGGGGTTCGTGAAGAGTGAGGAATAAGGCCTTATTCTTAGTTATTCTCACAGCATTATTGATTAGGTTAACACCGACCTTAATAACTAACCAGCCCTTCTCAACAGATACGTGGCCTTTAGTAAGGTTAAGCAGAACTCTCCTCTCAAGCCCTGAGTATAGGGTATGGGATGACTCCGTATTAGGCGGGTATCACAACAAATGGCCTGCGGTAATTCTTGAGAGTGCTTTGTATGACGTGCTCACAGGTTTGGAAGCAACTTACTTCTTCAGGTTCGCGGGAGTCATCACTACTCAAGCCTCAGCATTAGTCACTACCTACGTCTTAGTCAAGAATTATAGAGGAACACGCTCGGCTTTGTTAAGCACGCTAGTTTTCACCTCCATACCGTCTCTAGTTATCTTCACGTCAACTACTTTAAAGGAGGTTTACGCCTACCCCTTAGCCTTACTGTATATTGCTTTAGTGATTACTGGACGTTATTTGGGTACTTCCGTAGCAACTCTTTTAGTGGCTTTCTCGTTAACGATCTCACACCCTTTAACTCCCTTAATGATAATAGTTTTCATCGGCAGTCACCTGTTCACAAATTTGGTGAAGCGTTTAGAGGGTTCCCCTCATGCTGTGAGTATTAGGAGATGTGTTCTCGCGTTCTCGCTACTCAGTCTTACCTACTTTACCTATATGGCTTCTTACGGTTGGAGAGGGTTGATGATTAGGTTTGAATTAAGTGACTTCCTGGTATTGTTTGTTTTGAGTACTGCGACGTATGGCTGGTACGCGCTCGTAGGAGGGGATTTCGTCAAGACCTTATTAATCTTAATTCCTGGGATTACCGCAATCTTAGTATCGAATTCTAAGTTTCTAGGGATATTCCCTACACTCTTATACGCGGTTCCAGTCATCATCTTGTCTTCTCTCCCAACGCGAGGTAAGGGAGGAGAAGATCACAGACTTCTAATACCGTCTACACTCCTCCCGATATTGGTGGGACTCCAATATATCGCTATATATTCCCCACTTCTTATGACTATATTGCACAGAATACTTAACTACCTATTCTTCACCGCTATAGCGATTACGGCTTCTCTGAATATGCGTCGAGCAAACACTGAAAGATACGCGGCCTCCGCGCTCATTATCTCCACGGCCATCACAATAACATTACTGATTAACTTAATCTTCTGCGGTGACTCAATTACTTACTACTGGAAGTATAGCGAGCGTGAGGTGGTCGGGTTGAGTAATTTAATCAAACACTTCAGCGACGGGAAGCTGTGTGGTGATGTTAAGGTAAAGTATTTAGTCGGTGATGCCGTGAACGTGGATCTTCTTTGCGGTCTCAAGCTGACTGAGGGCAGCACAGGCCCGCCGACAGTACTCTACTCCGATAACTTCAGGTTTGGGTATGTCTTAACACCTGTTGATATCTACGTGATTCAAGGATTAGATTCGCTGAATGCAGTTAATGACATCATCTACAATAACGGCGCCGTGTACATGGTGAGGTGATGAGTTTGGAGTTACTTGAGCTGAGGAGTGTCAGTAAAGTGGTGGGTAACGAGCTCGTTTTAGTAGACGTGTCCCTCAGTCTGAAGAGTGGCGATGTCTTGGTTGTGAGGGGGAGGAGCGGTGTTGGTAAGACGACGCTGGCTAAGATAGCCTCGCTTCAGTTAGTTCCTGACAAGGGTTCCGTGAAATTCATGGGTGTTGACTTAACCAACTCAAACGACGACCTTAGGTCGATTTTGAGGCTCAGGTATATAGGGTATGTTGATCAAGAATACACTCTCTTACCGAGGCTCACAGTTCGCGAGAACGTTGAATTGCCTCTGGCTTTGCTGAGGATTCCGAAGAAAGAGAGAAGAGATAGGGTTAGGTATGTTTTAGATCAGGTCGGTTTAGGAGGATTAGAGGACAGGTACCCTACTGAGTTGAGTGGTGGTGAGAGGCAGAGGGTAGCTATAGCTAGAGCGTTAGTTAAGAAGCCTAAGCTACTGGTTGCTGACGAACCATTCTCAAACTTAGACGAGATCACCACATCTAAAATCGTGAGCTTACTTAAGACACTGCTTCCAGAGACTGCAATACTCATAACCACTACAGACTTAAGCGCGGACTACGGCATAGGTGTCAGCAAGTTCTTGGTGCGTGGCAAACTCGTTTAAGCGGTCTTTAAGGAAGGCAGGATCACTCTATTTTAATTTGGTGTTCTTAGTAAATCATTGGGTTAGGAAGTACATGTATGTGAGTGAGTTACGAGATTATAGAAGAGTTGTCGTGGCCGGGTTCACGATCCTTACGGGACTCATAGTTTTCCTTTTCGAGTCTCTCCATAGGGCGGTTCTCGAAGACTACATAAGGTTGGCGTTGGTGGAGGAGTGTAGTTACTTGATAGTGGTGTTGTTCTCTGTAGTGGTTCTTTTCTACTACTTACTCAAGAATTTAGGCTTGTCTTATGAGGTGAGGGTTAGTAAGGTTCTGGCTTCAGCCTTGCTCGCTAGCTTGAGTTCAGTCTTCTATATTTCAAGACTTTTTGACGCGGAGCACTCGATCCAGTACGGAAGCATTAGCTTAGTGCTTATTATGCTATCCTTAATCATATTAGTCTATAACCCGACAACTCCGAAAGACTTAATACCGCTATTCTCTTTATTCCTCATAGTCCCTCTACCAACCTCCTTCATAGACTTCATAACCCCCTATCTTTCAAGGTTTGTTGGTAGGTTAGCGGCGTTATTAACTGGAGCGACCCTTCTTGAGAACCCGGCTTATACTCGCTTAATGATAGAAACACCTTCAGGACCGGCACTGTTTGACGTGGAGGTCGCGTGTACCGGGATAGTCACTGCGTCTTCTGTTCTCGCGGTAGTTCCTGTTATAGTGTACTTAGCTGTTTTCAGCCCGTATAGTACTAGAAGAAAGTTAACAGGTATTTTAGCTTCTCTCACGCTAGCTACCCTCATAGGTTTTCTAGGTAATCTGATTAGGGTCGTGTTAGTTGTGTTGGCTAGTACTAGTTACGGTATCGAAGCAGGCATGGGGCTTTTCCACCACATGCCTTCAGCGATTTACTCAGCTATTTCAGTTCTTGCGGCCTTCTTAATAGCCGATAAATACGCTGGCTTAAGATACGTTACTCCGAGACCACTACTGAAGAGAGTTAGCGTTGAGTGGGGGTATGTAGCCGGGGTTTTCGTAATCATATTAGTATTCTCCTCTGCTTACACCATTACAATATCTCAAATAGTCGCTAGTCACGAAAACGCTCTATTGAGTAATGGCATATTTGTTGACTTAACCGAGTTAAGTGATTTCATGAGTTATTCCCCTAAATACGTGTTTAACGCGAGCAAAAACTTAAGACTCATTCGTTACTCCTACAATAGCTACTTAACTAGGGTTCTAGGTGCTTTCAGTGTTTACGATGTCTTGGTTGTAGGAAACAAGAGTTATACGGGATATGTTGAGGTCGTTGAGACCCCTGGCAGGCTCCATACATGGCAGTTATGTTTGACGTTGCAGGGATATAAGGTGCTTAATTCTTGGAGCAGGCTAGTTAACGGGACTAGGATGTATTTCATAGAAGTTGAGAAAGAGGGTGTTAAGGGAGTCTTAGGATACGTCTTAATACCCGTCATTACTAAGACGCCTGAAGAAAAGGTCGTAGCACATGTTAGAGTGTCCTTAATGAGGTTGTCTAGGGAAGCAAACGTAGATCAATTGATTAAGGAGGTTGAGGGAGGGCTTCTGGAAATCTCAGTCAGCAGGAGTTCTACTCAAGCTCTCGAAAGCGTTCTTTACTGGTCTATACTCACATCGCAAACGTTAGCTTTATTCTTGGTTATTTACTTAGTGATGATTTGGCTTCCTAATCTAATCATTTTTATACGAAAAACCCTCAAGTTTATTAGGTTGTGGTTGAGGGACGTGGAATGGAGTTAGAGGAGGCAGTGCAGATCTTGAGGGATACTGTGGAAGAGTTAAGGAAAGTTTATGTAGGTAAGGTTGAAGTCGTTAAATTAGCCGTGACTACCTTATTTAGCGGTGGTCACTTACTAATAGAAGGCTATCCTGGGACAGGTAAGACTCTGCTAGCCAAATCCCTCTCTAAGGTGATCAGAGGGGAATTTAGGAGGGTTCAGGGACATCCAGACATACTGCCTACGGATATCTTAGGGTTCCACGTGTATAGGCTGGACGGGAGTAAGGAGTTCGTTAAGGGCCCGGTATTCACCAACATATTAATGATTGACGAGCTTAACAGGGTCCCTACCAGATCTCAAGCAGCTCTTCTTGAAGCGATGCAAGAGTATAGAGTGACTATAGACGGCATACCTTACTCCCTCCCCAAGCCTTTCATGGTCATAGCTACTGAGGTTTCTCCTAAGATAACTGTCGGCGCGTACCAGATTATGGAAACTCTCGCAGACAGATTTGCTGTCAGGGTTCCAAGCTATTACAACCCTCCTGAGGACGAGGTAGAGATCGTTAGAAGAGCTACTATGATCGTAGACCTGCCGGTAAGCCCTGTAACCATGCCGGAAGCCGTGTTAAGCATAAGCAACAAGATTAACGAGTTAGTTCACGTTAGCGACGCAATAAGTGACTACATAGTCAGGTTAGTGACGTACTTAAGAAACCATGAAGCAGTTCTTTACGGTCCTTCACATAGAGCTTCAATACATTTAGCAATAATTAGTAGAGCGTATGCATTAATGGATGGAAGAGACTACGTCATTCCGGACGACGTAAAGAGCTTAGCAATTCCCGTAATAGCTCACAAGATTAGGGTTAAGGACGAGTACGAAGCCGAAGGAGTCACTCCCGAGTCCTTAGTTGAGGAAGCACTTGATAAGATGCCCGTACCTAAATAGTTGATGAGTTATGTTACTAGAACTCATAACTTACTTAATTTCTTTTACCGCAAATCTGTTCTTAGTACTTACCGGTGTGAACCTGCTTAACGTAATCGTGGTCTTCTTCCTGCTCATAACCGCATACAACGTGTTCTTATACAGTATCTACAAAGGCGTTAAGTCCACCTTAGTTTCTCCGATGTTCGTCACTATCACATTATTATATGCAGTCTTTGAGATCTTAGATCTGTCAGACTACTTAATTGATTTAATCTTACTGAGTGCACTACTCGCGTTAATGAGTTCTTACTGGGATTACCAGAGCGTTAGGGAAGCGTTCAACAACGCTACACCCGTTGTTTTGCTGGCCAGTGCCTTACTAGGTATTTGGGTTGGTTTAGCTACTCCAGCTAGGTACTCACTAGCTTCTATAGCGGACGTCATTGTTTACAGACTGTTTAGGGAACGATATTCCTTGAATGCAGTCTTTAAATACTTTGTTTTCCCAAGTTTTCTCACCATATACCTGAATCCAGCACTATACGTCAACGCTTACGTGCTCTGCTGTAATCTCTTCTTGTTCTTAGTTAAGGTAGTGTTTCATGAGAAAGACATGAATAAAACTCCTTACATGAATAACCTAGACATACTCATCAAGCCCTTAGTGGTGAGGTGGTTTGCTTGAATAAGTCACTACTTATCTTGAGTTCTAATATCCTCGTAATCTCTTCCCTAATCTTATTATATGGTGTGGTAAATCAAGAACCTTCCTTAATAGGGGTTTCCTTGTCGTCTATTCTTACAGGACTCGTCTTATTAATGCTTAGTTTCGCTGTATCGGAATCTGTTATTAATTCCCTCATAGAGTACCTGAGCTTAACTAACAACGCCTTAACAAGCGTCATAGAAAACGTAGATCTCCTAGAGTCAGACTTCTACGTGGTGCGGGTAGATAACGAGTTAAGGTTAGTCATGCTTAAGAGAGGTAAGCCGGAAGCAGCCATTCCAGGACTAGGTGTTAAGTTTGGTGAACCTTACCTAGCAATACCCGTAGAAAACGTTCTTGAGGAAGTTATTCAAGTCAATGAGGTTACTGAGAAGGTTGTCGAGACTAACTTGAATTCAATTCTTGTAGACACTCTAGGCTTGTGCGGTAGGGTGGCCGTTAAATTAACTGAAAAGCTTATCAGAGTTGATTTAATAAACGTGAACAAGGTCTTAAAGAGGTTTGAGAAGATGCCGTTAGATCCTCTCAAGACTTTAGCAGCCGTAGCTACTGCTAGACTGATAGGTAAGGACTTAAAACTCGGTGATTCGGGAAACGCTGTGAGCGGGGTTTACTACGTTTTCGAGGTGATTGAGTAGGTGGTTGGGGTTACCGAGAGGTTTGTGTTACTTTACGTAGCACTCTCATCGGCTTTCAATATTTCTTTGTTACTCTTAAGCGAGTCTAGGATTGACGCGTACGTAGCTCTCAACATACTCTCTTTCTACGTGAGTTACTCTCTTACAAGACCGTCAACTAAGTCAGCTACGATGGTGAGATTAATCCACGCGTTACTACTCTCTATCTTTGCCTTCCTAGTAGGTAGTAGAGTGTATGAGGTTTTAATGAGATGAGAATAGATGGGTTAACGCTATTCTTGGTTGTCTTGCTCGCGATATCCACGCCTTATTTAACGAGCGCGTCAGAACCTGAGCTAGTGGATTGCTCAAACCTGTTAATACTTCTCGATAAATCTTTAAGAGCTGTGGAGGAGGGGGAACCCAGTGCTTATCAAATGATTCAATCCATAGGTAGTGCTTCAATACCGGGCGACGTAGGCAACTTACATAAGAACTCCTATGACCTACTACTAAGATATTATAACCTCTCCGCACGGACTGTTGATGAGGCCCTAACCAAGGAGGAAGCTCATAGGATGCTGAGTGAGCTTTCCGAGCTACATTCTAAATTACCTGACGTAATTAGTCAGTACGTAAATAAATTGTCCGCGTGCGCACACGACCCAGGATTAAGCAATAGCTTGAGAACGAGTATCTCGTTAAGCGTTAAGAAAATTAGTGACGAGTTGATCCCGAGCTTAACTCAAATAATATTCTCGAAATATCTCATGTCAAACAGGCTCATTGACGTAAGGTTAGATAAAGAAGTCTACACCCCAGGAGAACCCGTAGAGTTTGAGGTGACGTTAGGAGACCCTACCCTAACTTTGAGTGGCGCCTCCCTTTACACGTGGCCTGACCTAAGATTCATTGAATACGCTAATATCACGTCATTAGGTGGGGGTAAGTATGTAGGCTTTCTGAGAACCCCAAGCGCTGAATTCGTTAAAACTCCCACTAGGTCAGAGGGAGTTTTCGTGTTGATTATCACGGCACGCAACGCTTCAAGCAGCGAGAACTACGTGAATTATAAAATACTTAAAGTTGTTTATAGGGTTCCTAAAGTATGGGTTGAATGCCCTGCAAGCATATATAGGGGGGATTCTATTGAGCTGAACTTATACTCGGACAACTACTATAACGCTACTGTGGAGTTCGGCGATGTGCTGGTTGGCTACTTAAGTTTGGTTCCCGGCTTAACACGCTACTACGTTAACACCTCATCGTTTAATTTAACTGTTGGTGTTAGCCTCTTGAAGGTTTCTGTACACCCTACTCAAGACTCTCCAGGACTGACGATCACTAAGCCTGTCATGATCTTGCCCAGAATACCTAAAGTAAGAATAGTATTTCCTGAGATCTTCTTCACCGGCGACGGCTTCTTAACAATACTCTTAATTAACGATGACACTGAAGAAAGCCAGTTAAGCGTTAAGGTGTACGCTGGTGACTCACTGAGGGGGGAGTACACGTTGAGTGACGTCTTAGTTGCGAGAGTTTTCGTAGGATTCTTCCCGGCATTCCTTACGAATCTGAACATAGTGGTAGAGCCCACTCAACACTTGAAGGAGCCATACCTCTACCAACGACAGGTCTTCGTAGTTAATCCCGTCACCACCTTATTGACGGGTTTAGCCTCAATATTCTTAATAGTCCTTGTCTCTAATAAGGAGAGAAGCTTCATGATATTCATTAAAGGTAACGTGGTGAGCGGCAAGACCTCCGTAAAGAGAGTGGTGCGGGAGGTAAGTTCCTATCTTAAGTCACCCTACCCCATAAGCTCGAGGATCGCCGAGCTTTACTACGCAACGCTGAGGAAGCTAGGAATCCCGTTACCTAAGGTTACTGAGACCCTCAGAGAGCATTTCAGTAGAGCGGGCTTAAGCGGTTTTCTCAGAAACACCCTCTGGAAATTACTGATAATAACTGAGAAGGATTTGTACTCTAGCAAGAAGCAAGATTATCGTAAAGCAGTGGAGTTAGCTGAGGAGGTTACGGGGCATGAAGGTGAGTAATCTACTCTTGGTCAGCTTGTTGATAGGGGTTATGGTAGGGCTGGTAATCATGTTCACACTCCCCTCAACAACCAGCTACAGCGTCGTTAATTACGGAGATAACGGTATCTCGAGACTCAGAGAGTCTTACAAAGCTTTCGTGATCACGGACCTGAGCACATCACGTGATATAAGCCCTCGAGACACGGTGTATTTAATCATTCGCTTAGATAATGTGACGTCAAGTGAGGCGGAGATAATCTTAAGGTTAGTTAAGGAAGGGGGATATGTGATATTCTCTGGGGGTTGGGGAGCTATTGAGAGCTTGAATCATTACGCGAAACTTAACTTAACCGTTACGAGTAGCGTTATTTACGACATGATTTATAATGGGGGTGACAGGTTTCACCCGCTAGGCTTCTCAAGCCATTGTAATTGTACTCTCACTACCTACACGCCATATTATGTCGTAACAGATAAAAACACTGATGTGGTAGTGTACTCCAGTAATTTCTCCTATGTTGATTTAAACGGTAACGGCTACATGGATATTGAGGAGCCGTTAGGTTCATTTCCTTTAGGAATCTCACTTAGTTATGGCGGGGGTCGTTTAATCCTTGTTTCCTCTCCCCAGGTTTTTACGAATAAGTTATTTGAGGCTAATAAAGACTTCATCGACTGCCTCGTAAGTGATAGGGGATTAATTATTGATCAATCGTGGGTTAAGAGAGACTTCATCGAGTATTTGAGGCTAGTAACTACCACGTATGAAGTTACTTACCCAGCACTTATTTTCTTAGTTTCCCTGTTATGCGTGGTGGCTTATTGTGTATTCAAGGAAAGGTAGGGTTGCCTACTCAGCGGTTTCGTTGCTTATCGTGCTTACCGGTTTCTATAACTCTCTAGTCTTGAGAGACCCTATTCACACGCTCTACAGCGTTGTTGCCGCGGTTCTCTACCTCTACTTGCGGGGCATGCCAAGACTTCTCACGGTTTTTTCCTGGTGTTTGCTTTCATCAGGTCTCACACAATTATCCACCCTGCTTAATGTTATCCTGTCTTTCCTACTTCCATACTCTTATGAGGACGCGTCGCGCAAGCCTTCAGATACGCACCTATCTCTCAAGCTAGCTTCCGTGACCTTAGTTTTCACCCCGCTTTACTTACTGAGAGTACCGACCTTAATCACAGCTACCTCATATTTAGTCGGTATACTTGTCGTGACCTTCATATCTTACGTTCGCATCTCTAAGTCTCGCGTCGTCTTACACGGGGCAACGTTCTCAGTATATTTGGGCGATTACGTTGAGGTTCCTTTAAGTATAGAGTCCGGGCATAAAGTGTACTATAAGGTCTTACTAGACGATAACGTTGCTGCAGGGGGGTTCTTAAGGGGCGCTAAACACTTAACTATTAAGATATCATCAAACATAGCTGGGGTTAGGAGGCACTTAATCAAAGTAGTCTTGAGTGACTTAAGGGGGTTTTCCCGGGTTACGTATGGTCCTTACTCAATCAGAGTTAAGACAGTACCTAAATTCCTGACTATAGTTAGGAGTGTTAGGGAGATTCTGAATAGGTATGTAGAGCTTGTTAAGTCCCCGGTCATATATCTCGGCAAACTTGAAGTCGCTATCTCGCCACGGGTTCCGGTGTTTAAGGGTGGTTTGGGAGGTGAGTCAGCTAGCGGGTACTTAGGCGTGAGTGGTACGGGGCCTAGCGCGGGTCTCGCAGGAGGCGCTCTGGGTGAGGGAGGCGTGAGCGGTGGTCAAGGGTTTGATTCAGGGGTTTCAACACTTTACGGAGACCTGATTAAGTATAGGTTTAGGTGGACGATTCCAGCTAAAGTGCTTGAATTCATAGAGTTTCAGACTTCTAAGACTTTCTTAGGTGATTACGTAGGTGTTAGAGAGTATTGCCCGGGTGATCACCCGAGGAGCATACACTGGAAGAAGAGCGTAAGTACCGGCGAGTTAGCTGTTAAGGTCTACACCCGTAGCGGTGAGGGGGGTGGCGGGAGGTCCAGTCTAGTCATTGCTGACTGGGACGCGTCTAACCCCGTAGAATTAGATAACTTGATACAAGCCACGTACAGCGCTCTCTTAATGGAAAAATACGTGAAAATCCTCTACCTTAAGCTACCTAACGGTAAGATATACTTAATTAAGGGGGGCATACTCGACGTCCTAAAAGCGTTGGATTTTGTGATAAGTAGTGAAGACATTGAGTCAAGGTTTAATTACGAGAGCTGGGTTAGGAAGGGGTCGCTGAGCCTAATAGAAGAGCTTAGAGTAGCTAACGAGCCGTTAAGATCTATAGATAGGTACTATAGGGTTTTATCCGAGTCACTAATTGAGGAATTAGAGAGGCAGGGCTTGCCTAAAAACTCTAGTTTCGTAATAGTGCATCCTAGAGCACACACCGTCAAGTATCTTTACTTAACCCATAAGCTAAGAACGAGTGGGTATACAGTAACACACTTAACTAAAATACTTCAGCCAAGCGAGATAAATAAGAGACTTAAAGAAATGATTAAGTCTTAGGAAGGCCGCTCTTCACCCAAATCCCTAAGAATGATTAAGCTTTAGTTAACTTTAGTTAAGGTAATCTCAATGTGCTTGCACGACCTTCCCGTCCTCTAAATTTATGGTTTTAGAAATGTTAAGATTTTTCAAGTAATCTGATTGATGAGAAGATATCACCATGCCAACTCCTTTCTCGTGTTTTTCTTTAAGAAGATTAATTAATATTTCTCTCTTCCTCGCGTCCAGGTGTGCGAAGGGCTCGTCCAAGACTAGTATCTCAGGGTTCAAAACGAGTGCGCGTGCTAGAGCTACTAATTGCGCCTCACCTATTGATAATTCTTGCGCGTTTACTGACGCGCGAGCTTCTAAACCTAACTCTTTAAGTATTTCCTCCGATCTCTTGAACGCTTCTTCTTTTTCGTACCCTCTAAGGGTGAGTCCGTAAGCAACGTTATAGAGTACGGAGCCCTTCAAGAGAACCGGTTTCTCGTGCACGTACGTAATCTTCCTGCGTATCAATGTTTTTTTGGAATCACTCAATTCCCAGAATTTCTTTTGGTCTACTAATACGTCACCTTTTGACGGTTCGTAAATTAAGGAGATGATCTTGAGTAGGGTTGTCTTCCCGCTACCGTTAGGTCCTGTAATCACGAGTAACTCGTTATTCTCGACGCTTACGGACACTCCTTTAAGGACCCACCTCCCCCTACTCAGATACCTAAACCACACGTCCTCGAGCTCTACGCGTACCATTCCTCATACGCCTTACTCAAGTACTTTAAAGCTACCGTTATAGTGATCGTCATTATCAGTAATATAATGCCTAAGAAAACAGCTTCTTCGAACTCCCCCCTAGCGACTCCGAGAGCTATGGCTGTCGTTAATACTCTCGTGTGACCGCTTATGTTGCCTCCCACCATCATAGCCACGCCTAACTCCCCTATAGCCCTAGAAAAACCCATGATGGCCGACGCGGTTATGCCTGACGTAGTCTCCCTTAGTACGAGGAGCATCGTCTGCGTTTTGCTTGCTCCGAGACTGAGAGCTAGCTCTGAGAATTTTCTTATGGTGCTTCTTAATAATCTGTAACTAGCTGATATTATCAGCGGGGTTACGAGAATGGACTCACCTATTATTATCGCTTGCGGGGTGTACAAGAGCTTCAGTGGAGCTAGCGGTCCTGAAGAACTAAGAATGAAGTATAGGAGAAGTCCGAGCAAGACGGTTGGCATACCCACCAACGTCTCCACTATTGTTTCAAGAATTCTAGACCTCCCTCTGAGTGCTAGGTAATAGGAAGCCGGGATACTCCACGTCAGTGATATAAGGGTTGCCGCGCCGGATACGTAGATAGATCTTAGGACAGTGTTCAGGGTCTCAGCAGTTAGCATGCGATCACCTCAGTCCTGAAGCAATCACATTCCATAATTCCTGAACGATTTGTTCCTCATCTTTCGCTGGGTAAAATAGTGGTCTCCCGTACTCGTTAACCCCGAAACTACCTATCAGTTCTCGCTGGTTTTCGTAAATGAAGTTTACGAAGAGCTCCGCATACTTTTTCTCAAGACCACCACAACCCTCTACCACGTAAGCACTATACAAGTTGATCGTGAGATTATCTTCCCTGTTCTCGTAGAGTATCCTTAACCTACCTAATCTCCCACTATCCTTGAGTTTTAAGTAGGTTCCTACATCGCTTAACGTGTACGCACCTAACTCGTTAGTCATTATTAGGGCCTCACTCATCCCGCAACCGCAGTCTAGGTACCACCTAGCCCCCTCAACACTTAAACTAGCTAGTCTCCACACGCTCAACTCCCTAAAGTGAGTTCCTGAATTATCCCCTCTACTAACAAACAATGTTCTGCTTTCTTCACCGGCATGATATATCTTCTTGAAAGCCTCTACTAAATTGCTGGAGTTGGAGATGCTGGCAGGGTCTTCGGCAGGACCTACAATCACGAAGTAATTGTACGCAAAGATCTTCCTATCCCTAATAACGCCTTTATCAATATACTGCTTCTCCAAGCTTGGTTCGTGAATGAGTACCGCGCAGACATCCCCCCTCTCAGCTAGCTTAAGAGCGGCTCCAGTCCCTACAGCAACAAACTCTACCCTAGCCTCAGGATACACAGAGTTAAAGCTGGAAGCAAGGTAATCCGCTAACCCGGTAGCGTATAAAGAGGTGGTCGTTGAGACCTTAACACGTATAACACTACCTAAGCTGAGGAAAGCGTAAGATAGGGAGAGAGCTATCACAACCACCGATATAATTAGTAAAATAGATGTGCGCGTAGCGTAGCGCATCAGCTAACACCCTCTATTAAACAGCACAACGACCTAAAAACGTTTGGATATTAGTGATCATTGAGCTTACGAAACGAATCGCTGACTGCGATCACGTCAGCTCGTTGAATTAGGTTGCCTAAGAAACACATTCTAGATTTTTACGAACTATGTAGTAAGTCAACTAAAAATTTAAAATTATTTTTATGTAAAATATCTTGAGGTGAAATCTTGAAAAGTCTGCCTTTCCTAAAATATCTGTCCGTAGTTATGGTAATCTCCTTAATAATTCCGATAGCACTCCCGTTAACTACTACGTCTGCGTTAACGGGGTCCTCAAGCGTTTTAGGTTCTTCAAGCGCTTCAGCTTACGTTAGCCCGGTATTGTTAGAGGATGATTTCTGGAAGTACGGCTCGTACGTTGAGGATCCAGCGTTCTTATCTTTCGAGTCCCCAGTTAGTGAGGGCGCGGACTTCTTCGTAGTTAACGAAAATACCGAGTTAGGGAGGGTCATGATAGTTCTTGAGAAGGGCTTAACGCCCACGATCCTGAGAGGGAAGGTCAGAGGTTTGCTGGGCGTGCTCCCGACACATCTGTACAACGTAGTTCTCGCCGTAATATCGAGGGATGACTTAAGAGAACTTGTTAGTACTCGCGGGGTTTTAGCTATATTGCCTGACGTGAGGATTGACGCGTTAATCAATAAGGAGATTCAGTCAATGAGAGAGTATGAGGAGGTAGCCCAGGAGTTAGGTAATGATTATCAGGTTGCCGAGACCGGGGGTAGTTATCATTACACACTCAACATAACGAGATCTATAGACGTGTGGTTGAACTACAATGTAAGAGGTGAGGACATTAAGTTAGCTATAATTGATACGGGAGTTGATTATGGGTCTCCTGGCCTAGGTTTGAATGCCATAGCGAGAGACGAGTACGGGTTACCAATGATATTCGATGCTAGTAGTTTGGGACTCGTATTAACTCCTGTGGTAGCGCAGGAAGTTGGTGACGGATATATCTATGTTAACGCTTCTGAGTTGTATGTCTTCCACCCACCTTATTATGTTTATAAATGGACTGACCAGTTATATGTAAGGGTTAGTGGGTGTAGGAGCTATACTGGGTGGTTACCGTTCCCCAGCGAAAGTAAATGGTATGTAGGCAACATATCCAGATACGGTGACGTGAAGTTTGGTTTAATGATTCAGTACATGACGGCCTCCGTAGGTGGCGTGTCAACCACTATAATATACACTATCCCCGTTATAGTAGTTGACAGTGACGGCGACGGATTCTATGATACATTATACGCTGACACTACCACAGCACTCTACTTATTGCGTCTAGCTCTCTCACCCTCACCGTGCTCCGTGACCATACCGAACGCCCCAGTAGCCCCCGATTATTCTTTCGCTGACGAGGAACCCATCACTTACGGTAACGAAGTAATATCAAGAGATCTTAACGGTGATAGCATACCTGATTACTCCGTCGGTGCTCTAGCTGGGTACTTGTATGACGCAGTCTATGCAGTCTTTCTTGAGAAGATTGATTGGCTTGATGAGAATGTACCTATATTACCTCCGTTATACGGCTACAATACCGTGGAGGTTGTTGGCGGCGGTCTTCCGGAAGTGTGGAGTGGAGAGCCTGTAGCGATGATTTGGCCTGGTCTAGACCCTTACGGCAACTACGTTGTCATAGAGTATGATTACAACAGTCACGGGACTTTCTGCGCTAATACTGCGGCAGGGAGGGATTACTACGCTCAGACAGGCTACGGTGTTAGGAGCATCGCTGGTCAAGCACCGGAAACGAAGATAGCTGCTTCCCCAGCCCTGTATTACGGTACTGTAGCGGTCTCAGTATACTTCTTCAGCGGTTTTGATTTGGTCACCCCGTACGGTGTCGGCTCTACCTATGTATGGCCTGCATTACTTACCAACCCGTGGATAGCTTTCGAGGGCTGGAACTGGAGTTGGGAGTATTTAGGAGAACATCAAGTAGACATAACGAGCAACTCGTACGGTATTAGTGGGTGGGCTCTCTGGGGCTGGGCATCAGGTATGGATCCTGAGAGCGCAGTCTTCGATTATACGACGATAACTTCAGGGACTGCACACTTCATTGCCGTAGGTAACGGTGGTCCCGGGTGGGGCACTACATCAGCACCGGCTTCCTCAACCCTAGCTATAGGTGTTGGTGCAGCAACAGAATTCACTTATAGGCCGATCTACGGTTACTACTGGCCGGGTTCTAGCAGGCAGGTAATAAGCTGGAGTAATAGAGGTCCTACGGAGTTAGGCGTGGTTAAGCCTGACGTAGTCGCTGTGGGAGCTTTCGCGTGGGGTATAGGCAGGACTTGGGAAGCGTTAGGTTCGAGAACTTTGGATGGAGTCTTAGTACATGCATTATTCAGCGGGACTAGTCAAGCCACTCCTATGGCTGCCGGCGTTGGGGCTTTAGTAGCGTCAGCATATAAGAGCGTAAGCGGTTCTAGGATGCCGCCTTACCTACTCAAGACCATATTAATGAATACTGCTCAGGACATGGGATTTGACGAGTTATCTCAGGGAGCCGGGTTCGTGGACGCTTACAAAGCCGTTACGGCTGTCATGGATCCGAGCTTCCCGAGAGTTTACTCACCGAACATACTGAACGACTTAATCTCGGAGATGGGTGGTAGCTACGCTTCCTTCACTTACGGAGGATCTCTTGGGGGTGTCTGGTACGAGCCAAAAATATTCATACCTTCCGTTAGGTCTGGATCTAGGGTCATAAGACAACTAGTCGTTGAGGGTACTGGGAGTTACAAGATTTACCCGGTCAGGTTGCAAAGCACTGGTTACGTAGGCTTATGTAATATCACGACATGGATCCTTGACCCGGCGTACATAACTTCATGTAGTGGTGAGGACATAACGTTCAACGTTGATGCAGCGACTCGTTACGGACACTTAATCATAGACATGGACGTTCTCAAAGAATACGACTTCTTCGAGATTGAGTTGGTGTTTCCGTTCAACTATTTTGAGAGTGGGGGTAGGACAGGAACGTTCAACGTGAGAATACCTACTACAATATTAGAACTTGCTTACTGGATTGACGTAGGGGCTGATGGAGTATTCTCATGGTCTGAGACTGCCAGGATGTACTACGACATAAGGAGAGCTAATGCTGTGAGGATTCAGGTAGGTGATTTGGAGGGACAGATTGAGGAGATAGAGAATTTAGCTAGGGTCTACATGGGTGTTGACCCGGCGCAACTACCTAGATACTTAATCGTTAGAATAGGTGTTTCCGGCGCTACCTTCAGGGGGATCCTACCCATAAAGGCTAGGGTTGTAGGGTATAAGTATGTTCCGTGGAACGACTTAACAATCATACCCTCTAGATTCACTAGTTCAGGTCTCGCGAGAGTTAATGTCCTCGTTAAGGGTCCTGCAAGACCAGGATTCTATAGTGGTTACGTGGTTGTTGAGGAGACTACGCGTGCTCATAAATCTTTAGTGCCTGTCTCCTTCTTTGTACCGATAGAACTTAGAAGCCCGTCCAGCTACGTATTGTCTCCCTACACTGAGGGGAGGCAGTACAGGAATACGTACCTTAGAGGAGCCTTCGATTATACATGGAGGTATGAGTCAGGTGATTGGAGGGTCTTCAAGGTTTACGTTCCGCCAACTTTCAAGAATTTATGGGCTTTAGGAGTTAGAGTTACGTGGCCGACACATGAGGAACCAACGTATGCTAGCAACCTAGATGTCCATCTCTACGGTCCATACACGTACTACATGGTCGAGGAAGAAACAAATGTGGTATATCAGTACAGCGTTTCCGGGGTTCAGCTAGCTGCTGAGTTAAGCAGGGATCCACGTGGTGGCGGTAGCTATAACCCGACGAGATTCTGGGATTCCGTAGGTCCTGGCGAATCACTGATTATATCTCCCATAACCTCAACCGGGGTTTACAGAGTAGTCGTTAGGAATATTCAGTTTAGTGGTGCGAGTTATGAAGAACCCTTCACTCTAGAACTGATACCTATGACTCTCAGTATTAAGTATAGTTACTCTCCAACAAGTAGAGTGGGATTAGCTGAAGTAACCATTACAGGACTCAATGAGTTATTCCCAGAAGAGGTTTTAGTGATTGGTGAGGGAATAGTTAAACCAGTAGGTAGGACAACGTATTACTATATCCCAGATCTAGTAGAGTATGGGATAATTCTAGAGGTTAGTCCGCCAGTAATCAGTGATAACACGTATAAGTTCAACGTAACTATGAGTTTCTCGCCTACTGTGAGCAGAGGACGCTATATCATACCCTTGAGCGCTACCATGCCGTTCCCCGTAACAACGGCTGGTTGGGTTGATTCCGGCACTCCCACAGTATATTTCGACTGGTATGAGGTACCGATATACCTGAAATTCACCTTAAGTTATAACAGGATAATAGGATAAGAGTAAGGTATTTTTAGTTTAAATTTAAATATTTTTTCTAAATTAATATATTGAGGTATCTATTATGAACAAAGTAAAAGCTTTGGCTCTCTTCGTAATATTAACTATTTTGTTGTCGCAGTCAAGCATCTTATTACACGCTCAAGCAGCTCCTGAAGTGTACGTGACTCCTAGTAGTGGACACGGGATGGATGAGGAACCAATAATTATTAGTGGATGTAACTTCAGACCTAACTCCCTAATAAATAAGGTAGAGTTATATAACACGTTTACAGGCCAGTTTTATGAGTTCTCAATAAGTGAACCTACGGATGAGTCAGGATGTTTTGGTCCCGTGGATCTGAAGGGATATTTGCTAACGAACATGAGCTACGGCACGTATTATGTGATAGTGTATGAGACACCGATCGAGCAACCAGAACCTCTCATCACCGGAGACAGAATAGCTTTTAATGAGTCTAGGTTATTGAGTATAGATGCCTCGATGGTTCTTGGCACGCCAGCAATCATAACTGCGGAGTTCTATGTAGAGGGTCTCTTCGCTTTTAACGGCTACGCACATGCGTACTCTGACGACGTCACTACCACGATAGGAGTAATATTTACGGGGGAGGATGAGAGAAGTTACAGACTTAATACTTGGAGGGTTAACATCTCTCGAGTAGATAGCCCCATACTCTTCCAACTCATTGACTTAGAAACTAATTTCATAGTCTTTAGCGAGGAAGTCGTTCCTGAGGAAGTAGATGGGGTCTTCGTAGCTACGTTCACTTTTGACTTAGGTGATAGGTTAAGAGAGGACTTACCTAATAACATGGCTTTATTCACTAGCGCCGAAGACTATATAATGCTTGAATTATACTATGGCGGGAGACACGTGGAGATCCTGTACGCGATGCTTAACATAACGTACTATAATGAAGAGACAGACACTTACTGGGAGTACCTATACGAGTATCCAGGAAACCTGCCGGTGTATCTGGGGGAAGGTTTAGTCTATGTTGAGGAGTACTTAGGTGAGGACGCGGACATTATGTGGTTCTCCGCTTTTGAGTGGAACGCTGTGAGCGAGGACGCGACCTTCATAGTTAACGCGACATACCTAGACAGAATTCTCTACTTCGAAAATCTTTACACGATAACCCCGCTCCTCTTTGTAGACGGGATGCTTGCTGGGCACGGGGAAACCTATGATTTCGGGGTATTAACTGCCGGAGACGTGCTCACGCTAACAATTTATGGCTCCACACCGTACTCGCCCGTCACTGTAACAGCTGACGGTAGCTTAACCTTATATAGCGGTTTAACAGGGAAAGACGGTAACTTAACGTTCACGATCCAAATTCCGTATCTAATGCCTGGTGAGGAACACTTAATAACTGTTGAGTTCCAGTATGACAGCAACTTATACAGAGTTTACATAGTTTACACACAATACTGGTACGCGTACTATCAATTAATTAATCCTATCACCGGCGAGTACTTAATTGAGAATAAGGCTTCAGCGTCTTATTATAATGAGACTGTGGTAGCATACCTTAACGGAGAGCCTTTCGATTACTTAGGAGATCTTATAGAGGTATACGCTGAGGGCTTGCTACCGGGTTCTGAGGTAGTAGTTAGGTTTGACGGAACATCAGACTTCAACGTGTGTTCAGGGGAAGCTAACGAAGAAGGTATATTAAGCTTGACGTGCGCCATAGCTTCAGTACCTAGAGATAACTACGTCGTTAAGCTCATAGTGGTCAATGACCCGGTAATAGAGGTAAGCATACCTTGGTTTAATGGCACTGAGTACGTTTACGAACCGTTAGAAATTTACCCGAAGATACTCGTGCTTAAGATAGGCTCTGATGAGGTCCCGGTAATAATCGGCAATAGCGTGGTTAGAGTTGTAGGCACAGGCCTCCCGGCCAACTCTAACGGCTTCCTAATCTTGATTAACGGTACAGACGCGCTGGCATCAACAAACTTACATTCGCTGATGTTGTGGGGTACTAATGAGTACGGCATACTAACCAGCGTCCTCGGAGTCGTTCCAGGCCTTACCATACCCATCTTAGAGCCAGGGGTTTACGAGTTAAGGTTAGCAGGAGAACACGTGGTGTCTGAACCTGGATACGTATTCATAGTAAATGAGTTGGGTAAGGTAGCTACCAAAGAAGATATAGATAGCCTAATGAGTAATACCACAGATTTAGTGAATAACCTAAGAGAAGATCTATACAGTATTGGGGACAGTCTCTCAGCTCAGTTGCTGAGTATTTATGAGTCATTAAGCGGTATCCAAGACGTACTCACGGCAGTATATTCCGAGATGGTTACTAAAGAAGACTTAACAACGGCTTTGAATACCATCTTAATGGAAATTAACTCTTCCAAGACAGAGTTACTGATTGCCTTGCTAGATCAGCTCTCGAATATCTCCGGCAGTATTGACGGTCTCTACATAAGACTTGACGAGCTTGAGGCAATAATCTACGGGGTATCAGAAGACATTACCGACATGTTGTTAGCCCTTCAAGAAAGCCTTAACGAAGCAATTTTAAAGTTAGACACCATAATCGAGAATATGGCGACAGCTGAAGACTTAGCCGCGGTCTATGAGGGGATATCAGCTTCGCTTGAATTCGTTCACAGCTCAATACTCGATAGGATCGACTTGCTTGAGGCCAACATAACTAATAGGGTGGGTGAAGCTGAGAGCAATATAATCGCTAATTTAGAGAATTTAAGAAATGACTTACTGGGTGCTATATCGGAGACCAACTCCACGATAATTTCAGGAATAGAGACGGTCATTAATAGGATTAACTTGCTTGAAGTCAACATAGCTAGTGAGATAAGCTCATTACGTGATGAGGTTTCGTCAAGTATTACGGGGCTTACCGAGTTAGTGAACGAGTCTACTAACATGATCATGGTTAAGCTTAACGAGCTAACTACAAAAGACGACTTACTGAATGCTGTCGAGGACTTAACTGCTAGAATAGGTGAGGTAGAGTCTAGTATTTCAGGTTGGGCGAGTTCTTTAGAGAACACCTTACTGGAAGTTAATACTACGTTGATGAGCTCCATTTCAGTAGTGGAGAATAGGGTAGTTAGTATCGAGGAAAGGCTCACGTCAGTAGAGACCGGCGTTAGCGAGTTAAGTGAGATGATATCAGAGGTCGGGATAAACCTGGGTAGCGTCAACGAGAACTTGAGTGATAAGATTGACGAGCTGGAGAATAATGTCTCAGAGAGAATAACTCAAGCTAAGAGCGAGGTTATGGCTAGCGTTAGCGGGAATTTAAGTATTATCGCTGAGAAGGTCGAGAACGCTACAGGGGTAGCTAGTAACGCGTTCACGTTCAGTTTGCTAGCAACCATATTCGCTATTATCACCACGATAATCGCTACTATAGTACTCATACAACTCAGGAAATTCTGAGATAATTAAAAAGTACGATGCTTTTTATTTTTCTAATAATAACCTCTTCTCATGTAATAAATTAGGTGGGTGTGTATGGAGAAGCAAGTTATGATTAGGCTTACTTTCAAAGATCTGGTGTGGATTATTTCTTTAGTATTCTTAATAGGTGTGTCCTCCTACGTTGTTTACGTAGATTATAACACGTCTTATACCTGGGTTTTCCCACTTAATAGACCTGCGTTAGCAAACGAGTGGTATCCTAAATCAACGATAGGTGTTGGCGTAGTCGATTTAAGGAATAACGTAACCATCTTAACCTTATATAAGGGGTTTACTACTTCTGTGATACTTGATGAGTACTCCTCCGGCTATGCCGTAGTTGTTGCGCGAGGGTATAACTACTACGTAGTAGTTCTCACAGTTTTCTCAACAGTTTTTTATGCTTTAATCTCTAGGTTGTTGATAAGGAGGATCCGCTCAGTATCGCGTACCCCGTTCTTGATGGTGTTAGGACTTTTCTTCATCACGCTCGCAACGATAACTTCCCTCATGCCATACATTAACGTGGGTCATGAGTTGGGGTACGTTTACAGGACTTCAAAGATAGTTAGGGAACTTAACTCGCTGAATTTCACGAGTCTTAAAGAACCTTTTTTGAACGTGCTGGGTTATGCCTACTTATTTAGGGACAGCTTTAGCAGCATTACCTTAGTGAGCGCGGAGCTGAGGGTTAAGAACGCTCTGGCTTTAATGGTTCTGAACAGGACTGGAGCTCCTGAGGTAACCTATAATACCGCTTTTTACGAGACTCCCGGCAAGCAATTACTGATTTACTTATTTTCATCGACTCCTAATCCTGTAGGGACCTTCAGTTACTTAAGAATAGAGTTTACGCCTAGGAGCACGTATCCTCAAACAGCCTTCATGACCTCCCTGATACTATGTTTAGCGACTTTAGTGTTGGGATTAGCGAGCGTATTTGCGCTGAGACGCTTCACTCACAGACTTTAAGGGATTTCGGTTCTTAATTTAGGTCTTCCAGCGTGGATCACTCAGGAACTTCTTTAACGAAGCGGGATGTGATTATATAGCCCGTGTGTGTCACCCCGATTGATTTAGGTCTGAGAGCTTCCTGGCTTGCTTGATATTCCCTTAGCATTATTTCTGACACGTTGACGTTAACGAGTTTCTTGAATTCTTTCATGTGGTCCAGTATTTTAATTACTTGATTTATTGTTGGAACGAACATTACCACACTACCTGAAGACTTCAGGGAGTTCTGTAGGTGTGGGAAAACATCCCACGGGTTTGGTATGTCAAGGAAGAGTGCGTCTAGCTCGCGCTCATCAATTCCTTGAGTAACGTCTTTGTTTTTTATCGTTACCCTGCTAGAGAGTCCGGCCACCTCTAAATTTCTCGTCGCTACGTCAATATAGTCCTTATTGATCTCGTAGCCGTAGACGTGGCCGCTGGAACCTACGACCCAAGCTATGAGAGCTGTCAGGAAGCCCGTGCCCACTCCTGCCTCAGCTACTCTAGACCCCTCCCCAATACCTGACTGAATCACCATGTAAGCTAAGTCTTTAGGGTATATCACTTGCGTGACCCTCCTAAAATACTTAAACATTAAATCCACTAACGTGGGTTTCAGGACATACGCCGTAACCCCTGTGCTTAACCTGACTCTAGACCCCCACTCAAGACCTATTAAATCATCAAGCTTTAAGTACCCTCTATCAGTATGCAGGGTCTTACCCCTAACTACTTTAACGATTTTAGATCTTCTCTCGTCCACGTACACCAACACTAAATCTCCTTCGTTAATCAACCCAGACCCTCAAACTAAATAATCACGTAGTTCTTTAAACTATTAACTTAGTCAGATCCGGTGTCACTCGTCACGTATCCGAAATACCTGCCCTCATCATCTAAATAACATCTTAGTTTAACTTCTTATATCTTTGCTCGATAAGGACTCAAGCATCCAGTTAAGGTATTCGAGATTACCAACACTTATCTCCACCCCTATCACCTCAGGTACTTTATACGGGTGATTACGTCTCACGAACTCTATCAGTTCTTGAACCTTACTAGATTCCGTCTTAATTACTAGCAGAGACTCAACATCTTCACTGACCTTACCCTCCCACCAATAAATAGACTTAACACCGTCAATCACGTTAACGCAAGCAGCAAGTCTTTCCTCAACTAATCTCTTACTGAGTTCCTTCATATCGTTTTCGGGTCCGGTAACGAAGAATATGAAGAATTTACTAGGGCTGATAGTACTCACCCCCGTCTACCCTTCCTCAAGTATTGTTAGTGCTGCCATGACCTTGGAATCTTCAACCATGTTGTCTATCCTGGAGTACTCGTTAGGTTGGTGCGCGGTCTCATCTATCGTGGACCATACTACTGCCGGGATCCCCAGCCTCCTAAAGTAAGCAGCGAACGTTCCGCCGCCTATGCCGCCGATCTTAGGTTCTTTTCCTCTTAACTCTCTCAGAGCTCTCACAAGTAACTTGACTATTAAGCTATCGGGTCGTGTAGGGGGTGGCGCGTCAAGCCTCTCAATAACCTCAACCTTGATTACCGGGAGTTTCTCCCCACCCACAAGCCTACCGTACCTGTCCTCGAGCTCCTTAGCTATGTTTCCCGCATCGCTTAGTATGTCGTCAAGGCTGTAGTTGGGGAGTACTCTGCAGTCGAAGATAACCTCACACTCGCTAGGTATTATGTTTGGTGCGTTGCTAGTACTCCTCCATAGAGTAGGCTCGAAAGTGCTTGTTGGTGGTTCGTATAGGTCGTCTCTCAGCGAGTACTTCTCGTGAAGCACTTTACTCAAAGTACTCACGTACTCAGGTAGGACGTTATTTGGGTTGAAGCCTAGGTGCGGCATACTCGCGTGGACTTGCTTACCCCTCACCCTAACCCTAAACCACAGAATACTTTTCTCCGCGACCTCAACGAACGTCCCCTCACTATTTCCCGCGTCAGGAACCAACACTAAGTCATCCTTTCTGAAGAGATCTGGACGTTCCTTAACTAACCAACCCAAACCGTACCTACTCCCAGTTTCTTCATCACTAACGAAAGCTAATACAACGGTTCTCCTAGGTCTAAGCCCTAAACTCATTAAAGCCTTGACAGCGTATAGTGAAGCAACCATGCTCTGCCCGTTGTCTTCGCTACCCCTCCCGTAGACCTTCCCGTCCTTAACTAGCGGCTTGAAGGGTTTGGTGACAGTCCACTGACTGAGGTCGCCGGGCGGCACCACGTCTAGGTGAGTGAGTATCCAGAGCCTCGGAGACTCCGCGCCAGCCTCCCCATAATAATACGCTAATATGTTAGGTCTGACACCTCCCTTAGCTCTCTGGTCAGGCACGTCAATACGTTCAACCTTATCAAAGGGCCATTCACGAATCAATTCCTGAAGTCTTAACGCTTTATCCAACTCCCCCTCACCGCCGTTGTCAGGACCTATGGCAGGCACTTCAATCAAGCTCATTAACGTGTTGACCATCTCGTCTCTGTAAGACTCTATCACTCTCGCGAGTTCCTTAACTGTGACCACGTAAAACACCTATAGTTATTAGCGAATACTTAAAAATATTCGTTATGATAACGACATTAGTATTAGTTAGGTGAGTATTGTGAGGTCTTGGAAAGCCTGGATATTCACGCTAGGTACTGAGGTAGTGAGCGGTAGGGTGGTGAACACTAACGCAGCATACCTCGGCAGGAGACTCACGTTACTAGGCTTTAACGTGTTAGGAGTTGTGTCATTAATTGATGACGTTAAACTCATCTCAGAATTCATATCTTACGTCCTGACTAGCAAGCCGGACTTACTAGTGACTACCGGGGGTCTGGGACCGACGTACGATGACGTAACGCTGGAAGCAGTAGCCAAAGCCTTGAGAGTTGAGTTACGTCTCAACGAGGAAGCTCTGAAAAGTATTAGGGAGAAATACGATGTATTGAAGCTCCCCCTAACTCCTGAGAGAGTTAAGATGGCATACATGCCTGCGGGTAGTGAGGTAATACCTAACAACATCGGCACAGCCCCGGGATGTATGGTGAGGAGTGGGGAGACCTTAATCATATCATTACCTGGGGTTCCAAGAGAGCTTGAGAATATGTGGGAGTCATACGTTGAGCCGAGATTGAGGGAGCTTGGCGTGAGGAGAGTCTTCGCCGAGAGATCTTTCATCGTTTCGGGAGTTCCTGAGTCTTCAGCGGCTAAGATCGTTAAAGAAATACTGCGTAAGTATGAGAATACTTACATAAAAACATATCCTAAAGGACATGAGATAAGCGCCCCGCTACTCGAGGTTTACGTACAGGTATTTAGTGATGACTTAAGCTCGGCGGAGAGAACAGCTGATGAGGTCTTAGATGAACTCAAGAAGGGTTTAGAGAGCGTTGGCGGAGTTATTACCCGTAGTGAAGTACGTTAATCCTATTCCCCCAGCAACCTCCTCCCAGGAAATGTTGAACGGCATTAACAGTTGTTGGAACGTGGATTTAGCTGTTTTCAAGTATTCAGCTATGTCTACCTCATCTATCTTAGCTAGCTGAACAGGCTTAACACCACCGGACTTCTTGACTTTTACGTATAGTATGGTAACGCCTTTCTCCACAGGTATTCCGTGTCTCTTGAGGTGGATTGCTGCTTTGACGTGAATCGGTGTTGTCTTGACGTAGTCTTCTAAATCCTTACTCAATGTAGTCTTGAATACTACGTCATCTAAGGTGAAGTCTTTGTTCTTGAGTCTCATGTAGAGTTCCCTGACCTCCTGCCTTATCTTATTCTTCACTTCCTCTAGTGACTCAGCGGTACCCTCTATACTGCTAATCAGTTCGAGGATCCTAGTGAAAGAATCTTGAAGTATTCTAGGTACGTTCTTCTTCTTACCTACGAGACCCTTCACGTCGATCTTACCGTTCTCTAAAACTCCCACGTAGTTTTTCTTGAGAGCGAAAGCCACGTACTTGTAGGTCTTGTCTTGCTCTATCTCTAGCGATAACTCTTTCTCAACCCACTCGCTAAGCTTGCTTAAAGCGTTGGGATCAGGACTCCATATGAAGAGGGAGTCTGTATCCCCGTAAATAACCCTGAGCCCCAGCTCCTCAGCCTTGGCGAGTGTTTTCGTTATGACGTACCTCCCGAGAGCGGTTACGGATTCAGCTAGAGAGGGTGTGTAAAATGGGAATGACTCGTGACCGAAGACGCCGTAGCTAGCGTTGACATACACCTTAAGAGCTTTCTGAACGACATCATACCAGTTCTTAACCTCCTCTTCCTTCGCCTGCTTAGCAAGTCTCTTATAGACCCTCACTCTGAAATCTCTTAATAAGCCGACTAAGGTTGAGGTTATTCCCCTCCTTGACAAGCAAACCTTGTGCAATACCTCACCCTTCTCATCAATTACGTCCAGTAAGTTACCGTCTCTACACCAACCCTCAGGAGGGTCTATTGTCTCGTAACTAAGGTTCCAGACCTTAATTATGCTCGGGTATAGGGAGGCGAAGTCTAGAACCACCACGTTGAAGTAAACCCCCGGTATTGGGTCTATTACTATGGCGCCGGCATACCTCTTACCACCTATCTTAGCAGCCGTCTTCACCTCGCCTTTCAGCCTCTTCAGCTCTTCTCTCTCAGGGATTAAGTAGTTATTTCTTCTGTGTTCCCAGTACATGAGGTTCTTAACCCATGCGGAGACCTTACGTCTCGTAACGTCTTCTAAGGACATCTTAGCTAAACGCATTATTAAGACCATGAGTTTCCACACGAGCTCGTTATTGAAGGTTGTTAGCGTGAGCGATAACTCAGCGTCCTTCATGTTATACTCCGCCAGCTTATCGAGCGGTAAGTCGCTAACGCTTACGTCAATAGCGACCTTAGTCTCGCCTAGGAGGGCTTGAGCTATCGCGTCCAGCGTCTTCTCCTTGTATGCTTGACTGAATGCGTAGTTCTGTATAGCTTCAATACTGAAGAATTTGTAGAGGTCTATGTGGAAGCCGTGTCTAACGCTAACGAAGTCTCTCACCTCTTCTATGGGTATGTAGGTCGGGTCTATGCCCAGAACTAAGGCTCTGTTATATATGTATGGTAGGTCGAATCCGTCCCCGTTAAAAGTTATGATTAGGGGGTATTTGTTCATTATCCTGAATAATTCTAGGATTAATGCTCTCTCACTATCGAATATCTCGATATCGGCGTTAAGACTACTTAATCTCTCGATATTCTCGACGCTCATCCCCTCCCTGAACGTTATTAAGATCTTCCTTAAGCCGTCGGTACCTGCTAGAGCTACGCTTATGATTGGGTAGTTCGCGTCTGACGGGTCAGGTATTCTGAGTCTGGTCGGGGTGTAGACCTCTATGTCTATAGCTAACCTCTTCATCTTGGGGGGCTTCTCTTCGAAGAGGGGTGCCATCCTAAGAGCTAGTTCTAGGAGTTCTTCCTCATCTTCAACTACCTTCTTGTAGAGGCTTAGAACATCTTCCCCTAGCTTAGGCTGTATTAAGGTGATCCCTCTACCGTTTACCCTGTACTTCATGCCTGGCAGGAGGTTGTTATCGAATACGTAGCAGTCATGATATTTTATGTTAGCTTCCCAAGCGTTGGTGACTAAGCCGCGCATTCGAGGAACTGCGAGAGGGTCTTTAACGACTATCTTAGTTAGCGTTACCTCCTTACCTCTCAGCAAATCGTACTTCTCAACTATCTCGACCTTCTCGAAAGACTTATCCCTGACTATCCTCTGGTCTAGCTCGCTTGGCGCGGTGTTGGTTAGGAAGTAGGGCATGTGACCTGTCTTATCAACCCACACGTAAGTCTTGTTGCTAGAGTCATCGTAAAATTTCAAGTAAGCTTTCTTAAGCTCCCCACTATAGTATGAGCCGAGCAAGTATGACTCAGGAACCTCATCAACAAACTCGACGTTATTGAGAGTCTCCGCATACGCAGCCGACCTCATAGAACTTAAGAAAACATCAAATTCAATACCCCTAACTACCACGATGTAATCAGGCTTCTTAGCAGAAGATCCAGCAGAACCTAAGCCCCCACTACCTGAAGCCGCAGGGACCTCCCTACCACCCTTAGGAACATTAACAAAATCAGTAAGCTTCCTAGAAACACCCCTAGGAGAACCCCCAGCAGAATTACGTCTCCCACTATTTCTAGACATACCCAACCCTAAAATCTAGTATAGAGTAACACTAAATAACGTCTCACCGCAATAATTCAATACAAACTAATGAACATAAAACACATAAAAACAAAGAAACACTTAAGACACGGGCCCGTGGCCTAGCTAGGATAAGGCGCCGGCCTTCGGAGCCGGAGATCCCGGGTTCAAATCCCGGCGGGCCCGCTAATTGGGGTTCTCTTAATTCTCTTAATTTTTCTCGCTCTTAATCTTCCTTGTGATGAATGCTACGGCTTTCCTAGCTTTTTCTACTGCTTCTCTCGCTTCATCAATGGTTACAACTGAAAGCCTCGCCCTTCAGGGCGGGGAGGAGGTCAGTTTGTCCGAAGGGTTTGAAGCCCTTAGATAGGGGTTTGGTGGTGACGGGTTAGAGATGTCTTGAATTATATTTGCTGGAGTACAAGTTTATATACTTCTGTAAGTATATACTTTATGTAGGGTGGTTTTGTGTCTGGTAAAACTAAGACGACCATCATCATAGACAGGGAGTTGTGGTATAAGTTCAGGGCGAGATTGCTTGAGGAGGGCGTTGAAGAAGTTAGTGGCGCTCTTGAAGAATTGGTTCGTGAGGAGTTACTCGAAGACTATGTTGCCCAAGCACTAGGAGAGCTGTTGAATGGCGAGTTGCCCGGAGAGGTAAAACCTGTTAGACCGCTAGTTGAAACCCGTGCTGAGGGTGTTGTTAGAGAGTTGAGGGATGAAAGGGCGTGAAGACAGTGTACCTAGACACAAGCGCAATTGTAAAGCGCTATATTCAAGAAGTAGGTAGCGATGTCGTGACGTCTGTATACTCTAGTGCGTGGCGAGGTGATGCTAAAATATCCTTCTCACTGTGGAATATCGGTGAGGTCCTAAGCGTGCTAGACAAATACTATAGGCGAGGCTGGCTAACCAGGGAAGACTTCGAGCTCGCTCGACGAGAGTTTATAGGAGAAACCCTGAAAATGCTGAGGCTTAGAATACTCAGAGTAGTACCTCTCAAGCCATCGATAATTGCCAAATCATGGAAGCTAATAGAGAAATACCATATCTACCAAGCAGACGCAATACAAATAGTTTCTTCAAGAGAGGTTAACGCGGAAGAGTTCTATACGGGTGATAAAACACTGTGCGCAATCGCAGAACTAGAGGGGTTAAAACAAGCATGCTTGGGATAGCCGAGCGTGTAGTGCTCAGTTAACGAGATTTACATGATTTAATTCTTTGATAGGGCATTCCACGTAGAAGTCACGACTAGGCTGCCCTGAAGGGCTAGGCTTTCAGTTGTAATTCTAAGAATATTTTAGTTATTTCGCCGGAACCTAATGTTATAGTTTCTTTATGTCGTTACTGGTAGTGGTTTTCCGCAGGGCTCATGAGTTTTCTCTTAGTAGAGGGTTATCTAGTTCCCGAGGCCGTTCTCAAGTAGATGCTTATTAGTATTAGGAGTAGCCCGATCAAAGAGAAGCATAGCCCATTCAATAAGCCACTAGTGTCAATATGCGTCGGGAAGCGCAGATAGTAGAAGTCTGTGTCTCTAGACAAATAGTTTATTGGGAATGGAAGCGTGTAGCTAAATAAACACGTCAGAGTGCTAAGAGCCTGTAGCTCATCGATAATGAGGCCTCTAGCAGGCTTAACAGTGATGTTTATGTGCTTGTAGTTTAGTATGCTATCACTTAGGTTAAACATAATTTTACAATGGAGGAGTATCCCATTAACTCTGCACACACCCTCCTCATCACTTAATGACGCTGTATCACGAGATAGTAGTAATCGATACTCTCCCTCATCAAACCCATACACCTCTATAGCCACATATGGTGATGTGTTTCCCGTGGTGCTATACCCTCCTAGTACGAATTCAATATCCTCTCCACCAGTGCAGTTACTCCAAGGTATTGAAACGTTGTAAGTATAACTCCACTGCTCCGTTAAGGGTTGACCCATCACTTCAACCAGGCGTATGGGTATATCAGCGGATTCAGAATAGTTACCAGGCCACTTAGTCGTGACCTTAATTACAGGGATGAAAAGATGTAAGTCCTTGTAGTACACCTTAATGCCCTCTACGTAAGTAAAGTATAAGCCAACAACGAAGACAATAACACCGATCGCTAGTAGAGTGAGGGGCAAGTATACGAAGGCCTTCCGCAATACTAGCCACCTACTATAATATGGCGTGTGGACCTTAAAATTTTATTCCTCCATGAATATGACCGCTAACACGAAACTAGGAGAAACCTTAAGACAGCGTGCCGAGGCAGGAACGAAAGATGATCTAGGTCTGCCTGAAGAATCGAATACACAGAGGTAGAGCTAGGTAAAGAGGTTAAAGAGATCGCGTTGAAATAAGCCCTAGTTGAGGATTTGCCGAGCACTCCCTAAAATCCAACACTCATCCCTATGGGTAATTATAGTAGTTAGTGAACTAATAATGAGAAAATGTTCTTACGTAGGGTGAAAATCATTGCTATAAACAACTTGTTATGAAGTGATTTCATCCCTCTAAGGACGCTCATGTACGTTGCGTTATCTGTGATAATACCTAATATCGATACTCCTAGCGATCCAGAGACATGCACACATAGCTACGAACGTAAGACACCCGCTCACAGGGTTCTCGGCAACGACTAGGATGGTAGGCGATGAAGTAAGGCTTCTCGATCGCATGCCCATAGCTAAGGGCTACGTAGCCTACGTTAGAATTAGAATCACTCCGAGAACTACTCAAAGCAACGCAGAACGGTATGGCAGGGAAAAGTTAGAAGCTGTTTCTTTACTTCTAAGGGATCTATGCGCTCAACCACCTCTAATAGCGAAGTTCGGTTTGCGGTTAACGCGCTAACCCCAGCTACTAGGGTTTTAAAGGAGTCATGTAGGGATGTCGTGATCCTCAGAAAGCTTATGAGGGGTTAAGGAGAATTCTTCTCAAATAATTGTATGGCAGTGTTCTCTTTAACATCCTGAAGGGTGAGGGTTTCCTTCTTTGTTATTTAAAGAAGGTTTTCTTTACTAATTCTAATTTCCTGAGTATTAGGATGAGTAAGGGTAGTTCGATTGCTGGTGCGATAGCTACTACTAGTGGTATTAGTGTTCCTGGGAATACCGTGGCCGCGACGGCAAGTGACACTTCACTATTTCTAGCGGTTGTTGTAAATGTTAGTAGTGCGTACTCTTTATAAGTAATTTTCGTAGCCTTAGCCACGGCGAGGTCTACTAGGGGTATTAGTGAGAAGAAGATAAGTACCGGGATAAATACTTTGAGTAGTACGTGCATGTTTGGGTAGAGTTTTTCAGCTTGTGACATAAACATAAATGTTATTACGATCATTAATAAGAATGTTTTCGAGTAACTCATAATTTTAGATTTAGGTATACTTGTGCTGTAAGTAGCTCTCCTTGCAATTCTAGATAGTCCTAGTGGGATTAGAAGGTATAGTATTATGCTCTTAATGAGATCTGTGAAGCTAAATGGTATTAGAACTCTGAGGAATAAATACGCATAAACTGGGAGTAGAGATAATTGGAGTATAATATTTACTCCAAGGAGAACTATACCAGTCTCTACATCACCTCCCGCAAGCTCAGTAAATATTAGGTACCAGCCTATACATGGAGTTACAAGGTAGAGTATGTAGCCAGCTGCAACTTCAGGTTCACCTACCAGTAGTGTTTTCGCAATAAACCACGCGAAGAGAGGGGTAAATATGAAGTTTACCAGTGTAGAGATAAGTATTACCTTCCCACCCCTAGCAAAACCCCCTGAAATCTCAGATAAACTCTTACCACTCATAATCAAAACTATCAATAAGAAAATTCCAACTTGAACTACTAAAACAGATATACTAACTAATGAGGGAAGCACACTATATAAAAGTAATCCTAGAAACACAGATAAAACAAGTAAAAAAGGTTGAACCTTATCTAGCAGTGTCAATTGTGCCATACCATCGCCTGATCTATTGCTATATATCGCGAAAATAAATCTATCCATCCCAGGTATTTAAAAATATCTTTATGAAATAAGTTGATTCAAGTAGTCGAGCCTGTTAAATCCTTTAGTCAGGACTTCGGCTAGAAAAGTTGTTAGAGAGTTGAGGAAGTCTAAGTATTAAGCACTAGAGCTATCTACCTAGACACCAGCGCAGGATTAAGCGATAAGTTCTTGAGAGTGGAACTGATGTAGTCAAAGCTCTCTACTTAAGTGCTTGGAATAGTAAGGTTAAACTTTCTTTCTCTCCTAAAGGACCTTACAGTGTAATACACCCAGCGACTATTACCAATGGAGAGCGAAACATTGTTACTATCTAGCTGGATCACTTCCGTGAAGGGTGTAGAGAAGAGGCAGTGGTAATAGTCTCAGTACTCATTAACCTATATAAAACCCGGCCCTGAAAGGTTAAATGTTTCCGTAAATATGATGTATTTATAGAGGGATTTAGAGTGAATAAGACCGCTATAATATCTATGGAATTACGTGGTGAATAGATTGTCTAGTTCTCAAGTCGCTCAAGAGCTGCGAGTCATTAAGGACGTGGTTGCTAGTGAATCTCGGGAGAAAGGCGTTGAGGTAAAGGGCATAATACTCTTTGGTTCGCGTGCGCGGGACGATTATAGAGAGGATAGTGACTGGGATTTACTGGTTGTCGTGGGAGGCTCTCCTAGTAGGGAAGCTATTAGGAGGCTACAATACCGGATATACAAGTCTCTTTCTAAAAACAGAATATACTGCGATGTAGTAGTGGTTAGTGAGGAGTACTACCATAAATACAGGGATGTTGTTGGAACAATCGCTTACTACGCTCACATAGAGGGAAAGCAGATTGAGTAGGGAAGAGATCACTGAGAAATGGTTGAAGAAAGCTTTCGCAGACCTAAGAGTAGCCGAGAAGCTCTTCGAGATTGACGAGGAACCCTAGATTATAGTATTCCACGCACAACAAGCCATCGAGAAAGCATTAAAGGCATATCTAATTTTCCGCGGCAAGCACTTCGGGAAGACACATAATTTATCCCAGCTCATAGACCTCTGCATTGAAATTGACCAAGAGTTCCAACAACTACACGAACTCAATATTGATCAGCTATACCCACTATCCATAGAAGCACGCTACCCGGATACGGGATTAGAACTGACCTCCTCCCCGCCCTGAAGGGTGAGGGTTTCCCTCGCCTCCTGAAGCGGGGAGGTTTGGGATTACATCTCCCCGCTTTAGGGGATTTAATCCCGGGCCGGGTCTCCGACCCATTACCCCTATCCCTCCTTCGAGGGACTCGGGGTTATGGATATTATTATCATCATAGTCTCGGGAGCATGGTTCTAGTCTGGTGTGTTTGGCTCGCGTATTGAGTATTGCTAGAGAGTGGCTCCCGAGACTCACAAGCAACGACATTATCATCATCAAGAACATTACCGGAGGCAGAGCTTATAAACTTTTCCAACCATCCCCGCCCTGCAAGAGCGAGGCTTTCAGTTGTAACCATTGATGAAGCGAGAGAAGCAGTAGAAAAAGCTAGGAAAGCCGTAGCATTCATCACAAGGAAGATTAAGAGCGAGAAAAATTAAGAGAATTAAGAGAACCCCAATTAGCGGGCCCGCCGGGATTTGAACCCGGGATCTCCGGCTCCGCAGGCCGGCGCCTTATCCTAGCTAGGCCACGGGCCCTATAAATTCGTTGACATAGGAAGCTAAATATATTTTCGTTCTTTATGTTAGGGTTTTGTTAGTTAGATGATGAGGTATTGTCTTGATAATATTGGTGGGGCTCCGGCCGGGATTTGAACCCGGGACCTCGGGGTCCACAGCCCCGCGCTCTTCCAGACTGAGCTACCGGAGCCACCAAGTAGTATGAGTTTTGTTGGTTTTTAAGTTGTTTCATCAGACCTCACACGGTTCTTCATCTGATCGGCTCCGATGTTCTTCATCACGTGTTTTTCTTGTTCTCACTATTTTATTTTTGTGTTTCCGGAATTATATATGTGGGTGTTGTCTGGTGGGTGAGGAGGAGTTTAGGATTATTGTTGAGTACCCTAGTGGTAGGGTTTTTAGCAGGATTCTTGAAATGATTTCTAGTATTGTTGATGAGGCCTTATTTACCTTTAGTAGTGATGGTCTCAGGATAAAAGCACTTGACCCCGCTCAGGTTGCCTTAGTCAGTGTTTACGTACCTTCATCTAGCTTCCTAAAGTACGACGTGGTGGAGGAGACCTCCGTTGGCGTGAACCTGAGTAACCTGATGAGGACCCTCCCCAAACCTAAGAAATCAGATAAGGTCACTCTCAGAGCTGGTGAGGACTTCTACGAGTTCGTCATTGAGTCTGTGACGGTGAGGAGGTATAGGTATAGGTCCATTGAGGTTCCGGTATCCGAGGTGCCTGAGATAAGTCTGGAGTTTAAGGTTAGGGGATCTGTCTACACTTCAGCTTTTAAGACAGCCTTAAACGACTTGAGAGGTAGTGGAACCATAGTTTTCGAAGCCGCTGATAATCAAGTCTTAAAACTCTTAGCTCCCGAGATAGGAGGTGAGGTCAGCTTCTCGTTAACGAGCGGCTCACTAATAGAGCTTGAGGTCGATGAAAGCTCTAAGAGTTCTTACGACGAGAGCTACATAATTAAGGTTCTGCCACTATGTGAGGTCACGGACGCAGTGAAAATAGAGTTTAGCTCTGATCAACCAATACGTCTTACCTTTAATTTACCCGGCGGTGAGGTAGTAGAATATTTAAGTGCTCCTAAAGCCTGAATAACAAAATTTTTATACCTCACCTAACTAATTCTTATTGGTGAGCCAACGTGGTTCAGGAAATGAGTGAGTTAGATAAGAAACTCTTGAACATCCTCCAAGAAAACGCAGATCTAACCTACTCAGAGATCGGTAAGATATTGGGTGTGAGCCCCTCAACGGTGTACATGCGTTTAAGGAAGCTGAAGGAGAGAGGGCTCATAAAGAGGATAGTTGCTGAGGTAGCGCCTGAGTTGGTAGGTCTTAATCTAAGAGCTCTCGTATTTCTCTCAATAGATGTCAGGAAGTACTCAGACATAACTAGTAAACTAGCTAGCATACCTAACGTTAAGGCAATCTACGACGTGACCGGTGAGTGGACCCTCGTAGCTGAGGTATACGTTAAGGATCATAAAGAACTCTCCGACTTACTAGACGTGATAGGAGCACTGGAAGGGGTTCAGAGAACCTCCACAGCAGTAGTGTTGAGGGTTATTAAAGAAGATAGGAAGGTACTCATAACGTGAAGCCGATATACGCTTACGGGTACTTCATAGTCTTACCGACCGGAGACTTCCACCAGATAATCATCTACGAGTACGTAGATACTGAGGAAGAGTTTGCTCGAGCACTAGAGACGAGGCCGGGCGTGGAACTAGAGAACATGAAGAATAACATGCAGTCATTCCTCGACGAGGAAGTGGTGAGGATTAACGGGGTGGTGAGTAAGCCTAAGGTAGTGTCGGTTAACGCTGGTTTCAGAGGCTCCTTCAGAAGACCCTTCGTGGAATTCCTTATCCACTTCAGGGGTGAGTTAACGAAGGGAGACAATGTTTATGAGAACATATACGAGCCCGAAGTCACTGCGTACGACTACAGCGTAGCCTGGATCTTCCCACCGGATTTCGAGGTAGTGGAAGCTGATGTAGGGGTTAAGTACGAAATCAAGCTGAAAAACATTCTTAGATTCTCTGTTAAGAGAGGCTTTAAGATCCCTGGTTATGAGAGGATTGTTTTTCGCTGGGTTTCCTGAGGCTCTTCAGTGATCTCACGTAGTACTGGACCGGTGTCTTAACACCGCATTCAGCCACGCACATACCCAACTCCTTCATCTTAACGCAGCTATAGGTCTTGTACTTCTTACCACCACCTTTTAAACCAGCTATATGCTCTATTTGATACCTAGCTATCCTCTCGTTGAAGTCCGGCGCGTTCCTCATCAACTCTAGGACATAGTCTACCGTGGCCCCCACGTTAAGTAAGAAAGTCGTTAAAGCGAATCTCTGAACATGGGTTAAGTGCTCGCTAGCTCTCAAAGACTTAATTAATTCCTTAATACACGGAGGAAAAAACTCTTCTCTAATCTCACCCCTACTCAGGCGTTCCTCACCGAGCTCCTCAGCACGCACACGTTTATACTTCTTACGAATAAACTCAGCGATCTCATCCCTCAACTCATCTAAGATGCTAACCTCAGTTAGCTTAACGCTCAACTCATCAAATAATTTAACCATGTATTCTTTGAGCGGGTCCTCCAATAAGCGCACGAACTTATTTTTGGGTAAGTACACGTACCCGTCTCTCACGTAATTCTCTAGTAGAGACCAGCCGGACTCACCTAAGAGTCTGTCCGCATAAGTCAAATACTTAGGTATCGTTAACCTAAACTGAAAACACGCTATCTCTTGTTTTGGTTCAGAAGCCAAGACTATCTTATAACCACACTCATCATCCTTAACTAGTAACTCACTCGATATGCCTAGCCTGCGCGAGACACTCCATAAGAACCTACTATTTTCCGACTTCATAGACTCTATGAATTCCTTGACCTCACTATCTACGTATTTCTTGAGGGCCCACGCGTCCGTGAACCCAGCTACGAGGAGCCCCATGTAGAAAGCTAGGTACTCGTCCTCGTCACGTTCTCCCATATCGGTACTTAAGCTCCTACCCCTCTCCCCCTTAGATAAAGCTTTCTTCACTCTGATGAGAGCTTTAATCCTTAACTCCTTATTACTGAATAGGGTGGCTAAGTCTAAGTCACTCCCGAACCTGTCTCTGAAGTATTCGTCTAGCTTCTTCAGAAAAGGATACACGTAATGCTTACTCAACTCTAAACCCTCACCAACTATTAAGATGTTTTGAGAGGTAATTTTAGTTATTAAGAGGGTTTGTTGTAATATTACTAAGAGGTGGGTGGTTACGGGGAGGTGGGTGGTTACTTCCGCATGGCCCTATATAAACTCTGTACCACACTTAGGTAACATGATCGGCAGTGTCTTATCTGCCGACGTCTTCGCCAGATTCCTGAGGATGATGGGTGAGGAGGTGGTTTTCGTGAGCGGTAGTGACGAGCACGGCACGGTCATAGAGGTTGAGGCGCGCAAAAAGAACGTGTCGCCTGTAGAACTTACTAATTCCTCGCACGAGTACATAGTGAGGCTCTGGGGTTTGTGGAACATATCGTTTGATAACTATACTAGGACAGAGAACGAGATACATAAGGAGTTTGTTAGAGAGTTTATGTTGAGGATCTACGAGAATGGTTTCATCGATAAGAGAGAGCAGGTAATTCCTTACTGTCCTAAAGACGAGATATATCTTCCCGACAGATTCGTGGAGGGTGTGTGCCCTTACTGCGGTTTTGAAGGTGCTAGGGGGGATCAGTGTGATAACTGCGGGAGGCTTCTGGAGCCGGAACAATTAATTAATCCTAGGTGTGTCTTGTGCGGGTCTACACCGATCTTTAGAAAGAGAGAGCACTGGTTCTTCAGGCTAGACAAACTTGAGAAGAACATACTTGAGTGGATAACGAGACATGACCTGCTTGATGAGAACGTGAAAAACTTCACTAAGTCATGGATAGAGACGACGGGTCTAGCGCCGAGATCGCTCACACGGGATAATAAGTGGGGCATCCCATCACCTTTCCCAAGCTCTGAAGACAAGACTATTTACGTCTGGTTTGACGCGTTATTAGGTTACCTCTCAGCAACTAAAGAATACTTCGCCAAGCTTGGTAGGGAGAGTGATTGGGTTAGGTACTGGCTCAACAGCGATTCCAGAACCGCGTACTTTATAGGTAAGGACAACATACCGTTCCACGCCGTCATACTCCCCGCACTCCTCATGGCTACAAAAGAACCATACGTCTTACCGACCATAATCTCAGCTACTGAGTACTTAATGTATGAGGGGAGGAAATTCAGTAAGAGTAGGAGGGTTGGTGTCTGGATCGATGAAGCGCTTAAGATAGTCAATAACGCGGATTACTGGAGGTACTCACTCATAAGAATGAGACCAGAAGACAAGGACACGAACTTTAAGTGGTCTGAGTTCGTGAGATTCGTTAATAACGAGTTAAACGACCACATAGGGAACTTTATTCACAGGGTGTTGACGTTGATATACAGGTTTCTTGGCGGGGTAGTCGATGACGCGAGATTGACAGACAGCGTTGATGTAGAGTTCAGGAAGTATGTCGATGAGGCTTGGAACTCCTATAAGTCTTTGATGTATAGAGCTAGGCTCAGGGAGGCTAGTGAGTTGATAGTTAAGTTAGGTGAGAGAGGTAATCAGTACATTAACGTTAAAGCACCTTGGGCTAAGATTAAGGAAGACGTTAACGATGTCAAGAGCACTTTAAACGTAGGCTTCACGGCAGTCTTAACGCTCGGCGTTATGCTGTATCCCGTAGTGCCGCAGTCCTCTAAGAAAATACTTGACATACTTAATGTGCGTGGAAACGGTTTGGTTGTTGCGGGTCATCCTCTAGAATTGGCTAAGTTGCCTCATAAGATAAATAAGCCTGAGCAAGTCTTTACTAAACTACCTCAGAAGTTGGTCGATGTTCTCTTAAATGATTTTGAGAGGGAGCAATACCTGGAGCGTGTGCGCAGCGAATTAAATAATGAGAGGCCAGAAGTCTTGAGGTTCTAATTCCTCCTGCGGCTTCGTGAGATCTACCACCTTGCCCTCAAAAACGTTAACGCCGTGAAAACTCTCGGAGATTCTGGCTAAAGCCTTATAGCTCTTCTCACTCAATAATATATCACTACCTACGGCTAAGACGTATATGCCCTCAAAGGGATTTAACGGTGGGTCAGGTAATGAGGGATCAGGTTTTTCCTTGCCGACATATATCCACCTAATCTTAGACTTACTACGTGAGCCCGCAATCTTGTACACCCTGTACCAGTACCTACCGAAATAAACATATCTAATACTGAGGAACTTCTTAGGTGATTTAATGTAAACGAAATGAAGAGGTTTTAAGTAGTACCCGCTATCCTTGATGATCATGTTATATTCGTTGATTTTATGCTTGTAGGGTTCGTAGAGATTCATGAGTAGTGGATACCCATCAACCACAGCGATCTTAGCCCTCATCACTCCCACTAAAATAAATTCTATAATAAGGAAAAATAAACTTTTCTGTATTTACTCATGACCAAACTTAAGGTTTAAGACATTCACTCACTTTAATCAACTTCATTTTCCTTAATCGCGTGTAAACCTCGTCAACATACTTATCTATGAGTTCTGGTGCCATCCCCCTACCCTTAGCAATTTCCTTAACCCTCTCCTCAACCAGAGCGTAGTTTTTGAGCGTCTCGTTAAGATATCTCCAATCTATTTTAGCGAGCGACTTACCTATTTCTGCGTCGTAAGGTAGCTTCCCTAAAACAAATAGTGAGGATATTATCGGGTAGCCTACGTAGTTCCTATATGTTGTTCCGTTATCCGTGCTACACGCCTCCCCCTTTTCTAGGTCCACGTATACTGTGTAGATCCTGTCACCCTCCGAAGAAACTACTTTAAAAGTCTTATCATCTAACTTCATGATCCTGCCATCGGCTACTGCCCCGGCCGCTTCAAGTATTTTTATTCTTGGAGGCATCCTGAGGTACATGCTCTCACTAAAGGGGGAATACCACATAATTATGGTCTTTAAAACTTAAAAATCCTATTCTTTAGAGATTTTATCAGCGTAGTCTTCCGGACTCAATAACTTGCCCTTATCGATTTCTGAAGCCCTCAACTTAACTATCCATCCACGTCCGTAAGGGTCTGTGTTTATTAGGTCAGGCTTCTCAGTTAGTTCCTCGTTGACCTCGATAACGTCCCCCTCCACAGGCGTGTAAACCTCCGCTACCGCCTTAACTGACTCGAGAGTCGCTACCGCGTCGTCAACGCTCACTTTCTTACCTACCTCAGGCAGTTCAACGTTAACTATATATTTCAGTTTCTTCTGGGCGTAGTCTGTGATCCCTAAAGTCACGACATCTCCCTCGATCCTCACCCACTCGTCTTTAGGTGTGTAGAGTAGGTCCTTACGTACTAGGTACTCCCCTAGCTTAGTCCTCACAATTATTTGTTGCTCACTCATTTTAAGTCCCTCAAATTAATGGGAAGTCGACAATTTTAGCTTTTTGCCTCCCCCCTCTTACATCAAGATCTAGTCTTGAGCCTATGTACGCGTGGCTAACGCTCACGTAACCCATGGCAATCCCTGTGTTCAGATATGGTGAGAAAGCACCGCTAGTCACTCTTCCTACCAAGTTGTTGCCAGCATAAATCCCTGTGCCGTGTCTGGGAATGACTCTCAACCCTTTCTTGAGTTTGAGCCCTACCCTAATCCTGGAAACCCCTCTCTCATATATTTCCCTAAGCTTAGGACATCCAACACAGTCTTCCTTCTCCAGCGATATCGGTAGCCAGTACCTGGCCTCGATAGGGTTCGTGTTCTCATCCATGTCCTGACCTATTAGGAGGTAACCCATCTCAAGCCTTAACGTGTCTCTAGCTATGAGTCCAGCAGGCTTAGCCCCTAGAGCTACAGACCTCCTCAGTATTTCTGCTCCGTGATCCACGTCAGTCCAGATCTCGAAACCGAACGACCTAACCTCCTCCCCAGTCCAGCCCGAATGACTCACTAATACGGTCTCCCTCCCCATCACCTCAGCGCCGTAAGCAAACTCAAGGATTTTTAAGTCCTTAGCTTCCCTGAAGTCGAGACCCTCCATCACCTCAGCGGCTTTAGGTCCCTGAATAGCTATCAGGGTTGACTTCAGGGTGACGTTCTCTATCTCCACGTCCGTATAACCCCACTTAACCCTCCACGCGTTCATCCACTCAAGATCTTTCTCAACGTTGGGCGCGTTAACGACAGCAAGCCATAAATCTTCGCTGACATTGTATAACATGATGTCGTCTCTAATACCTGCGTTCTCGTTCATTAACAGCACCGGACCACTCATTCTCCCGGCACTGACGTCGCCGAGGTCTTTGGATACCAGCCTCTGCAGGAACTCAAAAACTCGCTTACCCTTGATCACATACCTACCCATGTGAGATACGTCGAACACGGAGACCGAAGTTCTTGTGTTCACATGTTCTTCCAGCGGGTTCCCGTAATCCATGGATGTGAGCCAATCGGCGAACTCACCTACATTACCTCCTAGCTCTCTCTGAACGCTTAGTAAAGGTACTTCCTTGACTATTTTAGACACCCCACCTATATTAAAGCGTTAAAGCATTTTAATTAAGTCATTGAGTATTATGAGGAGAACACAATGCCACATAGTTGGATACCTAATTCCTCGCCGGACGTTAAGAAGGAGTTGATGAAGGAGCTTGGCATAGGTGATACGCTAGATCTGTTTAACGATATCCCGCCCAAGATAATGCTTAACAGAGAATTGAGCGTTGGTTTCGGCAAGCCCTTAACCGAGTATAGTGTGAGGAGATTATTCAATGAGATAATCTCTAAGAATCGCTTAAGCACCATCCCATCCTTCATCGGTGGTGGTGTGTGCCAGCATTACGTGCCGTCAGTCGTGAAAGCAGTGCTGTCTAGACCTGAGTTCTACACCGCTTACACCCCTTACCAAGCAGAGATAGCTCAGGGTTTGCTGCAAGCCTTGTTCGAGTATCAGAGCCTCATGGCCAACTTGTACGGGGTTAAGATAGTTAACGCGTCTATGTATAACGGTAGCACGGCGTCGGCTGAGGCAGTCTTGATGGCTGCTCGAGTAAAGAAGAAAAAGAGAGTCTTGGTCAGCGACTCCATTCACCCTGAGATAATCGACGTGCTGAGGTCTTGGGGTTTCGGAGCCGGCTTAGAGATCGTTAAGGTTCGGGTTGATCTTAAGTCTGGCGAGACAGACTTAAGCGATCTTAGAAGTAAGCTAGACTTGAACGTTGCGGCAGTCTTCATACAAACACCCAACTTCTTCGGCGTTGTTGAATCTGCTATCAAGGAAATTATTGAGGAGACGCATAGGTTTAACGCCTTAAGCATTGTTTACTCAAATCCCTTAACGTTAGGTGTTTTCGAGGCTCCGGGCAACTTAGGCGCTGACATAGTGGTCGGGGATGTTCAAGGCCTCGGGATAAGCTTGAATTACGGGGGGCCCTCGGCAGGGATCCTGGGCATAAACGACGATAAGGAGTTGCTGAGGCAGCTGCCCGGGAGGCTGATAGGCGCTACACGGACTCTGAGCGGTGACGAGTTAGGTTTCACGATGATACTTCAGACTAGGGAGCAACACATTAAGAGGGAGAAAGCGACCTCCAACATAACCACTAATTCCTCGTTAGAAGCTGTCGGAGCCGCAGTTTATCTAGCGTTGCTAGGCTCGCAAGGGCTTAAAAAACTTGGTGAAGCTATTCTAGGGAGGACACACTACCTAATTAAGCGCTTGCTAAGCGCGGGTGTTGCAGAACCGTTATTCCCTGAGTCGCTGTACTTCCGCGAGGTAAGTGTTAGGTTCCGCGGTAAAGACGCTGGTCAAGTCATTAAGTCGTTGTCTAGTAGGGGGATCGGTATCGGCCCCACTCTCAGCAGATTTTACAGAGAATTAAGTGATTGCAGTCTGGTGTGTGTTACTGAGTTACACACTAGGAAAGACATAGACTTACTAGTGGAGGTTCTTGAGGAAGTGTTGGGTGGTGGTTGAGGATGCCTTTTAGGCAAGCTAAGTGGGATGAGCCTATAATATTTGAGGTAAGTGATTTCAGTAAGCAGACGTTCTTGATAGATGATGAATTCGCTGACGAGGCTTCAGAAGTTTTGAGTAAGGTGCCTAAGTCTTTGATCAGGGGTGGTGAGCTTAAGATACCCGATTTGAGTGAGGTGGAGGTTGTTAGACACTATAATAGGTTGTCTCAGATGTCTTACGGGGTTGACGTGGGTCCGGTACCTCTAGGTTCTTGCACGATGAAGTATAACCCGAAGATATGTGAGGAACTTGCTTCAGACCCCAGGATAACGGATCTACACCCGTATCAAGACGAGGAAGAGGTTCAGGGAGTTCTCGAGATAATGTACTTAATGCAGAGGTGGCTCTCAGAAATCACGGGAATGGATGAGTGCTCGTTGCAACCCCCTGCGGGCGCTGCCGGCGAGTTCGCCGGCGCCCTCATAATTAAGAAGTATCATCACGACAGAGGCAACTACAACAAGAACGAGATGATAGTTCCTGAAGCAGCCCACGGGTCAAACCCGGCTAGCTCGGCTATGGCGGGCTTCAAAGTAGTTAAGATACCTACTGCGCCCAACGGCGAGACGGACATTGAGGCTCTGAAGTCCGTATTAGGCGACAATACTGCGGGCTTAATGTTAACGAACCCTAACACGCTCGGTATATTTGAATCAAGCATTGTAGAGATCTCGGATCTTATACATGGGAAGGACGCATTAATGTACTATGACGGGGCGAACCTAAACGGCATATTAGGTGTGGTTAGGCCTGGTGACATGGGCTTCGACATAGTTCACTTAAACCTTCACAAAACTTTTGCAGCTCCTCACGGCGGTGGGGGGCCGGGCGCCGGCGCTGTCTGCGTTAAGAAGGGGTTAGTGGATTATCTCCCCGTACCTATAGTAGGCTTCGACGGTCGTTCATATAAGTTGAGGTACGACCTAAGCAGGACTATAGGCAGGGTATCGTGGTTCTACGGTAACGTGATACCCATAGTGAAGTCCTTCATCTACATAGCTACTTTAGGACCTGCTCTGAGAGAGGTTGCTGAGGTAAGCGTTCTCAACACTAACTACTTAATGAATAAGTTGAGGGGGTTGAGAGGAGTCTCACTACCTTACGGTGAGAACAGGTGGCGTAAGCACGAGTTTGTCGTGAGCTTCGAGAACCTCCTTAAGGAAACCGGTGTTAGCGCTGAGGACGTAGCTAAGGCTTTACTTGATAGGGGTTTACACGCGCCGACCATATATTTCCCATTGATAGTTAATGAGGCCCACATGATCGAAGTAACTGAAACGGAAACTAAGGAGAATATCGACAAACTAGCTAAGGCTTATGAAGAAATAGTGGAGCTTGCTTATAGGGATCCACAAGCGATTAAGTCCTCACCAACCAACACTTCTGCTAAGCGCTTAGATGTTCTCGTGGCTAATCACCCGAAGACTCTGGCACCAACGTATGAGTACCTGAGGAGGTTGAGGATTCAGGAAACTTAAAACGCTTCCTTGTGGGGCAGGAGCGTTGACACGTTGAGGGGTGGCTCGCTAAGATGAGGCTAGGTTTCGTTGTGAACCCTATTGCCGGTATGGGGGGATCGGTAGGGCTTAAAGGAACTGATGAAGAGCTTTATGAGGAAGCTATGAGGAGGGGGGCTAAGCCCGTCGCTCCTTCAAGAGCTGTCAGGTTTCTTCAGGCGTTATCTGGGAAAGGCTTTCAGGGGATTATAATAGCGGCTAATTCCGTTATGGGTTGTGATTACCTAAGCTCAAGTAAGTTAAGGTTTACATGCCTGGACCTGCCTGAACCCAGTAAGCGCGTTACGTCACGCGAGGATACCTTAAGGGTTGTTAAGGCTTTCTTAGAACGTGGTGTTGACTTAATAGTTTTCGTCGGCGGTGACGGCACGGCTAGGGACGTGTTAAGTGTTGTAGGGACTGAGGTACCTATCTTAGGGGTTCCTTCCGGAGTTAAGATGTATTCAGGTGTTTTCGCGACTTCCCCTGAGGTAGCGGCTGACGTGGTGATAGGGTTTGAGAAGGGTGGTGCCGTGGTAGATCATGCCGAGATCGCTGACGTTGATGAGGCTAGACTTAAAGAGGATTTACTGAACGTACGTTTATACGGGTACGCACTCACACCACTCATTGAGGGTTTAGTAGTACCTTCTAAGGACTTGGTCAGCGGCTCTGAGGAGGAGAAGTGGAGTATTGCCAAGTATTTTATTGAGGACTACATGCTCCCCGACATTCTCTACTTCCTAGGTCCTGGGACAACTACTAAGGCTATCATGGATCTTCTAGGGCTTAAGAAGACTTTACTCGGAGTAGACGCGGTTTATAACGGGGAGTTAGTAGGTAAGGACTTAAGTGAGTCTGAGATACTTAACCTGATAGGGAGGTACGGGCGTGCTTCCCTGGTAGTCTCCGTTATAGGTAGGCAGGGATACGTCTTCGGTAGAGGGAATCAACAGTTTAGTGCCAGGGTGTTGAGGCTGGTTAAGAAAGATAATATCTTCGTGTTAGCAACCCCTTCTAAGCTTGTTGAGATAAAGTATCTCTTGATAGATGTCGGCGATCCTGAATTAGAGCTTGAGTTAAGTGGTTACTGGAGGCTCATAACTGGTTATAGGGAGGAGACTGTTAAGCTGGTTTTACCTGCTTGCTGTCTAGACAGATTCTTACGTGCCTGAAGCTAATTAAACACCTCTAATTGCTAGAGTCTAATATTTAATTTCTAGGGTTTAAAACTTTTTAGGTGATGTGAGCGTGACGTCCCGGAATATTGAGGTTGAGCTAGCTGATTACTCCCCCGTTAGTGAGTGGAGGATAGAGCTTGTTGAGAGGAAGGGGCTCGGGCATCCCGACTACATAGCTGACGCTGCTTCCGAGGTATCCAGCGTTGCTCTCTCAAAATATTATCTAGAAAACTATAACATGATCTTACACCACAACGTAGATAAGGTCTTGGTGGTTGGTGGGCAGTCAAAGCCTCGTTTCGGTGGTGGCGAGGTTCTTCACCCGATATACATACTGATCGCCGGGAGAGCTACTGAGTTCGTGAGCTTAAGTAACGGTAGCTTAGACAGGATCCCCGTCGGTACCATAGTGATTGACGCTGTTAAGAAGTGGATCTCCCAAAACTTCAGGTTTTTAGATCCTGAGAGGCACGTAATCGTTGATTACATGATAAGAACGGGTAGCGTAGACTTGGTTCAAACGTATGAGACTGGTTTGAAGGAGAAGCACAGACCCCTAGCTAACGATACCAGCATAGGGGTTAGTTACGCACCATTAACCCCTCTAGAAAGCATCGTTTTAGGTGTTGAGAGATACTTAAACTCACGTGAGTTTAAGGAGAAGCTCCCTGAAGTCGGGGAAGATATTAAGGTGATGGGTCTCAGGGTAGAGAATGAGGTGAGGCTCACAGTCGCTGCAGCGATGATATCACACTTGATAAATGACTTAAGCCACTACTTATCCGTGAAGGAAGAGTTAACGAATAGGGTTGAGGATTACGTAGTTAAGGAATTGTCTAGGATTGATGAAACACGTAAGTACGATATTAAGGTCTTCGTTAACAGTGCTGACATCCCTGAGAAAAACTCGGTATACATAACGGTCACAGGGACTTCCGCGGAGCACGGCGATGATGGGATGACTGGTCGTGGGAACAGGGTTAACGGTTTAATAACTCCTATGAGGCCTATGAGTTTAGAGGCTACTGCCGGTAAGAACGCAGTGACTCATGTTGGTAAGATATATAACGTGCTCGCTAATAAGATAGCTGTGAGGATAATTAACGAGGTCCCTAAGGTTAAGGAGGTCTACGTAGAGCTTCTTTCTAGGATAGGTCACCCGATAGACGATCCTCAGATGGCTTTAGTAAGGCTAATACCTGCTCAGAAGGAGGCGTTTAACGTCATTAAGTCCGACGTTACTGAGATAGTTAATGAGGAGCTAGAAAACATAACTAAGATCACGCATGAGGTACTGAGTGGTAAGGTCATGCTATTTTAGATTAATTAATTTCCTAAAGGTTTTCCGTGTGGAAGTGATGAGTGAACCCGGGTCTGAGCAGTGATGTGAGGTTCGTTACCTGAACTTCTAGGAGGTGATTAAGGGGCTGAGGGAGTTAGCGCTAATCTATAGAGATCTAAGTGACGAGAGCTTTAAGATATTGACGGTGCTTAATAACATGAGTCTTAAGTATGAGTACGTGCCTCTAGAATTGATCGAGAAAGTCACTAAGCTCCCTCCCTCACACGTGATTAAATCTCTCCGCAAGTTAATGGATGTGAAAGCTGTCGTTAAACATAAAGTCACTCAAAGTTTCAGGCTTACTTACCTAGGACTAGACCTAGTAGCTCTCAGGAAGTTAAGTGATTCCGGGGTGTTAGGTTATATAGGGACTAGAGTCGGGGTTGGGAAAGAGAGCGAGATCTACATCGCTAAGACCCCCGAGGGTAGGGTGGTCGCGGTTAAGTTCTATAAGATAGGGCGTATTAGCTTCCAGAAAGTTAAGAGGGTGAGGACTTACTCCCTAGATGAGGGTAGGTGGTTCACGCACTCGAGAAGTGCTGCGAGTAAGGAGTACGAGGTCTTGAGTAAGTTAAGTGACTATACGCAGTTCGTCCCAAGAGTCTACGCTCACGTAGAACACTCTGTAGTCATGGATTACGTGAGTGGTGTTGAATTATATAAGTATAGGGTGGCTTTAGCGCCTGAGAATATTCTGAGGTGTATAATGATGGCTCTAAGAAGTGCTTACGTGTATTTAGGCATTATCCACGGAGACTTAAGCGAGTATAACGTGTTAGTTAGTGTTGATGAGGGTGAAAAGCCCTATATCATTGACTGGCCTCAGTACGTCTATAAAGACGATCCTAGAGCTGAGGAACTCCTCCTCAGAGACGTTTCTTACATGGTTAAATTCTTCAAAGAACGTTATAACTTGGAGAAGGGAGTGGGTGACTGCCTAGAGTTTGTGAAGGGTTTGAGGGATGAGCTCTGATAAGATAGTAGGTATTGACATAATCAGGTCTGGCAGTGACTTATCACAGTTTAGGTACGCGATGGTGTTCTTAGAAGGTGAGGTTCTCAAAGCGGTTAAGGAGGTTAGCTTCGGCGGCTTGATTAGGGAACTCTGGGAGATAAAACCTGACGTTCTAGCCACGGATAACGTGCTCGAGCTAGGCGGCAGTAAGAAGGACTTACTCAGAGTAATTAAGATGCTTCCCCCAAGCATTACGTTAGTTCAGGTTAATGTTGAGTCAGGTAAGCCGGTCAAGATCCAGTATCTAGCTGAGAAAGCAGGGCTCGTCAGCGATAAAAGTAAGCTAGATCCTTTCAAGACCGCCTTAGTTGTAGCGTACTTAGCAAGGGAAGGTTACGGTAGTAAGTTAAGAGTTTTCGAGGATAAGGTCAAGATCTACGTGTATCCAGGGCGTTCCGGGATAGCTGGGGGTTCTAGGACGGAGAAGTACGTCAGGAATCTCCGCGCCATAGTCACTAGACACGTTAGGAAGATAAAGGAGGTTTTAGACAAGAATAACATAGATTACGACCTCATGGTTAGGAAAAGCGACGGAGGTATTGAGAAAGCTCTCTTCACTGTCTACACACCGCGTGAGAGACTTCACGGCCTCATAAAACAGGTTAAGGGTAAGGACGTGGTAGTTAAGATTAAGCCTGTTCTCAACAAGAGCTTCCTCAGCAATATCATAGAGTTGAGGAAGAGTGATGAGGAGCGTTACTTGATAATAGGATATGATCCAGGAGTTAATGTAGGTTTAGCGGTTCTAGACCTCGACATGAATTTAGTGTACGTCACGTCGGGGAGGGAACTTGATAGGGGAGACATACATAATCTGCTCATTAAGTTAGGGCGCCCGGTACTGGTAGCGACTGATAAGAACCCCCCGCCGGAGATGTGCAGGAAGTTGGCCGCGTCTCTCGGCGCGTTGCTGTACGTGCCCCAGAAATCGTTGAGTACCGCGGAGAAGGAGGTGGCTGTATCCGAGTTTATTAAGCGTCACCCGTCAATAGATGTTAAGAACACGCATGAGAGGGATGCTTTAGCAGCTGCGCTTAAAGCGTATGGGGAATTTCAGGAAAAGCTAGATAAGTTGTCTTTCAAGCTGAGGGAGATGGGTTTCTACGACGTGAATTTACAGAAATATAAGGTCAAGGTACTGATGAACGAGGATCTCTCTAGCATAATTGAGGAAGTAATAAACGATTATGTTCGTGAAGAGAGGAAAGAATCCACAGTTGTTTTGAAGAGTGATGTAACAGCTCAAGCACCTAAGGCGGAGGAAGTACTTAAGGAGAGGGTGAGCGTTCTCGAGAAAGAGAAAGAATTCTATAAGCAGAGAGTTCTTGAGTTAGAGAACGCGATACGCGAGCTCTCCTCGCGTTTAGATACCGTGACATCGGAACTTAATGAGAGGATCCTTAAGGATAGGAAAGTGAGTGAGCTTATGCAGAGGGTGAGGAATCTTGAAGCACACTTGAGGATATTAGAGAATGAGAATAGCGTGTTGAAGTCTAAGACCATCAACTATGAGAACCTGTTTATGAAACTTTACGCGGGCACACACGTGTTAGTCCCTGTATATAACGACAAATGCCTCAAGTTCTTAAGGCATAATAGGGGAGAGGTTCTCGTAGCGTTCACGTATAACGTAACTGAGGCTCTCAAGGAAGCGCGGGAACTCGTTGAGAGCGCGAGACTGGGCTTTCTCCTACCTCCTACGGCGCTAGGTCTGAGTAAGCATTTAATAGAGGAAGAGTTGATACCTGCGGTCTCAGCTGAGGAAGTTTTCGAGGTTAATGAATGTCTCGTGGTCGCGGATAAAAACTCCTTCGTCAGGGTTATTGCTTTAATTCCCCAGCTCTCTGAAGAGAGAAGGAAGAAGAGGTATGGTCTAACGTACGAGGATATTAACGCCTTAATTGAGGAGTACAGAAAGAGTAGAGAGTTTTAAAGCGGAGAGACTAAAATCAATAATTTAGGGTTTGGTGAGGTCTGTGAGGAAGACCTTGGTTTTCAAGAAGGAGTACGGGAGAAGCATGATACTAGGTAAGAAGACAACTACTATAAGGCTTAGCTCTAACGTTAAGAAAGGCGATATAGTGGATGTAAGAGTCGGGGACGTTCACGTCGGCAGAGCTATTATTGAGTCAGTCACTGTAAAGAAGGTGAGAGAGTTAACGGATTCTGATGCAAGAGATGACGGGTTTAGGAGTAAGGAAGACCTCCTCAACGAATTAAGGAAGATATACGGTAAGCAGAGAATAACGGATGATACGGAAGTTAAGCTAATTAAGTTTAGGTTGCTGGATCTGTAGTGACTGGGTCACGTGAATCAGAGTTCTACCAGTATATCCAGTCCTTCTATTAAGTCCCTATACCTATTCCTTAAAGTTACTTCAGTAACGCCGAGTTTCTCAGAGATGTTTTGCTGTGTTTGCTTTTCGTTCATTAATATTGAGGCTATGTAGAGTGCTGCCGCGGCGATGCCTTGAGGGCCTTTACCGGACGTTATTCCCGAATTCTTGGCAGTGGTTACTAACTTCATGGCGAGAGACTCTGTTTCCGGCGCGACTTCCAGAATACATGAGTACTGCCTCACGTAGCTTATGGGATCTACTACGTTCAGCCGTATTCTCTCCCCGGAGTCTCTATGGATTTTGAGGAGTGCTTTCCAGGCCTCTCTCTGAGTTACTTGGCATAGATTAAGGATTTCCCTAGTGTTTAGCGGGATGTTATGGTTTTTGAGAGCGGTGATGATTACTGCGGCTATCATGGCTCGCATGTTCTTCTTCTTTATTATGTTCTTACGATAGAGTTTGTTTACTATCATCCCGACCTCATTTTTTATTAGGTCTGAATTAGGGAGGTTTAGCCTATTTATTATTGAGTTCGTTAATTGTAGAGCTTTCACTAACTTCTTCTCCCTGCTGAGTATTCTGGAAGACTTGTTAAGCTCGTTTAATTTCCTCCCTTCATATGAGTGCTCGTCTATCGTTGTCGATAGACCGTAGTCATGGACCTTACTAGTTACTGGCTCGCTGCCTCTTACCCTACCTGTATCGCTAATTACTTCAAAGGATCTCCACTCAGGACCTACGTCAACTAGCCTTTCTTCTAATACCTCGCCTGTTTCGGTGCATATGTATTCTCCCCTGACCTCATCGTATATTATCGATGATTGAGGACATGAAGACACATCAACCACCTCTCGCCGGCTTTACGTAGACTTCCTCAAGCTGGTTAAGGCTTAGAGTAGCGGTGAGCGGCTTGATCACGGCGTACGGCGAGCTTACGGGACCTATCACGTCAGTCACAATACCTAGTAGGTTCCCCCTACCATCAACTACTTTACTCCCGAGTTTAGGCGGTTTCTTACCGCTGATCTTGACGATGAGTTTTCCTGAAGGAGTTTTATGAAGGTAATACCCTAGTTTAATCAAGGGAGGTCCCTGAGCTAAGACTTTATACTATGTTCGGATTTAAAAGTAATAATTAATGTAATACCTTACTTTATTCGTGGGCTGTATTTTTATGTGTCTACGTAATACATCAAAAACGCTGCTTAACGAATTAAACGAGTTTTTCGCTGATTTCTTTTAACTTACTTGCTAAAGTTTTGATTAATTTGTGTTTGTTCCCCACCTCATTCTTTAACACAACAATTATTTTAAAACCGTGAGACTCAAACCACGTGCGCGGGTACCTGCCCTTCTCAATCCTGCACTCCCAGTTTAATTCAGTGCATGCTTTGAGAACTGCTTCTGGTTTTATCTTGGTCACGGCTAACGCCTTATTAACCCTCCTCCCCCGCCTCCTACTGAGATTAGCTAGCAGGTATTCAGGCCATATGACGTACTCCTTCACTTAAAGACACCGCAACTGATCTCCTCCCCGTCCTGAAGGGCGGGGTTTCCCCTTAGGACCAGGAGGTTTAGGATTACATCTCCCTGCTCTGGGGGATTTAATCCCGGGCCGGGTCTCCGGCCCATTACCCCTATCCCTCTTTTTGAGGGACTCGGGGTTATGGATATTATTATCATCATAGTCTCGGGAGCATAGTTCTAACCTAGTATGTCTAGCACATATACCGAGTATCGCTAGAGAGTGGCTCCCGAGACTCACGAACATCGACATCATCATCAAGAACATTACAGGATGCAGGGCTTATAAGCTTTTCCAATCATCCCCGCCCTAAAGGGCGAGGCTTTCAGTTGTAAGTCTTGCTTAACTCTTGAGACAGGGTTGTGAGTTTCTTCAGCATCATCACTCTTTAATTAAAACTGCGTTAACAGTTCCGTCCTGACCAGGTCTTGATGTTACTTTAGCTAAGCCGAGCTCTGTCTCTATTATCGTGCCTTTAGTAATTACTGAGAGTCTAGCTAATTCTCTGTTAGCTGGGGTCTCAACAACCTTGATTATCTTCACCTTCTTAACCGTGTTGGTTGAAGGGTCTGCCACGTTAGCGTATAAAGCTTTCTTACAACGTACTTTTAGGTTTCCTCCCCTCACCCGCAAAGTATCTATTTCTTCCTTGTCGCTAACCGTGGTCATCGTAGGGAATCTCCCTAACTCGTATTTTCTATTCATTCTGTGCGGTCTTCTCCTACCCCCACTCACTTTCCTGAAGTCATTTCCCTGGTATATGCCCACGTAACGCCACCCTATGTCACGACTAAGACTATCATCTAGTAAAGGTTAATAAGCGCTACTCTAGAACACAAATTTTAACTCATAATACGATTAGTTTTGTTTGGGGGAGATCGACGAGTTGATGTTATCTCTTGCTAAGCTAGCCAGGGACTTAAGTCGGAGATTTAGGTTTGTTTCTAGACCTCTAGGTAAGTTAATTTACGGCTTCTACGAGAACTGGCTATACGCTCAGATTTCCGAGGGTCCTATGCCTAAACACATAGCTATAATCCCGGACGGGAATAGAAGGTGGGCTAGGAGTCAAGGTTTTGACGTGAACATAGGTCATGAAGTTGGTTATGAAAGACTTGAGGAAGTTCTTAAATGGCTTTGGGAGCTAGGGGTTAAGGTAGTGACTATTTACGCTATGTCATACGAGAACTGTATTAAGAGGTCTGAAGAGGAGAGAACCCACCTATTTAATTTGATGAAAAAGGGGATAGATAGGTTCATCAGTGAGCGAGTACTTGAGAAACATAAGGTGCGTGTGAGGTTTCTAGGTAGATTAGACATAATACCGGAAGACCTGAGGTCTGAGATAAGTAGAATCGAGGAATTAAGTAGTCAGAATAGCGAGAAATTCCTTAACGTAGCTCTCTGCTACGGCGGTAGGCAGGAGATAGTGGATGCAGTGAAGGTATTAGCAGAGGACGTGAGAGAGGGCAGAGTGCGTGTAGATGAGATAAGTGAGGAGCTTTTCATGAAGTATCTTCCAGGCGCGTCGCATTTCCCTACGTCAAGTTTGTCAGAGCCTGATTTAGTAATAAGGACCTCGGGCGAGTTACGCATAAGTAACTTTCTCTTATGGCATATAGCTTACAGCGAGCTTTACTTCTGCGATGTTTTTTGGCCTGAATTCAGACGTATTGATTTGTTGAGAGCTATCAGAGCTTATCAAAGAAGGCAGAGGAGGTTCGGAGCATAATAATTGAGTGTTCAGTCTCTCACGTATTCCAGAACATCTAGAAATACGGGAAGCGACTCTTTACCCAGCAAGGAGCTAACTGAAGGATTGGTACGGCCTTCATCACCCGTAACAACCTCTTTAACGTAAAGTCCGCTCTCACACACTATTATTAACTCCATCAAGTTCTTGGAGAGCATTTTAGCAATTAGCTTATATATCACTCTTTTCCTCAGAACATCTTTCTTTCTCTTAAGTATTCTTTTAGGGGTTCTCTGAAGTATTACGACATTACTTAATTCACTCTCAAGTCTCTCAAGATCCTTTTCTTCAAGACCTTCAGGTACATAAGCAACCACCCTATACACCTTAGGTTTCCTAGCTCTCTTAACTTCCTCAAGCTCTCCCGAAGATGTGGTGGTAAGTATCTTTATCCTAACCCAATCGTCACGTAGTACTTCATTCACTCTCTCTAACTCAAAGCTCTTCTTGCGAGGATTAATTATTTCAATGATTAGGGGTCTCCCACTACCTAACATCCTCGCGTCAGAGTCTTCCCGTCCCGCCGCATGTATTAAGACGCCATCACTCGAGAAAACACTCACTAATTTTTCCGCAACCCCCTCAACAGACGCTTTATACCTTAAACCACCGTTTTTAGAATACCACCATCTCTGAGATATGTTCCTGCCTAACTTGAGGTAATACCCTTTAAGAAATATTTGGGAGGACCTAACCTTAACTTCCTTCGTGTCTAGATTAAGAACTAGTAAGACGTCAGGTTCTTTAAAACCGGCTTCAACGCTGGTAATTAACTGGAGTCTCTTACCAACCTCTCTCTTGACTTCCCTCCTGATCGACTCCCAAGAATCTATGCTTAACGTGAACACAACTTCTCTCTCCCTCTCCTCGTAGGTAGAATCCTTCTCCACACCTATCAGCAACGACCTAAATTCTCTGTCCTTAAGAAGATTAAGGCACTTAACGGTCAACTCGTTTAATAACGCGTCGAGTTTATTACCGCAGATATAGCACTTCCTTAAGTTAACAGGGCCTACGTAGTGTTGCACTAGATCCGAGATTGGGCTACCCCCGTTTTCCGCGATCCTCACTAGGTCTTCCTTACCTAACACGTCACTACCGCTACTCAGCCGTTTATGTATGCTCATCGCCAGCAATATCTTGAGCGCTCTGCCTCTCTCAGGATTACTCAATCTTAACCCGTACTTAGCGAAAAGCCTCCCTAAACACCTGTCGCAGAGGGGGTAGTTAGATAGCGCTTTAAATGCTTTATCAAGTAACTCATTGTTCAAGTGAGACATCTTTCAGCCCGAACCTCTTAAGTATGTCCTTCTTACTTCTCAGAGTCTTTATCATCTTTACTAAGGTCTCATAATATTGTAGGAGTTCCTTCACGTCATTAGAGCTTACTCCAGCACCCCTAGCTATCCTGTTTATTCTACTCTTGTCTATTATCGTCGGATGGTCTAGCTCGTCGTACGTCATCGAATCCATTATATGCAACCATTTCTCCATGTTCTTCTCGGAAATCTGCAGTTTTTCGTCGTCGACTGGTATGGGCATGCTGAAGCCTGGAATCATCTGGAGTACCTTCCTCAGAGGCCCTAATCTCTTCAAAGACTTTATTTGAGCGTAGACGTCTCTTAAAGTCAGCTTTCCCGTGAGGATAGCTTTCTCAAGTCTTTTCTGAACTTCCTCGCTCTCTTCTAATGCTTTAAACTTCTCTAAAAGGGTCTCCAGATCTCCGAGACCTAGTAGTCGAGCAACGAATTTCTTGGGATTGAATGGTTCTATGTCTTCGAGTTTCTCCCCGTCGCCAATGAATTTTATTCTAGCCCCTGTTGCCGCGACCGCTGAGAGGGCTCCGCCACCTTTAGCTGTTCCATCAAGTTTCGTCACGAAGATAGAGCCTACAGGGGTTTTCTCGTGAAATCTCCTCGCTATGTCGTACGCTTTCTGACCTATGTACGCGTCAATAACTAACATGATCTCATCAGGTTTTAAAGCCTTAGCTAACTCCTCCATCTCGGTGAGGAGATGTTCCTCCTCCCCGTAACCGTGTCTACCGGCCGTGTCAATTATGACCAAGCTACACCCTTTATTAATAGCTTTGCTTAAGCCACGCACACCTATCTCGACGGGGTTATCGCTATCCTTTTCACCGTAGAAGGGTACGTTGAGTCTCTCAGCTATCTGCTTCAGCTGGTCGTATGCTGCAGGTCTGTAGGTGTCCGTGGTTATTAAGCAGGGCTTGTAGCCGAGTTTCTTATAATAGTAAGCAAGTTTCCCCGCAGTAGTTGTTTTCCCGCTGCCTTGTATGCCAACCAACATCAGGGTCCACGGGATCTTCTTAGGCAATACATCAACTACCTCACCGCCGAAGAACTTTACTAGGTTGTCATAGACTATTTTAACGAACCACTCACGCCTCAGGATGCCTGGCGGTGGCTCAGACTTTAGTGCTTGCTCTTTTATGTTCTTAGTTAACTCAATCACTAACTTTAGGTTTACGTCAGCCTTAATCAGTTCTTTCTGGAGCTCTTTTATAAACTCGTTAACGCTTTCCTCGTAAGGCCCCTTACCTCTCACAAAATCTGAGATTAAGTCCTTTAGTCTTCCTAAGTAACTCATTAAGCTCCCTTTAGAACTCTCATGATCTTCCTCTTACCTAAAACGTTCCAGTACTCTACTTCAGCACCTACCGCTATCTTACTCCTTAATTCCTCCTCTTCAGGCATCTCCATCTCTATAGTATCGTAGGTCTCTAGATCCATGACCTGAACGCTGGCCCCCGTAACAGCTATGACGTGACCAGTTCTTTTATCGATTATCGGGACCTCAACCCTCTGATCTACCGGGGCTACCAAGGTTTTCTTAACTCCGGAGAATATGCTCACGGCGACCACATGTGCTTTAGCACTCCCATGCTTGCCTGTCTTAGCCTTACTTATCTCAACTATCCTGCAAGGCTCCCCATCTATTACTATGAAGCTACCCTCACGCAACTCCCCTAACTCAGCGTATGTTGTACTCATTACCACAGCACCTTAACTAATCCTAAACAAACCTAATATATTTTAACGTTTTTTGTCTTGGAGGGTGTGCGTTCCTAACACGTTAAAAAGCTTATAAGCTCCACACCTAAGAATTGATTGGCGCCGCGGTAGTATAGCCCGGCCTAGTATGCGGGCCTGTCGAGTGCCTCCTAGGAGATAGGGGCATGTGTGGAAAGCCCGTGACCCGGGTTCAAATCCCGGCCGCGGCGCCACCCATTAAGTGAGGATTCCTTGAATATCGCGCAGATTACTTAGGAGAGGAAAATATAAGCGGTACTTAGGTTTAGTTTTAGGTTGGGTGGTGAGTCCTGGTACGGGAGGAAGATCTGAGGAATATGACTTTTAGTGAGTGGTTTGACTGGGTTTTGAGGGAAGCGGAGCTCTATGATTATGGGAGGTACCCTGTTAAGGGTTTCGGTGTGTGGATGCCTTACGGCTTCAAACTCAGGAAACACGTCATTGACTTAATGCGCACGCTTCTTGATTCTACAGGACACGAAGAAATATTGCTGCCTCTCTTAATACCTGAGGATCTCCTCGCTAAGGAGTCAGAGCACGTGAGAGGATTTGAAGACCAGGTTTTCTGGGTTACTCACGGCGGTTTAGACCCTCTGGAGGTCAAGCTCGCTCTAAGACCTACTAGCGAGACTTCCTTAACCTACATGGAGTCCTTCTGGATTAAGAGTTACAAGCAGTTACCTAAGAAGTATTACCAGGTAGTCAGCATTTTCAGGTATGAGACGAAAGCTACTAGAGCCATGCTACGTGTTAGGGAGGTCAGCACTTTTAAGGAAGCGCACACGGTTCACGAAGACTTCAAAGACTCAGAGAGGCAGGTTTCTGAGGCTGTTGAGATTTACAGTAAGTTCTTTGATTTGCTAGGTATTCCTTACGTGGTGTCGAGAAGGCCTGACTGGGATAAGTTCCCCGGAGCTTTATACACGATAGCTTTCGATACTTTAATGCCTGACGGGAGAGCGCTTCAGATAGGTACCGTACACAATCTAGGACAGAACTTCACTAAAGTTTTCGAGGTTAAGATTCAGAAGAGGGATGAGTCAATTGATTACGCATGGCAGACTTCCTACGGGATTTCCGAGAGGGTCATAGCTACCGTTATAAGCACGCACGGCGACGAGAAAGGTCTGGTATTGCCTTTCAAGATAGCCCCCACCCAAGTAGTCGTGGTTCCTATACCGGCTGGTAGCGACGAGGAAAAGAAGAAGGTGTTTCTTGAAGCGGGGAGATTGAGTAAGCGTCTCGAGAACGAAGGTTTCAGAGCTTACGCAGATCTAGACGAGGAGAAAACACCGAGTGAGAAATTCGCGTATTGGGAGCTTAAGGGAGTTCCTCTAAGGATAGACTTAGGCCCCAGAGAACTTAGTGAGGGCAATGCCACGGTATTTAGGAGGGATACTTTGAGTAGGTTGAAGGTTCCTATGAATGAACTCCCCGAGGTTCTCAGGAGGTTGGGTGAAGAAATAGACGTCAACTTAAGTAGGAGGGCTTGGGAAGTATTCAGGAGCCGCGTGGCTGAGGTAAGCGATTTAAGAGCTTTAGAAGAAGCTCTTAAAGAAAGAAAATGTTTGGTTGAGATTCCGTGGTGTGGGTCGAAGGGATGTGTTGACTACGTGACTGGTAAGTACGGTCTAGAAGCTTTGGGAACTCCCCTTAAGGTAAGAGATGATGTGAGGAATAGGGAGTTGAGGTGTCCTGTCTGTGGTGGGAGAGCCGTAACCCACATGAGGTATGCTAGAAAATACTAGTAGCTGGGAATTTTAGGTGACTTCCCGCTTACCAGGACGTAAAGGAAGATTTGCTGGGTAGTCAACTCATCCTGCTTACGACTTCTCCACGTCCAGTGCGTGAGCGTTATCAAAACTACTGCGTCAGTCAACGTTTACGATTTATAAGGTCTTGAATCAATAGCTATAGGTGTTTGGTTTGCCGAAGAAGCGTGAGAGTAGGGGGAGGCGTAAGGGTAGTAAGGGTTCTGTAGAATTAATTCACTGTGATCAGTGCGGTAGGCTAGTTCCTGAAGACAAGGCTGTCTGCGTTACTAGGTGGTATTCTCCTGTCGATCCGCAACTAGCTGATGAGTTGGAGAAGAAGGGTGCTATAATAGCTAGGTACCCGGTAACTAAGTGTTACTGTGTTAGCTGCGCTGTGTTCTTGGGCATAATTAAGGTTAGGGCTGAGGAGGAGAGGAAGAGTACGAGAGTGCAGTGATGAGTGTCAAGCAAAACTTAAATTATCCGGTACTCACAAAATTTAGTAGTGAGCGGGGTGCTATGGCGTGAAGATACCTAAGTCACTCAACACTTACTGCCCGAGGTGTAAGAAACATACGCAACACTCGATAACTATCTACAAGTCTGGTAAGAGGAGGTCTCTTGCTGAGGGTCAGAGAAGGTATGATAGGAAGAATAAGGGTTACGGGAGTAAGAGGAAGCCAGAGCAGAAGAGATTCGCTAAGACTACTAAGAAGGTTGTGCTCAAGCTTAAGTGTAGCGTGTGTGGCTACATTAGCCACAGAGAAGGCATCAGGTTGAAGAAGGCTGAGTTAGGTGAGGTGTTGAGTAAGGCATGAGCAGGAAGAAGAAAGTCTTAATACCTATGCCTAAGAGCAAGTTCCTCAAGATTAAGTGCCCCTCGTGTGGTAACGAGCAGATAGTTTTTGACCATGCCTCATTCCCCGTGAGATGCCTTATTTGCGGTGCGCAACTAATTCAGCCTACCGGAGCTAAGGCTAAGCTACTGGGCGAGGTAGTCAAGATACTTAGCTAGTGCTGAGGGTGTTTGTGTTGGTTAGGAAGAGACGGCCGATCCCGTCAGCCGGAGAATTAGTAATAGGGACCGTGAACAAGATCTTCGAGTACGGCGCTTACCTGAAGCTAGACGAGTATAACGGTATAGAAGCTTACTTACCGTGGTCTGAGGTGAGTTCTAAGTACGTTAAAGACATACATGAGGTTCTCAGAGAGAATCAGAAGGTAGTGGTTAAGGTAATAAGGGTCGATACTAGAAAGAACCAAATAGATGTCTCGCTTAAGAGGGTTACTGAGAGTGAACAGAGGAACAAGCTCATAGAGTTTAAGAGGTCGCAGAAAGCTGAGAAAATACTTGAGATGATAGCTCAGAGACTAGGTAAGTCTCTTGAGGAGGCTTATAGAGAGGTTGGGTGGAAGCTTGAGGACTACTTCGGTGACCTCATGACGGCCTTCGAAGAAATAGCTACCAGGGGCGAGGAACTCTTAACTGAGATTGAAATTCCTGAGGAATGGATCCCGGCAATAGTTGAGGAGGTCAAGAAGAGGATAAAGCCTAAGAGCGTGAAGATACGCGGCATCATAACTTTGAGTACCACGGCGTCGGACGGGGTTGACAAGATCAAGGAGATTCTAGAGCTTCTCGCGTCCTCTGTTAAGGGCTCAGGGAATCTTTCTGTCAGGATCTACACGGTCGGCGCTCCCAGGTATGCTGTGGAGGTCTTGGCCGAGGACTATAAAATCGCTGAGAAAGCCTTAGCTGAGGCATTAAATAACGCTAGGAACGCGGCAAGTAAATATGGTATTGAGTTAGTGTTTGAAAGGGAGAGATCAAAGTGAGGTTTTTGATGAGGAGATGCGTTAACTGCGGTAGGTATACGTTGAAGGAAGTGTGTCCTGTGTGTGGATCACGGACCATCTGCCCGCATCCCCCCAGATTCTCCCCTGTGGATAAGTACGTTAGCTATAGAGTGTCTGTTAAGTACATGAGTAGTGAGAGTAGTTCGCCCGAGGAGTGATTAGAGCGGGGTTTCCTTTATCCCTACTAGGTAAGCTACGTAATTAGTTAGTGGGTGAAGCATCCCGGCTAGTAAAAGACCTGTAAGGAAGTCAGTAAAGCTTAATTCGTGATTGACGGCTAGGTCTATCCCTGAAGCCTTAATAAGTATTGAGGCGCCGATAACGAAAGAGATTTGGTCGAACGGTATGAAGGGCTGACCGGGCTTCATACTTAGCCTCCTCTTAACGAATGAGTTGAGGAGGTCGCCGCTCATAGCTCCGAGACCAGATAGGAGTCCGTAAGTAATCCACACATATGAGCGCATATAGTGACCGTAGGCCAAGCCTATTAACGTGCCCGCTACAACGCCCGATAGGAAACCCTCGATAGACTTATTGTCCCCGAACAATCTCCTGCCATCACGGAAATTTATTCCAAAATCTATTGGGTGGGGGTTTTTGAAGAGGTATCTACGGCATATCAGAGGTACTGCGTTAGACACCATCGCCGGTAAGTACATCATCACTACCCTCAGCAGATGCTCAGCGAAGTCACTCAACACGTATACCCTTGAGAATAACCTTATGTTCACGCTTAAAAGATTAATCTAGCTGACGGTTCCCCGCCCTAAAAGGGGGTCTCTAACGAGGTGAGCGTTAAGGTTATATGTTTTGAGACCTTTGTTAACGAGGTGAGCGTAAGTCGGTATGAGGTCTGCAAGCAGTAACGTGGTAGCGATTTGCGATCCTAAATTGATGAGCATGTTTAGGAGTTTTAGCGAGTTAGTGGATCTCGATTACGCTGTTTTCGAATCGTATGAGAGCCTGCGCGAGGCTAGTACTCTGCTCGTTGACGATGAGTGTCTTGAGCTAATTAAGAAGAACTACGATCTTAGCAAGGTTAGGGTGATGAGGGTCTCGGAAGATAATGTTTTGGTTAGTGTTCTTGAATTGGTTGGTGTAAGCAGGGTTGAGGCTCTCGTCGTAGGGGTTGATCCGGGTAACACGTTAATAAATTACGTAATATTCGCTAACAACGTTTTGTTGAGTTACGGTTCCGTTAAGAAGTTCTCGGAACTAGCTGAGGTACTGGACAAGATTAAGGGTTTACTACGTCCTGAGAAAGTGGTTGTTAAGGTTGGTGTGTCTCCGGCAGGGTTCTGGGAGTCTTTCATGCCTGAAATTCTGAGAATAGCTGAGGAGGGTAGATACTCTCTTGTCTTAGTTGATGAGAGCAGTACTACTGACACGTGTCCTACGACATATATAGGAAGGAAGGATATTAAGAACCCTGACTTAAGAGCGTGTATTAACATAGCTTTCAGAGAGGGTTTGCTACGACTCACTTACTAGTCATCAATTTATAGATAGTGTTTATGGTTAAGGCGCTTAATTCGTAGACTCTCTTCTCGCCGATTAAGTTTCTTAACTTGCTTTCTTCCAATTTACTTGGTGAGAGTTTGTCCACGCATTCTTTAACTATCTTAAGAGCTTTCTTTCTTCTTTGATTAAACAAGCATTTAATGAGTTTTTCAAGTGTCTCATCCTCTTCACGCCACATCCTATGCCTCCTCAGTAAGAGTAGCGCCGACCAAACTTTCGGTGGTGGGTAGAAAGAGGTTGGGCTTACGTAATCTATTATTTCAGGCTTCATGAAGTTTTGAACGAACACTGTCACGCGTCCGTAGGATTTACTGCCTGGCTTGGCGACAAGTCTTTCACCAACTTCTTTCTGCAGTGTTAGCAGTGCGTAAGGGATGTTTGACTTCACTATCGACGCTATCAGGGGTCCTGTGAGCGAGTACGGCGTATTCGATACTACGGCATCCACTCTTAAGATTTTATTGTCTAGTAGTTTGAGGCCGTCGCTCATTAAATATTCTACGTTAGGTTCTTCGCTGATTAGTTTGCTGCCGAACTTCAAGAACTTTATGTCTAGCTCCACAGCTATCAAGTACTTGACCGAGTCTTTAATGAATTTCGTTAGGAGTCCTGGACCAGCCCCTATCTCCACCGCTGACCTCACATTAAGTCTTGAGAGGTTTTCCCTGAATAAGTAACCTAGCTTGCAGTCCACCATTACGTGCTGGCTATACCTCTTAGTCAGGGGTAATTCTTTGATAACCTCTGCTGACACTTTCTTAAGCCAGGAGCATGGGTCGTCTCTTAAACACGTCATCTATCTAGACCATGTTAAGAAGTCTTTAAAACGCTAAATAATAGTTGAGAATGGTTTAGGTAGGGTGGTTTATGAGCTTAGTTACGTACACTCTGAAAGCTGGTGAGGTGGCGAGGGTCTCAGGTCCTGCCAGGATCGAGGTGGTTAATGGTAAGATCCTGCTGGTAGGCAGTGTTTATGGCGAGAAGAGTAGTCTAGTAATTCATGAGTTGAGGAGTTACTCGCTTAAAGCTCTCGCCGAGACTGAGCTTAAGGTCTTCTTAGGTTCCGGAGGTTTTTTCAGTGTTGTCGACCCCTCTACTGAGGTTGTTGATGACTGGTTACGTGTAGCTGAAGTAATCGTCGATGATTTCACTCTATTTAAGAGTCTTAAGGTGGTCGTGATAGGGCCTCCTGAGTCTGGTAAAACTACCTTAGCCGCATTCATAGCTAACTACCTCAGGGACAGAGGGCTTAGTTGCTGTATCTTGGAGGGCGATGTTGGTCAGGAAGATTTAGCGATACCCGCGACCATAGCTTTAGCCGTGGTTAACAAGCCTTTCATATGGCAGAGAGAGCTAAGCTTTAGTGAGTTTAGGTTTATCGGCTGTATTAGCCCGAGAAACTGCGGTTCTAGAATAATAGCTTCAATGGTAGACTTAGTTAATCAGGCCTTGAGTAAGGGATGCGATGTTGTGGTGGTGAACACTGACGGGTGGGTTAGTGGGAGGGACGGGATTTCGTATAAGCTGGAATTACTTAGGTGGGTTAAGCCTACACACCTCGTAGTGCTTGACCAAGGCTTAAGCGATTTAATGAGTAACGCGTTTCGCGGGGCTGTTAAAGTGATTAGAGCTAGGCCACCTGCTCAACCCAGGGTTAGGAGTAGGGAGGAGAGACAGAGATTAAGAACTGAGGCGTATAAGAGGTACTTCAATAACTCTTCAGTAAGGACTTTGCGAGCTAGTGAGATAGGCTTGATCGGCGTGTCCCCGTTAAACTGTATGGGGGTGCCGGTAAACAAGCTGTTAGAGGTGTTTCCAGAGCTCTCCACCATCGTGTCACACATAGTGAGAGCTTGTAAAGACGATAGGGAACTTATCTTGCTGGTTAATGAGTACCCACATACAGGCTTGCTGGACACTCTAAGAAACGAGATATACTCCAAATACTCAGCTAGGTTAGTTATCTCAAGCGTGGAAGACATGAAGAGATGCTTGGTGGGTGTCGTAGGAGAGAACATGAGTGAGGTTGCTGTAGGTTTAGTGGAAGACGTGAGGCTTGAGGAAAACGATATCATAATAAAATTAAGAACACCGTATAACGGCCCCATAAAAAGCTTGATTAGCGGTAATATTAGGTTAGACGAGGAATACAGGGAGGTTAGGAAGGGTGAGTAGTTTGTGGGGTTTGAAGGAGGTGGTTGATGAGGTAAGTGATCACGGAGAGTTAATGGTGATTGAGGAGCGGTTAAGGAGTGAGTACGAGCCTACCAGGGCCTTGATTAAGGCTGAGGAACTCAATAAGACAGTGCTTTTTCAGGTTGCCGGCAAGCGTCCTGCGTGTGTGGGTAATTTAGTGGGATCGCGTCGGAGACTCTACCAGTTCCTGAGGGTGGGTGATGATGTGGAAGCTTATAAAAAGTTAATTAACGCTATGAGCGTTGAGAGAGAGTTTAGTGACTGGTTTACTGAGTACTCTTTCACCGAGTTCTACAGAATGTATGATGGGGATTACCGTGAGTTACCAGCGATAAAGTTTTTCGAGAGAGACGGGGGTTATTATATAGATACCGCGGTATTAGTTGCTAAAACTCCGGAAATGGATTCCTACAACGCCTCGGTTCACAGGCTTATGCTGGTTGACGGAGGGTTCGCGGTTAGGATAGTTCCGAGACATCTCTTCAGAATTTACGAGCAGAATAGGTTGAGGGGTGTTGAGACGCCTATCGCGATAACTATCGGTGTTCACCCGATAGTCTTCATGGCCTCATCTATTTCACCGCCTTACGGCGTTTTCGAGTTCTCGCTTGCTGCTGCTTTAAACGGGGCTAAAGTACCTATTGTTAGGACGCCTAAGTATGGGTTGCCTGTTGTGGCGGGAACTTCAGTCGTTATAGAGGGGAGGATTACGTTAAACTTAGTTGATGAAGGGCCTTTTGTAGATCTCCTCAACCTGTATGACGCTGTCAGGAAACAACCTCTAATCAAGGTTGAGTCAATATATTTGCTTAAAGAGAGCCCCTTATTCCACGTGCTGCTTCCCGGCGGTAAAGAACACAAGATTTTTATGGGTTTCCCTAGGGAAGCTCTGATATGGGATTCTGTGAGAAGGGTTGTTCCTAAAGTAGTTAAGGTCAGGCTTACTGAGGGTGGGGGTCAGTGGTTACACGCCGTGATATCTGTTGAGAGGAATCATGAGGGGGATGGGAAGAATGCGGCCTTAGCTGCTTTCGCTGGGCATCCAAGCTTGAAGCACGTCGTAATAGTTGATTCAGATATAGATCCTGATAATCTGGGTGACGTTGAGTGGGCGATAGCGACCAGATTCCAAGCCTCTAGAGGACTCATAGTAATTAAGGGTAGTAGGGGTTCTACACTAGATCCAAGCTCTGAAGACGGCTTAACGGATAAGGTAGCTATAATAGCTACCTACCCACTCACTCAAAAAAGCGTTTTTGAGAAGCCTAAGATACCTGAAGGCTGATAGCGATGTATTTAACTAAGGAGGAGGAAGCAATACTTAACGGTGAGTTGGGTTACCCGTACGCATTAGCTATGAAGGTTGTTGTCGCTGTTGGGGATTCCTTAAAAGCTGAGAGGCTGATCCCCGTAGTGCACGCTCACGTTTCAGGCGTCTCATACTTCAACATAGGTGATGCAGGGCTTGAATTCATAGAATCTCTCGCAGGCAGTAATGCCGTATTCCGGGTTTTCACGACAGCTAATCCTTACGCAGCTATGATGAGTTCTTCGTACGGTAGCTTACCTGACGATGTTGTGAGGAAGCAGTTGAGGATAATCAACTACTTAAGAAGTATGGGTGCTCGCGCGTTTACGTGTGCTCCCTACTATGTTAGAAGACCTTCTTACGGGGAGCACCTGGCATGGGCTGAGTCTAACGCCGTTCTCTATACTAACTCACTTATCGGTGCTTGGAGTAATAGGGAGGGGGGACCTCTAGCCCTACTCGAAGGTCTTTTAGGAAAGACTTATGCTGCCGGCATTCACTTGCGTGAGGGGCGCGAACCTAAATGCTTTGTGTCAGTTAAAAACTATGAAAGCAGTTTTCTTTATTCGTCAATGCTTGGTCTCAGGGTAGGCGAGTTATGTCCTGACTCGATACCCTTCGTGGAAGGACTTGAGGGAATGCTTGAGGAGCATGCGCGTGCTTTCCTCGCATCATTCGGCTCCGTATCTAACGCTCCAATGGTTGTCTTCAATAAATTAACCCCTCACAGTCGGGAATTCTTGAAAAACTTGGATATGGTGGAGAGGTTCTCCATAGACTTAAGTGATTTAAGGAGTGCTCTATCGGATTTGAGGGATGCTCGTGAGGACGGGAGGGTTCTCTACTTCGTCGGTTGCCCACACCTTTCATTAGAAGAACTTACGAATATGTTGAGATACTTGCTGAGAGAGGGTAAGAAGAGCCCGGGTGGAGGGGAACTCTGGTTAGGCGTTAGCGATACGGTGAGTCTAGATGATGAGACTCTCAAGCAGTTAAGTGAGAGGGGTGTTAAAATAGTTAAAGGTATGTGTCCTGTCACCACCAAGCTAAATTTGATGGGTATCAAGTATGTCGTCACCGATTCAGGGAAGGCTCTCCACTACATGCCGAAATTGGCTGGTGTTAAGGTAATAATAAAGGATAGGGAGGAGGTACTTAAAGAATTTCTTCAGGATTGAAGATCACCCGCCCTGATCTCCTCCCCGTCCTGAAGGGCGAGGATTTCAGTTGTAATGGATAGCGTGTAGTGACCTCTAGGGTTACATCTAAAGCCTCGCTCTCTCAGGAGAAGGTCTGCGGAAACATTTATTACGTTTCTGTTTTCTTGGTTGTTTGGTGATAGGGTTTGGGGTGTTATGATGCTTAGAGTCTCCGACGACTTAGGAAGCGGATCAAGAACAACCCGTTATGCGGTAGCACATATGTTAGCGCTTAATGCCTCCCGAGTAAGAACGATAACCTTAAGTCCTCATGACCTGGCTAGCGGAGGGCTCCGGACGGTGAGGGGTAGGGGTAATGAGCCGGAGGCCCGACTCAGGATCGAACCGGCTAGAAGCTGGGATGTAATCCTTAAGTCAATGAAGCACCCCGAGGAGAACCTTCATCTCTAGGGGGAGTCAGGTGAGTCAGGTAAAGATATATGAGGTATCTAGGGTTTACGGGTCTGACAGTGTGTGTGGTGTGTTGAGGGTATCTGTTCGTCCTTTTTCATTCTTGGGTGATGTTGTGGTTGAGAGTGGGGAGGTTAGGGGGGTTGGAAGCGTTGCTCGTTCTGTGTTGGTTGTTCCTGCATTGGTGGGTAGTACGGTAGGTCCTTACGTTCTTTACGCTCTAGGGAAGAGGGGCTTAGCTCCTAAAGCATTGATAACCAGGTCTATAGACCCTACCCTAGTTGCTGGTTGTGTGTTAGCTAACGTATCTCTTTACAGGCTCGTAAGTAATGCTGTAGACTTTAACGAATTAAAGGCTTTGGAAGGGCTTGACGCGTGTGTTGAAGAAGATAAACTCAGGATAGGTTTACTTAGGTGAGTTATTTTGGGTTACTTCATAGTTTTCGAAGGTCTTGATGGTTCCGGCAAGACCACCGTCTCTATGAGGATTGTTGAGGGCCTGACTAAGGAGGGTTTTAAGGCGTTGTATACGTATGAGCCGTATAGCGAGGACTTCATCAAATTAATTAATATGTATGGTAAGAGGTTGGGCGGGGTTATGGAAGCCTACCTTATGGCTGCTGACAGGTACAACCACGTTACATCCGTTATTATCCCTGCTCTGAGAGAGGGGGTGGTGGTTGTTAGTGATAGGTATTATTACTCCTCTATCGCTTATCAGGGAGCAAAGGGTGTGGAGATTGAGTGGATTAAGGTTTTAAATAAGTTCGCTCCGGAGCCTGACCTAACCATATACTTGGATGTTGAGCCTAGCATAGGGTTGCAGAGAAAGCAGTCCTCCACCACCAAAATAAAGTACTTAGAAGAAAGCGAGAGCTTCTTACACAGGGTTAGAGCGATCTACAAAGAACTCGTAGCTAAGGGCTTAATGATTGAAGTAGACGCTTCAAACGATTTAGAAAACGTTGTGGGCTGGTGTGCTAGAATAATATGTGAGAAACTTAAGATGCTCTGCACTCACGTAAGTCTATGATTCAGTGTCTGAGGACTCAGTCTCATAGCTTATTGGAGAGTATGTCTTACTGCAAACTTCTTGGAATATCTTATCGAATTCTGCGAGGAGTTTTTCTAACACGTCTTGGGTTAGTATTCCTTCAGTTAGTAGCTCACGGAAAGCTCTAGTATCTATTAATCTACATCCTGAGTCTCCTACCCTCACTAAGTCTACCTCGAGATCCACGTAGCGAATTCTGCCAGTATACAATATCTCGACGGGAGTGTTGAAACTTACGTAAGCGCCCTTAAACGCGCCCTTCTTATCGAAGTACTCGTGTTTAACGTGCCACGCCCCGGTCTTCACGGAAGTTAAGACCGCGTCACCTATTTCTTTAGGTATGTTCAACCCGTCGTAAATTCCCTGAGTTTTTATTACGCGCCTGATTATTAGCGACGGTTCTTCGCTATCAGGTACCCTGCATATAGGTCCCTTCATGTAAATTACTCTACCTGATAGTTTCTTATGTTCTATTACCGCTTCTTTCTTCTCCCTCAACTCGTTTGAAAACCACTTAAAGACTAGCTCGTTTTCTTCTTCTCTAGGGACTTTAGCTGATAAGACGTCTAGGAGTCCTACGAGTATGTTATCCCTCGCGTCAAAGCTTTTGAAGAAGTGGTGTAGGAATATGGTGGGACACACGCTTTTCCTCACGTAATCTAGGTATATTTTAGAGTTGTACGTGAGCTCGTAGAACCTAGCTGACTCACCCTCATACACTATCTCCAGTAAAGGCGCTTTCTGAACCTTCCTTACCAGGTCTTCGTATTTTTTGGTGAGTTCCTCTAACTCACTCATTATGTCTACCAGGCTTGCCTCATCAGCGTTGCTTCTCCACCTTATGCTGAAGCCTTCCCGCAGGTATTTTGCTGATACATCAATCAATTCCGTGATTCTCTTCCTGTTCCTTATGAAGTGACTGAAGGTGATGTTAGAGCCTCTCCCTATTATAGCGTACTTACCCACCAACCTTATGTTCTCCGAGATTACTATCTTGCTATCTTTATTCGTGATTAGTTTTATTGTTGTGGCGGGGATCTCCCTATCCTGCGTGCACTCCTTATAATCTACTAAAACCGCCTTACCCCACGGACTCAGAGCCACACACTCCCTACCCTCATACCCAGTGATGCGGGTCTTAAACGTGGTGTAGAGACCTGTTAAAGGCTTAAACACTAGCATGTCAGGAATATTCATCTCCAGTATCTCCGAAACCTTACTCACCGCGTCAGGGAACCCTATCAACATCACTTGCGATAAGTTATCATTTTCTGTCTTGACTGTCACGTCAGCAGGCACTCCTCTATTCTCACTTATCTTGAGTCTAGATGCTATAGACGGCGTTACGTCCACTAACTCTACTCCGTTCTCACTCAGTATCTTAGAGATCGCTGTTGAGTATATTCCTCTAACACGAGCTCTCAAAAACATCGAGTTAACTACCTCGATACTAGTTTTTCACGTCATTTTCTTACAGTGCTTTAGTCTTTTACTGTTGAAAGTACTGCTATGACGTTCCATATAGCTGTTCTAGCGTGCATTGGCATGTTAGGGTCTTGAGTCACCTCATCTAAAATGCTCACAGCGTTCGCGGCTCTAACGCCAGGTGTTAGTGAAGAATCCCTTAACATGTTTAGTGAGTTTATCGCGGCTCTCCTAATATTCCTCGGTATACTTGAGTCATTAACTATCTTCTCAAGCATTAGCATAGCTTGCCTTATCCTAGCTTCATTTAAGGTTTGTTTCTCGGTCGTGCTCGACATACACGTCACCTCAGCCTAATAATCAAGAATCCTGAAACTAAATAAATGTGTTCAGTGCGAGAGGATAACGCATCCCTAACCAGCGTTTCCTGGTATAGTGGGGGTTTAAGTGAAATTTAGGAAGACGTGAGATTCTTAGTAGTTGTTTCTTGAAGTTCTTTAATCAGATGATTTAAGATTGGTCTTTGTTTTAGTATTGGGGTTAATAAGCTTTAATGGTTTTCAGGAACCGAAAAGCTTAAATAGAACCGTTTAATGATGAGTTAATGGGATCAAACATGTCGGCTCTTTACGGTATACCCGTAGTTATCCTTAAGGAGGGTACGCAGAGGACCTACGGTCGTGAGGCTTTAAGAAATAACATAATAGCTGCTAGGGCATTAGCTGAAATACTTAAGACTAGCTTAGGTCCTAGAGGCATGGATAAAATGTTGGTTGATTCTTTCGGTGACGTAACCGTAACCAACGACGGTGCGGCTATAGTTAAGGAGATGGAGATTCAACACCCTGCCGCTAAGTTACTTGTTGAGGTAGCTAAAGCTACTGACGCCGAAGTAGGTGACGGCACTACGTCAGCGGTTGTTCTTGCCGGTGAGTTACTGAGTAAGGCCGAGACATTGCTCGACCAGAACATACATCCAACGATAATAATTGAGGGTTATAAGAAAGCGGCTAACATGGCCCTTGAAATGCTTGACGAGCTTGGCGTGAAGATTCATGTGCACGACCTAGAAACACCGGAAGGTTTGGAAGCTTCTAAGCGTGAGTTAAGGAATGTGGTTTACTCGGTACTAGCTTCTAAGTATATAGCAACCCCGGACATCATAGACTACATGATAGACTTAAGTATTGAAGCCGCTTTGAGAGTTGCTGAGAAGAGGCCTGACGGGACTTACGACGTGAAGCTAGACAACGTTAAGATAGAGAAGAAGAAAGGTGCTTCATTAGCTGAGACGAAACTAATTAGCGGTATAGTGTTAGATAAGGAGGTTGTCCACCCGGGCATGCCTAGGAGAGTTGAGAAAGCTAGGATCGCCTTAATTGACGCGCCGCTAGAGATCGAGAAGCCTGACATAACAGCTAAGATAAACATAACTTCCCCGGACCAGATAAAGACGTTCTTAGATGAGGAGACCAGGGTTCTTAAGGATATGGTTGAGAAGATTGCTGCTACTGGTGCTAACGTCGTTATTTGTCAGAAGGGTATTGACGACGTCGCTCAACACTTCCTAGCAAAGAAAGGAATACTAGCAGTAAGAAGAGTTAAGAGATCAGACATGGAGAAACTAGAGAGAGCTACTGGAGGGAGGATAGTCACTAGCGTGAGGGACTTAACGCCTAACGACCTAGGCTACGCAGAACTAGTTGAGGAGAGGAGGGTAGGTAATGAGAAGATGGTGTTTGTTGAAGGCTGTAAGAACCCGAAGGCATTAACCATACTAATAAGAGGCTCCAGCGACATGATACTCGACGATACTGAAAGGTCTTTCAACGACGCGTTACACTCACTACGCAACATACTCAGAGATCCCAAGATAGTTCCTGGTGGTGGTGCCGTAGAGGTTGAGCTAGCTCTCAGACTGAGGAAGAAAGCTGAGGAGGTTAGCGGTAAGGAACAACTAGCTATTCAAGCCTTCGCGGACGCTTTAGAAGAGATAGCGTCTATACTCGCGCAGTCCGCGGGTATGGATCCCTTACAGACCATAATGGATTTAAGGAGGCTTCACAGTGAAGGTAAGGTTAATGCCGGGATAGAGGTGCTGAGTGGTAAGATATTAGAGGACATGACTACGACGAGGGTAATTGACCCGGTCATAGTTAAGAAGCAGGTCATTAAAGCTGCTACGGAAGCTGCTACAGCGATATTGAAGGTTGACGACGTTATAGCGGCTACCCCCATGAAGAAAGAGGAGAAAGGGAGAGAAGGAGCTGAAACCCCTGAAGGAAAGTTCGGTGGTTTAGAGTAAGTTAAGTGCGTAACTCACATGTTTTTATTATCTAAATATTTTATTAATGTTTCTCTTAAAATATTATTAAGTCTGATAGGTGTGAGTGTGTGGATGAGAGGATAATTGAGTACTTGAGGAAAGTGGATCTTAAGACTAAGCCTTACAGACTCACTAGGTATGAGAAAGCACGTATAGTAGCTGCTAGAGCTCTGCAACTCAGTTTAGGCGCTATGCCGCTCATAGACGTCAGCAACATGCCGAAAGACCCTGTAATGATAGCTATAGAGGAGCTTAAGAGAGGTTTGCTACCCATGACCATCATTAGGAGAACCCCTGCAGGCGGGGTTGAGTTAATACCTGTGAGCAAGCTTATCGAGTTAGAACGTAAGTTATTTAAGAGAGTTCACGGGTTAGAGGATTAATGAGTAGTGGGGAGTTAGAGTATTTAATTTCTAGGTACTTCACCTGCACCCTCACTCATGAAGACGAGAACATCCTTGAGTTTTTGGTTGAGGCATTGCCTGGCCTAGATTTAAACGATGCTTTCTCTAAAGTTTACGATGAATTAGTGCCTAGGGGTTATTCGGTAATAATGTTTAGTAGTAAAGGCATGAATTTCCTCAGGGTTAGTAAGAAACCAACGACTTTTAAGAGACCTTCATCACAGTTTTTGATATTGTTTCTAGTTACCGTAGCTTCAGTGGCTGTTACAGGGTATTTCACCATAACCAACTATAATTCTATAGCTGAGGAACTCAATAAGAGATTTAGTGTCGGGATCCCTTTAATCGAGCCTTTCGTCGGCACCTTAAGTTTCTTGGTTGGTGTCTTAGCTCCCTTAATGTGTCATGAGCTAGGTCATTATATTGTGAGTAGGCGTGCCGGAATCCCGGTGACTTATCCGCTACCTATACCGGCTCCTCTCATATCTCCTGTCGGTACTTTCGGAGCGTTCATAAGATCGCACCACCCTCCCAAAGACTTGAAGAGACTTGCTTTAGTAGGTATTTCTGGCCCTCTAGCCGGTGTCACGCTATCCGCAACCCTCTACGTCTTTTCCTACCTCACGTCCCCGAGAATTCCGCAATACGTCGCGCAGAAGGCTTTAGAAGCCGGGTTAATTAGCGAGCTCAGGGTCGTTCCCTTACTAACCTTACTCATAGAACCTAGGGAGGTGGTTCTTCTTAGCCCTATCGCTATGGCTGCCTGGTTCCTCATACTAGTTCATTTCGCTAACTTACTCCCTATAGGTCAGTTAGATGGTGGGCACGTGATAAGGTCCCTAACTAACGTTAGGGTGCATTCAGCGTTGTCTCACGTGATTATAGCCGTGAGCATACTGATATCTTTTATTCAGCCAAACCTCCTTTGGCTAGGTGTTTTCAGTGTTTTAGCGTGGCTTATTTCTGGCAGGGCCCCGCATTACGGAGTTGCTAACCTGAACTCAAGGCTGGATGTAAGAGATAGGGTACTCTTCAGCTCCTTATACGCTCTCCTACTCTTACTAACTCTGCCTGTGATTGCTTGAGATCCCCACATTTAAGATTTCTTGGATTGCTAGATTATAGTTTAGGATGAAGTCGAGAGACTCTGGATATGTTTTGGTGATTGCTGAGAAGCCTAGGGCGGCTGATAAGATAGCTACTGCTCTAAACCTGAGTAGTAAGAGGGTGGTGAACGGTGTTAGGGTTTGGGAAGGTTTCTTCGAAGGCCGTAGGTTTTTGGTGGCTCCAGCGGTCGGTCATCTATTTTCTCTAGATACTGAGGAGAGGGGTTTTCCGGTCTTTACTTATAGGTGGGTTCCTAGGTGGTTGGTTGAGAGGAGGAGCAGGTACGCACGTAAGTATTTTGAGGTTTTGAAGAGCTTGGCTAGGGGGGCTAGCGAGTACGTCAACGCGTGTGATTACGATATTGAGGGGTCAGTTATAGGTTACCTAATAATCAAGCATTTCGGCGACTTAAGCAGGTCTAGGAGAGCTAAGTTCTCTTCCCTAACTAAGGAAGAATTAGTGAGTGCTTTCAGAAATCTTCAACCACTAGATTTGAGGATGGTTGAGGCCGGCTTGTGTAGGCATGAGGTGGACTGGATATGGGGGATTAACGTCAGCAGAGCTCTCATGAGTTTCTATAGGAAGGTCTTCGGCGATTTCAAGATCTTAAGTGCTGGTAGGGTTCAGACACCCACCCTCATAGAGGTCTTCAGGAGACATGTTGAGAGGGGGTGTTTCGTTCCGGAAATAAAATTCAGTATTTCCATGAAGTTGAGGCTCGGGAGTGAGGAGTTGAACGTAAGGAGCGATTTCGGCAAGGATCTAACTGAGGAGGAAGCTAATAGGTTGAAGCTAGCTATCGAGAGGGTTGGTAAGGCTAGGGTAGTGGACGTTAAGTCTAGGACCGAGGTTCTGAGGCCGCCGCCCCCCTTCAACTTACCGGATCTTCAGTACGAGGCTTATAGAGTAGCTAAGATATCCCCTGCCCATACGTTAAGTATTGCTGAGTCACTTTACCTAGACCAACTCATAAGTTATCCTAGAACGAACTCGCAGAAACTGCCTAAAACGCTTAACCATAGAACGATATTGAGGAACTTATCTAATCTAGAGGGTTACGAGGAATACGTTAATGAGTTGCTTAAGAAGCCTTCACTAGCTCCTGCGGAGGGGTCTAAGGAAGACCCGGCACACCCGGCAATACACCCAACAGGGTACTTACCTAGGAGACCTCTTAAAGATAGGGAGCGGGTAGTGTATGACTTGATAGTTAGGAGATACCTGGCTTCATTGAGTGATGAAACCTTACTCAGAATCTCAACCTATGTTTTAAGGGTGCTTGATCTCGAATTAGCGATTACTTCAAGGGAGTTGTTGAGGAGTGGGTGGTTGAGGATATATGACTACGGGGAGGTAGGCACATTAAAGAAGTTTTCTTTGAGGCTAGGTGAGGAAGTGTCGATACTTGACGTTGGGGTGGTTAAGACTTTTAGTAAGCCCTCAGATGCTTACACTAAGTCGTCCTTACTTAAATGGATGGAGAGGTCGGGGATTGGTACTGAGGCTACGAGAGCTGAAATAATCGAGACCTTATTTAAGCGCGGGTATCTTAAGCAAACAACTTCCGGGATTGACATCACAGAGTTAGGCAGTGTTATCTCCACGATATCAACCAACCTCTTCTCTGAACTCTCTAGTGTTCAGCTGACGCGTGAGGTAGAAGAAAGACTTGATAAGATAATTACGGGAGAGTTAAGTAAGGATGAGGTGGTGAGGGAAGTCACGTCCGTGTTGAAACCCAGGCTAATCAGTATTAAGAAACTCCTAGATAGTGATGAATCTGTTAAAGAATTAAGGAGGTTAGCAGGTCTTGACAGCGGTGACGCATCCTGCGTGATCTGCCAAAGACTCGCAGAATTTAGTTATGAGGGGTTAAGGTTATGCAGGTTTCACGGGATAGCCTATGAGAGATTGAGAGAGTCTTATGAGACGTGGAGTAGGAAAACTAAGATTTCCTTCATAGAGTTTCTTAACAAGGTTTTGACGCTTAAGTCTAGCGGTAAGTACGTTAAGGAAGTAGCTGAGTTGCTGTTATCTAGAAGGAAGTAAGGGTTCTCCAAGGCCCTGTTAGCGACTGAAAACTTACTAAGGACTTATCTCTAGGCCGTGACTCGTTCCCATAAACTTCTAATGAGGAGGGTTAGATACCCTATTCCAGGCACTTTAACGACTGAGTTCCCTATACTCAATACCTTCCCTGTTACTAGTTCTTTAGGTATGCATCCATCTGGTAGGGCGTTGTTATCCCCTTTAATGACGTAGCAGTTATTACGGATTTCAATTATTCTATGTATTACGTAGTTTCCTCTACCCTCATATATCACTACGTCACCTACCCTCATCTCACTAGTTCTGTACACTATCACCACATCCCCGGTCCAGAGCAGGGGCTCCATAGACTTGCCCTCCACGACCGCTAGCGTGAGCGTGCCGGTCAGAGCGAGTGTTAAGATAACTATCAGCAATACTACTAGAGCTAAGTCGATGAATTGACTGAATCTCATTATTCTTCCTCCAATATGTCTGAGATGTCTACTTCTATTACTTTGCCCTCCCTTTTCTCACCAGAAGTCTCGCCCTTCCTCTTATGCTTCTTCCCTTCACCAAATGAAACCTCGCCTTCAGGACCTACCTTAACGGTTGATACCTTACCCTTCCAGCTATAACCACAAGACGAGCACTTGAAGCTTCCTAGGACAGTTATAGTTATCCTCCCGTAAGCGTCTGGTAAGGGACTTATGACTTGCCATGTCCTCTCAGGATTTACTTCAGCACCGCACCTAGGGCATTTAACCACTTTAAGCACCTAAAACAAGAATTTATGGGTGTTTATATATTGTGAACGGGCGTTCTCAGTAACTCCCTCACTACGTCCCCACTTACTTCTTCTCACTACATACTCCATAAACGAACTCATCAAGACATTTACTCAAGACTTGAAAATCTATTATTTTAGGAGTCTTCCTCTCCGACCACAAATAAATCTTCAGGTTTGGTTCTCTGAGGCTCTTAAATAAGCGTACCACGGTCTCGGATATGGACGAGTTCTGCAGGTATGACTCCCTATTAATGTAAGTACTGACCCTAACGACCGTTATTCCGTGCTTCCTAAACCAGAGTAACTCGTTCCACAAGTATGTGAAGTATTTTTCGGGTTTCTCACTTCCGTGAATACGTGAAGGTATATCGACCCTGTTGAGGACGAGGAGTTTTGGTTGATGCTGCCTCACCAACTCTATCTCGTGCGTGTATAGTTCTTCTAGACTCATCGTGGCCGGGTTAACGTACTCAATACTAACTAACTCGTTGATTAACTTCTTGATTGTGTCGCAACTTCTTGGCGATTTCTTGGCGGCATACTCTACTAGTGAGTCTGTGAAAGTGTGTGGTGGTCTAACGTAGTCTATTATTAAAGCCTTAAGCTTATGTTTCAGTGCTAGCGATAAAGACACCAACCCTGGCACGTAGTTCTCCGTCGACCGTGCGTCAGCAGGGATCACAACAAACATCGATGACCCAGCGCTAACAGGTCCTAATAATTCGTTAAGTTCTTTGCAGGGGTACTCATAACTCACGCCACGTATTATCTGCGGGAGTTCCTCAAGTTGTGGTGGTAGGAACGAGCGTATGCCTACCTTATCAATTATCTTGAAAGTTACCTCACCAATGCTTACCGGTGCTTCCCTAGCTTTCCTAATTTCTATGAATCTAGTCACTAATCCTCTCTCCATATACTGCCTCAGAAACAACACCACGTCTGACACGAATTCTATGTCGCCTAAGTCTAGGGCTTCCCTACCCATAGGGATCTCAGCTACTAACACGACTAGAGATTTCTCAATTTTCGCGAGATTGTAGAAGAAGTTTTGAAGTATTGCTCTAATCTCAGAGTTCTTCTCTATCAATCGGCTTAAGGGGGTGAAGCTATCTACTACCAACACTTTATACTTGCTTGAGTAAGTGCTTAACTCATTAATTAACGTGTTGATTAGCTCAGGATCTATTATTATGGGTAATCCGTAATACTTAAACAAGTCTCTAGACTCTAACTCGCCGAAATCCATGTTAAAGTCTCTCATATGTCTAAAGAAAACCTCCTTAGTCTCCTGTAAGGAGATATAAAGGCACGGAATACCTCTACTCGCGTTAGCGTAGCAAATAGTTGACGCGAGCAGGGTCTTGCCCGCACCAGGATTCCCAGCAATTAAAACAAGAGCGCCTGAGTCTACGATTCTACCTAAGATAACATCTAGGCTCTCAACACCTAACACAAACTTAGGACTCCCCGAAATAACGCTTCACCACTCCATACTTTATATTAACTCATGGTAAATAAATATTGAGTATTTAAGACCAACTATGTACTCCTAGTACATACCGTGACTACTTACGTATCGTAAGTATCGCTTATGCACAATCCTTAATATATCAGAAAACCCTTTACAACTCGCAGGTAATGTAACATGGAAACACGTAAAATACTAAGTATAAGTGCTTTAACAATATTAGTGCTTGCTTTAGGCACGGCACTAGCTATGTGGTCTGAGACACTATGGATAAACACGACGGTAAACACAGGTGAGGTAGACGTTAAGTGGTCTGATTGGTGGTGTAGTGACGAGGGTTCAGATCCTCAGGGTGAAGGCTACAGTAATGAGGAAGGCAAGGACGTGGCTTCATGCAATGTTGTGGTTGAGTTAGAGGATGACGAAGATGACGCTATTAAATTACTCGTGTCTATTAATAACGCTTACCCAGGATACGCTGTTGACGTATACCTAGTAGTAGATAACATAGGCACGATCCCTGTTAAGCTATATAGCTACGGTATTCCAGAGGTAGATGACCCGATAATAATGGATCTCACGATACCTGGGGACACGCAGATAGAGCCATCAGGTAGCGCCACGTACGTCCTACACATAGAGATTCTCCAAGAAGCTGAGGAGAACATGACATACGGACCCTACGAGATAGTCCTAGTATTCGCTCAGTGGAACGAGGTAAGTGGCTAACGTGGTGCTAAAAGTGTCGAAGGGATTCATTAAGCAATTAAGTGTCGTGGCTTTGGTAGGTATAGTTCTAGTAGCTTTAGCTATGTGGTCTGAAACGTTAATGGTGAATACTGTTGTTGAGACGGGGGAGCTTGACTGGGAATTCGTTCCCGGTTCAGTAATATATTTAGATGCTTGCGGTCTACCGCCCGGTTCCTGGCCCTTTGGTAATGACTGGAACGCTTCATACTATCCTATGCCCGGAGCTACGCAGTTAGATAAGGACGTAGGTTGCACTCACGTGACTCTAATTGATAGTGATGGGGATGGAGATTACGATACTATGGCTGTCACGCTCAATAATGTCTATCCATGGTACTACACTCACGTAGCGTTTAAGGTGCACAACGACGGCACGATACCTCTCAAGATTTGGAGGGTCGTGATTAACGGTGTTGAGTATTATGAGCTAAACGAGCAAGAACTAGAGCAGGGCGTTGAGCTAGATCTCGACGGCGATGGAGAACCTGACGTTACTGTGTGGTGGGGCGATAACTTCGGAGTGCAGCTACATCCTTGCCAGTCAGCGGACATAAGCTTTGATTTAACAGTGCTTCAGCCAGCACCTGAAGGAACTTCGCTAACTATATACATAAGTTTCGAAGCGATTCAGTGGAATGAGTACTACATACCTATTACTACCATACCTGAAGCTCCTACAACTACGTATGGCCCTGCCTAAAGCTTTAGGCAGGGATCTCATTAAGCGTGAAATAAAACTTTTTTGTTTAAAACAAAACTAAATTGAGATGTGGGTTTACGATGACTATAGTGTTTAACACTAGATATCTTTTGCTGATCTCCTCATTATCACTTATCTTGTTTACTTACTTTTATACTTTATTCCTGCCTCAGAGCGGCTTATTATATTATGCGATACCTTCAGTAACAGGTTTACTAGTCTTAGGTCTCCTCTACAACGAGGTCATAAGGGTGAAGACATTTCTTGAGGATAGTCTTAGACCGATAGTTTTGTTATTTCTGGCCATAACTGTGGCGAGTGACGTTATCTTAGGGTTCGTGAGTGGTTTCGGTCGTAACCCGCTAACACTTACTCAATCCCTCATCATATTCAACTTAATCAGGGAGATTCCTAGAACTCTTGGGATAGAGTTCTTTAGAGGTTTTGTTTTAAGTAGTTCAAGGAGGGTTAAGACCTCACTCATAGTAACATCGCTTTTACTCACTTTCTTAAGCTTTACCTACACTAAGTATTTGAGTTTGCTCACCTCTAGTTACTCTACCTCGTTAAATTTTCTTGTGAGGAGCTTTGTCCCTCTCCTCCTCAGTAACCTGCTAATTGGTTACTTATTCATTTTAGGTGGCATAAAGAATAGTCTTATGTACTCTATGTTTACGAGACTCTACATATACTTGATGCCAGTACTCCCGAACGTTTCAAGCGGTGTTTCAGCTGTTGTGAGCGTGCTTCAGGTTTTCGCGTTCCTCGCTATTTTGAGTGTAGCGTATTTCGAGGGTGATATGGTTAGCAAGCCTTCACGTATTTCTAAGTTAATGAGCTTAGGTTTCCTAATTGTCATGTTTGCGTTCCTAGCTTTCCTGTTAGCTGGGTACAGGACCTTAGTAGTGATTAGTGGTAGTATGAGTCCTTTCTTAAACGTGGGTGACGTGGCGGTGATTAACGTGAGAACAGACCCGAACGATGTTAGGGTAGGTGATGTGATCGCTTTTTATTTTAGTAGGGATATAGTTATACATAGGGTTATTCAAGTGCTCAACACTAACCCTATAGCATACGTGACTAAGGGAGATGCCAACGAGAGCCCGGACCCCTACAGGGTCTCTCAGAGCGCATTGTTAGGTAGGTACGTCTTTAAAATACCTTTATTAGGATATGCGTGGATTTACTTAATGCAGGTATTTCTAAATTATCAAAACCTAGTAATCGCGGTTATTCTAGTTATGACGGCTAGCTTAATGAGGAAGTTGTTTAGGTGGCTTACTTATGTCGAGGATTAAGATATCTTTCGTGAAACGAAGTAAGGTCTTCATACGTCTCTTAATCGTAGCCTTATGTGTTGTTTTATTAACCTCGTTAGTTGGTTTAGTCACCTCATATAATTACCCTGATCAGGTAGTCGAGGAGATCCCTAGAGCCTCAATATCTCAGAAAATAGACTTAAGTTACGTAGTTCTAGTAAAGAAATCGCTAATATACGATAACAGAACAATCCTTCAACCAGGTGAGGCAATATACGTTAAGTTCTTGGAGGGTTTTAATATTACGTACAGGCTCGCGTTAAGTTCTAGTGGGGAGTTAAGGAGGGTTGATGGGTCTTACGAGGTTTACGTGAACATCTCCTCGCCAGTTTGGTCTAAGAAGGTAGTGATTAGCTCAGGTGACGTGAGAGAGTTGTTAAATAATGTTGAAAACCTATACGTGAACTTCACATACTTAAGAGATTACATAAGCGTGATTGAGAAGGAGGTGGGTAGTAGTAGAGCTTACACAGTAAGCGTGGTTTTTAATGCACGCACGAATGTTGAGTTAACGAACGTAAGTAAGTCTTACACTATTACTTCAACATCTAAGCTGGAGCTATACTACGATACCGGGAAACCCCTCATAGACGTCAAAACAAGCACTCCAGAAACTAAATACGTTGACAGTCTTAAGCAGGTTAAGCCTACTGAAGTATCCCTGATATTAGTTAGCATGAACATCATCACTTACAGACTCTTAACTATGTTGTTCTCGATAACCTCAGCCGGGCTACTAGCTCTCACGCTGATAGTAGTTACTCAAGGTAGATCGGGCGAGAAATCACCTATCATCCTCCTTGAAAGTAAGTATAGAGACTTAATAATTTCCGGCAAGTTAGATCAGGTTAAACACGTGGTTGCCGTGGTTTACGTGCGGGATCTCAAAGACTTGATTAAGGTAGCTACTATGAGGAAGAAGCCTATAGTGAAGTTAAGCGATGACAAAACAAAGTTTGCCGTTGTGGACGGGGATGTGGTTTACGTATATCATGAAGCGACCGAAAAACAGTAACACGTAATCAATTATGGTGGAAAAGTAGGGAAACGCATTTGAGTTAAATTATGATAACATACTGTGTTTCCAGACCCCTTAACAAATTAACTATCTTAAGAGCTGAGTTCTCGATATTTTCGTGCTCGTTGTACGTATAAAGCCTTATAGAGTTTATATTGTTTTTAATGCGATCCAACGTCTCCAGTATCTTATCATAAAGTCTTGAAGGAACTATACCTAATACCTCCTCATCGTCCATCTTCGCGCTAACATAACTAAGTACTAGTTCTAACATAGCCTCTCTAATAGTTGAGTCGTTGTCAATCAAGATTACGTGTAGTTTCTTCTTATTAATTTCACGCATATTCGTTACTTGCATCCCTAACTCTTTTCTGATATGATCTATGAGTCTCCTTGAAAAACGCCCGTCTAAGTCTTTCCTAACTTTCCTTAACTTGTAAAGTAACTCCCTCCCCTTAGGTGTAAGAATATAATATCTTTTCCCATTAATGTATACCTCAGATATTAGATTGATTCTTAACAAGAACTTCAAGTATTTCTCTAAAGATCTTGAGTTTAGGTTTGAAGCGTATAATATCCTCGTCTTCAATGACTTGCCCCTACCCTCTATATGGTTAAGAATCCTGTAGATTATGCCGTAGGATATGCGATCCTCCTCATCATAACTAGACATATCGAACCACTAATGATATATAGTTACAAAACTTATAAATACTATGTATTTGACATATCTCATAATTCGAAAATCAAGAATAGATTTTCGCCATGTTAATATCGTGATCCAGCATAACCAAAACAACTTCTTATTTGAACATAATTTAGTTTCCAAAACTAATATAAAGATTTTAACATATCATAACTTTAAAGATATTTTTCACAACTTAAGACACTTCACCTACTAAGAGTTTAGGGTTATGAGGTCCCTGTCATGAGCTACCCGTAGCTAGTGCCTAGAGACTGGTTAGTAGGTTCAAGTAACCTCCTCAAATCTCTTTATCACGTTGCTGAAACGTCAGTACTCACCCACGACATAGAACAGAAAGATTAACGTAATATTCTGTAATAATTTAATTATTGATATTTAGATTTGTAAATTATGTGTGAGATTTGTTTTGTGGTGTGGTGGTCGTGAGGAAGTATTTTGCTTTAGTTGTTTTTATGCTTATCGCTGCTCAACCCTAACTAAAAACGAAAGTAACCCTACCAACCCTACCCAACTCCTCAACAGACACTACATGAATCTCCCCACTGAAAGAAACCATGAGTTTCCTGGTCACTTTCTTTCCGTTGAGGGTGAGATCCCC